>CACRXD010000015.1_pt1 | contig 26022 bp, 37 predicted proteins | sample 5377101 | NCBI WGS metagenome assembly CACRXD01 (sample SAMEA6061844, study PRJEB28556) | metagenome
TCCTTACGCCTCCTTGCCATGGGCTCCACCTCCTCTTCTCGCTGCCCGGAGTATACACAATTTCCGAGACACTCCCGAAACTGTAGATGACCGCCCCGGACCAACACTTTTGTCTCCACTAACATCCTCTTCCGCCCAAGCGTTCTGCCTGACTGTCAAGACCTCTGTAAGGAGGTGAATTGCATGCGCATCGTGAACGTCGCCTCTCACTCCGTCTACGAGGCCTTCCAGCCCAACGGCCTCGTGGACGGCGACTCCCCCTGCGCCGAGACCGTCCTCGGCAAGGTCGAGCAACTGCTGGACCGCCTGGGCTACGATATGGAGGCATTCCTGACGGGCAGCCACAACCACCATATCTACGCCCTCTGCCACCGCGAGAGCGGCCGGCGAGTGGACATTGGAATGGTGGCAGAGGAGCACTGTATCGACCTCTACGAGGGACCCGAGGCTGCCCGGAAGGCTCTGCTAGCCGCTGGACTCGACGACGTGGTGGCCGCCCTCGACGAGATGGACCGGCAGGAGGTGATCCAGGTGGCGCCCTGGGGCGGGAGCGACCTCCCCTCCCTGGTCATCGAGCGCCACGGCAACCAGGGCGACATCATGGACTTCCACCTGTTCCCCACTGCCAAAGAGGCCGCCATCTACGCCCTGGGGCTGGACCCCGACGAGGTAGAGCTGGCCGTCCCCCTCCACCCCAGCGAGCGCACCCCCACCTGCCGCTACCGCCAGGTCCTGGAGGAGGAGGAGCTGGCCGAACTGGCAGGAGTAGACCCGGGCACGTTCTACGAGGACGAGGGAGAGGGGTAGCGACACCGCCAGTCCTCTCCCTCCTGTCATCACAGCAGGAGGTGAGATAGCATGCGAGTGGTCATGATCGAGTCCCACAGCGTCTACGAGGCCTTCCAGAAGTACGGCCTCGGCGACGGCGACTGCCCCTGCGGCGAGGTCGTCATGGGCCGCGTTGTGAGCGCCCTGGAAGACCTGGGCTACGCCGCCGAGCGCATCGGCGGCATCCACAACCAGGCCATCTGGGGCCTTGTCCACCGGCAGAGAGGCAAGGTAGTAGACCTCGCCGAGGTGGCAAACAGGCAGGGTATCGACCTGGAGGAGGGGCCCGCGGCGGTGCGGCAAACGCTCCTCGCCGCCGGCCTCCACGACGTGGTGCAGGAGCTGGACCGCCTCGACCGGGAAGAGGTGCTGCACAGCGACTCGGGAGACATACTGCCGTCCTACGTGCTCGTGCGGCACCCCAACCAGGGCGATGTGGTGGACGTCCACCCCTTCCCTGCGCCTTCCGAGGCTGCCCGCTTCGCCATCGAGCAGGAGCAAGAGGGGGAAGACGTGGAGCTGATAGTCCCCCGCTCCGACCCGGCGCCCGGCCGCCGTTACCGCCAGTTGACGGAAGAGGAGGAGGTGGAAAGGCTCGCCGCCAGCTGATGCCCATTGCCCTACTGTTCGGTGCAAGGAGGTGATGGGTATGCCCCTGTCCCACGAAACCGCCGCCCTCCTGGACGAGACCTCTGCCGCCCTCGCGGAGGCGGCCCAGCGCATGCTCCGCATGCTGCAGGAGGACGAGCCCTCCCAGACTGCGGCAGTCATCCAGCACCTGTGCTATGCCCACGACCTGTGCTCCCGCGCTATCGCTGCCCTCTCGCGTGAGAGACAGGAGGTGAGGGCATGATCCTTCCCCACTTCCGCTGCCGCCAGTGCTCCACCGCTTTCTACCTCGACACCTTCACCCACGACCCCGAGGCTGTGATGCTCGCCTGCCCTGCCTGCGGCGGCGAGGCCATCCGCGGCGACGACCGCGAGCACATCATCTCCTACTTCACCTTCGCGGACGTCGCCGACTACGGCCTCTCCCTGCGCCAGGCCGTGTGGGTGGTGGAGCACATGGACACCGGCCCCTTCTACGAGGCCTTCGAGGCCATGCGCGAACATGCCCAAGAGGTGCCCGAAGCCTGAGCGATGGCCGGGGGGAGCGCCAGGCACAGCCCTGGCACCCCCTCTCCTCGTTGTGTGATATCATGTATGGTTGCAGGAGGTGATATCAGATGGGTGAAAGGGCAGCGCTCTTGCTGCGAGTGCCGAAAGACCTAGCGCGCGAGCTGGACGAAGAAGCGCGTGCCAGCGGGACTTCCCGCAGCGCGCTCGTAACCGCTGTCTTGCGGGAGTACCTGAGGCGCCGGCGCCTCGCCCGTGTCATCGCCGAGGGCACCGGCACTGTGAGCGCCGAGGACGCACCCTGGTGGTCGTCCCCCGAGGAAGCGCGAGCGTGGCTGGAAGAGATCAGGTCAGCGTGGAGGCAGTCCCCTTGAACGGCTACCTGCTGGACACGAGCGTCATAATCGACTGGCTGAGGGGATACCGCACCACGGTTGGGTGGCTGCGCACGCAGATTGAGCGCGGCAGCAATGTCGTCCTGTCGCCCATCACAGTCCTGGAGGTAATGGCGGGCACGAGACCGTCTGCTAGGCCGGAGCTCAGGAGACGGCTGACAGCTTTCCCAACGGAGGCTATCGACTTCGAGACGGCTGCGCTGGCCGGAGAAATGCTGTTCGATCTGAGAAGCCAGGGGCGGCCCACCGGCATGGCCGACCGCTTGGTGGCAGCCCAGGCCCGGTTGCTGGGTCTCACCGTAGCCACCTCCAACCCGGCCCATTTCCCCGATGTGGCGGTCGTAGATCCACGCCTCCACGATACCTGAAAGCGCCGCGAGCCACCCTCTGTGCTGATGCAGGTGGAGGTGATACAGCATGACACCCTGGCCTGTCCTCACACCGCCCCGGTGGTACCGCCGCCCGCTCCCCCTGGCCCTCCCCTGCCAGGTCCTCTGCGACAGGGACCCCGGTGAGGCCATCGTCGCCCTCGAGGTCGGGGGCCAGAACATCCAGGCCATCGTCCGCCGCTGGGCCGTCCGCCAGGAGGGGGATAGGACAACGCTGCAGGCAGCGGCCCTGGGGGAGTTTCAGGAAGAAGGGGAGACCCTCGCCCTGGTGGACATCCCCGGCGAGTCGCCCACCGCCGGCAGCAGGCTCAAGTTCCCCCGCCGGGAGCTAGAGCCTCTCCTCCCCCACACGGACTGAGGGCTGCAGCTCCCCCGCTACCCCTGCTATCCTGAACAGGTAGTGCCCTTGAAGACGGCGACAGCGAAGCCACGCAGCTCCGCCCTGGTGTGGCTGCCGGCTGAGGTCACCCTCGTCTGCCAGCACGGCCAGGAGGTCCCCGTGGTCGCCTGGCGCGGGGAGGACGGCAGCGTCCACATCCAGGCACGCCCCTGCATCCTCTGCGGCCCCGTGCGGTGGCGCCGTGCCTTTGGACGCCATCTCCTCTACATCGGGAGAGGCTAGGTGTCGAGGCGACTGACACCCAGGCTCAGTCGTCTCCTGGGGGAAGTGGCGGAGCACTAGTACCTCAGCCGCAACAGATACCTCCCCATCCTCAATCCCGCATTTGTCCGCGACCGCGAGAGTGAGGGTGGGCCATCCGCATCAGATACAGGGGCAGGGAAGAGCTGCGGCTGCCGCTCCCGCCACAGTTGGCCGTCCTCGTCTCGCGGCCAGGGAGCAAGCAGGCGGCAATCATCTACCACGGAGGCGACGAATTCGCAGTGCTCCTCTGTGTAGGCACGAACCTGGCCCATACCGAGGAAGGCATCAGGGAGAGCCTCGGCGAGGCGCTCGCGCAGGACCTGGGCCTGGGCGGAGCCATGCGCCTCGCCGCCCGCTACCGGAAGTACGGCCCCTTCATCGTTTACCCACAAGTCTTGGAGGAGCCCACTGGCTAGGCCTCCTCTTCGGGCTTAGCGCTGCCCGGCGAGCGCCGCGGCCGCCAACGCCGGCGCCCCCAAGACGGTCGCAGGTGCGGCATCACGTCCCGTCCCCTGCGGGGGGAGGCGGAGGGCACGAACGGGTGGCCAGAGGCTGAGCTTCCTTCGTCCGCATCGGCATCATCGTTGGCCATCCGACCCACCGTGAAAATAGGGAGCAGACGGCCACGAGCACGTGGCTCCCTGCTGGCGACCAGGCGGCTGCCTTGTGCGGCCGGCCGATGCAGCTGCGGGCGCCTCGGCCATCGCCAAGCTGAGCGCCATAGCTGCTTCGCCTGCCCGACCCTTCCTAACCCCACCGAGGCCACCGCCGAACCCCTGCCGGTGACGGCATCGGTACGGCAAGAGCCTTTCAGAGGAGGGTGTCTTGTTAATGCCGTCGGTCTCCGCACACTGGCACCGCAAGGAGGCGGTCCTATGCAACCGCAGGTGATCGTCACCAGACACGAGTGGGGCACCCAGGCCTTCTGTTCCTGCGGCTGGAGTATCAGCGTCCGGGAGACGGAGCTGGACGCGTCGGCTCGCGTCATGGCCCTAGTGGACGCGCACCTGAAAGCTCACCGCCGGAGGAAGTAACGCTCCTTCATCTCTACGCGTGTGGGAAGCGCGTTGGCAAGCTACACCGTGCGCGCTCGACGGTTCATCCCCAGGTGTATGCGAAGTATGTTCACCCCCAGTCCCGGGCCATGTCGTCGGCCGGTTCATCCCCACGCGGGCGGCGAGTACGGCCTGGGACTCGCTGAACAACCACACCTGAGCGGTTCATCCCCACGCATGTGGGGAGTATATCCCTGGCCACTTCAGGGGACGGCCCTTCCACGGTTCATCCCCACGCATGTGGGGAGTACCTAAGGAATGGCTCGAGGCGGAGGAATTCCGCCGGTTCATCCCCACGCGTGTGGGGAGTACTATGCCAGCGTTGACGATGGCCTTGGCGCAGTCCGGTTCATCCCCACGCGTGTGGGGAGTACGATGCACCGCACCAGCGGCCACGCGCCGACGGACGGTTCATCCCCACGCGTGTGGGGAGTACGCAGTTGGGGCAGTACTGCATCGCCATCGCCTCCGGTTCATCCCCACGCGTGTGGGGAGTACTTGATGGCGTAGAGCTCCCGGTCCATGGCCCGCGGTTCATCCCCACGCGTGTGGGGAGTACGGAGGCCGTGCCAGTTGCCCCAGAAGCGCTCCACGGTTCATCCCCACGCGTGTGGGGAGTACGGCCGTGCGCCGGCCCCAGGCGATGACCAGCTCCGGTTCATCCCCACGCGTGTGGGGAGTACGATGGCGGGGAACATCCCCGAGGCCGCCCGCTGCGGTTCATCCCCACGCGTGTGGGGAGTACGTGCCGCAAGCGCGGCAAGTGACGGTGATGTTCGGTTCATCCCCACGCGTGTGGGGAGTACGGCTACGCGCCGCTGGTGCCGCACCTGAGCCACGGTTCATCCCCACGCGTGTGGGGAGTACGGTGGCCGTGGGATGGGGCGGGCTGGGGCAAGCGGTTCATCCCCACGCGTGTGGGGAGTACGAAGGCGCACCAGGACCCCTCCTTCATGAGCATGGTTCATCCCCACGCGTGTGGGGAGTACGTGATGGTCCTGCACTGGGACTACGGGCGGGCCGGTTCATCCCCACGCGTGTGGGGAGTACGTGAGGGTGGCGCCGGAAGGGAAGCGCCAGGTCGGTTCATCCCCACGCGTGTGGGGAGTACACTACGCGGCCACGAGGGGGCGCTGTCTCCCACCCACGTTTGCCCTATTCGGCTGGTAAGGTGCGTGGCCGTTTCAGCACGCGGCGCTTGCGAACCGCTTCAGCAGTTCGCGAGCCAACCAGATGGAGGCCATCGAAATCGCGCACCCAGCGCTCCTCATACCCTACCATCTTGAGCGCGAAGCCCTGCTCGTTGTTCGTGTTATACACGAGGCAGCACCTTCCTCCGGCCCGCTTCTGCAAGCACTTCTCCCACAGGAGATCGCGCACGGTGGCACTGACGCGCCCTACGAATACGCCTGTGTCCACCTCGACCAGCCATCGCGTAAGCTCTCCGCGTAGGCTCCTAGGTACCCTCTCCAACACCAGCACCATCATAGAGCAGGCCTCCCGGAACATCGCCTTCCGGATCCCAAAGGAAGCCAGGCGTAGCGCCATCCGCATCGTAGTCATGCCTCTGCTTCGGCTCTTCAGCCCACAGGCCACTAAAAAGCCGGTGCAGGTCATCCACAGCCCGCTCTAGCAGCCGGACTTGTTGTAGCCTATCACGCAGAGTCCGTCGCATCCGTCTTTCCACGTCCTCGGGCGATTGGGCCACGGTGAGGAACGCCGCGGGAACGACCAGATCAGTCTTGTAGAGGTCGGCGATGTCGTAAACAAAAGACAGCTGCTTGCCCGTATGAATGAAACCTAGCGCAGGGCTGTAGCCGGCCGAGACAATTGCTGCATGGCACAGACCGTACAGGAACGCCGTTCCTGTGGACAGCGCACGATTGATCGGGTCGGCCGCATGCCACCGGGAACGGTCGTAGCTGCGGCCCTGCCACGCGACCCCGGTCTGAGCGCTCCAGTAGGCGTAAGCATTACGCACCCGCCGTCCCTCGAGACCACGGATCTGCCGCAGATGGAGTCCCGATGGCAGGGGCTCTTTGAACCGGAAGCGGTACAAACGCAGAACAACCTCCATGTGGGCTTGAGGATCGGCCCAGGCGCGTGCCTGGCGGAGTAGATTATCTGCGCTACGCGTTTCGCCCATACCCGCCGCGTAGAAGCGGCCCATTCCCTCTCCCACCCAAAGAATGGTGCAGCCGTTCTCCACGGCCGCCCGCACGGCGGCATGAGTGATCCTCGTGCCGGGTCCGAGAACAAGCAGGGCCAGGGCAGCTGCTGGCACCATGACTTCTCCCTGCTCGTCATATAGCGCGATGGCCTTCGCCTTCTGTTCAATGACGGCATGTTCCACGTACAGGTAGGACAGTCCGTCTCGGAATTTCGGGAGCTCTTTCAGGTTGCGAGTGGGCCGCACCGGCGGCATAGCTAACCCCCGGGCGCTACCGAAAGGAGCCCCAGACCCAGTGCCTTGCCGTGGCCAATGCCATGAGCGATGGCATGGCGCAGACGGTCGGCATCCTCTACACGGAGGTGGCCATCATACCGTACCGCCAGCAGGACGATGGGCGTGTCACTGCCGCGCTTTGGGAAGCGAAGACGCTGTATTCTGCTAACGGTGGCCCCGAGGACGCGGAACCCCGCCCTGTTCGCCTGGCGCTCCAGCCAGCGCAGCTGATCTTCGACTCGCAGAAGGCCACGCCGCTTGCCTGCTCGCGTCACAGTGGGGTTGGCCTCCAAGCGAAACCGCAAGACCTGCCCGAACTCCAGCCGCTGCGGCAGAAGGTAAGGCTTAGACTCGGGAGGCTCTCGCAGATACCCCCGGTAGCCAGGTCGCTCTTCCAGCCGCCCGAAATTCGGCGGAACCAGGCTCTGCAGCAGTACCACGGGCGGGCGGTGCTGGTCCAGCCGCCACAGCGGCCGCGCTGCCTTCGGGTCGTCGAACAGCCACGACAACGTGGCGTGCATCTCGTATGGGTTGCCGAGGTCCCGTCGGGCCAGGGGATGGCGCGGGTCGAGGACGAGCCTAGTCAGGTACACGGGGCACCTCCCCGGGCCTGGCGACGACGATCCAGATGTACCGCTCTCCAAAGCGCCGGTTTGCGAGCGGTGCCAGCGGCTGGTCCATGCGACGCACTCGGTTGGCGAACCGCACGGACTGGGGCACTACCCCGGATGGCTCCTCCAGCGCGTATCGGTAGCGATCGGGCTGAGGCTCGACAAGACCCGGGTGCGCGGCAAGCGCCTCTTCGAGAGGGGTTGTGACCACTCCGTCCGGCAGCCAGACGGGCGGGCTAGGCAAGTAGCCTTTGCGGCCCAGGAACAGAGGCCAGACGGGGTTGCGCAGCGCTTGCCAGAGCGTTCGCAGGAGACCTTCGTCTGGCGACTCGAGACCGACGAGGAAGGCGGCATCGGCCAGATAATAGCGCCAGCTCTGGACGGTGTCGAACACGCCCTGCCCGCTCGCCTTCATGACCTTCTCGGCAGTCTGGTAGTCGTACTGGAGGACTCCTTCCCTGTCCACGCGCACACCCATGCGCAGCCCAGCGAGATCGTCTACAGGCTCGGCCCTGTCGCGCCCGAGGGCAGCGCAGAGCAGGCCGATGACGCCGCTCTTGGACGGCTCCCGGTCCGTATGGCGTAGGTCGAAGCGGCTGGCCGTCCCCCAGGACTGCATCGGCCCCTGGAGTCTCAGAAGCAAGGTCGGCATGTCAGGAACCCCGCTGCGCACTTAACAGGGCACGAACCCCCTGCATGATCTCGCTTATCGCTTCATCGAGGTTGCCCTTGCGGTGCTCCTGGTGGTAGTCCACGTCGGCATCGGTCAGGTTTAAGATAGCGATGCGCTCTTCCACAGAGCGTCCGTAGGCATCATCAAGCGCCTTCCAGTAGCGTAGGAGGGCTTCAACAGAAAGCCCGGTGAGGCTCTTGTTCTCCTGCGGCCGAACCGGCTTTTCGAAGGCAGCGGCGAGGTTCCGCGGCGCTGCCCTGCTCCGGGCCAGGAGCCCAACGAAGGCAGGCTGGGTGTAGGCTGCGAAGGTGTTCTGCTTGCCGGACGGTAGGGTCAGAATGAAGGCCCTCATGAACGCCTCTACTGCCCTTGCTGCCAGGTCTGTGTCCCCCTGAAGGTTGTGAACGAGTAGGTCCAGGTCAATGTTTGCATAGCGGTAGAAAGTGGCAGTGTAGAACTCCAGGTCGCCCACCATCCCGGCCCCCGCCTCTTCCCTGGGTAGCAGGTCGTCCACCGCGGTGTAGTAGTCGAACTCCCGCTCCACCCGATGCGTGCTGAGTGCATGAGCCACCTGGCAAGCAGCATCCGTGCTACTTTCGGGCCTGTCTGCCAGCATGCGGCCGAAGAGCGCGAGATCGACCGCCTTGCCGCCGTTGAGTAAGCTTTCCAAACGATTTTTCAGGACAGTGGGAAGATGTTTCTTTACGGCCGTGGCGAGGTCGTCCTTTTTCTCGCTGCTCGACGTTGACACAGCCTGGCGGAGGACATCCCAGTTCTCGCGCATAGTCTCAGCCAGAGCGTCGATCTCACGACGGCCCAAGAAGAGGAGGTACTCGGTGCGTATCTGGTGGCGCTTGCGGTGAAACTCCTTGTCAATGCCCAGGCCCAGAGCAGCCAGCATGCCCCGGGCAACCGCGCGCACTTCCTCGGCTGGACGCTCCGTGAACCTGGGCACCAGCTCCTGCTCGACCAGGAGGCGTGTCCTGACCGCCAGGTCGGCCGGGCTAAGGAGGTGACACTCCTGTAAATAGCGCCGCACCGCCCGCTTCTGGGCCTGACTGCTGATGCGCGCCCGGCGCGCCCCGCCGAATATGACGTCCTTAGCGCTGCCGGTGTCATCCCGGTTGAGGTTGGCCGGTGGCACCGGCTGCAGTATGTGCACTTCAACCAGGTTCATGCCTCCACCTCCGTGTCTGCTGTCGGGCCTGTCGTGACCCCAACGCTCCCGTAGAAGGCCCGAGCCCAGCGGCGCTGCACAGACTTGTCTGGACGGTCCCATCGCAGCAGGTCGTCTAAAAGCTGCCCGTAGTTCAGCCCCCGGTTCTTAGACCGCAGGTAAGTCACCAGCCGGCGCAAGCGCTCAGGCAACTGGTCGTCGTCGGAGCCGAGGAGAGAGCGGAAACGAAGCTCTAGGGCCGGGCCGAGCCCCTCATCGGCAACGAGAGCAGCGAGGGCCTCTGGCAAGGGTCGTTCGTCTTCCTCCGGATGAAGGGCAAACAGGCCTGCCACCAGGTAGTACATGCGCCGCCGCCTGTTGGGCTCGCTCTGGGCAAAGGGCTCTACATAGCCGTAGACGCGCACATCGGCAGGTTCGGCCGGGTCGAATGCGAGGGCCCTCCTCAGAAGGGCCATGGCCTGACGGTCACCCTTGAGGTTCCTCAGGTGCTCCAGGAAGCATGCCGTCTTATCTTGCAAGGGCAAGCTCCTCCTGCAATACTCTCTCCGCTTCAGCAATTGCTCGCAGGTGCGCCGGCCCCAGTCCGATGGCAGACGCGGTCAGCTCCCACGCCCTCCAGACCACCGCGTTGACAGTGCTGAGCCAGATTTGGACAGCGGCCTCAGCGCCCTCCGTGGCCATTCTTTCCAGGAATGAGGGGAACTCACTCTGGAGAGACGACCAGTAATGCGCCTCGTGGGGAAGGCTCCTCAGAAAGTCGTTGAGCGTCCTTCGCCCCGATGCCCGATCCTGGCGCACACCCAGACAGGAGGCGAGGCGTCGCGCTGCCTTCTGTAACGAGGTTGCCACTTTCTCCGCCCTATTCACGGCGTCCCCTACACGCGCCAACACCGCAGGGTCAGCGATCCGGGGCGACACGGGATAGACTTCCCAGCGCACGTCCAGTACCTTCGCGTGTTTCCCAGGGTGCAACATTTGGCCGACCACTACTAGCGGGAACAACATAGCGGGCCGCTCCACGTCCCCCAAGACATTTGTGGCATGTTCCACCACAGCCGGACTGATGCCCGCGCTCTGCTGGGGCCCCAGGGCCTCGAAGTCTCGCCAGAAGGCTCGCCCTTCCCGCAGCCGGTAAACCTCAAGGCCTTTGTTGGTATTCCGATAGGCGCACATAGGATCCCTCTCGGGGCCCTCCAAGGGCGTCACGCCCGGGCCATAGGCCATAAAGCGCACCATGCCGTCCCCGTCCGGGATCAGGCAGACTGCCCGGGAGAGCCAGGTATACCTGCGGGTCGTGCCCGCGAGCAGCCCCTGGGCCTTCCCGCCCCAGAGATCGGCTGCCCGGTAGGGGGGCCTCTCCCATATGGGTTCGTCCCCTTCCGGCTCGTAGTCCACGAGATTCAGCACCAGCGTCTGGAACAGCGTCTGGCCCTGGGGGAGAAACGTCGCGGCCGCTGCCAGAGGACCGGCCTTCCCAGACGCTGCTCCAAGCCGCCTGATCAGACCGCCTGGGACGAAGGACTGGTGCACAAGGATAGCCACTGCCGCCTCAGGAGGTGAAGCGGGAGGTGGCTCATCGTCCATCGTGTGGTCGAAAAGGGTGGCGTTGTCGCCCGACGACAAATCTGGCAAGAGTCTTGTCCAGGGTGCGCAGCTTTCCTTGGGCAGGTCGGCCACCTGGTAGAAGGGCTCCTCGTCGTGGAAGAGGTAAAAACGGTGGATCCACCGGTCCAGGTAGGACTCGACCTGCTCCTCGGGGAACCGGCCTTCCTCCCAGAGCTCCACGGCGTCATGCACACTCCGGGGCCCCTGAAGGGCCCGGTGCAGAACAGCCAGCAGGAGTCGGGTGATGGCCACCTCAGCTAACGGCGAGGCCGCGGCGAGGCCCCGAAGCTGGTGCGCAGCAACGAGGGCCTCCCTCAGCCCTACCAGCCGCTGGCTGCCGGCCATGTCGAGGACGGGTATCCACTCCTCGTCTACCAGATTGAACAAGGGTGTCTTCATGCGTCCTGTTTGGTGGGCTTGCCCTCGTTGGCCAAGCGCATGCGCAACCGCGGCCTGCCCACAAGGAACGCTGTGTCTTTGTAAGTTATTATAACGTTTGGCAGCCCCGGCGTCACTTGTGCGGGCGGTACACTACGCCGAGCTCTGGATCCAGGTAGAGGCGCAGGTGACCCACGGTCGCCGAGCCGTCGACCAGCTCCAGTGGGCGAAGGCGTCGCAGCAAGGGATGACGCTGCCAGCCCTCTGGCACCTCAAGTCGACGCAGGGCATCGTAGACAGCCTGCCCGGAAAGCGGCACGGACCGGCCGAAAATGGCCTCGGCCTCATCGTCGCTGGGCCGCACCCGGGGGTCGACAGGCTGGCGGCCGGTCGCATCGAGGTAGAGCCCCGCACCTAACCGGTGGAGGGGCACAACGTATACTGCCGGCTCCCCGTAGCGAGTGAGGGGAACCCGGGTCTGCTGCTCCTCCTCGTCCTCCAGTTGCATGGCGCTCACCTTGTCCAGGGATATCCCCAGCAGGTTGCCATACCGAACGGCCGTGCGCTGGGCCCAGGCTCGCTGTTCCTGCTGGTCTTCCTCCAACCGGCGGCGTGCCTCTTCCAGCGCCTCGGCTAAGGCAGGTGGCGTCGGCAAGGGGTCGCTCCCGTAGACCGTCTCTACCAGGCTTTCCAGGTCATCGGGGACAGAGATGGCGCTCCGTCCTCTCAGCACCAGCCATGTCCGAAGCAGCAGATAGGGATGGTACACTGCCTCCCAGCCCCGCAAGTCGGGGGGGTCATCCGCGAGCCCTGCAACATACAGGACAGCTTCTGAGTGCGACGGCGGACGGCGGGCGCCTGCGAACTCCCCTTCTCCGAGGGGAAAGCGGTGCAGGCGCCCCAGCCGTTGCAGCACCAGATCCACGGGGGCAAGATCGCTAATCATCGCATCGAAGTCCACGTCCAGGCTCTGTTCCACCACTTGTGTAGCGATGAGGATCGCCCTGTGCGGACGGCTGCCCGTCCTGTAGCCGTGCTTGCCGAAGCGAGACAGGACGACCTCTTCCCTGACCCTTCGCTCCTCGGACGGGTACCGGGCATGCAGGAGGTACACCTCAAGGCCGTCGAGACGCTTTCCGACACAGGTGTGCCCTTCTAGCAGACGGTCACCCGGTCCCATCGCCCGGTAGAGCTCCTGGGCCCTATCTACCGTGTTTACGATGCAGGCGACTGCACCTCCGGAAGCCGCCAGCTCCTTTGCCACTCCAGCCAGCGGCTCAATGCCCCTGCTGGCCGGCCGCAGCATGACCTTAGTGCAACGGCCGACAGGCACCGGCACTGCCCTGGACGAGGCGCCCACCACGGTTACCCGTGGATAGGGGACGTGGACTTGCGGTTCTCCCTTGCCAGCGTAGGCCGCCAGCAGCGACCGCCGGCGTTCCCCGGGCAGGGTAGCGCTCATGACGATGGCGGAAGACCCCTGCGCTGCCAGCCATCCGAGAAGCGTGTCGATGAGGGTGGACGTGTAGAGGTCATAGGCGTGTACCTCGTCCAGGATCACAGTCCGGTTCGCAAGGCCGAAGAGGCGGACGAAGTGATGGCGCACTCGCAACACCCCTAGCAGGGCCTGGTCTACAGTGCCGACGCCGTACCGAGAGAGCATGGCCCTCTTGCGAGGCGTGAACCACTCGTGGGCGACTACTGCCTCCGCCTCTTCCTGCTCAGGGCGCTCGCTCATCCCACGCAGCCGTAGCCGCCGGTAGTCACGGTTCAGGAGAGCTGTGCCATGCTGCAGCTGCAGGTCGATGCGCCCGCCGCCGAGGCGACCGAGGAACCGCTCAACCCGCGGGAACATGCCGTTGCCGGTGGCCATTGTCGGCAGGGCTGCATAGAGCCCCCTGTGGCCGAGCTTGTGCTGAAGCAGCAGATGAGCGTAAAGCGCAGCTTCTGTCTTGCCGGTGCCCATGGGCGCTTCGATCAGTACCAGGAGTGGCCCATCGCCTCCCGCAAGGGCTTCGGCGAGAGCATCAGCTATACAGCGCTGCAGGTCGTTCGGCTGGAATCCGAACAAGTCCGCAAACGATGGAATGTCACCGCATTGCGCGGGGGTCCGCTGCCAGCCTATGGCGTCCAGCGCTCGTTCTGCCAGGTGCTGGGCCTCCAACAAGTACTCCTCAGGGTCAACTACTTCGCGTCCGTAGGGGAATAGGGCCTCGTTGGAAGCGATCCAGTCGCTGAAGCTGCCGAGGGCCATGAGCATGACGGCTGCGGAATCTTCCAGACGGGGACAGCGCGGCATCTGCACCTCTCCGACAGCGGTGAGCAGATCCTCCATCAGATGCTCTCGTGCTACTTGCCATACGCCGTCCCCGCTCAGGTATGGGTCAACCGCTCGCGCCTCCTCCGATGGAGTGGGACCAAAGCCGTGGTGAGCGCCCGCTGCACGGGCCACCGCTCTGGCTACAGAGACGGCAGTGCCACGACGGCGCAGCCAGGGAAACAGGAAGGCAGCAGTCAGCACGCCGTGTTCTACACCGTCGCTGCTGACAACGGAGGGAAAACTGAACCCGGCTTCCATATCTCGTCGATACCCTTCCTCCCACTTGCGCTGGAAAGCAGGGCTAGCCTTGCCCAGGTCGTGGGAGCCGCTGACTACAGCTGCAAAGCGGCAGGCGGAGTCCTCGCTCATGTGGAGCGATGCCGCCAGATGTCTCACCGTCGAAGGTGGCTCTCTCCTCAATACGGCCAAGGCGACAGCCGCTGTGTCGAGCATGTGGGCTATCAGGGTGTGCGGTGGACTGCCACTCTTCGCCCAGAGAACGCGATGGTTAGCAGCACGTGCACTCACTGTCGCCTGTCCCCGGCGTGAATCTGCCTGGCAACACCTTCTCGAGCAACTGCTAAGCGCCTGTGCATTGCTTTTTGAACGTCAGCTGCTCGGATGGCCGCATGGCCTGCAGCGACGCGACCCGTTGCTTACGGAGTAGAAGCAATGCCGAGACTGTCGAGCCGGCTCCAGCGGTCTGGCGTCCTTGCCAGGCATCAGCGGCGGCTGAGCGGAGACTGATGTTCATGGGATAGCGCACGGGAACTTGGCTCCTTCCCCCATGTATTGTACCCTCCTCTCCACCCGCACATCGGGTACCCCCCAGGGGGTACCATCCGGGGGCATGTATGCGGCGCCGACCTCATCGCCGCACTTGCCATCTTGGAATTCGCTCTGGGTGCCCCCGTCCTGGCTACAGGAGATCAAGAGGGCGGAGGCTCGGCAACAATCATGGCATCTGTGGAGACGGATGGCCGGGCTAGCGCGAGAGAAGGAGGTGAAGCTGCCGAACGGGCATAGCCGGTCATGCTCGTGCACGACGGAAGAGGAAGGTGATGCCCTACCCGACCCCGCACCAGCATGAGCGCCGTCTACCATACTCAGCCCAGCGCGAACGCAGCACCCTGGGCACCTTTCGGCGAGCGCAGCTCGCACATCTCCATAGCCCGGTCGCCTGCTGCCTACCGCTCCTTGCAGGCAGTTTCCCTTCCCCTCCAATGCCCTTCACAGGGTTGAGCTGTGCCGTGGCCAGCTACCCATACGGGGCGGGAGGTGGTGGCATGATTTAGCAGGGGCACCTTGTTGCCTGCCCGGTATCACTCCGGGACATGAGGCACGAGATAAACAGCACCAATACGTGCGAGCACTTACAGCCACACTGTAGATTGGAGGTGAGCGCATGATCCGCACCGGCTACCGCTACCTGGGGCCGCGTGCCGCAGCGGACGGCGGGGAGGAGCACGTCTACGCGGCGCTCCTCCTGACCCCGCGCGGCCAGGCGTCTACGCGCTTCTGCCTCGGCGGGCCGCCCCATGCGTTCAGCCGCGAGGAGCTAGGGCACGAGGCCCTGCACGAGCTGCTGGAGGCCGTCGAGCAGGCGCTGCACTGCCTCCGCCGCTACGGCTCCCTGGACCGCGAGACAGTGCGCCGCACCCTCACGGATCTCGGAGTGTGCGAGGACGAGCGGCAGGTGAATGAGAACCTGCGCCTGTGGCAGCGGCTCGTCGCCGTCGCCGGCGACGCCGAGGCCATCGCAGACGAGCTGGACGCCCGCCACCGGCAGATGCACCGGGACCCCGAGACAGACGACCCTGCACAGGAGGTGAGCGCATGACCAAGCAGACGCTGGACCTGGAGAGCTGCCTGGAGCTGCAGCGATTCCTCGACTGGCTCAGGAAGCTGGGCGACCGCCCCTGCGGCCGCTACGGCGATCCCTGCGACAACGTGGTCTGCCGCTTCTTGCGGGAGGCCACTCCCCTGAAGGGTGCCACCCTCGACCCTGGCGACTGGCGGGAGGAGATGCTCCTCGCCTGCGATGTCCCCCAGGGCGGCGGCAGGGTGGAGATGCGGCGGGTGAGCAGCCTCCCCCAGTGGGTGTACGAGGCGCTCCTGGTCGAAAAGGCCCTGCACGACGAGGCCGTCGACGCCAGCGCCGTCCCCCTGGGCGTGGAGATCCCCGCGCGCGACCTCCTCGCTCGCCTTTCCGCCCGCCTGGGCGTCACCGCCTGAGGCAGACGCCTCCCCCTGTCTGCAGCCTCTGTAAAGCCATGGGCCAGTACTGGTTCCCTGTCAACCTCGACAAGGAGGAGTTCCTGCACCCCCACGTGCTGGGGAGCGGCCTCAAGCTGGCAGAGCAGGCGGCCACCTGCCCCGGCACCGCCAGCGCCCTCATCCTGCTGCTCGCCGCTGAGCCCGAGAGGCGGGGCGGCGGCGACTGCGACGTGGAGGACCCCGTCGTGCGCCAGGTGGTGGGCCGCTGGGCCGGCGACCGCATCGCCCTCATCGGCGACTACGCCGAGGCGGACGACCTCCCGGGCGAGAGGGCCGACCTACTCTACATCCGCCTGCGCCTCGGGGAGGCCGATGTCGACCCCGAGGAGGAGCAGCAGCGGCGGATACAGTGGCTGCTGGAAGAGGCCGCCGACCTGGAGGGGAAGGGCTTCCCGGCGCGGGCGCGGCAGCTGCGGGAGCTGGCAGACCTCGTCCGGACGGCTGCCCCCCTGCGCGACATCTCCCACCTGGTGGCCGCCGCCATCGAGCGCGTCCTGGGCGGACGCTTCGAGGGCAGCGGCTGGCGCAAGTTCGTCTGGGACGACGAGGAGTAATTCCCCCTTCCACTCCCACACATGCCGGGGGGAGCCGTCTGGCTCCCCCTGGCAGCTACCGGGTGCCACCGCAGGAGGTGAGAGGATGCCCCTCTACCGCGTGATCTACGACGCCAGCATCGCCATCCAGGTGGAGGCCTCCACCTGGGAAGAGGCCCGCGAGAAGGCCGACGCCCTCCTCTCGGTGGACGAGCACGAGGCCTCCCGCTGCCTCTCCCAGATCGCGGGCATCCAGCTGGACTTCGGCGTCGGCAACCCCGTCCTCGTCATCGACTGCGAGAGCGACGAGGAATACAGCCTCCCCCAGCGCTGCTGCCAGTGAGAGGACGCCTTGGCCGCCTGGAACGAGTTCCCCGAGGCGTCCTACTACTATCTGGAGGTCTGGGGCCACCGCCTCTACCTGCAGGGCTGCGGCATCCTGGTGCCCGAGTTCTACAGCTCCAGGACCATTCATGCCCTCCTCGTCCTCGGCCGCCCCGAGGGGATGGCGGCCCTGCGGAAGGCCCTGCAGGACTCGGGCGCCACCCTCATGGTGCAGGCGCCCGGGCAGCAGCCCCTCGACGTCCGCTGGGCTACCCACCTCCACTCACATCCCCACATCGTCGCCCGCCGCATCGGCCCGCGGGCCATATCGGCGCTGGTGCTCCCCCGCTGCAGCTTCCTCCCCCACCTGCAGCAGTGCGAGAGCGACCAGCGGGTAGTGGTGGGCCGCACCCGGGAAGAGCTGCTGCACAACGCCTTCGTCCGCCTCATGGCGCTCGCCTCCATCCCCATGCACCCCTCGTGGGAGAGGCCGGTGATGGAGCACCTGGAGAAGGCGGGGCCCGATGCCGGCCTGCGGCTGCTCAGGGGCACCCCTGCCCTGCGGGCAGCCATCGTGTACAGGCTCCATGCCTCCAAGACGATCGAGGAGATGTGGAAGCAGGGCAGGCTGCCGGACCCGTCCCGGCCTGCCGTCAGGAGGTGATGCCATGCGCTTGCTGAAGCCTGCAGCCCGGCCAGCAGTTCCCCTGCGGGAGCTGCTGGCCACCGCCCTCGCCCATGGCGCCCTCTCCCACCCCGAGGTAAGGCGAGACCTCCTGGGAGAGGGCAGGGAGAGCGCCCTGCCGCCTCCCCTGCTGCCCCCCCGCGCCGGCCACCTGGCACTCCTCCTGGCGAGCGGCGCCCTGCGGGGCATCGTGGTGAGGGACGGCAGAGGCCACCACCTCCTCCTGCGCGGCCAGACCCACAAGTCGGAGCGCAAGAGGGAGGAGGACGGGGAAGAGCACAGGGAAGAGGTCTTCTCGGTCTACGTCGACGCCCTCGACCTGACGAGTCAAGACCGCTGCCGCCTCTCCTTCGACGGCGGCGAGCAGCTGGTCGCCTTCCTGCGGGAGACTCGCGAGTCGCTGGCACAGGCGGCGGCCGCCACCCTCTCGCCGGTCATCACCTCCCTGCCCCGGGAGGAGCTGCCTCCCCTGGTGCGACAGCCCCTGGGGATGCAGGGGCCAGCCGTAAGCGCCCTCGCCTATGCCCTCCGCCGCCTGGGGAGCGCCCTGGTGGTGGGAGAGCAGGGCTGCGGGAAGACCTTCATCTCCCTGGCAGCCGCCTACAGCGCCGGCTGCCGCCGCCTCCTGGTGCTCTGCCCACCGCACCTGGCGGGGAAGTGGGCGCGGGAGGCGCGGCTGACCATCCCCGGGGTGGCCGCCATCGTATGCCGCCGCCCCTCGGACCTGGAGAAGGCGCGGGAGCTCGCCCGCAGGGGCAGGCCCGTGGTGTGCGTGCTGCCCCGGGAGCACGCCAAGCTGCACTACGAGCGCGAGACCGAATCGTGGTCACGTCTCCTGGTAGCCGTGGACACCTTCACCGGCCGCTTTCGCCTGTCGCGAGGGGCCACTGGCATGCCCTCCCGCCATGCTGCCTGCCCCCGCTGCGGCTGCTACCTGGAGAAGGACAAAAAGGGCCAGTGGAAGAGCCGCTGCGAAGCCTGCGGCGAGGTGCTGCGCGCCTGCCGCTCCGGCAGGGGGCCACGGAGGTACGCCCTCGCCGAGTACATCCGCCGGCGCATGCGCAGCTGCTTCGACTGCCTCGTCATCGACGAGGCCCACGAGTACCGCAGCGCCGACTCCCTCCAGGCAGAGGCGGCCATGACCCTCGCCAGGACCATCCCCAGGCTCGTCTGCCTCACTGGCACCCTCCTGGGGGGATACGCCTCTCACCTCTACAATGTCCTCTACATGCTTTCTCCCACCTTCCGCCGGGAATTCGACCTGCGCGAGAAGGGGCGCAGCCGCTTCGTCAAGGAGTACGGCCTCCGCGTCGTCGAGAGGCGCCCCTGGCAGCGGAAGGCCACCAGCAGGCCCAAGCCGGGAGTCTCCCCGGCGGTGACGCCCTGGCTGCTGGAGAGAGGCGTCTACCTGCGGCTGGACGAGGTGGTGGAGCTGCCGCCCCTCTCGGAGGAGGCGCTGCTGGTGGAGCCCGGCGAGGAGCTGGGGGAAGCCATCAGGCGGCTGCACCAGCGAGCACGCAGCCGATTGCAGGAGATGACGGGCGCCTCCCGCGCCACCGCTGCCCTCATGCACACCCTCATCTCCTATCCCGACCTGGCCTGGGCAGGGGAGGAGCTGATGGACCCCCAGAGCGGCGAGCTGCTGGTGCGATATGCCCCCCTGGCAGTGGGCATCCTGCCCAAGGAGCAGGAGCTGGTCTCCCTCGTCTCCCGCGAGGTAGCAGAAGGACGCCCCTGCCTGGTCTATGTCACCTACACGGGCACCCGCGACATCACGGGGCGCCTGCAGAAGCTGCTAGAGGAGCAGGGCATCAGGACTGACGTGCTGCGGGCGGAGGAGGTGCCCCCCGCCCGGCGGGAGGGCTGGCTCATGGAGAGGATGGCACGGGGGGTGCAGGCGCTCATCTGCCAGCCCCGCCTGGTGGCGCTGGGTCTCGACCTGGTCACCTTCCCCACGGTGGTCTTCTACCAGCCGGACCCCGACCCCTTCGTGCTGCGCCAGGCAGCCCGCCGCTCCTACCGCATCGGCCAGTCCCAGCCCGTCCGCGTCTACTACATGGCCTACCGGGAGAGCGCCCAGGAGCTGCTGCTGTCGCTCCTCGCCAAGAAGACGGCGGCCTCCCTCCTGCTGGAGGGAGAGGCCCTGGGGGGCGGCCTCCTGCCGGTATCCCAGGAGGAGACCCTCCTGGAGCTGGCGCGGCTCGTCCGCGAGGGAGGCGCCGAGGACGCCCGGGAGGCCATCCGCCAGCAGGCAGCTATCGCCCGCTGGAGCGACTCGCGCCCCGGCTGGGAGGGAAAGGTGGAGAGGCCGCAGGTGCTCTCCAACCTGGGCCTCCAGCTGGCCCTGCCGGGGCTTTAGAAATCCGCCCCTTCTCGTCCTGGAGGTGACAGCCCTGTGCAGATACGCAGACTCGCCCGCAAGGGCAGCCCCTTCACCATGGGCGCCCGGGCCATCGACATCTACGTGCTGGTAGACCCCCAGTCGCCCGACGACTTTGTCCCCCTGGTGGGGGCAGCCGAGGGTGTCTCCGGCGAGGGGCCGCCCTCCTTCCGCGAGCCCGGGTCGGTGGCCCTCCGGGTGGACGGCCACCTGCTGCTCATCAGGGTCGTCTAGCGTGGGCACCCACTACCACGCCTCCGTCCTCGCTGCGGGCATGCCCATGGCGAGCGGCCGCTTCGCCAGAGAGAAAGACGCCCGCAGCTACGCCCTCTCCTTCTTCACCAGGTTTCGGCCTCACCGCCGGCAGAGGCTCGCCGAACGGCTGGCACGCCGGCGCTTCGTTCTCACTCCCCCCGCCTACGTCATCGTCATCGAGGAATGCGACGACGCCGCCTGCCTCCGCAGCAACGGCAGGTGATCCCCGACCGGTTTGCGGCAGCACAGGCAGCCGCCAGGAGGACAGCAGTCAGGCTGGGAATAGGCCTCTGCCTCGACTGCGGCACCTGGACCACCGGCAGCAGCAGATGCGGCGCCTGCGACCGCCGCCTGCGGCAGCTGCTGCGCGAGCTGCGGACGGCGGGCCTCCCCCTCCGGCGGGCAGCCCTGGTGGAGCTCGCCCGCGAGGGGAGGCGGTGGATCTCCACCGACAGCTGCCTCGCCTGCCAGAAGCCGCTACCCCCGCCGGGGGAGCACCTCTGCCCGCTCTGTGAGCGCTGCGACGGCGCCTTCTGGCTCGCCGTCTCCCAGGGCTCATGGGACGACCGCCGGAAGGCCGCCCGCACCCTGCGCAGCGCCCTCGTCCACCTCGCCTATCACCCGAGGAGGTGACAAGCGTGGCCTACGCGGCCGATGTGAGCGACGAGATGAGGGGGTGGCTCGTGTGGTACGCCATCCCCGAGCGCGCCATCCCCCACTCCCAGCTGGTGGCAGCCGCCCGGGCGGCCGGCTTCCCCACCGACTTCCTGCCCAGCCCCCTCGACAGGCGGGCGGCATGGGAGCAGGCGTTCACGCTACCCGAGGCGGGCGCCCCGGTGGCGCCCTCCGGGGGGCTGCAGCAGAAATGCCCCGACCCGGGGCTTTCCTGCCGACTCCACGTCCGGGTCATCCGCCGCCGTATGCCGTACGTGCGCCACCTGGAGCTGGAGGTCATCTGCCCGGGAGCCACGAGCCCCGAGGAGCAGCGCCGCACCGCCCTGGTGGCGCTCCTGCGGCTGGACGACCGCGGCCACTCCACCGCCACCGTCATGGGCCCCTGGACGGGAATGGTGGAGAGCCAGGACGTGGAGCGGGTCATCTCCGACATGGAGCGGCAGTTCCGCCGCCTCGTGGAGGCCGCTCCCCCGGGGGCTTCTCGTGAGGCGGTGCGCCGCTATCTCCACTCCCTGTCGGCGGTCCTGCTGCGGGCGACGGGCGCCCTCTACTATGTCCCTCACAGCGCCTGCCCCGAGGGGAAGGAGCTATGGGCCTGCCGCGAGTTCGTCCACCGGTCGAGCGGTGGCCAGCTCACCTACGTCAGGCTCCTCGCGGGAGATGCCCAGGCGGTGGCAGACGTGCGGGCGGCGGTGGTGGAGAGCCTGCGCCGCCAGCTCGCATCCATCCACGACCTCGCCGTGCGCGCCAAAGAGCAGGACCGGGACCGCAGTGCACAGGCAGCCGAGCGGCTCTTCCACGCCTTCCAGCAGGCGGCCGAGGCAGCCGCCCGCGTCCGCACCAGCCTCCGCGACACTCTCCAGGAGCTGGACGACCTGCTGGCGCTGGCCAAGCAGGCGGTGGCCTCCCTCTGAAGAGGGGGTGCCACTGCCTCCTGTCCAGCAGACAGCCCCATGCTATACTGATGAAGGAGGACCCGAACGTATGAGCGACTTTCTGCAGAGATACCAGGCCGAGAAGGCGGCCGTGGCCGAGGCCATGGCCCAGTTCGTCGAGGACGTCCACTACCGGCGCAACGAGGAGGGGAAGCCCACCCTGATGGACGCCGGCGCCGCCCTCCTGCGGGATGCCCTGGGCCTCTATCCCGACGGCCACCGGGTGCTGGACCTGCGCATGGAGCCAGGGGGACACCTGCGGGCGGTGGTGGCCATCACCCTCTACGAGCGCGACGGGGGGCGCCCCCGCGCCTCGGGCATCGGGTCCGCATCCTCGCGGGAGCTGCTGTCGCCCGGCAGGCGCCTGGCGGGAGACCTGGACCCCGGCAACGTGGCCTGCAAGCTGGCCACCAAGCGGGCAGAGGTGGACGCCATGCTGGGGATCCCCGCCGTCTGCGAGCGATTCGCCCAGGACGTGGGCCTGCGGCCGGTGGTGGACCCCGAGACGGGGGAGGTGCGGGAGGAGGTCGTCAGCATGCCCGCCCGGGAGGTGGAGGCTGCGCCTGCGTCCTCGCCCGCGCCCACGCCGCCGGCCGAGCCAGCTGCTGGCAGGGCCCCCTCGCTGCCCTCGCGGCCCCACGGGCTGCGGCCGCGGCCCACTCCCGAGGAGGCATCTGCCCAGCGGAAGGCCTACAGGCTCGCCGCCGAGGCAGACCGCCGCAATCCCTACGCCTACATGGCACGGGTGCTGGGCATCCCCGTCCAGGGGGTCTCTCCGGTGGCTGCCGTCCTCCGCTGGCTGGACGCCGGCCACTCCTGGCAGGAGATAGCCGAGCGGCTGGAGGCGGAGGCAAAGGCGCCCCAGGGGTGATGATACGGTGCAGGAGCGCATCGTCATCGAGGTCACGCCCCAGGACATCGCTCGCGCCCGCAGGGGCCTGCTGGGCGAAGACCCCCTTTCCATCGCTGCCCGCCGCTGCCTGGGAAGCGAAGCTATCGCCTGGGACGGATGGGGAACGGCGCAGGCAGAGCTGGTGGTGGAAGGCGGCGACGGCGGAGAGGTCGTTACCTATCCCCTGCGAGGGCGGGCGCTCAGGCTCTACCGCGAGTGGCAGCGAGGTCGGCAGCCGGCGCCCGCCCGCCTCGTCCTCACGGCACCGGTGCAGGGGGAACACCCGTGAGCGCTCCCAGGGAGCTGCCGCCCACCCGCCCGGCGGTCACCCACCGCTTCCAGGTGGCAGGCCACAAGGGCTACATCACCGTGGGCCTCTACGACGACGGGTCGCCGGGGGAGATCTTCGTCACCATGGCCAAGGAGGGGAGCGCCCTCTCGGGGCTGGTGGACGCGCTGGCGGCCACCGCCTCCCTCGCGCTCCAGCACGGGACGCCCCTCTACTCCCTCTGCCGGCGCCTCTGCTACATGCGCTTCGAGCCGTCGGGCGCCACCGACAACCCCGACATCCCGTATGCCCACAGCGTGGTGGACTACATCTTCCGCTGGCTGGCCCTCCGCTTCCTGTCGCCCGAGGAGCAGGCGGCCATCGGGGTGAGGAAGGCGGGAGACGAGAGCTGCCCCGCCTGCGGCAGCCCCCTCATGCGCAACGGCAAGAGGGCGTCCTGCCCCCACTGCGGCGAGGAGCAGCGCTAGCCCGGTGGAGCCAACAGCAGTGCCCCTCGTGCACACGATACCTGCGGCTGACTGCCCACCCGATGTGCGCCGCGTCCTCAGGGGGCGCCCCCTCTACGCGCTCGGGAACGCCTCCCTTCTCTCCCTCCCCATCGTAGGCGTGAGCGGTGCCAGAGAGGCTTCCCCCGAGGGGATCGCGTGGGCACGGCACATCGGCAGCGAAGCAGCGTTCCACGGCTTCGCCGTAGCAACGGGATACGCCCGGGGAGTGGACAGGGCTGCCCTCGCGGGCGCCCTCGAGGCAGGAGGCGCCGGCATCGCCGTCCTCCCCGAGGGGATGGACCACTTCGCCGTCGTCCCGGAGCTGAAGCATGCGGTGGACCTCGAGAGCAACTTCCTGGCTATCTCCATGTTCGATGTCTACGACTCCTGGCAGACGTGGCGTGCCCTCGAGCGCAATGCCCTCGTCGTTGCCCTCTCGCAGGTGCTCTTCGCCGTGGAGCCCCGCGAGAGGGGAGGCACCCGCGATGCCGCCCTCAAGGCAGCGCGACTCGGCCGGCCGCTGTACGTCGTCCTGCCCCATGCACCCCTGCCCCGCGCACGAACGGTGAACACCGCAGACGAGCTGCGGCGAGCGCTGCAGTGGGCAGCCGCACGCCGCAGGAGCCTCCTGTGAGAGAGGCCACGAGGAGGTAGTGACATGGGACTGTGGGAATTCGTGTGCTCCCTCTTCGCCCGCCGCCGTCGGCTGGACCCTGCCCTCGACCCCGCCCTCCTGGACCAGCCCGAGGAGCGGTGGGCACCCCTCGTCCAGGGCGGCTGGCAGGAAGACCCGGCCCTGCTGGACCACGACACGGTAGACGACTCCCCCAGCTGGGACGCCTTCGACCCCGGCCTCGACAACCCTTCCGACTGAGCGCACACACGGGAGGTGAGATATGTGCCCCTCCAGTCCTTTCGCCATGACCGCCGCTGCCCCCACTGCAGCACCAGGGGCTCCCTCTTCCTGGAGGACATCTGGGGCGAGCTAGACCTGGTCTGCATCGTGTGCGGCTACCGGTGCACCGGCATCGTTCCCCGCAGGCAGATGCCCGCTCCCCCAGCCGTCTCCGTCTACCAGGAAGCGCTCCCCCTCACCACCTGACCTCTCATCCCCGACATCTTCCCCGTACTGACAGGAGGTGATCCCGTGAAGGCGAGCACCGATCGCAGCAGCCTCGTCTCCCTCATCGCCGCCGCCGCCGCAGCTACCGCCGAGGACCCCTACCTCCGCATCATCGCCCGTGACCACAGCCTCGCCTGCGAGGCCGTCTCGGCCGAGATCGGCGCCCACATCCGCATCCCCGCCGGCGTCGAGTGCGAGGGCGCCGTGGCCGTTCACGCCCGCACGCTCTCGCGGCTGGCAGCGCATCTGCCGGAGGGACCCATCGAGCTGGAGGCAGAGCACCCCCACCTGCACATCCGCTTCCCGGGAGGCGTCGCCTCCCTGCTGGCAGCCGACTCCCTGGCGGTAGCCGACTTCCCCGAGTTTCCCCCGCAGATGACGGAGGCACCCGACCTGGACCTCCTGCTGGGCCAGGTGGCCTTCGCCTGCGCCCGCGACGAGGACGGCCGCCCCCAGCTGAGGGGCATCCACCTGCAGACGCGGGAAGGGCGCCTCTACGCCGTCGCCACCGACGGCCACCGGCTGGCGACGGCATCCCTCGCCTACGAGGGCAGCGGCTCCTGCACCATCACCCGCCGGACGGCCGCCCTCCTGCGGGAGATCTCCCGCAGGGACAGGGGCGGCCTCATCGCCATCACGGCCGCCCGCCTCTACTACGAGGCGCCGTCGGCCAGGATCACGGCCATGGCCATCGCCTACCCCTACCCCGATACCTGGCAGATGCGGGAGAGCTTCCCCAGGGGAACGGTGGCGGCTGTGCCGCGGGAGGAGATGACGGCAGCGGTGGCCATGGCAGCGGCCATCGCCACCGAGCAGCCGCATGCCATCTCGGTGGCCATCACCAAGAAGGGCATCGTGGTCGGCGCCTCCTCCCCCGAGGGGAGCCTGCACGACCTGGTGCCCGCACTCGACAGCATCCAGGGGCCGGAGCGCAGCTGCTTCGTCCAGGCCGACTACCTCCTGAGGCCCCTGCGGGCGCTCCCCAGGGAGGTGGAGTCCGTGGAGCTGGCCCTCGCAGGCAGCCGCCATCCCCTGGTCCTCGCCGCCCGGGCGGGCGACCTGGAGGTGGAGCACATCATCATGCCCTACGTGCTGGCCGGTGTGCACGGGGGCCGCGACGAAGAGGAGGAGGGGCAGGACTGAACCTGCCCCTCCTCTCGCCTGCGTCAGAAGCGGATTGCTGTATTACATGCACGGTGTGCTATCATGCACCTGTGCACATACTCCCCACGGCGGATGTATGGGAAGGTGGGAAAGATGAGAACCACTGAGAGCACCCTAGTCAGTCGCTATTTCAGCACCCCAGGGGTGGACCCCTTCGACGAGGTGGAGTGGGAGCGGCGCACGGCCCTCATCGAGGGGCCCGACGGCAGGCCCGTCTTCCAGCAGGAGGACGTGGAGTTCCCCAAGGCCTGGTCCCAGCAGGCCACCAACGTCGTCGCCTCCAAGTACTTCCGCGGGCCCCTGGGCACACCCCAGCGCGAACGCTCCGTGAAGCAGCTCATCGGCCGCGTGGTGGACACCATCGCC
>CACRXD010000016.1_pt1 | contig 25064 bp, 23 predicted proteins | sample 5377101 | NCBI WGS metagenome assembly CACRXD01 (sample SAMEA6061844, study PRJEB28556) | metagenome
CCCTTACTACGCCTACGGGCGCAGCGATAAGAAGGACCAGCCGCGAGTGCCCATCACCGCCCGCTTGCTCGCCAACCTGATGGAGACGGCCGGTGCGCCGGGTGTACGACCCCACCGACGTGGCCGGTCTGGACTACGAGCGGGACCTGGGCTATCCGGGCGAGTACCCGTACACGCGCGGCATCTACCCCACCGGCTACCGGGGCAAGGTCTGGACCATGCGCCAGTTCTCGGGCTTTGGGCTGGCGGAGGAGACCAACGCCCGCTTCAAGTTCCTGCTGTCGGAGGGGCAGACGGGGCTGTCCATCGCCTTCGACCTGCCCACGCTGTACGGCTACGACACCGACCACCCCATGGCCGAGGGGGAGTTCGGCAAGTGCGGGGTGGCGGTGTCCTCCCTGCGGGACATGGAGATATTGTTGGACGGCATCCCCCTGGGGGAGATAAGCACGTCCATGACCATCAACTCCCCTGCCGCCGTCATCTGGGCCATGTACATCGCCGTGGCCGACCGGCAGGGGGTGCCCAGGGAGCGGCTGCGGGGCACCATCCAGAACGACATCCTCAAGGAGTACATCGCCCAGAAGGAGTTCCTGTTCCCGCCGGAGCCGTCCATGCGGCTGGTGGTGGACACGGTGGAGTTCTGCGTGCGGGAGGTGCCCAAGTGGCACCCCATCAGCATCTCGGGCTACCACATACGGGAGGCGGGCTCGACGGCGGGGCAGGAGCTGGCCTTCACCCTGGCCGACGGGCTGGAGTACGTGCGCTGGTGCCTGGAGCGGGGGCTGGACATCGACGAGTTCGCCCCCACCTTCTCCTTCTTCTTCAACTGCCACAACGACTTCTTCGAGGAGGTGGCCAAGTTCCGCGCCGCTCGCCGCATCTGGGCCCGCGAGATGCGGGAGACCTTCGGCGCCAAGGACCCGCGGTCGTGGTGGATGCGCTTCCACACCCAGACGGCGGGGTGCTCGCTGACGGCGCAGCAGCCGGAGGTGAACCTGATCAGGACGACCATCCAGGCGCTGGCGGCGGTGCTGGGGGGGACCCAGTCCCTGCACACCAACTCCTGGGACGAGGCCCTGGCCCTGCCCAGCGAGAAGGCGGCGCGGCTGGCGCTGCGGGTGCAGCAGGTCATCGCCCACGAGTCGGGGGTGGTGAACACGGTGGACCCCTTGGGGGGGAGCTACTTCGTGGAGGCGCTGACCCAGGAGCTGGAAGAGGAGGCGCGGGCCTACTTCCGGCGGATAGAGGACCTGGGTGGGGTGATACCGGCCATCCGCATGGGGTTCTTCCAGCGGGAGATAGCGGAGGCATCCTACCGCTACCAGCGGGAGGTGGACGAGGGGCAGCGGGTGGTGGTAGGGGTGAACGAGTACGTGCTGGAGGAGCCCATCGAGATACCGATCTTGCGGGTGGACCCGACGGGGGAGGGGTACCGGCGGCAGGTGGAGCGTCTGCGGGAGCTGCGGCGGGAGCGGGACAACCGGGAGGTGGCCCGCTGCCTGCGGCGGCTGGAGCAGGCCTGTCGGGGCCAGGAGAACGTGATGCCCCACCTCATCGAGGCCGTCAAGGCCTACTGCACCCTGGGCGAGATCTGCGACGTCATGCGGGACGTCTTCGGCACCTACCAGGAGGAGGCCATCTACTAGCGGGAGGCCGCCCATGTTCACCGTCCTGGGCACCCAGCCACGACCTGGCCGATGAAGCCTCGAGGGGGTATTGACAGGCTGCCCTGCGGTGGCTATTCTGACCGATGTCAGACAGCAGTCATCGGTCAGCACATGGAGCGGGAAGCCTTCCGGATAGTCGCCATCCGCCGCGTAGACACGGTGGCGGAGGTGCGCCAGCAGCTGATGAGGCTGATCGAGGAGGGGCGCCTTCGCCCCGGGGATAAGCTACCTTCCGAACCAGAGCTGGCACGCCTCCTGGGCACGAGTCGCGCCTCCCTGCGCGAGGCCATCAGGATCCTTCGCCTATTGGGACGGGTGGAGGTGCGGCCGGGCAAAGGGACCTTCGTGCGCGACCTGGCCCGTGATCCCATCACTGCCCTCATTCTGGCAGAGATGCCGCCGTCTCTGGATCTGATCGAGCAGCTCATCGACGTGCGGGCGGCCGTTGATGTGAAGGTGGCCGAGCTGGCCGCGGAACGGTCCACCCCCGAGGACGTTCGCCATCTCCGCAGGGTGCTGGAGGAGAACGAGCGCACCCACCTGGCCGATCCGGAGGTGGGCTCCCTGAGCCTGGCTTTCGAGGCTGCCCTCGCTAGGGTGGCCCGCAACCCGCTCCTGGCCCGCTTCCAGCGAGTGGTGCACGACCTGTGGCTAGAGGCATGGGGTGGACTGGGCATAGCTCCGGCTACCAAGCATATGTTCCACACCGAACACCTGGAAGTGCTGCAGCGTATCGAGGCCAGGGACATGCGTGGGGCCGCCGAGGCCATGCGCAGGCACGTGGATCGGAAGTTAGCCGAGACGAGCTGGCAGCAGATTATATCCGACCAACGGAGGCGTAGCAGGTGAACCTCTCGCGCATCAGGACAGCGGTCACCACGGCGTCCCTGCCCATCACTGCGACGCAGCCGCCGGCCCTAGGCCGGGCGCTGGCTCGCGTCTCAGCCGTCTACGGCCCACCCGCGGCCTCGCTGGCTGGTGCCCTGGGCGCCTGGGAGGGCGCCGTGCGGCTGCTGGACATCAAGAACTACCTGTTGCCGCCACCCTCGGCTGTGTTTCAGCAGCTCTGGGTCAGCCGGGCTGTCCTGCTGAGCGACACTCTGGTCACTATCCAAGAGGTCCTGATCGGCTTCGCCATAGCGGCAGCGGTGGCCATTCCTCTGGGCTGGCTCATCGTCAGCTCTCCCCTGCTGGAGCGCTCCCTCTACCCTCTGCTGGTGGTGAGCCAGACGGTGCCCAAGATCGCGGTGGCCCCCCTGTTCGTCATCTGGTTCGGCTTCGAGATGACTTCCAAGATAGTTACGGTTATCCTGATCTCCTTCTTCCCGATTCTGATAGATAGCATCGTGGGGCTGCGTTCCATCAGCCCCGAGAGCTTAGAGCTGTTCCGTTCCATGGGGGCGGGGCGCTGGGCCACTTTCTGGCACCTGCGGCTGCCCGCCTCCCTCCCTTACGTCATGTCGGGACTCAAGGTGGCCATCACTCTGGCGGTGGTGGGGGCAGTGGTCGGGGAGTTCATCGGCTCCACCGAGGGTCTGGGTTACCGCCTGCTGACAGCCAACGCCAACCTGCGCACCGACGTGCTCTTCGCTGCAGTGGCGGTGCTGACGGTGGTGGGCCTGGCCCTCTTCTACATCCTCGATCTGAGCGAGCGGGCCCTGTTCCCGTGGCACATCAGCCGACGCAGCGTCGTCCGCGAGGAAGGGATGTGAGCTATAGCGATGGCCCCGAGCCTCTAGTTTAGTGCATGCGGGAGGCGACGTCATGATAGGACGGATGTTGAAGCTGTTACCTGTCCTGGCGCTTGCATGGCTGGCGCTGGCTTGCCAGGGCGAGGAGCACCAGCAGGCTGCCACGCCTGAAGAAACGCCTGTGCAGCTGACCAGGCTCACCCTGCGCCTGAACTGGACTCCCTATGCCGCCGACCACGCCTTCTTCTACCATGGGCTGGCCCAGGGTATCTACCGGAAGCACGGCATAGACCTCTCCATCGAGCCCGGCAACGGTTCGGCTAACGTCCTCAAGCTGGTGGCCGCCGGCTCCGACCCCATAGCCCTCGTAGACGTCTCCACGATGGCACGAGGCGTGGCTGAGGGGATGGACGTGAAGGCGGTGATGGTTCTCAGCCAGACCAGCCCGATGGCCGTGATTTATAAGAAGGACACCCCCATCCGCACCGCTGCCGACCTGCGTGGCAAGAAGATCGCCCTCACCCAGGGGGATGCCCTGAGTCAGGTCTTCCCGGCCGTGCTGGCGGCCAACGGGCTCAGCGAGAGGGACGTTCAGATTGTATCGGTGGCCTCCCCTGCTGCTAAGGAGACGGCGGTGCTGCAGGGGCAGGCCGATGCCCTGCTGGGCTGGTACACGGAGCAGGCGCCGCGCATGGAGTTCCAGAGCAAGATTCCCATGGGCTGGCTCAAGTTCGCGGACCTGGGCATCAACACGATGAATATGGCGGTGGTGGTGAACAACCGCTGGCTGCAGCAGAACCGCGACCTGGTAGCACGCTTCGTCAAGGCTACCCAGGAGGCCATCGAGTCGGCTGTAGCCAACCCGCAGGCCGCCGCCGATTCCTTCGTCCGCTACGTGCCGGACTTCGACCGCGGGCTGGCGTTGAAGGAGATCCAGGAGACGATCCCGCTCCTGCGCACTCCCAATTCTCAGGGAAGGCCTTGGGGCTGGACGGCTGAGGCCGACTGGCGCTCCACCCTGGAGCTGTTGGCCAGGTTCGGAGGCGTCCAGGTGAAGGATTTGCAGACCTACTACACCAACGAGTTCGTGCAGTGATGGCGGGCCACGTGGGGCCGTCAGCCGCCGCCGTCCAAGTGTGCGGGGTCGGCCACCAGTTCCCGACGCCAGAAGGCCCTATCCCTGTGCTGGCAGGGGTGGACCTGAAGGTGCCCCCCGGCCAGTTCTTAGCCATCCTGGGGCCGTCGGGCTGTGGCAAGTCCACTCTCCTGCGCATAGTGGTGGGGCTCATCAGGCCCAGCCAGGGGTGTGTGCGCATTGATGGGGAGACGGTCACGAGACCATACACCAGGGTGGGCATCGCTTTCCAGGAACCGGTGCTGCTGGACTGGAAGACGGTGCTGGAGAACGTGCTCCTGCAGGCTCGCATCCGCCGTCTGGACTGGAAGGAGGCCAAGGCCAGGGCGGAGAGCCTTTTGACCATGGTGGGCCTGCACGGCTTCGAAAGGCGCAAGCCCTACGAGCTCTCCATCGGGATGCGCCAGAGGGTAGCCCTGTGCCGAGCCTTGGTGCACGATCCGCCGCTCCTCTTGATGGACGAGCCTTTCGCAGCTCTGGATGCCCTTACCCGGGAGCAGATCGGTGCCGACTTGGAGAGGCTTTGGCTGACATCCAGGCCTACCGTGATCTTCGTCACCCATTCGGTGTCGGAGGCCATCACTCTGGCCGACCGCGTGGTGGTGCTCTCGCGTCGGCCAGCACAGGTGGTGGCCGACCTGGAAGTCCCCTTCCATCGTCCCCGCGACGCGGGCCAGTTACGCAGGCACTCCGAGTTCGGACGTCTGGCGCAGCTGGTCTATGAGGCCCTGGGCCTCGATCGGCAACAGGCCAACAAGACAGAGGCCAACATCTGCGGAGGTGAAGCATGATGTTGCAGGGCATCATTGCAGCTACAGTGCTGCCCTTCGGTGAAAATAGCAGCCCCGACCTGGAGACCTACCAGGGGTTCGTCGAGCACTTGGTGGAGGCAGGAGTAGGGGGCCTGGCCGTAAATGCCGATTCCGGCGAAGGGATGTCCCTCTGGCCGGAGGAGCGGCGGGCGGTCATGCGGGCCGCCCGCGAGGTAGCCAAGGGGAGGGTGCCTCTGGTATCGGGACTGGTGGCCAGCTTCACCGCCCAGGCCCAGCGCCTGGCTGAAGAGGCAGCCGAAGACGGCGCCGACTACCTGATGGTCTTCCCCAACGTTCACATGCGCGGCCACCCGCTTGACCCGGAGCTGCCCCGCCGCTACTACGAGGCCATCCATCGGGCCTGTGGCCTACCGCTGGTGGCGTTCGTGTTGCAGGACGCCCTGGGGGGCGTTGAGTTCGACCGTGAAGCGCTCCTGGGCATCATCTCGCTGCCTTTCGTCAAGGCGGTCAAGGAGGCTACGTTCGACGCCTATAAGTTCCGTCACACCATGGACGCCATCCGCCAGTGCCGCCGGGACTGCGCTGTCCTCACAGGTAACGACAACTTCATCTACGAGAGCTTCGTCCTGGGTGCCGATGGCGCCCTCATCGGCGCTGGGTCTATCGCCACCCGCCTGCAGGTGGAGATGTTCGAGGCGGTGCGGGCCGGCAACTACCGCCAGGCGGCTGCCATCTACGAGAAGCTGGAGCCGCTAATGCGGGTGCTGTTCGCGCCCCCCATCCGCGACTACCGCGCCCGGATCAAGGAGGGGCTGGTGATGCTAGGCATCTTCAAGGATGCGCGAGTGCGCGAGCCCTTGCTTCCCGTAGGCCAAGAGGAGCGAGAGGCCATCCGCGCTGCCCTGGTACAGGCGGGCCTGCTATAGGGGGACGGGGATGAAAATCGGTGTTTCTGTGTGCCCGGAGCCCGGGCGGTGGCACGAAACGATGCGGCAGTCGCGCATGGTGGAGGAGCTGGGCCTCGACTCCGTCTGGATCCCGGAGCACCATCTCACCGATGCCTACTACCCGTCGCCGCTGCTGGCCCTGGCTGCTATCGCTAACGCTGTGCCCAGGGTGACGGTGGGCTCCGACGTGGCTCTGGCTCCCCTCTATAACCCGGTTCGCCTGGCCGAGGAGGCGGCCATGCTGCAGGAGATATCGGGTGGTCGGTTCGTCCTGGGATTGGGCCTCGGCTACGTCCAAGAGGAGTTCGCGGCCTACAATGTGCCCTTCGGCGAGCGCGGGGCGAGGCTGGAGGAGGCTATTCGCCTGGTGCGCCTGCTTTGGTCAGAGGAACGGGCCAGCTATCGGGGCCGCTTCTGGAACCTGGATGGTGTCACCATCTACCCCCGGCCCGAACCGCTACCGCCGCTCTGGCTGGGCGGGTGGACGGATACTGCCGTTCGACGAGCGGCGCGATTGGCCGACGCCTGGTTCCCCGGGCCCACTGCCGATATGGAGCGGCTCAAGTGCTGTCTGGCCATATACGACGACGAGATGGCCAGGCTGGGCAAGGATCGTCGTGAGCTGCCCATCTTCCGCGAGGTGTGGGTAGCCGACTCACGGGCGGATCTGGAGGCAGGACTGAAGTTCCTGCGCTCCATGTATGATCATCATTACCGCGCTTGGGGGCATGCCAACGTTGCTGCCGAGAGCGACGTCGTGCAGGGAAGGGCCATTGTGGGCGGTCCCGAGGAGGTGGCACAGCAGATGGTAGCCCTGGCCCAGGAACTGGGCGTCACGCACGTGGTAGCACGTCTACACTTCTATCATGCCGACGGTGCGCTGGTAGAGCGGGCCATCGCCCTGCTGGGGCGCCAGGTTAAGCCGATGGTGGATCGGGAGCTGCGCCGTGAATGAGGGGACGCTGCAGCGTGGACTGGAGCTGATATGCCAGCGGGTCGAACGAACCCTCCAGTCCCGCCCCGAAGGCTTCCCACACTATGCCGATCCCGATTCCGGGGGGTGGACCTGCACCGATGACGGCGACTGGACGGGCGGATTCTGGTTAGGGATGCTGTGGCTCTCTGGGCTAGTTGCCGACGATAAGAGGCGCTACCCGGACGCGGCACGGCCTTGGCTAAAGAAGCTGTCCTTGCGTCAAGACTCGGAGACGGTCTTTCGCGGCTTCCTCTTCTGGTACGGAGCGGCTCTGGGACACCTGCTGGCCGATGACGAGGAGGCCCGTGCGATCGCCTTGGCGGGTGCTCGCAGCCTGGCCACCCTCTATAACCCACGGGCTGGCCTCATACCCTTGGGTCGTGCCGCCGAGGAATTCGAGAGCGTCGGGCTGGCTGAGACCAATATTGACGGCATCGCTGGCACTACTCCACTGCTAGCCTGGGCCAGCGCCGAACTGGGCGACTCGAGTCTGAAAGACATTGCTAGGCGGCACGTAGAGCGTCACATCGAGCTGTGCGTGCGCTCGGATGGCTCCGTCTGCCAGTCAGCCTCGGTAGACCCCGAGACGGGCCGGGTGCTGCGTCGCTACACCCACAAGGGCTACAGCGAGGACAGCACTTGGGCCAGGGCCCAGGCCTGGGGCATGCTGGGTCTGGCCCAGAGCGTGGCCTGGCTGGACAGCTCTTTCGCCGACGTCGCCTGCGCCGTGGCCGACTGGTGGCTGAAGCATTTACCGGATGGCCCCGTGCCCTTTTGGGACTTTGACGATCCCGACATACCCGACGCGCCGCGAGACACCTCAGCCGCCGCCATCGTCTGCGCTGCCCTGCTCAAGCTGAGCAGGCTGGTGCCATCGCGGGCGCAAAGCTACCGCGAGGCAGCCGTCAGGACGGCTGTCCACCTGGTGCGCGAGCACCTTACGCCTCGATACGACGGAGACCAGCGACCGCCCGGAATGCTGCTGGACGGGTGTTACAACCGGCGTCTGGGCGTCGCCACCCGCCACGAACTGATCTGGGGAGACTACTTCCTGATGGAGGCCCTTGCTGGGCTGACCGGGCTCGTGGACACGAGCACATTGTAGACACGGGGGTGTGAGAGTTGGCCCTGCGCAGCAACTTCCGTCCGGGGAGCATCGAGTGGGCAGTGCGGCGTGCCCAGTGGCGGGCCCTCGGCCTGACTGACGCCGACATGGAAAGGCCTAAGATCGCTGTGATCAACAGCTCTTCCCGGCTCTCCAGTTGCTACAGCCACTTGGATGAGCTGTCCAAGGCGGTGCAGGAGGGGATACGCGACGCGGGCGGCATCCCCTTCGAGGTGAGGACGATCTCCCCCAGTGACTTCATCATCGGTGCCGGCAAGAAGGGCCGCTACATCCTACCCTCCCGCGACCTGCTGGTCAACGATGTGGAGGTGATGGTGGAGGGTGCGCAGCTGGATGGGATGGTCTGTCTCTCCTCCTGCGACAAGACCACACCGGCCCACCTGATGGCGGCCGTCCGGCTGGACATCCCGACCATTCTCGTCATCGGGGGCTACCAGGAGTGGGGTGTCTGCGGCGAGGGCTCGTATTCCGGCCAAGTAGTGGACATCGAGTCCGTCTACGAGACGATCGGTGCCTTCGCCCGCGGGCGCATCGGGCTTACCGACCTGAGGGCCCTCACCGAGTCGGCCATCTGCTCTCCCGGGGTCTGTGCGGGGCTGGCCACAGCCAACACAATGCATATGCTGGCTGAGGCGCTGGGGATGGCCCTGCCCGGCAGCGCCCCCATCGCCGCTACCAGCCCCCGGCTGCCTTCGCTGGCCTACGAGGCGGGGCGCCGGATCGTGGAGATGGTAGAGGAGGGACTGCGTCCGAGACAAGTGATCACCGCAGCCAGCATCGCCAACGCCGTCAGGGTAGCCCAGGCCATAGGCGGCTCAGTAAATTGCGTCCGCCACCTTGCGGCTATCGCTGCTGAGGCGGAACTCGATTTGGACGTTGTGCGGCTATTCGAAGAATCGTGGTCGTCCGTCCCCCTCCTCTGTCGCATCCGGCCCAATGGCGTGCACACCATTCGGAACCTGGAGGAGGCAGGAGGAGCCCGCACGGTGCTGAAGCGGCTGGCGCCCCTGCTGCAGTGCGAGGTCCCCACCGTGGCCGGGCGTCCGCTGGGAGAACTCATAGCAGAGGCAGACGAAGGGGATGCGCAAGTTATTCGGCCGCTACAGGACCCCTACCTCCGTCACGGCGGACTCTTGGTGCTCCGCGGCAACCTGGCCCCTGATGGGGCCATTGTGCGCGTTGCAGGTCTGCGACCCGACTTTCGAAAACAGGTGGTAGGCCCGGCAAGGGTCTTCGATGACGAAGAGCGAGCCATCGCTGCCCTGGCTTCAGGTAGGATCTGCGCGGGCGACGTGGTGGTGCTGAGGGGGATGGGTCCCCGTGGCGGGCCGGGTACCCTCTTCGCGGCCGGCTTCGCGGCAGCCCTGGTGGGCGCAGGACTGGCCGAGAAGGTGGCCGTCATCACCGACGGTGAGCTTTCCGGCCTCAACCGGGGACTGGTGGTGGGCCAGGTGATGCCGGAGGCAGCTGATGGCGGACCTCTCGCCTTGGTGGAGGACGGCGACCAGCTTTCCATAGACCTGGAGGCACGTCGCATAGACATGCTGGTGCCCGAGGAAAAGCTGCGCCAACGCGTGCCGCATTCATGGCCACGTGCTGACGAGGAACGGGGCTGGCTGCGCATCTACGGCAAGCTGGTAGGTCCCATCCAGCGAGGGGCCACCCTCGGCTGAAGTGCAAACCGATGGCCCGCCCTTGGGGAGACAGGAGCTACCTCCTGCGAGTAGCTTTTATGTAGTAGGAACGACGGGCCGGCGACGGCCTATCTCCCAGATCGCAGCCTCTAAGCCCGACACACAGGAGCCAGGGGCGTAGCAAGTGTAATAAGAGGCGCAGCAGCAGGCGTAGATTGTAGGCGATGGCCTCCACCGCCCCGGGGTCGGACAGGCGCACCCCTTACCCCCTGGACGCCTCCACGCAGGTGACCGACCGCTACCTTCCCTTCCGCAGATCTCTGCACATCAGCACCGCAGTCAGGAACGCCATCGACTAAACCTCCCGCGCCGTCAGGCTGGCCAGGGCCAGCGCTACCGCGGCCACCGGTACCAGTATCGCCAGTTCCTTGGTCACCGTCATAATGTTTGAGGCTGTTCGAGAAAGGTCTCAGTTGCTGTGCTGGTCAGCCAGGGAGCGGCTGAGCCGCGGGCCCAACAATAGCAACAGAGCCAGGTTCCGTGAGGAGCAGCCGGCCCCCACCGCTGCCCTAGGGAGCGCTGGCGCCACCTGCCCACACCAACGTGGTGGAGCCGCCCTTGGCCGCCCTGCGGCTGGGGACAGGCGCAGCCAAGCGCTTCAAGAGGATGGAACGGGGCACGGCCGTCATCTGGAAGATGCTGATGGTGGCCCAGACCAGGTTCCGGCGGCTCAGTGCCCCCGACTTGCTGGCCAAGGCCTGCGCAGGGGCCCGGTTCGAAGACGGCATCGAGGTCACCGAGAAGAAGGTCGCCGCCTGAGCATTTATACACCTCGTGACGGAACCCCGCAGCTGCAACTCTACCTAGAGGAGGGGCGACGGCAGCGGGCAGCGAGAAAGGAGGAGCCAATTGTCACCGTGGCCTGACCCAGACCGCTTTTACAGACAGTTTGGGACGTGACCCAGGATGGGCAGGATCTCAGCGAGGGCTCTGCCCCTGGTGCTGGCGATGGCCTCCAGCTCCCGCTGGGGCTCCAGCTTCAGGGCAGCGTTGATGAAGTAGAGGCGGTGGCGGATGCTGGCTGCCGGCCGCCCCAGGTTGACGAACAGGGTTCTGGTGGGCTGGCGAGGGCGCAGGGGGCCCATGGGCTTGCCCGAGTCCATGGCCACTGCCAGGGCCAGAGCAGTGTGGGACTTGCCCACCCCCGAGGGAGCATAGAGGATGGTGCCGCCTTCCGTGAGGATGAGGGGAGGATCCAGGAGCGGGTCAGCCGGTGGGCCCATCTCGGGCAGGAGAGGCTGCGGCTCCTCGGCTCGCACGTAGGCAGGCCAGAGCTCGTAGCAGAACCTGTCCAGGAGGGTGCCTATCTCCTGGGCGTGGGCCCTGTCTGGCGCCCTGAGGCTGGCGGCCGGCAGGAGACCTGGATCCCGGCAACGTGGCCTGCAAGCTGGCCACCAAGCGGGCTGAGGTGGACGCCATGCTGGGCGTCCCCGCCGTCTGCGAGGGTCAAGTCCGTTCGCTTCGCCTCCTGCTCCACCCGCCACGCCCAGTACTCCTCCATGTCCAAGTACCGGCGCCCCGTCGTCCAGGCCTCGTCGATCTCCATGAGCACAGCGCCGATCAGCCGCTCCGCAGGCTTCGTGTTCGGGAAGATGCGGACCGCCCGCTCGCGCCGCCGGATCCCCTCGTTGGGCCGCTCCAGGGCGTTGGTCGTCGGCAGGCGTTTCCGGTAGCGCTCGGGCAGGGCCATCACCGCCATGGTGTCGTCAGAGCCCTCCTCGAGGCGCTCGACGGCCTTGGGCGCCCTATCGGCATACTGCTGCACCACCTCCGCCTTGAGCCGCCGCGCCGTCTCCAGGTCGGGGGCGTCGAAGACCAGCCGGGGCCGCCCGCGCAGCTCGCCCTGCAGGGCCTTGGGGGCAGGCGTCCAGGATGTTCTTGATGAAGTGGGTCTGGCGCCGCTGCCAGGAGGCCCCCTGGAAGTGGGCGTGGACCGCCTTCACCAGGCCCCGGTGGTCAGCCGACACCACCAGGTCCACCCCGGTGAGGCCCCGGTCCTTCAGCCAGGCGAAGAACGCCGACCAGGTGGCTTCGGATTCCGAGTCGCCGATCATCAGCCCCAGGGCCTCACGGTAGCCGTCCCGGTTGGCGCCGACGGCGACCAGCACGCTCTGCATCCTCACCCGGTCCTCCACGCGCGCTCGGATGACCAAGGCGTCGACGATCAGGAACGGGTATACCTGCCCGGAGAGGCCCCGCCCGTTCCAGGCCTTCACGACCGTGTCCAAGCGCTTGCCGAGCTCCGAGACGGTCGAGCGGGACAGCTCCACCCCGCACAGCTCCTCCACCACCGCGCTCGCCTTCCGCGTCGCCGCCCCGTTGACCGCCATCTCCATCAGGGCCAGCACCGGGGCCTGCTCGCTCCGCTGGTACCGGCAGAACAGGTCGGTGGAGAAGCTGCCGTCCCGGGGCCGCGGCACGGCCAGGACGGTCCGCCCGACGCGGGTGGTGAGCGTCCTCGGCCGGTGTCCGTTGCGGTACCCCTGCCGCCCTTCCGTCCGCTGGTAGGGCGCGGCCTTGAGCTGCTCCCTCACCTGCGCCTCCAGCACCTGCTTCAACACCTGTTCCAGCAGCCTGGCCATCCCCTGGTCCTGGCGGGAAAACAGTTGATGCAACAGGTCGCTGTCTACGGCAACGTGGTGCTGGGCCATCCCTATCCCTCCTGGTGTGGTTTGCTGACGCCTTCCATCTACCAGAGGGAGGGTGGCCCCTCCTGCTAACTCCCCGGGGCTACCCCGTTTTTACACACGATACCGGACGCAACGATCTGCGCCACCCGGGGCTGCTGCCGCGGCCTATGTGCCCGACAGGTAAATTGGCTCTGGCCGGGAATGGTGTAGGGAGTAGGAGCGTCAATCTAACCTCGGCTCCTTCAAGAACGTAACCTCCCTTGAGCAGCGCAAAAGCTCGCTCGCTACCGCAACAGGATGGCCTCGTGGCCGTCGCTTACCACCAGCAGGGCAAACTTCCGCACCCGCGCGCCGCAGCCCTCTTTCGCCTAGGTAGGGTCGCTCGAAGATCTCCGCGGCGAACTTCACTCTCCTGCCATGGGCGTCCTGGGCTGCTCCAGCCTGCCCGCGGGGAGTGATGAAGTATCTGGTGCAACGGCCCCTGCGCCAGGCCCGCCGGCGCGGCCGCTCCCCATGACCCGCCCCAGACGCTGTTGCATCTCTTCCTCCGGCGCTCGCTTCACGACGGTCTTTGGGCCTTGGCTTGTAGGCAGGCGTGCATCCCCTCTTGGGCCAAGATCTCTCAGTCCCCCTTGCCCATCTGTCGTCTCCATTGCTTCTATGCCCTCCCTTATGAGACGAGTGACCACCCAGGCACGTGAGGTGATCCCGCTAGCCCCAGAAGACCGTTCTCACACTGAAGAACGTAATCCACCCCGATCTATGGCGGGTTGCTGGGGGAAGCTATGTTAGGTAGAATTCCGCCAGGACTTAGCCAAAGAGGAGGAGATGAGTAGAAGGGTTCACAGGCGCTACAGCGGTAGCGCTGCAGCCGAGAGGGAAGCACGGAGGGTGGGGGCAGTTATTAGCTCCGCCAACCTGGGCTTCGAGGCCCAGCTGTGGGCGGCCGCCAATGCCCTACGCGGCTCCATGGACGCCGCCGAGTACAAGCACGTGGTGCTCGGGCTCATCTTCCTCAAGTACATCTCCGACGCCTTCGAGGCCCACCGCGCTAAGCTCGAGGCCGAGCGGGACCAGGGTGCCGATCCCGAGGACCCCGACGAGTACAGGGCCGACAACATCTTCTGGGTCCCGCCCGAGGCCCGCTGGTCCCATCTGCAGAAGAACGCCCGCCAGCCTAACATCGGCCAGCTCGTGGACGAGGCCATGGCAGCGGTGGAGCGCGACAACCCTTCCTTGAAGGGGGTGCTTCCTAAAGACTACGCCCGCCCCGCGCTCGACAAGCAGCGCCTCGGCCAGCTGATCGATCTCATCTCCACTATCTCCTTGGGCGGTGGGGACAACCACGCCCGCGACATCCTGGGCCGGGTCTACGAGTACTTCCTCGGCCAGTTCGCCAGCGCCGAAGGCAAGAAAGGTGGGGAGTTCTACACCCCCCGCTGCGTCGTCAAGCTGCTTGTCGAGATGCTGGAGCCCTACAAGGGCCGCGTCTACGACCCCTGCTGCGGCTCGGCCGGGATGTTCGTGCAGTCGGTGAAGTTCATCGAAGCCCACGCGACGGGCAACGGCAACGGCGGCCGCGCGCGAAGCGAGATCAGCATCTACGGCCAGGAGTCGAACTACACCACCTGGCGCCTGGCCAAGATGAACCTTGCCATTCGCGGCATCGACGGGAAGATCGAGCACGGCGACACTTTCCACAATGACCGCTTCCCCGACCTCAAGGCCGACTTCATCCTCGCGAACCCCCCCTTCAACGACGACAAATGGGGCGGTGAACACTTGCGAGAGGACAAACGATGGAAGTTTGGCGTGCCACCGGTCAATAACGCCAACTTCGCCTGGGTGCAGCACATCATCCACCACCTGGCGCCCACGGGCTACGCCGGCTTCGTGCTGGCCAACGGGTCGATGTCCTCCAACCAGTCGGGCGAGGGTGAGATCCGCAAGAACATCATCGAGGCCGACCTCGTGGACTGCATGGTGGCCCTGCCGGACAAGCTCTTCTACTCGACCCAGATCCCGGCCTGCCTCTGGTTCCTGGCCCGGGACAAGAGCGGACGCCCGCCTGCGGGAAGGAAAGAGCCCCTGCGCGACCGCCGGGGGGAGGTGCTCTTCATCGATGCCCGCCGGATGGGCCGCATGGTGGACCGAACCCACCGTGAGCTCACCGACGAGGAGATCCAAAAGATCGCCCGTACCTACCACGCATGGCGCGGGGAGAAGGATGCGGGCGAGTACCGGGACGTCCCCGGCTTCTGCAAGAGCGTGACGCTTGAGGAGATCCGCAAGCACGGCTACGTGCTCACACCGGGCCGCTACGTAGGGGCGCCGCCGCAAGAAGAGGACGACGAGCCCTTCGAGGAGAAGATGAAACGCCTGGTGGCCCAGCTACGCGAACAGCAGGCCGAGGCGGCGCGGCTGGATGCAGCCATTGCCAAGAACCTGAAGGAGCTGGGCTATGACCTTTGAGCAGCTGCTGAAGGAGAAGCGGGAGGAGATCCTACGGATTGCCGCCAAGCACGGCGCCCGCAACGTGCGCGTGTTCGGCTCTGTGGTCCGCGGGGAGGCAGACGAATCTAGCGATGTGGACTTTCTGGTTGAACTCGAGCCCGGTCGGAGCCTGCTCGACCTGGGAGGCCTGCAAATGGAGCTAGAGCAACTGCTCGGCTGTCGGGTGGATGTCGTCACCGAGAGGGGGCTTAAGCGGCGCATCCGCGAACGCGTGCTTCGGGAGGCCGTGCCGTTATGAGAGACCCGAAAAAACGGCTACGGCATATCCTGTTCGACATCGACCTCGACATCGTTTGGGAGGCGGCCAGCCGTGACGCGCCGGGCCTGAAACCTTCCATCGAGAGATTGCTGAGGCGGTTGGAGGAGTTGGGCTATGGCGGGTGAGTGGAGAAGGGTTAGGCTGGGAGACGTTGCAGAGATCAACCCGGACAGCATCAACTCTGCCTGGCCCTACTCTCATATCAGGTACATTGACATCTCATCCGTCGGTGAGGGCATCCTCATCGAGCCGCCCCAAGTGATGAGCCTTGCTGAGGCACCGAGCCGCGCAAAGCGCCTCGTTCAAGAAGGAGACACGGTTCTTTCCACAGTGCGGCCGGGGCGCCGCTCAATGTTCTACGTAAAGCGGGCGGAGCCTGACCTAGTTGTTTCCACTGGCTTCGCGGTTCTGCGGCCACGAAAAGATCGCATTGAACCCCGTTACCTGTATGCCTGCGTCTACGACAAGGCGTTCACTGAGTTCCTCGTCAGGAGGGAGAAGGGCGCTGCCTACCCGGCTGTGCTACCTGATGACATCGCCGACGCTATGATCAATCTTCCTCCCCTCTCCGAACAGCGCGCCATTGCCCACATCCTCGGCACGCTGGATGACAAGATCGAGCTGAACCGGCGGATGAGCGAGACGCTGGAGCAGATGGCGCGGGCCCTCTTCAAGGCGTGGTTCGTGGACTTCGAGCCCGTGCGCGCCAAGATGGAGGGCCGCTGGCGCCGCGGCGAGTCCCTCCCCGGCCTCCCCGCCCACCTCTACGATCTCTTCCCCGACCGCCTGGTGGATTCCGAGCTGGGGGAGATTCCGGAGGGGTGGGAGGTGGGGACAATCGGGGACCTTTCGGATGTGGTCGGCGGTAGCACGCCGAGCACAAAGGAACCTGCCTACTGGGAAGGCGGAACTCACTACTGGGCCACTCCTAAAGACTTATCGGGACTGCGAGTACCTGTTTTGCTTGAAACAGAGCGCAAGATCACAGATGCCGGTCTTGCCCAGATCAGCTCCGGCTTGCTACCGCGAGGCACTGTTCTGCTTTCCTCGCGTGCGCCTATTGGTTACCTCGCGATTGCAGAAGTGCCAGTCGCCATCAACCAAGGCTTCATCGCGATGAAGCCCAGAAAAGGTGTGTCGAATCTGTTTCTCCTGCTCTGGGCTACCTTCGCTTACGATGACATTCTGAGTCGAGCGAACGGCTCGACCTTCCAAGAAATCAGCAAGGCGAGTTTCCGACCGATCCCTGTGGTGCTGCCGCCTGCCGGTATTATGCAGGCGTTCGACGACCTAGTCCGTCCATTCTATGAGCGGATTATCGACAACGAACGCGAGTCCCGCACCCTCGCCGCCCTGCGCGATGCGCTACTGCCCAAGCTCATCTCCGGCGAGCTGCGGGTGAAGGATGCCGAGAGGTTCTTGAAGGAGCGGGGGCTATGCTAACGCGCTTGTCGGTCAGGAATTTCCGCTGCCTAGAGAATGTCGATGTGCCGTTGGCCCCCCTAACTGCGTTCGTAGGGCCCAATGGCTCCGGCAAGACAACAATCCTCAGGGCTATCGACCTGGTGTTAGGCGAAGCATGGCCCACCCTGCGTAGTTTCCGTATTCCGCAGGACTTCAGCAGATTCGATACGAGCCAGGACATCGAGATCACTGTCCAGTTCGACCCGCCCTACATACATCAGGGTACCCTTTCACGCGAGCACCGCGTCAACTCCCTGCGGCTCACCTGCAAGCCTTACAAGAGGTCTGGCAAGTGGGGTGAATCAGGCGACCTGCACGCGGATCTCGAGCCACTCAACGAACGCGGGGAGGTGCCCAGGGTCGCAATCAGCCAGGCACAAAAAGGACAGAAGCGTCTGTTCGGACCGCTCCGAGTGGGTGCAGATTTGCGCGATCACGCGCGCATCCTCTTCGTGGATCATCGCCGGAGTCTCGCCCAACATCTGCCCAGTATGCGGGGCTCCGTTTTGGCCAGACTGCTCCAGAAAGCACGCAAGGAATTCGACGCGGCCGACGATTTCAAGAGGAAGTACGAGGCCGCCATGGATACACTCAGGACGGAGCGGGTCAGGGAGATCGAGGCAACCATCGCTGATACCGCCAAACGAATGCTCGGATTCCTTGGCAGATCGGCGATCGAAGACGTGGACATCGCTTTCGGATTCGCTGATCCCGCAAACCCGTTCAACTCGCTCAGGCTGGAGTACAGGGAATCAGGCCTGACTGTTCCTGGTGAAGAGCTGGGGCTTGGAATCCAAAGCGCTATGGTAGTTGGAATCTTCGAGGCATTCCGGCAGCTCGGTGGCCAGGTCGGAACCATAGTCATTGAAGAGCCCGAAATGTATCTCCACCCGCAAGCCCAGCGCTACTTTCACCGGCTGCTTTGCAGCATGACTGAGGCGGGGCAGTGCCAAGTAATCTACTCCACACACTCGCCCGTCTTCGCCGACGTCAGTCGCTTTGAGTCGCTACGCTTGGTACGGAAGGAGTCCGGTCACCCGACTCTTGTGTCCTTCGTTTCTCCAGAGCAAAAGGAAGATCTCGAGAAAGCGAGGGATGCATTTAAGCTCGGCGGGAAATTTGATACGGCACGAAACGAGGTGCTGTTCGCGAATCGCGCGCTATTGGTGGAAGGCTACGGCGATCGAATTGCCGCCCTGATAGTTGCTGCGAAGCTTAGCTTTGATCCGGATGCAGAGGGGGTTGCAGTGGTTGACTGTGGGGGAAAAGCCGGGATCGAGTTGGTCGTGCGTGTATGCCGAGCTTTGGAGATTCCGGTAGTGGTGCTCCACGACGAGGATGTGTGGCCAACCAACAATATCCAGGACGAACAGAAACGTCGAAAGCAAGAGGAAGAAAACACGGCCCAGAAGCAAATCAATAAAAGAATTAAGGATGCCGTTGGTCAAGGTGGGCACCTGTTCGTTATCTCACCGACACTTGAAGAAGCGCTGGGGATTAGCAGGAACGCCGGTGACAAACCACGGCGGGTCGCTGAGGCATTGAGTGGCCTGAGCGTGGATCAGATGCCCAAAGAGCTTGTCCAGGCAGTCAAGACGGTGGCCCGTTCAGGCGAGGAAGAAGGGTCGACGAAAGTATGACACGGTTCACCGAATCCGCTGTCGAATCCGCCGCCCTTGCCTGGCTGGCCTCTCTGGGCTGGGAGGTCAGATACGGCCCCGACATCGCCCCGGACACCCCGGGAGCCGAGCGCCTGGACTACCGTGAGGTGGTGCTGGCCCGACGGCTGCGGGACGCGTTGGCCCGGCTCAACCCTGCACTGCCCCATGAAGCCCTGGAGGACGCCTTCCGCCGCCTGACCCACCCCGAAGGTGCCACCCTCGAGGCGCGCAACCGGGCCTTCCATCGCATGCTGGTGGAAGGCGTCACCGTCGAGTATCAGGCCGGCGAGGGGCGCACCCGCGGCGCCCAGGTCCGCGTCCTCGACTTCGAGGAGGCCGAAAACAACGACTGGCTCGCCGTCAATCAATTCACCGTCTCCGAGCAGCGGTCCACCCGTCGGCCGGATATCGTCCTCTTCGTGAACGGCCTGCCCCTGGCCGTCATCGAGCTCAAGAACCCTACCGACGAGGAAGCCACCATCTGGTCCGCCTACCAACAGCTCCAAACCTACAAGGCGGAGATCCCCTCGCTCTTTGCCTACAACGAAGCGCTCGTCATCTCAGACGGGCTCGAGGCACGCATCGGCACGCTCACCGCCGGACGGGAGTGGTTCAAGCCCTGGCGCACAATCGGTGGCGAGACGTTGGCGCCAGCGGAGATGCCGCAGCTCGAGGTGCTGCTGAAGGGCGTGTTCGAGAGGCGTCGCTTCCTGGAACTTGTCCGCGACTTCGTGGTCTTCGAAGACGAAGGGGGCGGGAAGCTCGCCAAGAAGATGGCCGGCTACCACCAGTTCCATGCCGTGCGGGTGGCAGTGGAGGAGACGCTTCGCGCCGCGGCTCTCGCCCGGGCAGGCAGGGTGGCTGAGGAACCCGGGCGGTATGAAGCCGGGCGCCAGCCGGGCGGAAAGCCGGGAGACCGGCGAATCGGAGTCGTCTGGCACACCCAGGGCTCAGGCAAAAGCCTCACGATGGTCTTCTACGCGGGCCGCATTATCCGCCATCCTAAGATGGAGAATCCGACCATCGTGGTTCTGACCGACCGCAACGACCTGGACGGCCAGCTCTTCGGCGTCTTCTCCCGCTGCCGGGAGCTTTTGGGGCAGGATCCAATCCAGGCAGAAAGCCGCGCCCACCTTCGCGAGCTCCTCCAAGGGCGGCAGTCGGGCGGCGTCATCTTCACCACCATCCAAAAGTTTCTTCCCGAAGAGAAGGGCGACCGCTACCCACAGCTCTCCGATCGCCGCAACATTGTGGTGATTGCCGACGAGGCCCACCGCAGCCAATACGACTTCATCGACGGCTTTGCCCGCCACATGCGCGACGCGCTGCCCAATGCCTCGTTCATCGGTTTCACGGGGACGCCGCTCGAGCTCGAGGACAAGAACACCCGAGCCGTCTTCGGCGACTACATCTCCATCTATGACATCCAGCGCGCCGTCGAGGACGGGGCGACGGTCCCGATCTACTACGAGAGCCGGCTGGCCAAGCTCGACCTCCCGGAGGAGCTGAAGCCGAAGGTCGACGAGGAGTTCGAGGAGGTCACGGAAGGCGAGGAGGTTGAGCGCAAGGAGAAGCTCAAAACCAAGTGGGCACAGCTGGAAGCGGTGGTCGGGGCGGAGAAGCGCCTGCGCCTGGTAGCCCAGGACATCGTAACTCACTTCGAGCAGCGCTTAGAGGCCCTGGACGGCAAGGCCATGATCGTCTGCATGAGCCGGCGCATCTGCGTGGACCTTTACAACGAGATCGTCCGCCTCCGCCCCGCCTGGCATCACGACGACGACGACAAGGGCGTGATCAAGATAGTGATGACGGGCTCGGCCTCGGACCCCGTGGAATGGCAGCCGCACATCCGCAACAAACAACGCCGGGAGTTCCTCGCCAAGCGCTTCCGCGACCCGAGCGACCCCTTCAAGCTGGTCATCGTGCGCGACATGTGGCTCACAGGGTTTGACGCGCCTTCCCTGCACACGATGTACGTGGACAAACCAATGCGCGCCCATGGGCTCATGCAGGCCATCGCCCGGGTGAACCGGGTCTTCCGGGACAAGCCCGGGGGGCTGGTGGTGGACTATCTCGGTCTCGCCCATGAACTCAAGGCCGCGCTCGCCACCTACACGGCAAGCGGCGGCACGGGGCGGACCGCCATCGACCAGAGCGAAGCCGTGGCGGTGATGGAGGAGAAGTACGAGATCTGCTGCGATCTCTTCCACGGCTTCGACTGGTCCCTGTGGAAGACGGGGCGACCTGAGGAACGGCTTGCGCTGCTGCCGGCCGCCCAGGAGCACATCCTGGCCCAGGAGAACGGCAAGGAACGGTTGCTGCAAGCGGTCTCGGAGCTCTCTCGCGCGTTCGCGCTGGCGCTGCCCCACGAAAAGGCCCTCGCCATCCGCGACGATGTGGCCTTCTTCCAGGCGATCCGGGCGGCGCTCGCCAAGCGCGCCTCGAGCGAAGAGCGCACCGAGGAAGACCTCGACCACGCTATCCGGCAGATTGTCTCCCGCGCCATCATGCCTGAGGGCGTGGTGGATCTCTTCGCGGCCGCCGGCCTCAAGAAGCCGGACATCTCGATCCTCTCCGAGGAGTTTCTGGCCGAAGTGCGGGGGATGCCGCAGAAGAACCTCGCCGTGGAGCTGCTGCGCAAGCTCCTCGAGGGGGAGATCAAGACCCGTCGGAAAAAGAACGTGGTCCAGGCCCGTTCTTTCGCAGAACTCCTGGCCCAAGCCATCCGCCGCTACCAAAACCGGGCGGTGGAGGCGGTGCAAGTGATCGAGGAACTCATCGCCCTGGCCCGGGAGATGCGGGAGGCCGACCGCCGGGGTGAGCAACTCGGTCTTTCTGAAGAGGAGCTAGCTTTTTACGACGCCCTAGCAGCGAACGACGGTGCGGTGAAAGTCCTTGGGGACGAGACGCTCCGAACGATCGCCCACGAGCTCGTCGAGACCGTCCGGCGCAACGTCACCATCGACTGGACGCAGCGCGAGAACGTTCGTGCCCATCTCCGGCGGCTCGTGAAGCGCGTGCTGCGGAAATACGACTATCCGCCAGACAAGCAGGAGAGGGCGACGCAGACGGTGCTTGAACAGGCCGAGGTGCTATCGGAACGATGGCTGCTGGCGGCCTAGCGTACCGGGCAGCCCCCCACCGATGCTGATCAGCATCGGTGGGGGGCTGCCCCGGCTCAAGGCCCAGCCGGAGGGGAGGCCCCCTCCTGCCCCCGCTGCGGGGGCGCCGTGTTGCAGGGCTGAGAGAAGCATGGGAAGCCCATCCGCGACCTGGGCACGAGGGAGTTCACAGTCCGCCTCTGCCGCTGCCCGGCCTACCGCCACTGCTTCCGCCACCACTACCCAGAGGGGCGTGGAACAGGCGGAACCAGAGGAAAACGCACGGCCGCCCTCGCTGCCCTCCTCTGGGCCCTGGGCCTCTCCAGCCATGCCACCGCTATCCTCCGCCAGAGGCTGGGGGTGGCACTCTGGGCCATGACCGCCTGGCGTGACGTCCTCCTGCCGCTGGGGGAGGTGAAGGAAGGGCTCCGGCACGGGCGGGTGCGCTGCCTGGAGATAGCACTGCTTCTGGGGAAGGCCCAGGTGCCAGGGCAGGGGGCTGGTGGTGGGACGGTGGTGGGGATGGAGGAGGGGCTGCCCATGCCTCTCCTGTCGGTGGACGCACCTGACCCCAGGGCCCTTTAGTTTGGCCCTTGCCCCCTCTTGCGCCGGCTAGAGGTGGAGGTGCCGGTGACGGACAACCTCCCGAGCTACCTGCTCCTGGCCCGGCGGCTAGGGCTCAGGCAGCAGGCCTGCAGCTTCCACCTCTTGCCCTGGACGGGCAAGGGCCTCCTGCGCCTGGGGAGGGGGCTGGGGGAGGAGTGGGCAGCCATACTTGCCCAGGTGAGGGAGACCATCAGGGATAGGGCCATGGATGGGGGGATAGTCCCTTCCGGTTGTCGCAGGGGCTCACCGGGAGTGGGCCTGGGGCCCCATAGCTTCCTCTGCCGGCTGAAGGCATTGGTGCTGCGCCTGGCGGAGGGCTGGGAGGGCTACTGCCTGCACCGCCGTGAGCCTACGGTGCCCACCACCCTCGTCCCGCCCAGCAGGACGCAAGGCTGCTTCCGGGCCAATGCCGTGGGGGCATCGCGTCCTGGGCCGGCCCGGAAGCAGCCTTCCTCCTCCCTCATCTAAAAGTGCCCTGGAGGACGAGCAGCGCCGAGATACCGCCGGGGCGCCGCCGTGACGCCTACCTACCAAACTCGCCAACCGCCTACGTTACGGTGACTCGTGCCCCTTGACCGTAGCCTGCCGGGGACATACAACAGATGATAAGACAAATCTTCCCGGGAGGGTACGGTCGCCATGAGGGCAGAGACGGACCTGCGGGGGCGCACTTTCGCCGAGGTGGCCGAGGCGGCACGCAGGGCCGAGGCGCTGGGCTTCGATGGCGTGGTGACGGTCGAGGCTGGCCACGACCCCTTCTTCCCCCTGCTCATCGCCGCCGAGCACAGCCGCCGCCTCACCCTGGGCACCGGCGTGGCCATCGCCTTCCCCAGGAGCCCCTTCGTCACGGCCCAGATCGCCTGGGACCTGCAGCACTTCTCGGGCGGTCGCTTCCTCCTGGGCCTGGGCACCCAGGTGAAGGGGCACAACGAGCGCCGCTACTCCACTCCCTGGTCTGGGCCTCCTGGCCCCCGCCTGCGCGAATACGTCCTTTGCCTGCGGGCCATCTTCGACACCTTCCAGAACAACACCCCGCCACGGTTCCAGGGCGACCATTACCGCTTTACGTTGATCTCGCCCTATTTCAACCCCGGCCCCATCGAGCACCCGCACGTGCCCATCTACATCTCGGCGGTGGGGCCCTACATGTGCCGCCTGGTCGGCGAACTGTGCGACGGTGTGCGCCTCGCTGGCTTCAACACCCCCAAGTACACCAGAGAGGTCATCCTGCCCAATCTGGAGGCGGGGGCGAGGAAGGCGGGCCGCAGCCTGCAGGACATAGACATCGTGGGCGGCGGCTTCATCGTCACCGGCCGCAACCGGGAGGAGATAGAGCGGGCCAAGGCCGCCACCCGCGCCCAGATCGCCTTCTACGGCTCCACCCGCACCTACCACGGGGTGCTGGAGGTGCACGGCTGGGGGGAGGTGGGGATGCGGCTGCACCAGCTGTCGCTGGAGGGGAAGTGGCAGGAGATGGCCAACCTGATCAGCGACGACATGCTGGGCGAGTTCGCCATCATCGGCACCCCCGACGAGATAGCGCCCCAGCTCAAGGAGCGCTGGGGCGGCATGGTCACCACCGTCAACCTGACTTACGGGATCGGCCTAGCCGCCGGCGCGGAGGTGCTGGCGCCCATCCTCAACGGCCTGCGCTGAGCCCCCTTCAGTCGGCGGCGAGGATGAGGGTGCCGGTGGCGGAGAGGGTGCCGCCGGTGGCGTTGACGAGGGCCAGCCTGGCGTTGGGGACCTGTCTTGAGCCGCACTCGCCGCGGAGCTGGCGGACGGCCTCGATGATGGGGAAGATGCCGTACATGCCAGGGTGGGTGTACGAGAGACCACCCCCGTTGGTGTTGAGGGGAAAGTCTCCCCCGGGGGCCGTCCGCTGGCCGGAGACGAAGGGCCCACCCTCGCCTTTTCCGCAGAAGCCCAGCTCTTCCAGCGTCACCAGCACCGTGTAGGTAAAGGAGTCGTAGACCTCCACCACATCAATATCCTCGTGCCGGATGCCTGCCATGGCCATGGCCCGTGGGCCCGAGTAGCGCGCCGGCGTCTGGGTCAGGTCCGGCATTCCCGTGAGCGTCAGGTGCGTGTGACTGGTGGCCGCGCCCAGCACCCACACCGGAGGCTTGCGGCAGTCCCTGGCCCGCTCGGCGCTGGTCAGCACCACCGCCCCGCCGGCGTCGGTCACCAGGCAACAGTCGTAAAGGTGGAAGGGATACACCACCCAGCGCGAGGAGAGCACGTCCTCGATGGTCAGAGGCTCCCGCATCATGGCCTTGGGGTTGAGCATGGCCCATTTGCGGGTGGCCACCGCTATCTCGGCCAGTTGCTCGTGGGTGGTGCCGTACTCGTGCATGTGACGCATGCAGGCGAGGGCATACTGGCCAGCGGCGCCGCCCATGTAGTAGGGGGCCTCGAACTGGGCTGCCGGCGCCCAGGGGTCGAACGCCGGCCGCCCCCGCCCCCGATCCGAATGACCGCGCTGCCCGTGCGTGATGACCGCGACCTTGCAGACACCGGCAGCGATAGCCAGGGCCGCATGCTCCAACTGGATGGCGAAGGACGAGCCGCCGGTCATGGTGCTGTCGGTGAAGGTGGGCACGATGCCCAGATACTCCGCCACCTGCACGCTGTCCAGGCCCGGAGGCGACCAGGGGGTGAGGGCGGCCGGCGCCGAGCAGGTGAGGACAGCGTCCACCTCGGACTTGTCAATGCCGGCGTCGGCCAGGGCGTTCCTGGCCGCCTCGGCATGCATCTGCAGGGCCGACTTGTGGGGCACGATGCCGATCTCGTCGCTCTCGTCCACCCCCACGATGG
>CACRXD010000017.1_pt1 | contig 22350 bp, 18 predicted proteins | sample 5377101 | NCBI WGS metagenome assembly CACRXD01 (sample SAMEA6061844, study PRJEB28556) | metagenome
CTGCCCCTGCCCCTCCCGCCGCCGGAGGTGGACCTTCCCTCCCTCCCCGACCTGGAGGAGGCCCTGCGGGAGCTGGGCTCCCTCTCCCTCCTGCCCGATGCCCACCTCCTCCAGCTCCTGCGGCCCCTGCTCCCGCCCGAAGTGCTGACGGTGGCCCAGGCGGCGCTCCTGCCCCAGGGGGAGAGGGCGACCGTGGCCGGCAGGGTCATCCGGCGCCAGCGGCCGGCATCGGCGCGGGCCGTCTTCCTGTCGCTGGAGGACGAGACGGGCGATCTCTCCTGCCTGGTGACGCCCGGGGTCTGGGAGAGGCTGCGGGCCGTACTGGTGCAGCCCCTGCTGCTAGTGGAAGGGGTCATCGAGCGCACCGACGGCGCCCTGAACCTGCGCCTCACGAGGGCCCGCCCCCTGCCGGTGCTCCTCCAGCGGCCCAGGGCCAGGGAGTGGCGGTAGGGACCACAATGAGCAGACAGAGGCTCGCCGAAGCCTGCGGCTGCGACGTAGACGCCTGAGCAAAGCCAGCGGGCGCAGTGAAGAACGCCGTTGGCGCTGCTGGGCCGCGGCGCCCGGGGGCGCCGCGGCCCAGCCATCCCCCCACCAGGGGGCGGTTCGCTTCAGCGATTCGCTGCAGCCTGCCTCTCCCCCCATCACGGCAGGCGCAGGGCCACCCCCACCTCGCCGTAGGGCGGGAAGGACTGGGAGCCGCTGAGCCACGGATTGGCGCTGGCCCAGCTCCCCTGGCACGACCCCCCCGGGGCCACCCCCGCGCACGAGCCCGTGGGCACGCCGCCGTACCCCTGCACCCCATCGTACAGGTGCAGGTCCGAGAGCTTCCCCGGCACGCTCACCTGGCTCTGCACCCAGCCGAAGGCCAGGCCCAGGAAGCGGTAGGCGCCGAACACGAAGGCCCAGTGCTCGCTGGTGCCGGCGGGGAAGCGCCTGGCCGCCATGCCGCCCACCAAGACCGCCTGCGAGCACCCCGCCCCGTTGCAGGCCGAGAGGCGGTAGTAGAAGGAGAGCATGTCCTGGTCGGGCATCCCCACCACGATGGTGTTGCCCCAAAGCAGCTGCTGGGCGGGCACCAGCACGGCGCTCGTGCCCAAGGTGAAGTCGGGGTCGAGGGCCCCCTCCAGCAGGTAGCCGGTGGCGCCCTCAGGGGCAAGGAAGCTGATGCAGGCCACCCCCTCACCGCAGGGCCACAGGGACACCAGAGCAGGCGCCGCCGGACGGGTCGAAGGCGGCGTGGGCGTAGGTGTAGGTGTAGGTGTAGGCGTGGGAGTGGGGCTAGGCGTGGGCGTAGGTGTAGGCGTGGGCTCCTGCTGCCGGCGCCGCACGGCGGGGCCGCCCGGGTCGGCGATGGCCCCGTTGGCTGCCCCGTCGCCGTCGCCCTGGCCACCGTCGGTGAGGGTCAGGGTGATGACGTTGTCGCCGTCGTTGTCGCCCACCGGCAGCGTCACCCACGAGCCGCCCACCAGCTTCAGCCACACGGTGCCCGCCGGCGCCGGCTGGGGCAGGGTCACCTGGATGGTGATGCTCGCGCCCGCCGGCAGGCCGGAGGCGGTTATGGCATAGAGGCCGTGGGGCAGGGTGTAGCCCGAGGGAGGAGGCGGCGAGCCCGGCGGCGGCGTCCAGGCCACCACCTCGAATGCCGCCGGCATCTCACCGCCTGTCACCTCGAAGACCAGGTCGCCAGTGCCGGTGGGACTGGGCACCGTCACCGGGGGAGGGGGTGCAGCGCTCACCGTCAGGATGAACTCCCTCTGGGCGGTGTTGCCGTCGCTGTCCTGCACCCGGACGGTGAAGCTGAAGCTGCCCGCCTCGGTGGGCGTCCCGCTGATGATGCCCTCCGCCGACAGCCCCAGGCCCTCGGGCAGCCTGCCACGGACCAGGGACCAGGCATACGGGGGCACACCGCCCGCAGCTTCGAGGGCGAAAGTGTATTCTGTGCCCACCGTTGCTCCGGGCAGTCCGCCCGTAACGATGGCGAGGGGAACAGCCCCGTGCTCGAACGCGCCGGCATCGCAAGACGACCCGTGAGGCCGTGCTCCCCCTCGCTGGTCGGCAGCGACCGTGCTGCCGTCCAGATCCGTGCAGTCGCTGGCTGCGTCGATGGCCACGCTGCCGTCACCCAGCGCGTGGGTGAGGGTGCCGCCGCCGTTGTCCTGCAGGGGGCCCAGGGCGAGGTCGCTGCTCGTTACCTGGGTGAACCCGCTGCAGGTGTCGTCGTCGGCGAAGTTGGCACCCGAGGCGGTTAGAGTGCCGGAACCGCCACAGTTGCCGCCCGTGTTGCCAGCCACGATGGAGTCCTTCACCTGGATGGCGCCTCCGCGCCGGATGCCGCCCGGCCCCTCGTCGGCAGAGTTGTTGGCGATGGTGACGAAGGAGAGGCGGGCGGTGCCGGAGGAGGTCGTGTAGAGGCCCCCACCACTTCCTGCCGTGTTGCCCGACAGGGTGACATTGGTCATGACGAGGGTCGCAGAGGAAAAGAAGTCAGCCGAAAGGTAGATGCCGCCGCCATATTCGCCCGCGACATTATCGACGATGGCGCTGTTGCGGATGGTCACCCGCGAGCTATACGCATTGATGCCGCCGCCCCAGCCGTCCTCACCGGCTGTGTTGCCCCGGATTACCACCCCCTCCAGCACAAGCGTGCTTCCATCGGAGGATATGGCCCCGCCGTCCGAAGCCGAGTTGTTCTCGAAGCGAGAGTTGCGAACGGTGACATCTGCGCGCCAGATGAGGTCGAGGGCTCCTCCCGTGACGCCATCGCCCCCATTGTTCTCGAAGACGCTGTCCTCGATGGTAGCCGTCGCCCGAACGCCGGACAGGTAAGACCACATGTCTATCGCTGAGTCCCCCCGGTTGTCGCGGAAGGTGACGCCCGAGAGCACCAGGTGCCCCTCCGAATCGATGGCGGACGCTTTGCAGGCGTTCCGGAGGGTGACGTTGCGCAGCTCTAGCGTCGTTTCCTCCCTCACGCGGAATATCCCCAGGCTGGGGCTAGCGCTGTCACATGCGGTGGCCCCTGCGTCGATAACTGCCCCGTTGCCCTCCACGATCACCTGCGGCTGCTGGGGGCGGCTTGCGACCCCCACCTCTATGCCGTGGCTGTCGCCGGGGAGGGTGAGGGTGTACGTCTGGCCCGGCCGGAGGACTATGGTGAAGTGGCCCTCCGCCCAGGCGCTCGCTTCCTGGAAGGCCGCCCGCAGCGAGCACTGGTCTCCCTCGGCATTGGGGTCGTAGTCGCACTTCCCGTCTCGCTGCCGCTCAGGCGGCTCCGGCACGTCGGCAGTGGTGTTCACCTGGAAGACCAGCGTGGGAGCCTCACCTTCGTGAACGGTCACAGAGAATTCCCTGCGGGCGAGGTTCCCCTCGCTGTCCACCGCCTGGACCGTGAAGGTGAACTGGCCGGCCTGGGTAGGATACCCGCCGATGGCGCCGCTGGACTCGGACAGGGAGAGGCCAGGGGGCATCTCGCCGCTCACGACGGACCACCTGTAGGACCCTATGCCGCCTGTGGCCTGCAGGGTGGCGTCGTACTCCTCGCCCACCGTTCCGTCGGGCAACTGCTGGGTCGTGATGGACACGGTGGCCGGCCGCTGCTCGAAGGAGCCGGCGTCGCAGGCCGACCCCTGCGGGCGGGCTACCCCACGCAGGTCTGCGGTCACCGCGTCCCCGTCCAGGTCCGTGCAGTCGCCGGCGGCGTCGATGGCCACGCTGCCCGACATCAAGGCATGGGTGCCGGCGTCGAGATCGAGGGGCAGGAGCGCCAGGTCGGCCGGCGCGACGGCGGTGAACCAGGAGCAGGTGTCGTCGTCGGCGAAGTTGCGGCCCGAGGCGTTGACGGTGCCGGAGCCGCCGCAGTTGCCGCCGGTGTTGCCCCCGACGACGGAGTTCTTCACGTGCAGGGTGCCAAAGTTCTGAATGCCGCCCGGGCCGCCCTGGCCCATGTTGCTCGCCACGGTGACGAAGGAGAGACGGGCAACAGTCGAAGGCTCCAGGTACAGGCCGCCTCCCGAGCCCGAGCCTGCATCGTTCCCGGACACGCTGACGTTGGTGAGCGTGAGGACGGTGGTGCCAGCATCGTCGGCGGCGACGTAGATGCCCCCTCCACCCGACTGGCTGTCGTTGCGGAGGACGGCGGTGTTCTCGAGGCTCACCTGACCGCCCTGCACGTAGAGACCTCCCCCGGACCCCTCGGCGTGGTTCGCATTTATTCGACTCCCGGTGACCTGGAGCGTGGTCCGGTAAGCGTATATGCCGCCGGCGTCGTATGCGCTGTTGCCGCCTATATAGCTGTTGCTGATCTGCACCTGCGAACGGATCAGGTCCATGGCGCCGCAACAGCCGTTGGCCGTATTGTCCACGATGACCGAATTCTCCACCGTCAGCTGCGACTCTGTTACATATATGGCTCCGATGCCATGGGCGGCGGAGTTGTTCTCGATGCGGCTGCCGCTGATGGTTATCTGGCTACTCTCTCCGTAAATCGCGCCGACGCCGGTGAATGGGTCATCGAAGTTGCCCCCGGCATTGCCGCCCACCAGGCTGTCGGTGATGGTGAGCGTAGAATTGAACACGTATATGGCTCCAGCGTTCCATTTCGAGTAATTGTTTATGACCCTGCTGCGAGCGATGGTCACCTGGCTGTCAGAAGCGGAGATAGCGCCGCCATAGCGGACCCCCGAGACGGCGTTGTTTACTAGCCTGGCATCCTCGATAAGCAGGGTGCCCTCACCGACGATGATCGCGCCACCCCCGCTGCCTATATCGAGCAGATCGACGCACCCGTTGGCGAGAGTAACCTTGCGCAGCGTCAGGCTCGTTTGATGCACCCTGAACAGACGGAACTCCCCGGGCTCCAGTACGCCGTTCGTGTTGCACTGATCTGGCGACCCGATGACCGTCGATTCCCAACCGGCGCCCTCTATCGTTATGGGGGCAGTGACGTTCAGGTCATCTTCGGCGGCGGTGTCGGTGCTCCCCATTCCCAGGGTGAGGGAGTAGGTTCCGGCGGGAAGGACGATGGTCCCGCCGCCAAGGGCGTTGAGCTGCATCACCGCCGCCCGCAGGGAGCACTGGTTCGACGAGTCCTTGCACTGCCCATCGGTGAGGTCGGCATCCACTGTGTCGTTAGCGGTGCTGACGGTGAACGTAACAGGCTCTTGACCCACGGCAGGGTGCCCCTGCAGTAGAAGGACCAGCGCTGTCACGGCGGCGAGCAGGGACAGCGCCTTAGCCCAGCGACTGAGCGCTCGCATTGAACCAACCCTCCGCGTGAGTTCTTTGCCGCATGTGGTGCGGCCCAGTAGCGTGGTATATTGGATGCGCTAGCAACATGTGAAGCTCCAGGGTGTACACACTGCGCGTAATTTAGCGACGGGGGCTGTACGCAGTTGCGTACGCAGCTTCAGGGCCCAGAGGCTGAGGGGGTAAAGGCAGCGACAGTAGCTAGCAGGGCGGGAATGCCGCGCTGGGGCCGGCCGGCCCTCGCCCTGGGCCTGACATTCGCGTGGATCCTGTGCCTGCCCCTTTCGGGGCCCCTGCTGGCCAGGGCCTCGCCGGAAGGCGTGGGGCCCTTCACCGCCACGGAGGCCTTCGCCCTCTCCCACGGGCTGGCCCTGCCCGCCCTGGGGCTCACGAGCTTCGCCCTGCCGCGGCTGGAGCGTACGCTCGCCTGGTGGGGGCCGGCCCTGACGGTCCTGGGGCTGGCGGTGGCCTTGGCCCCCCTGCCGGCCTGGGGGCCGCTCCTGGTGGCCGGGGGAGTCCTCTCGGCCGGGGCCATACTGGCGGTGGGGCGGGCCCTGTCCTGCCTGCCCTGGCGGGACAGGCCGTGGGGAGTGGCGGCGGGGGCGGCCGTGGCCAATGTCCCCCTCTACCTGCTGGGCCTGCCGGAGGCGCCCGAGGCCTACCGCCCCTGGGCGGCCCTGCTGGCGCTGGGGCCTCTCGCCCTGCCCCTACTGCTGCGGGACGCCGGCCCCCTCCCGCGCGGTCGCCCCAAGGAGCTGCCGGCCCTGCTGCCGGCCATCTTCGTCCTCTACCTGGTGGGAGGCCTGGCCTACGGGGCGGTGGTCCCCGCCCTGGGCGAGACGGGGGCGAGGATAGGAGTCCTCCCCTACATCGCCCTCCTGCCGGCGGCCGCGGCGGTGGCCTCCCGCTACGGCCGGGGGAGGGTGGGCCGCGCCGCGCCTGCCGTCCTGGCGGTGGGCTTCGCCCTGTGGGCGCTCCTGCCCGCAGGGGGGCGGGACGTCCCCGCCCAGGCCCTGAGCGTTGGCGGATTCGCCTTGCTGGACCTTTTCTTCTGGACGGCTCTGGCCGACCAGCGGGAGCCGAGGCTCGCCTTCGGGGCAGGCCTTGCGGCCATGGTGATGGCCATCTTCAGCGGCCTGATGATGAGCGACCTGGTGGCAGGGCGGGCAGAGGCGGTGGCCCTCGTGGCGGCCACCATCCTGGCAGCCGCCTCGGTCCTGATGCCGTCGCCCGCCCCTGTCGAGCGCGCCGTCCTGGAGCCGAGGGCGGACGGCTTCCGAAAGCTGTCGCCGCGGGAGCGCGAGGCGCTCATGCACCTGGCCAATGGCCTCACGGCCAAGGAGATAGCTGCGGTCATGGGCGTCTCCCCCGGCACAGCACGCAAGCTCCTGGAGCGGGCCTACCGCAAGCTGGGCGCCCGCAACCGCGTCGAGGCCGTTTCCAAGATGGTGTCCCGCGGCTGAACGGCTGCCAGGTGGAGATGACACCCCACGGCATGGAACTGTGCACCGGAGGCGCATCTCGATAGGAGATGCAACGTCACAACACAACGCGTCTCGTATCGCGAGCTCCGTCAGCGCAGCCAGGTTCGGCAAATATGGGCGACTCGCCGTCGAGGCTGCATAGAGGCCATAAAACTCCCAAGATAAAGCTTATGCGTCGCCTCGCGGCCACTCCGGGCTGGTGGGCACAGCAGCTAACACGGGTGAGCCATGTGGTATCTTCATCCTGAAAGTCGCCACGCGTACTGGCGTGCTCGGCATGGGTGCCGATGAACCGGGTGGAGGTGCAAACCCATAGGGCCGATCGACGAGTTCCTGTCCAACTTCAAATGCCCCCGCTGTGGGACGGCCCTGGGCCGTTAGCGGACGAAGGCGTTGGCCTGCGACCCCTCTTCCTGGCGGACGGGAGACAGCGTGGAGGTCGAGGCCATTGTCCTGGAGAGCGCCCGGGTACATGTCCATGACTGGTGCAACCACTGCGATCTCTGGTTCGATGCCTGGGCGGTGATCGAGGGCGGCCGTTTCGTTGGCATTGAAGGCATCACCGGCCCGCCTCTTTAAGCGCCACAGCTACAAAACGCTCCGTAGCGGTCGCCCGGCGGGGCAGGCCAGCAGCGAGGGGCCTGATAGGCCGCTAGACGGGACGGTCACGCCGCTGCCAGGGGAGGAAAAAAGGTATTGAAGCTACGGCGTGACTCGCAGGCCGACATCCGGGTTCTGGTGCTGGACGAGGCACCGCTAACAGATGCGGTCGAGCAACGGGACGGCGCCATCCTGAGCGATGGCCCCCAGGGCCAGCTCGTGGGCATCGAGCTGCCGGAAGCCTCCAGGCGCGGACTGGACGGTCTGGAGGGGCTCACGGCTGCAGTGGTGCCCCAAGACTGACGCTACCAGCCCAACCGCCATGTCCCCGCATCCCCTACTCCCGGCTCGTAGTGCACACAGAGGCTGCCGCAACTCCTTGCATACACGTCTGGACGCTTTTAAAATTGCCCGCGAAGACGCGTTGGAGGTAGGAGCACATGAGGCGGTTGGTCTTATCTCTGCTGGCCATCGGCTTGCTGGCGGCGGCCTGCGGGGGTGGGGAGCGGGCAGGGGGACTCGAGGGTCCTGACAGAGAAGAGGCGCAGGTCGTGACCATTACTGCCTGGGCGGGTGGCAACCCTCAAACGGAGCAGGGCCGCATTGGCATGCTGGAGAGGGCTGCCGAACGACTGAACGAGCAACTGGCGCGCGAAGGATCTAAAGTACGGGTGCGAGTCCAGGGCACACTGGACACCTCCGGTGACATGGCCCGGAAGTTCGTGCTGGCTGCCCAGGCCGGGCAGGCGCCCGACATCGTCAACAGCGGCCATGAGGACATAGCTGCCTGGGCTCAAGCGGGATTCATCGTCCCGCTGGACGACTACGTCTCCCGATATCGCGACTCAACGGGCCTCAAGGATGTCATCCCCAATCTTTGGGACGCCATGCGCTTCCGTGGCGCTATCTGGGGCGTGCCTCAGGACACAGAGGCCCGGCCCCTTTACTTCAGTCGGACGCTTCTACGGCAACTGGGCTGGTCCGAGGCAGACATACAGTCCCTGCCCGACCGGATCCGCAGCGGACAGTTCACTCTCTACGATATGCTGAGGGTGGCAAAGGAGGCCCAAGAGCGAGGCGTAGTTCGGCCCGGCTATGGCTACTGGACACGTCCCGTCTTTGGCGACAACTACTGGGGAGGCGACTTCTATCAGTTCTACGTGGCCTTCGGAGGCAGCCTGTGGGACCCCGCTTCGGGAAGGCTTGCTGTAGACCGCGAGGCCCTGCGCAAGTTCTTTCAGTTCCACTACGATGCCATCTACACCTACGGCGTCACTGCTCGTACCGTCATCGGTGGCACCGAGTGGAAGCAGTGGCACGAGACGGTGAGCAGGGGCACCGACGTCCTGTTCTGGAACGGCGGCGTGTGGCAGTGGGCTGAATGGGCGCAGGGCTACCTGGGGGGCGACGAAGGCCGTTTGTGGCAGAACGTGGGCTTCGCCCTCATCCCCGCCGGGGAACCGGGCAGGCGTCCCACCACCCTATCGCACCCGCTGGCCTACATGGTGACCTCAGAGAGAGCCTCGGGCCGCAAGAACCAGGAGCTGGCCTTCCGGCTCATAGCCCTCGCCACCAGCCCCGACCTGAACTCCGAGTACGCCGTCCAGTCGAAGCACCTGGCCATCCTGAGAACGCAGCTGGACGATCCCACCTACACCCGGGACCGGTTCCTGGCGTCCACCAGCTACATGGTCGACCACGCCTTCTTCCTGCCCAACAACTCCGCCTACGGTCAGTTCGATGCCGCCCTGGGCCGAGTCCTGATGGCGCTGGCTGCTGGACAGTTGAATGTGGACCAGGCGGTAGAGCGGGCCGTAAACGACCTCAGGAGCGCCGTGCCGGACCTGATAGTGCGCTAGCGCCCCAGTGCTATGGGTGGGGTGTCGAAAACGGTCGAGAACAGGCGCCCCCGGCGGGCTGTCCGCTGGGGGCGTTTGCCTCCTGTGCCGCTGTCCTGGCCTCGGCACCTCCTCGGACTGCTGATGCTTTCGCCATGTCTGGCGCTGGTGGTGCCCTTCCTGTTGGTGCCGGCACTCATGACAGTGCACCTGAGCACCACGAACATGAGCCTCGCCACGCTCGGAAACACGCAGTTCGTGGGTCTGGAGAACTACGCCCGCCTACTCGAGAGGCCGGAGTTACCACGCATCGCGGTCAACACGGCTGTGTTCGTGGTGCCGGATCTCGTGCTCTTCAGCCTGGCCCTGCCGCTCGCGGTAGCTGCCCTGACGACCGTCTGGAACCGGAGCGTGGGCCGTATCGCCCGGCTGCTGTGGCTGCTACCACGGCTCACGCCCTCGGTAGTCTACTCCCTCCTCTGGGTGTGGCTGACTGCCGACGCCCCTTTCGGCACGTTCAATCAACTCGCCAAAATCATCGGCCTGCAGCCGAGAAACTGGCTGCTCGAGCATCCGTGGCTGACCATCGTGGCCGCCGACGGCCTCATCGGCACGTCCTTCGCAACGGTTCTTTTCGTTGCAGCCATGGAGGCGGTGCCGAGAGAGCTGGTATTGGCAGCCCAGGTCGATGGAGCCTCGCGCTGGCAGCTCCTGCTGCACGTGGTGCTCCCATACATTCGCTGGCCGGTGCTGTTTGTCAGCGCCTACCAGTTCCTCTCGCTGCTGGCTTCGTTCGAGTTGATCTTGCTCCTGACTAACGGCGGGCCAGGACTGTGGCAGACGGAGACGTGGTCACTGTATGCCTATCATCAGGCGTTCTCGTACTATGCGGGGGGATTGCAGATAGGGTACGGGGCAGCCATCGCCACCGTGTTAGTGTTGGCGGGCCTGGTGGCATCCCTGCTTTTCCTGCGCCTCTTCGACTTCAGTCGCCTCGCAGGTGAGCCGCGGCTCAAAGTTGCGTGATGGACAGGCTGCGGTCGGCAGGCTCATTGCTGCCACTGATGGCGCTCGTGGCAATAACGGCGCCGCTGATCCTGCTCTATGCCTGGCTCCCTCTCGCTGCGTTTGCCGATGAGGTGCGCGGTCTGCGCCCGTCCGGCCTGACCCTCGACAACTTTCGGGAGCTGTTCCACCCTGTGGCAGGAGGGTCGCTGGCTGAGGCGACCGTCAGGTCCCTGTTGCTGGCCTGTGGTTACTCGCTGTTGTTGCTGGCGGCGGCCTTGCCCGCGGCTTATGCACTTTCGCGCCTGCCTATGCCCGGACGGCGAGCGGTACTGTCTGCGCTGCTGGCGCTTCACGCGTTCCCTTTTCTCTCGCTGCTGGTGGGCGTCTATCAGGTGCTGCGGGAGCTAGGCCTCTACAATTCCTTGCTGGGCGTGGCGCTGGTCAAGACTGCCACCGAGGTGCCCCTGGCTGTATGGGTGATGAAGGGCTTCTTTGACCGGATACCGTGGGAGCTCGAGGCAGCGGTGCTGGTGGACAGCGGGACGCGCTGGCTCGCCTTTCGCCGCGTGTGCCTGCCCCAAGCGAGGCCCGGCATCCTCGCACTCCTCACCTTCGCTTTCGTATCGGGATGGAACGAGTTCCTGCTACCCTACATATTTCTCCCCTCGCAGAGGCAGTGGACCCTCCCGTTGTTCGTGCGGTCCCTCATCGCCGACTATCGGTTCGTGGATTATGGCGTGGTGGCTGCAGCCTCGCTAGTATACATCGCGCCTCCCCTGTTGCTGTTCTGGGCGGGGCAGAAATACTTGCTGCAGACGTACGCGTTGAGCGGCGGCGTCCGGGCCGCCAGGTGACGATGCGGCTCCAAGTCCGGGAACTGAGCAAGCGGTTCGGGCACGTCTGGGCCCTGAGGGAGGTGTCTTTTACCGTCGAGGCGGGCGAGCTGGCCGTCCTTCTGGGGCCGTCGGGTAGCGGCAAGACCACGCTGCTGTGGCTGGTCGCTGGCCTCGAGGAGCCGACCTCTGGCCAGGTGCTGTTCGATGGCAAGAACGTATCGAGCATGTCCCCGCGTCACCGCAACGTGGGCATGGTCTTCCAGAACTATGCTCTATACCCGCATATGTCCGTCCTCGACAACATCGCCTTCCCTTTGCGCCTTCAAGGGCTGGGCAGCGATGAGCGGCAGGCCCGGGCGCGAGAGGTCGCCCGCATGCTTTCCATCGAGGAGCTACTGCAGCGTCGTCCGGACCAACTGTCAGGCGGCCAACAGCAGCGCGTTGCCCTGGCCCGAGCACTGGTGAAGAGGCCAGCCGTCCTGCTGCTGGACGAACCCCTGGCCAACCTTGACCCCGTCCTGCGGCGCTCGGCGCGCGAGGAGATCCGGTCCCTTCAGCGCCGACTTGGCATCACTACCCTGTGGGTCACGCACGACCGAGACGAGGCGATGGCGGTAGGCGACCGCTTGATAGTGCTGCGCCAGGGGAGGCTCGTGCAGGAAGGTCCCCCTACCGAGGTTTACCGTCGCCCCAAGGACGCCGTAGTCGCCACCTTGCTGGGGGAGATTAACCTGTGGCCTGCCCAACTCAGGCGGTGCTCCTCGGGCTGGAATCTGTGGGTGGACGGCTGGCCGGAGCCCATCGCTCGCTGGCCCTGTCGTCCCGAAGAAGTCCGGGGAGGGGACGATTGCCTGGCCGGGGTTCGACCGGAGGACGTGGTCGTGCATCCGGACGGCCCGGCGGAGCTTCTGGGCGTGGAGCCGTGGCACGGCGCGACCATGGCCTGCTATCGGCTGGGGCCGCACCGGGTGAGAGCCCTGCTCCTCAGGGACCAGGCACCGGCCACGGCCTCCATAAGCTTCCTCCAGGGCAGCGTCATAGTTCTACCGCCGCCTCGATAATCGGCCCTAGGGCCGGCTCCATCGAACACGAGGTGCAGGCGACTTTTCGCCGGCCCCGCACCGGATGTCTTCCTCGAACCATGACCGAGGTCCGGCGGCAAATCCGATAGCGCGGCGCTATGATAGGCTCAAAAACCCTTTGCAGGAGGATGCAGATATGCGGTGGGAGATCGTTCACGAGGAGGCCTTCTCGGTACTGAGGGTTCACCTTGACCCTGGAGAAGAGGTAGCTGGGGAAGCGGGTGCCATGCTACTCACCAGGGGCGACGTGGAAGCCAGGGCAGCAGCCGGTGGCATCAAGGGGGCCATAGCCAGGGCCTTAGGAGGAGGGGAATCTCCCTTCTTCAATCTTTACCGCGCCAGGGGTGCCTCCGAGGTGTGGTTAGCCCCACCGCTTCCCGGCCAGGTCTCTCATCTGCCTCTCGACAGTGGCGGCTATATTCTCACGCGAGGGGCCTATCTGGGCCACTGGGGCCAGGTAGAGTTCCAGGTCGCTTGGCGCGGCGTGTCGGGCCTTCTCGCTCACGGTCATTTCCTCCTCTTGAGGGCCAGCGGCTCTGGAGGCATCTGGCTGTCTGCCATCGGTGCCATTGACGAGGTGGAGGTGCCGACAGGCGAACGGCTCCTGGTGGACAACTTCCACTTCGTCGCGGTCGCGGACGATGCTCGCTACGCGGTGAAGCCTTTCGGGGGCATCAAGACCGCGTTGCTGGGGGGCGAGGGGCTCGCGGTGGAGGTCGAGGGCCCTGCCCGACTTCTGGTGCAGACGAGACAGGCCCCCGCCATGGCTGCCCTGCTCTCACCCTTCTTGCAGGGTAAGCTGGAGCGTCGCTAGGCTCATCCGGTATCGAAAAGGGCTGGCGGACAAGCGATGACAGGTGATGGCACCTGTCGGCGACCTAGAAGGACACGGGAGTCGCTGCCCGTGCCTTGGACACATTTGTTGGCGGGCATGCCTGAGCCCGACGTGGGCAACGAGGCATGAGCACCCGGTGCGCCGGGTTGCGATTAACGCTCCCGGCTACTGGCGCCTTTCTGGTCGCGGGAGGACATCCCTCGCCATGATGCAGTCCGTCGCCAGTCTCCTGCAAACGAAAAAGAGCGATTCAGATGGTAAAACCTCGCCGGCGGGCCTCATGGGCACGAAGGTGGTAGAGCCAGGTCAAGCCGGGGAGATCGTGAAGGGCGTGGCCGGCATCATCAGCGAACCGGGCAAGTGGCCGGTGCCAGTGCTTCTCGTGCTACCTCTATCCGAGTCCCCATCGCCTTTCCACCCACGCGTCCAGCCGGGCGAAGATCAGCCGGTCCACTGCCAAGCCAATGGCCGTAATGACCAGCATCACTGCCAGCACCAGCCTCATATCGTTCAGGTCGCGCCCCAGGTTGAGCAGGTGCCCGAGCCCCAGACCCACGAACAGGAGTTCGGCCGACATGAGGGAGCGCCACCCGAACGTCCAGCCCAGCTTCAGCCCCTGCGTTACGGTGGGCAACATTGCTGGCAGCAGGACGTGGCGGTACATCTGCCATCTGTTAGCCCCGAAGGTGAGGGCCGCACTCCTGAACAGGGGCGGCACGCTGCGCACCCCAGAGCGGGCCGACATGGCCACCGACAGGGCCGACCCCATGAGGACGACGAAGATGATGGCCTCTTCGCTGAGGCCGAACCAGAGAACGGCCAGGGGTAACCAGCAGATGCTGGGCAGGGACTGGATGCCCAAAACGATGCTGCCCAGCGTGTCGTCAAGCCAGTTGGACGAGCCGATGGCTAGTCCTACGGCACCCCCCAGGGCCAGGGAGATGCCGTAGCCGATCACGAGCCTCAACATGCTGGACGTCACGGCATCGATGAGCATCCCGTTCTCCAGGTAACGCCACCCGGTGCGGACCACTTCGCCTGGAGGGGGGAGCACGTAGGAAGGCCACATCTCAACGATGGTGACGAGCTGCCAGGCCGTAACCAGCAGGCCATAGAAGGCTAACAGTCGCAGCCACCTAGCGAGCATGGGGACCTCCCGCTGGGGCAGAGACTTCGTGCTGCAGCGCCGCCCTTACTCGAGCGGCCAGGTCCACCACCCGGTGGTCGTACAGGCTTCGGGGACGGGGAAGGCCCACCGCTATCTCCTCCTTGATGCGACCCGGAGCGGGCGTCATCACCAGCACCCTGTCGCCCAAGGCGACCGCCTCCCTTACGTTATGGGTGACGAAGAGGACGGTGGCGCCGGTGCGGGACCATATCTCCTGCAGCTCCTGCTGCAGCTGCTCCCTGGTCTGGGCATCCAGAGCGGCGAACGGCTCGTCCATGAGCAGGACGCGGGGCTCCACGGCCAGGGCCCTCGCCAGCTGCACCCGCTGCTTCATGCCCCCGGACAGCTCGTGAACATAGGCCTTCTCGAACCGCTGCAGGTTCACCAGCTGTAGATATCTAGAGGCGATGTCCCCACGTGCGGATTTGGGAACACCTCTCAACTTCAGCCCGAACTCCACGTTCTCCCTAACGTTGAGCCATGGGAACAGGGCCGGCTCCTGGAACACCAGCACCCGGTCAGGCCCTGGCCCTTCGATGGGCCGCCCGGCGAAGAGGAGCTGCCCTCCGTCGGGCCTGTCGAGACCGGCCACCAGCTTCAACAGGGTCGACTTCCCGCATCCGGAGGGCCCCACGACGCAGACGAACTCCCCGTCGGCAACGCTGAAGGTTACCCGCTCCAGGGCGACCGTGTCGTGCCGCCCGGTGAAGAACCGACGACTCACAGCCCGCGCCTCCACCAGCGGGAGCCCGGCCGGCGTCCCTCTTGCGTCTTTCCCGGTCATGGTCGCCATTTCCTCCTCCTCGCTTCTAGGGGGACACCTGAGGTAGCCCGCTCTCCCGAAGCACCCGATTGAGGGTGTCCAGGGCAAACATGCCCCGCAGGTCCGGCTCGTCCTCCAGGAAGCCAAGCCGGTGCGCATCGGCAGCTGCCTTGCGCAGGCTGGACGGGATGGGGTCGTAGGTGAAGCGCAAGTGCTCCCAGGCAGCGTCGAGCACATCGGCGGGGAGAGCGACGCCCGTCGCCTGGCGTATGCCTTCGTTGACCGATTGTTTGGCCTCGTCAGGATGGGCCTGGATCCACCGGGTGGCCTCCACGTGGGCCCGCAGAAGGGCCTCCACCGCCTGCGGGTGCTTGTCCAGGAATTCGGTGCGCACCACCAGGACGGCGGTGGCAAAGTCGCCGCCCGGCCACAGGTCCCGCTCGTCCAGGAATATGCGGCCGCCAGCCTCTTTCACCAGCCGCGTGGCCCACGGCTCCGGCACCCAGGCGCCATCGATGTCTCCCCTGCGAAACAGGGACAGGATGTCGGGGTTCTGGGCGGGCACGATGGTGACGTTCCCTCCCATCTCGCGGGGGGCGAGGCCGTTGGCGAGGAGGTACGCGCGCAGCGCCACGTCCTGCGTGTTGCCCAGCTGCGGCGTTGCGAGCCGCTTGCCCGCCAGGTCGCGGGGCCGCTCGATCCCCCTGTCGGGCCGCACGATGAACAGGGCCCCACCGCTGGCTGCCCCCGCCACTATCCGCAGGGCCTTGCCGCCAGAGCGGATGTAGCCGTTGATGGCCGGATTGGGGCCGATGTAGGTGGCGTCCACCTCCCCCGCAAAGAGCGCCTCGATGGCCGACGGTCCCGCATTGAACACCCTGGCCTCCACCCGCACGTCGGGCCCGAGGGCCTGAGCGAACATGCCGCGGCCCAGGCCCACCAGCGCCTGGGCGTGGGTGATGTTGGGAAAGTAGCCCAGCCGCAAGGTAACAGGCGATGTCCCGGCTTCCCTCGCCGGGCTCCCCACGGCAGGGGCACCACCGTCGCTGCCCGTCGTGCAGGCGGCGATAAACCCTGCCGCCAAGACCAGCAACCACCGCAGGTAACGCCAGCGCATGCTGCATCCTCCCTCGCTGAAGATGAACTGGGTGCGGAGCTAGCAGGCTAGGAGCGCTGTCCGCTACAGCCGCAGATGCGCCGGCCGGGGGGCCAGAGGGAAAAGTCGACTATTACACGCTGCATAGTCAACAAAATCCTGCCCCCACGATACACGGAACGTGGAGCCGCGTCAAGCAGGCGGTCAGCCATCTGACGATCTTCGTCTTTTCCCTCAGGTGCGGCGGTCGCGGGCCAATCCACGTCATGTTCGCGAGGAGTGTCGCGGCTGTCGGCCCCGTACTTGTCGGGGAGCCGCCCGCTGCTGGCCGCGGCTCAGGTGCCCCGTCCTGGCGAAAGCAAAGGCCCCCACCGTAACGGCTGGTGCCGCTGCGTGTCTACACCAGGAGGGCCAGAAGCTTCCAAGCGTGCCTTTCCTGGTATGACCGGTGGTCCTTCTGAATTTTGCCGGGCGGGATGGAACCGGCCTATGCCGACGCTGGTGGGTCCGGGCGTCGGCGGCGGGCACAGCCTCCTGGCGCGCTGCGCAGCGGTCGTCGCCATCTTGCTAACATGCGGCTACCTGCTCTGGCGGCTGGGCGCGGGTACCCTCAGCCCGGACTTCTGGTGGGTCTCGGTTCCCCTTTTCCTCGTGGAAGTCCACAATGGCATGGGTCTCGTCCTCTTCACAACTCAACTGTGGGAGGTGGGGCACAGGCTGCCATGGCGCCCCGTCCGCACTACCAACTGGCGGGTGGCGGTGCTGATCCCCACCTACAATGAGCCTGAGGAGGTCCTCCTGCCCACGGTGGCCGCTGCAGTACGGCTCTCGCCGCCGCACGAGACGTGGGTGCTGGACGATGGACGCCGACCCTGGGTCAGGGAGCTGGCAGAAGAGCTAGGGGCCCGTTACCTGGCTCGTCCCGACAATCGCCATGCCAAGGCGGGGAACCTGAACTACGCCCTGGATCGCATTGAGGCTGACATCGTGGCGGTGCTCGACGCGGACCAGGTGCCCATGCCCAACTTCCTGGCGCACACCCTGTGTTACTTCGACGACCCCGGGGTGGCAGTGGTTCAGACGCCCCAGGTCTTTTACAACCACGACTCTTTCGAACATGCCTCCCTCGGCGAGGGAAAGCTGTGGTACGAGGAGGCCGTATTCTATCGGGTCATAGAAGCAGGAAAGAACCTGTACAACGCCGCCTTCTGGTGCGGCACCAACGACCTCGTGCGGGTGGCAGCCCTACGCGCGGTAGGGGGTGTGGCGACCGAGACAGTGGCGGAGGACATGCATACGACCCTGCGACTGCACCGGCAGGGGTGGCGGACGGTCTATCATAACGAGGTACTGGTGCTGGGGCTCGCTCCTACCGATGCCGCCGAGTACTGGAAGCAGAGGCAGCGCTGGGCCCAGGGCGCCATGCAGGTCCTCAAGGTTGAGGGGCCGTGGTTGCGAGGGCTCCGTTTCGGGCAGCGTCTCTCGTACTGGGCTACCCTGTTTGCCTGGTTCGACTCCTGGCGGACCCTCGCCTATATTGTATTGCCGCCGGTCGTGATCTTCAGCGGAGCAGTCCCTATCGATGCTCCTGGGTACGTTTACGGCCCCCTCTTCCTGACCACACTGATTGCCCAGTTCATGGCCCTGCGCCTGCTCGCGCGCGGTTATTACCCGCCCCTCCTCTCGCTCGTGTTCGAGGTGCTGAGGCTGCCAGCGGCCTTGCCTGCCACTCTCCTCGTTTTCTTGCCTCGACGCGAAGTCCCCTTCAGAGTCACGGCCAAAGGGGCCACCGGACGCCGTCGGCCGTCGGTCCCCTCGTTGTTGTGGCTGCTGCTCGCGCTGTCGGCGGGCGCCCTGGCCTGGTTAGGGGCCACCCTGGCTGACGCCACACCTACGACCTACCGCCAGGTAGGGGCTGCCGCCGGTGCCGCCGTCTTCGCCGCCGCCAATGCTGTCCTCTTGGTTTTGGCGATCGCCCGAGTTCGGGACAGGCGCTTTTGGGGCGAGAGACGGCGCGGATTCCGTTTTTCAGTGTCCATCGAGGGAACCATTGGAGGCGTGCGATGTCGGACTCGCGATGTCTCACTGTCTGGCGCCCTCCTGGTGGCTGAGAGCGTTTCCAGCTTGGCGGTCGGTGACCACACCTCGGTCGTGTTGCACCTCGGCTGGAGAGAACTTTCCCTTAGCTGTTGTGTGCGAGGGCTACGAGAGCTTGAAGACGGTACTCACGTGATAAGGGTCGAGTTCCTTCCGGGGCAGCGGCTGCTCCTGGCAGAGCTAGCGCTGGCGCTGTGGGGCCATGGCTTCGCTTCGCCGCCCGGAGCCGCACGGGCGGCCGAGCCTTCCGGTCAGATGCCCGCCGAGAACCGCGCGAGGAGCCTGGCACGGCAGGGCCGCGATCGTACTGCTGCCTGACGCCTGCGCTTTGCCTTCTATCGTCTCCTCAGACGGATCCGGACCAGCGACCTCGCCTGGATCCCTGACTGCTTCGAGGCGACTACGGGCCCGGCGCGGTAGAGGCCATCTGTCGGGTGCCGGACAGAATCGAGGATGCTGGCCGCAGCTCTCTGCATGCCCCCGGCAGGATCTACCCGGGTCCTCTTCTCGATTTAGCTCACGGGGGTGACGTGGTACAGCGTCTGCAGACGCGAAGCGGTCTGGGCTGCCATCGGTGGCGAGTAAGACCGACCCCTTGCAAACATGGCTTGCCGGATGGCCTGCGAAGGGGCCGGTGCGGTCGGGGCCGCACGGGAGCCCCTCCCTGTCTAGCCGAGGAGGCTAAAGCCCTCGCGGGGAAAGTCGTCGTCAAAGGCAAAGGCGACACCGATGCCATACCTGCGCATCAACACGAAGCTCATGCAGTCCACCAGGCTCAGCTCCCGCTTGCCTCTCGCGGCCAGCAGGGCCACCGCCTCCCGGTGGTCTCGCGCCGTGACCCAGTGGACGCGCATGGACCCGGAATCGGCCAGGAAGCGCAGGGCCGCCTCCAGGCCCAGGCGACGCTGCAGCAGAGCTGCAGCCTCGGCCACGAGGTAGCTGTGCAGGAAGAGCCGGTAGCCCTGCCTCTGGAGTCTCGCCAGCCGCTCGACCGCCAGCCGGTGGTTGGGGTCTCTCCGGTCGGCCAGGGCGTAAACGGCGGAGGTGTCGAACAGCAGCCAGGTCACGGTGCGTCCCACAGGGCCTCATCGTGCCGCTCGGAGACGGGCGCCAGGTCGCCCTGGATGCTCTCCCCTATGCCCACGAAGCTCAGCGACGGAATCTGGGCCGTACTGTCGCCAGCCTCAATGTAGCGCCGGATGATCCGGCGCACCAGCTCGGAGATGGAGACGCCCTCGTTGAAGGCCTCCTGCCGCAGGAGCTCGTAGATGTCGTCGTCCAGCTGCACCTGCGTCCGGCGCACGCTGATCACCCCCTGCAACACTATAGCAGCATGCTGACATGATGTCACGACCTCACCGGGGCGCCGGCGGCGCTGCGAGTCACGCCGAGCCAGCGCCCGGGAGCGCGGGAGCGAGGACCGGAGAACGCGACATGGGCATCCATGCCACAGCTCAGGTCCAGTCCCGGCCGGCAAGAAGGGCCACCAGGCACGGGGGATAGGGGCGGCCTCAGGCTGGGCCCGCATGCCGCCTCGACTCCAGCTGAGGGACGGCAGCTCAGAGGCGGTCAGGGGACAGGACCCGGGCGTGGCGCGCCGAGGCGACATCGCCGAGGCTTTCCGGGTCGCTGCCCGGAGAGGCAAGGGTTCTTGAGCTCCTTTCGGCAGCCAGGTACTGCCTTTAGCCCGGGGGCCGGTGAGGAAAGCGACAGAGCAGACGTCGCCCCTTTTCCCGCGGGAAGCGCAGCAGCGCATCCGGCGGAGGAGCTGAGGCGGGCCTTCTCCCGCCGCCACAACCGGGGCCTCATCGAGCACTGGCGCAGGCGCTTCGTGGCGGGCGCCCAGGGGAACGGGGGTGCCCAGGGAGACGGCCGAAGCCATCTTCGCCCGCTTCTCGGGCGAGTACATGTTCCCCGAGAGCCACGCCGTCGCCTTCGCCGTCACCGCCTACCAGCTGGCCTGGCTCAAGCGCCGCTACCCCGCCCAGTTCTACTGCTCCCTCCTCAACGCCCAGCCCATGGGCTTCTACGACCTGGAGAGCATCAAGGAGGACGCCAGGAGGCACGGCCTGAGGCTGCTTGCGCCCCACGTCAACGCCTCCCAGGCCGCCTGCACCGTGGAGGGGGAGGACGCCGTGCGCCTGGGCCTCCGGCTCGTGCGGGGGGTGGGCCCAGAGCTCGCCCGCAGGCTGGTGGCCGAGAGGGAGAGGGGAGGCCCCTACCGGGACGCCTGGGACCTGGCCGCGAGGGCCGGCCTCCCCCAGGAGGCCCTGGTGGCCCTCATCGATGCCGGCGCCCTGGCGGGCCTCTCCTCCTCCCGCGCCCGGGCGAGGGCCCAGGCCGTCCTCGCCCCCACCCCCAGGAGGGGGACCCTGCCCCTGCCCCTCCTGCCGCCGGAGGTGGACCTTCCCTCCCTCCCCGACCTGGAGGAGGCCCTGCGGGAGCTAGGCTCCCTCTCCCTCCTGCCCGATGCCCACCTCCTCCAGCTCCTGCGGCCCCTGCTCCCGCCCGGGGTGCTGACGGTGGCCCAGGCGGCGCTCCTGCCCCAGGGGGAGAGGGCGACCGTGGCCGGCAGGGTCATCCGGCGCCAGCGGCCGGCATCGGCGCGGGCCGTCTTCCTGTCGCTGGAGGACGAGACGGGCGATCTCTCCTGCCTGGTGACGCCCGCGGTCTGGGAGAGGCTGCGGGCCGTGCTGGTGCAGCCCCTGCTGCTTGTGGAGGGGGTCATCGAGCGCACCGACGGCGCCCTGAACCTGCGCCTCACGAGGGCCCGCAGCCTGCCGCCGCTCCTCCAGCGGCCCAGGGCGAGGGAGTGGCGGTAGGCTTCATCCCCGCTGCTGCTGCCGCCCCTGCAGCCACTCCACTGGAGCTACCTCCTCCAGCTCCCCGAAGTCCGGGTCCCCCGTCACTACCGCCCCTCCCACCCTTCTCGCCAGCGCTGCTGCCAGGCAGTCGGCGAAGGCCACCGCGTGTCGCCCCTTGACGAGGGCCGCCTCCAGGGCAAGGCCCCGGTCCACCTCCACCACCTCCAGCGGCAGCTCCTCCAGCCTGGCCAGCACCGCCATCGCCCGCTCCAGGCCGTAGGCCCGCACGGTGCGGTAGACCACCTCGGCGAGGTTGAGCACCGACAGATAGAGCTTCAGCTCTCCCTGCCCCGCAGCCTCCAGCAGCTCGGCCACCCTGTCCGCCCCCGGCTCGTCCTGGAGGAAGGTGAGGAGGGCGAAGCTGTCGAGGACATATGCTCTGGGCGCTTGGGCCAATCAGCTGCCCTCCGGCGGCTCCAGCCCTGTCTCCTCCCGCCCGCCCTCCTGTTTTCTCTCCCGGAGCAGGGCCTCAGCGAGGGAGGGCCCTCCCGCGAGCATCCCCCTTGCTGCCCCTATCGGGTCGCGGGCCACCGGTATCAGGGCCACGAGGCCCCCCAGCTCGATGACGTGCACCATCTCCCCTTCCCTGATGCCGGCCCGCTCCCTCAGCTCCTTGGGGATCACCACCCACCCCTTGGCCGAGACCTTCGCCGTTGGCATCTCCTCACCCCCAGTTATACCATCTGCCCGTCCAGTATAACCGATGGCCGATGCGAACGGTACAGGCTCGTCCTCCCGCGGGGCCGCCACTAGGCCTCATGGGGCGTGGACGCCACAGCACTCTCCAGATAAAGTCGCGATACAACATGGCTTGTATCAAGAGTTACGCCGGCGGAGCCAGGCACCACAGATACGGCGGACTGCCGCCCGAAGCCCCGTAAGGCCCGTAAAACTCACGAGATAAATTCTTTGCCTGCCCTCTTCTGCCGGGCGAAAACACGGGGGCAGAGCAAACAGTGATCGCTTGTGTGAAATGTTGGTCCCGAGGATCCCGCGACCCGCGTGGTATGCGCGCGGGTAACGACGCGGCAGCTGGAGGTGCAGATCCGTAGGCCTGTTCGACGAGTTCCTGTGTGACTCCGCCTGCCCCCACTGTGGGAACGCCGTGGGACACTGGCGGACCAAGATGCTGGCGCGTGACCTCTCCTCCTGGCGGGTGGGGGACAGAGTGGATATCGATGGCCTCGTCCCGGAGAGAGCCAGGGTGCGTGTCCGCGACAGGTGCAATGCCTGCGGCCTTTGGTTGGACGCCTGGGCCGTGATCAAGGACGGCCGTTTCGTCGGCATTGAAGGCATCAGGAGCACGCCCTTGCGAGGGTGGGCTCGTCTTGCAAATCACGACCTGCAGCGGGCGGGGGCAGTGCTGATGGGCCAGGGCCGTAGCAAGTGCAATAAGAGGCGCAGTAGCAGGCGCAAGGACGACGGCCACCGC
>CACRXD010000019.1_pt1 | contig 21041 bp, 12 predicted proteins | sample 5377101 | NCBI WGS metagenome assembly CACRXD01 (sample SAMEA6061844, study PRJEB28556) | metagenome
AGCAGGCGCAAGGACGACGGCCACCGCCTCCAGGTAGGCCCGCTTCTGGGCCATCTGGGGCAGCACCTCCGGCAGGTAGCCGCCCCACAGCCTCGTCTTCACCGCCCCGAAGACGCCCTCCACCACCCCCCGCAGCCGGTAGAGGGAGGGATCGAAGTGCCTCCTGCCCGAGAGCCGCCTCTCGTCCCTCGGCTCTCCCCCTCCCTTGAGGGGGATGTGCTCCACAAGCCCCTTCTGGGCTGCCAGTTGCCGCAGGGAGATGGCATCGAAGCCGGCATCGGCTAGGAGGTGGCCCTGGGCCCTTGCCCCCGCCAGGGCCAGGAGCCCCAGGCGGACATCGGAGGCGTAGGCAGGGCCCACCGCCACCCCCTCCAGGGCCATGAGCCTCCCCTGCCGGTAATAGCGCACCAGGCAGAGGAGGCGGCTGTGGCCTCGCACCTGCCAGAGCTGGCTGCCCCGCCGCCACCTGAGCTGTTGCCCCTTGCTACGGTGGGCTAGCCCCGTGCTGTCCATGAGCAGCAGCGCCTCCTCCTGGGGGAGCAGGGGATGGAGCCGCTCCCTGAGCCTCCCGAAGAGGCCCCAAAGCTCCTCCTCCCCTATCCCCTTGGCGAAGCGGTGCAGGGACTCCTAGGAGGGGCAGGGCCGGTCGGGAAAGAGCTCCTGGTAAAGCTCCACGGTGTGGCGGTAAGTGGCCTTGAGATAGGCCCGGAAGAGGAGGAGGGCCAGGTAGAGGTCCCAGCCGTAGAGCCAGGGGTGGCCCCGCTTGCGCTGTGGCCCCCGGCCCTGGTAGTGGGCCTGGGCCAGCTCGAGACAGACCAGGAACGCCTGCCGCAGCCTGCCGCTACCTTTCGCCATGGCACACCAAGCCTATCCCCAGCCCTTTTGCAAGACAAGCCCCTGCGAGGGTTGACAGCTGTCCCCGATTTTCCTTACCGTGTGTTTCGGAGTCGAACATTAGTGCGAGCGATGAAGCTCTCCGACTGGGCACGCAGGCAGGGAGTGAGCTACCTGACTGCCTGGCGGTGGTTCCGGGCAGGCAAGCTGCCTGTCCCCGCCCGGCAGCTGCCCACGGGCACCATCCTGGTGGAGGAGCCCGTCCCGCAGGCCCGCACCGTGCTCTACGCGCGGGTCTCCTCCGCCGACCAGAGAGACGACCTGGGGCGGCAGGCCCAGCGCCTGGAGGCGTTCGCCCGGGAGCAGGGCTGGGAGGACTTTGACGTGGTGGCCGAGAGCGGCTCCGGGCTGGGCGTGAGGCGGAAGAGGCTGCTGCGAGCGCTGCGCGACCCCAGGGTGGGCCGCATCGTGGTGGAGCACCGCGACCGGCTGGCCCGCTTCGGCTTCGAGATGGTGGAGGCGGCCCTTGCGGCGGCGGGCAAGCGCGTGGTCGTGATGGAGGAGGGCGAGGTCACGGACGACCTGGTGCGGGACCTGCTGGAGATCCTCACCTCCGCCTGCGGGCGGCTGTACGGGCGCCGGTCGGCCCGCAGCCGCGCCCGGCGGGCGCTGGAGGCGATGGGATGTGGGTGATGCAGGCGTTCCGCTTCGAGCTGGACCCCAGCTGTACCGCCCGCCGGTCCCTGGCCCAGCATGTGGGCGCCGCCCGCTTCGCCTACAACTGGGGCCGCTCCCGCTGCCTGCAGGCGCTGAGTCAGGGCCTACCCCTCCCTTCTGCCGCCCAGCTGCACAGGGAGTGGAACCGCTGGAAGCGGGAGCATGCTCCCTGGTGGGTGGAGGTGTCCAAGTGTGCGCCGCAGGAGGCGCTGAGGGACCTGGAGCAGGCCTTCCGCAACTGGCGCGAGGGGCGGGCGGGCCTGCCGCTCTGCAAGCGCAAGAAGGCGCTGGAGGACAACAAGGCCCGCTTCACCGGCGCCATCCGGGTGTTCCCCCGCCACGTGCAGCTGCCCCGCATCGGGAAGGTGCGCACCAAGGAGCCGACGGACAAGCTGCTTTCGCTCCTTGCCGAGAAGAGGGCCCGCATCCTCTCGGCCACCGTGGCCCGGGAGGCCGACCGCTGGTACGTGATGCTGACCTGCCTGGTGGAGCGGCCCGACCCGCCGCTGCGGCAGGGGGAGCCGGTGGGTGTGGACCTGGGCCTTTGCTCGCTTCTGGTGCGGTCGGACGGGGCGCAGGTGGAGGCGCCCGGGCCGCTGGAGAGGGCGCTGCGGCTTCTGCGCCGCCGGTCGCGCCAGCTCTCCCGCAAGGAGAAGGGGTCGAGGAACTATGCCAGGGCGGCCCTGCAGCTGGCCCGCCTGCACCGTCGGGTGCGCAACATCCGCCGGGACGTCCTGCACAAGGCCACCACGGAGCTGGCGAAAACCAAGCCGGCTATCGTGGTAGAGGACCTGAGCCCGAGGGCGCTCATGCGCACCTGGCTGGCCCGCTCGCTGGGGGATGCAGCATGGGGTACCTTCCGGCGGATGCTGGAGTACAAGGCCAGGTGGTACGGGGCGCAGGTGATTGTGGCGCCGCGAGGCTTTCCGTCCACCCGGCGGTGCTCAGGCTGCGGTGCGGTGGGGCCTCGCCTTCCCCTCTCGTGCCGGGTCTTCCGCTGCGCGGCGTGCGGGCTTGTGCTGGGCCGGGACCTGAACGCGGCGCTGAACTTGCAGTCTTATGGGCTGGCCGTCCTGAGCGGCCCTACCGGGAGTTCCCCGGGAAGTGACGCCTGTGGAGATCCCTCTGGCGGCGGAACGGCGTCTCGCCGGTCTACGAGCCATGGGTCGAGGAAGCAGGAAGTGGCCGGTCATCCGGGTCGCCTTCCGGGGCGAAACAGATGACTATGCGCCACAGAACGGTAGACGTCCCTCCACGGGGTGCGGGGCCAAGACCGAACCGCTTGACACGGACCTGCTGTTGACATTCCCGTCTTCGAAACGTGCGAGGGTGCGCCAGGAGCCTGCAGACGGGACGTCCCGTGACCTGCCCACTCGGCGCACAGAACGCCTGCGCACCATCCGCCCCTCGCGCTCGTGTAGCGGCGGGACCGTCACTCTGGCTTCCCCGGTGAAGGCGTGACAGCGCTAGAAATGTAATCCTATTCTCTGCGGTAATTCCGGCTTGACTGCTTCCATACTGTTTCCGCCCAGTGGTGGGAGAAACAGCCTACGAGTCATGTTAAGGAAGACCGCGCCATCGGCGTCAGCGGACGCAATTTCGCAGTCTCGTCTACAGATTGGTTGTAAAAGCCAGGGGAAGCCTGTGCTCGGAGGGCCACCGGTCTAACGATAGCCACGCTGGCTGAGAACTGGCGCACAGACAGGCCTTTTTCTACCCCGCTGGGGTAGAATGCTTCCTTCGAAACCCGGCGTGTGTTGCATCCCTTCTTCGCTAATGCTAGTATCTTGCCAGTCACTTGTTTGTGCCATGTTGCGGCGACTCGTGAACAAACTCCGAAAACCTGAAGGTTCGCGTGTCACTGTCCGTGCCGGCCGGCTCGGCCACTGGACAAGGCCAGACGCCGGCTCGGTCGACGCCAGATTGTCCGCCATCTGCGGCAACGCTACGCTCCCCATGCTCATGCCCCGCCTCGTTACTGGCGGCCCACGCAGCGCACGACGGTACTCACACGAGGAGCCTGGCGCCGCATCGCTTGCTCCATGCCCAAACAACGTCCCGCTCGCGCATTCTGTTGCTACCCTGGGCACCTCGGCAGCGTCACCGGGGCAAGCAGCATCTGTCGCGTGCGGCACCTCTTCCGGGGGCAGATGTGTCCATGATTTGCCCACGCAGGAGAGGCGCGTCCTCGGTGTCGGTGGGACCACAATCCCGTCCTCGGTTGGCGACCAGCTTGTGCGGGCCCGGGATGTCGGAGTCAATTGCCGTGGGCGAGTCGTCTGCGGCGTCTGTGACGACCGTCGCGACTGGGCCCGTAAATACAATTGAAGGGCTGGCGGCCGTGACGTCGGGACCACCCTGGCATAAGCCTTACTCCGTCGCAGCCTTTGCTGCCGAGGCTGTCGTAAGGCTGCTCGACCCCACGGTAGCGCTTTCCCTCTCACCCTACGGCTCGCAGGCCGCGAAGGCCCTGTACCGCCGCCGCCGTGCCTTTACCGCTCCCTGGGGGCAAGCGGCTGCTCGGGAAGAAATGTGCTTCGCGGGCGCGGTTCTAGCCAAGATCGCGCAGAGGGGGTTTCCGGCGCCGTGCAGTCTCCAGTTAGAGCGGGAACTGCTGCGGCAAGCTCAAGCCGTAGGGCTCCTCCGGTTTCGGGAGTCAGTGAGGTCGGGCACCATCAACTTCCACGTATTGCCCCCAGCGGATGGCCTCAGGGAGATGCTCATCGCCTGCTTCTTCCCGGAGCTCCTGCTGGACGAGCGGCAGGCGCAGGAGATGCTCGGCCTGCACCGGGGAATCGCCTCGCCCCCAGAGAGGGAGTTTCTTGATCTGTTCGTTGCCCAGGTCGATGACCCTAGACTGGCATTGCTGTTGACCCCGCAGCGGCTTCTCAGTACCATGGTTCGGCCCACCGCCCGTCAGGAGCAGGTGGAGGCTGGTCCTCTCGAGGGCAGGGCTGATTTCGCCGTAGAATTGCCGGGCCTCGCTACAGGTAACGACTGGCTGCAGATCGCAATCGAAATAGACGACGTCAGTCATGTCGAGAGGGCCGAGGCCGACCGCCAGAGGGATGCGGTGCTAGCTTCCCACGGCTGGCGCACCATCCGGCTCTCCACGAGCGCGTCGCGCCGCCGCTGGGCAGAGGCGGCGAGGCAGATAGCGCAAATGCTGACGGAATCCCTCACAGATCGTGTCATCGAGGCAGCCCGAGCCATCCGGGGCCTCCCGATCGAACAAAAGCATGCTCTCCAAGGTTTAGTTAATTTGCCCATTGCGGAGGCGCAGCTGCTCACCGTAATGGCTCGCCGGCTACGCACCCTGGGGTCTGCCACCTTTACGGTCGCCAGTCCCGACGGACTCGACCTGTCTCCGGTCCTCGAGGCCCTCGACGGATGGCTCACGGCTCTGGAGCGACTGTACCAACTTCCCCCTCTGGGCCGCCCTATGCAAGCGAACGGGGTAGAGGAAGCAGAGGTGGTGTATCTCCAGTCGCCCTCACCGGAGGGATGGGTAGAGGCCCCCGGGAGGGTCGTCGTTGGCCCGACACTGGCGTTCGCGGACTACGAGGAGCCGCTGTCGGGCGATGCGCTGCCGAGGGATGCATCCGAGGCGGCGCTAGCGGGAGGTCAGGAGGGCGATGACGTGCTACTCCACTTCCTGCGGAACATATTCCGCAAAGAGGAGTTCCGTGAGGGGCAAAGGGAGATCTTGCAGCGGGCCCTGGCACGGCGGCACACCCTGGGGCTGCTTCCGACTGCCGCCGGGAAGTCCCTGTGCTACCAGTTGGCGTCCATGTTGCAGCCTGGCTTTACCCTGGTAGTGGAGCCCCTCCGCTCCCTCATGTGGGACCAAATGGACAACCTGGACGCCATGGGAATTCACCGTTGTGCCGCCATTGTGGGCTTCGGGGAGCTAACGGGGGAAGAGGAGCAGCGAACGCAGGAGGAAGGCTACCGTGCCATTGAGTATGGATACCGCTTCTTTGTCTTCATATCGCCCGAGCGCTTCCAGGTCCCTCGCTTCCGGCTCCAGATCAAGAGCTTTGCTGCGCGCCTCCCCATTCCCTACTGCGTTGTTGACGAGGCCCACTGTGTTAGCGAGTGGGGCCACGACTTCAGGCCGGCCTATCTGAACCTGGGTTGGCTGGTGCCCAGTTACTGCGAGCATCTGGGGCAGACTCCCACGTTCATCGCCCTGACAGGAACGGCCTCCCAGAACGTGGTCACTGACATCTTGCGTGAACTCGAGATCCGTGACCCCGACGCGGCTGTGCTGCCGCGAAGCTTTGACCGGTCGGAACTTTCTTTTGAGGTCCGGCCAGTTCGAGCGAACGAGCGATGCCAGGTGCTCAGCAGCCTGGTTCGGGGGCTCCTGGGGTATACGCCCGGCATGCCACCGGTGGACGTCGCCGGCGGCCTCGTTTTCACCTACTTTGTGAACGATGTCCTCGGGGCGGCGGAGATTTACCAACGGCTCCGGCGCGATATGCCTGAGCTCGCGAGCAAGATCGGAATTTACACTGGCGACAGGCCGAAGACCTTCGCGGGGCGGGCAAGCGAGTGGGAGAAGCGCAAGATTGAGACCCAGAAGCGGTTCAAGGCCAACGAGCTGGCGGTGGTGGTCTGCACTCATTCGTTCGGTATGGGCATCGACAAGCCCGACATCCGTTTCACCGTCCATGCGATGCTACCGCGCTCTCTGGAAGAGTTCTACCAGCAGGCAGGGCGGGCAGGCCGTGATGGCTCACCTGCCCGCTGTATCGTTCTTGTGTGCGATGACCATCCGTCACTGGCCGATGAAGTGCTCGACCCGCGGCGAGTTCCCGTCGAGGCCATAGAATCCAGGTTGGGCGGCATAAGCAGGCCAGACATGTCCGATGCCCTCCTCAACACCTGGTTCCTGCGCAATAACTTCCTCGGACTCGAAAGGGAGAAGGAGATCCTGGACTCGGTGTGGGGCTACCTGAAGCGACATCTGCCAGCTCGCGAAAACGACAGGGCCCGAGTGCAGGTGCCCTTCGACTACCTTCGCAAACAACAGCACAAGCTGGAGCAGGGCGGAGGCGAACCCGGCGTGAGCATGGTCGAGAAGGCCGTGTACCGCCTCCTGGTGGTCGGGGCAGTTGAGGATTACGCCAAGGACTGGGCGCGGAAGGTCTTTGAGGTGACCCTGCTTCGGCGATCCCGTGACGCCCTTCGAGCACGGTTCGTAGCCTACTTGCGCCGCTATGCCACTGAGGGCGAGGTGCGCAGGTACCTGCCGGAGGAACCCGCACAGTACGAGGAGAGCGTCAGGCTGTACGCCCACCGCGTCATCGACTTCGTGTACGACCGAATAGAGAGCAGGCGTCGCCGCGCCATGTGGGAGATGTTGCGCACCACCCGTGACGCTATCAGGGAAGGCGACCGACGGTTTCGAGAGGAGCTGCTGAGATACCTGGAGGAATCGGAGTTTACGGAGCCGGTCCGCACCCTGTCAGAAACGAATTGGGAAAACTGGTTCGAACTGGTGCGCCGAGCGGAGGGTGTGGACGGGCTGCGCAAGCTGTACGGTGCTTGCCGTCGGCAACTGGAAGAAAGCCCCAACCACCCTGGCCTACTGCTGCTGAACGGCATCTGCCGCCTAGAATACGGCGACGACGCTCTCGAGGACGTTGCGGCGGCAATCCAGATCGTCTGTGCCGACTATCCCGACCTGGATGCCCTGGCGATCGCAGGCCGCCTTCTCGGCTTCGTTCGAGAGCGCTTCCCCGGCAAGGCTGACTCCGTGCTCGCCGCCATCCTGGATGGCGTCTTGCAGGGGAGTCGCCGCGACGGACTCCTGCGGTCAGTCGCGCGACTGTGTTACAAGGAGTCCACTCCCTACAGCGAGGCGTACACGAGGGCTTTCTTCGTCCTCCTCGACCTTCTACTCAAGAGCGTGCGGGAGGAGGCGGTGCCGTGACGCAGGAAGACGTGCTCAGGGCGGAGCAGATGGTCAGGGACCTGGCGGCGGAGATGGCGCGAGCCAAGGGCATAGCCGACGGTGTCGAGTCCATCCAGAGCCGGCTGGCGGAGGCGGAAAAGGCGCTGCAACTGGCGCGAGACGCCTTTGTGGAGGCGAAGGGTCAGCTCGAGGAAGCCAGGGCAGCACTGGAACGAACCGCGGGGACAGCCGAACAGCAGCTCAACCAGGCGGCCACTGTCGTCGAGCGGCTGTACGCAGGTGTTGCTGACCTCTCGGGCGAGGTGGCGCGGCAGGTGGAATCCGTTATCCAGGCCCAGGAGCGGTTGGCTGGAACGCTGGGCGCCGTAGGCAGTGAGCTACGTGAGCAGATGGGACTCATTCGCGACGGCCTAGGTGTCGTGACCGATGCTATTGAAGCAGTAGCGGACCTGGCCAAAGCATCCCGGGCAGAGGTGGAGCAGCTATCGGGGTCGATCACCGAGAAGGTGGAGGCGCTGAGCAAAGCGCACGACAACCTCCTTCTGCGCCTGGACGAGGTGCAGCGAGTAGTGCGACGTCAGGCACTGCGGGTGACTGCCCTGGGCATCTGCACCGTCGTGTTGCTGCTAATATTGGTCCTCCTCTCCTTTATCCTTCCCTAAAAGAGTCGCTGCAGCTGCGCGCTTCAATCCCGCGTGGCCTTTGGTGCGGTGCGCCACGAGAGAACCGACAGGACCCCCCGAGGGACTGCCGTCCGTCTTCGCGGGCCTGGGGTGGTAGCTTGAGGGGGCCGTGGCAGCCAGCCGAATCTGGGACTGGCCCTATGACGCCCCGGGAGACCCGGGACTACAGGTAACCCTGGCGCTGGAAAGTGCAAAGTCCAGGTAGAGACGAGCGTAGCCACCCTTCTTGAACAGCAGTCAGGCGGCAGCGAAGTAGACGAACACTTTGGTTGGGGCAGGGAGATACCGTAGCCCTTGGCCAGCCGCCAGCTCGACCCGCCCCAGGCGATAGTCTGCTCAGCTATGCCGCGCAGTCGCAGTGCCCTGAAGCCGAGCTGCCCAGATGGACGCTCCGCCGTTTCGGCAGCCGGCCCGAGGCCCCTCCCACGAACACCCAAGGCCATAATAGATGCAGTCGCCCAGATGAGTCGCGGCCCTGACAGCGTACCACATACCCACTGTAGCAGGGCTTTGCGGCCAATCTTGTCCGACTCGCTGGCCGGATGCCTCAGGGCCTTGACTACCGGTACCGTGGCTGTGTACCACAAACAGCCCTTGCCGCCATTTACCCCCTGCCGGCATCGGAGCCCATCGGCCTCGCTTGGTGCTCTTGACTGACTGGGTGTCCCGGATGGCGGCGTTAAAGCTGGGTTGCCAGCCCGATTGTCGATGCTACGTCTCTCGCAGGGCCGGCTGAACTTCTCCCAGACCGCGTCCTGCCGTCAGATACGCAGACAATGGTGGTAGACCGTAGACCGGCGTCGGAAGTGCCTGGCCGGTTGATACGACGAAATGCCGGAGCCTGGCACACGGAAGCTCGCGCCCAGGACCGCCCGCAACTCGGCGACCCTGGGCCTACCCCCGGGCCCAGGCGGAGGTAAGAGCGGCAGCCAGGATGGTCCACTCCTCCTCCATGAGGTCGCTCGGGTAACAGATTACAGCCATGGCATCTCAAAGCCTGCCAGGGCTTCTCGTGCACGCTGTAAGGTATGAAGCCGGGGTACGATGCCGACACAGACCTGGTGATCCCACGATTGCACAAACGGCCGCCGACAGATGCAGTCAAGCGACGAGGCGGCGTCATGCTGAGGTATAGCCACGGAGGCCAGCTCCTCAGGTCCCAGCTCCTGGGGGCCTCCAGGCGCGCTCTGCGAGGAACTCACGGTTGCAGTCGCGCCCCACGACTAGCGTTACGAGTGCACACGCTGCCTGCTACGCACGACGCCGTGCGGCAGCCGGCAGACCCCTGCCTGTCGCGGCTGAGCCGCCTTAGCTGCATTGCATACAGCTAAAGGCGCAGCACGCTCCCGGCCTCCCACATGGCAACTCGCGATATAATGTACCCAGGAGAGGATGGCTATGGACTCCTGCCTACTCGCCTGGCGGCGCAGCACCTGCCTGCTCGCTCACCGGCTCCTGAGCACCATCGAGGCAGCCTCCCCTCCCTTCAACGGAGCGCATGCGGAACAGGCTCCGCATTGAGAACGGTCCCCACCACGGGCGGCATCGAGCTTGGGCCGGGAGAGGGCCCCTGGATAGATATCGTCCCCCTCGCACGTCCCGCTCCCCGCGGACACGATCTGCTTGCCCTCATCGACCGGCTCGTGCGTGAGCGCGGCGACTGGCTAAAGTGGGACGGCCACCTGCGGCATATGTCCCCGGCGCCTCCCGACCTGGTGGGGGTGGCAGGAGTAGTCCCGAGTGAGGAGCATCCCCAGCTGCTGGTCCTCTTCCGCTGGTGGACGGGCGACAGCCCCCAGTCGGCCCTCAGGCGCATCGAGGAGGCCGAGGGCACTTTACCCCTCGCCCTGCCCACTGCCTGCCTGGCAGCAGCGAGGGCGGAGAGAGCACCCGGCCCGGCGCCGGCGCTCCTGGCAGGAGCAGCAGGCAGCCTCATCGCCGTCGACCACGAAGCAGAAGCAGTCAGCCCCGACGACCTGGCCCGCGGTTGCATAGCTGCCGCAGCCTCGGGGAGAGAGCCGCCGGCAGCGAGGACAGTCGCCGAGGCCGCCCGAGCAGTGCTGCGCACCTCCCGCCTCCTCTGGCACGAGCAGGAGGCGAAGGCTGCCCGCACTACCTATGCCCCGAGCGCCCGCTGGGATGTTCTGGAGCGAGCGGCCGCAGCGGGCGCCATCTGCTGGGGCATCGAGAGGGCAGCGGGCCCCTTCGGCTCCATGGCTGTTCCGGCGGGCCGAGGGGGACCTGCCTGGACGGCTTTCGCCGAGGCGGTGGGCACCGGCATAGAGCGGCCGGCATGGAGGCACCTCGCAGGCGACGGGGATCTCGTTCTGGATCCTGATGCCTGGCCCCGGGGCAGTCGCTTGGACGAGGCCGCCTGTCTCGGCCCCGCCGCAGCCCTCCTTCAGGGCTCCCGGGAGCGGGCACACTACGTCGTCCAGGGAGGACTCGTGCTCCTGCCGCCCAGGGATGTGGCCGCTGTCCTGGGAGTGAGACGGCTCCTCCTGTGGGCAGAGAGGGAGGCCACCTGGGCGGCCATCGAGACAGGAGCAGGCAGGACCCCTCCCTTCCTCTGGGCAAGGGATATTACATCGCTGGGGCCCGTGGTCCCTACACACGCACGGCCCCTCGTCCACCTGCTGCTGGCGGTTGCCTGGCGTGACCTCACGGTGGCCGGAGAGGAGGCGACTCCCAGGCGCAGGCGCGAGCGGCCCCGCGAACCAGCACACACTGGCAGCCCACGGATCCCGCGGCCGCGGCCCCTGCCGGCCCGGCCGTGTCCTGCCGTGACCGGCGAGAGGGTGTGGGCAGGAGCACGGGAGCGGCGCATCATCCGCCAGCAGGCGGCCCTGGTGCGCGGCCACCTGCGCCGCCTCCCCGAGGGGTGGTCGCCTTCGGCCAGGGCGCGGGAGGCGGCCAGGGACTACGGCATCGTGCTCCCCGGCGGCCACACCTTCGTCCGGCCCCACGCCCGGGGAGGCCAGGGCACAGGAGTCACGGCCAGGGGCCTTGCCTCCCTCCTCGCCGTCGTCCCCGACAGGAGATGACAACAGAATGACACATCGGTGCAGGAGGAGTTATGACGTCAGGGCAAGATAAGACCATGCACCCGATGGTTGGCGAGTGGAAGAGAGACCTGGAGGCGAGGGGGAGGTCCCCCCGCACGGTGGACGGCTACGTGCGCGACGTAGAGGGATTCGTCCGCTTCTTCGAGCAGACGGCGGGCAGGGAGTTCGACCCGAGGGCGGTGCTGCCCGAGGACGCCGCCCTCTACCGCCAGCACCTCCTGGCCGTGAAGAGGGAGCGGCCGGCTACGGTGGCGCGGCGCCTCGCCGCCGTCCGCTCCTTCTACCGCTTCCTGCAGGCGAGGGACGGGAGCCTCCGCAACCCCTTCGACTCTCTGCCCCTGCCGCCGGTGGACAGGGGGGCGCCGCGCTCCCTGTCGGCCCAGGAGCTGCGGCGGCTCCTGCGGGAGGCCTACGCCTCGGGGAACCCCCTCCACAGGGCAGTGGTGGCGATGCTCGCCTACACGGGGCTGCGGGCAGGGGAGCTGGTGGGGCTCCGCATGGGGGACCTGCGTCTGAGCGAGCGAAAAGGCGAGGTGATAGTGAGGGGAAAGGGCGGGCGCCTGCGGCGGGTGCCCCTCCCGTCGGAGGCGCGGCAGGCCCTTCGGGCCTACCTGGAAAAGCGGGGAGATGTGCCCTGGCCGCATCTCTTCGTGGGCCAGCGGGGCCCCCTCACGCAGGCGGGTGTGTGGCAGATAGTCTCCCAGACGGCGAGGCGAGCAGGTCTCCAGGGGGTGACGCCCCACACCCTGAGGCACACCTATGCGACGCGGCTCCTGCGGGAGGCGGGGGCCGACCTGGTGATGGTGGCGGAGCTGCTGGGGCACCAGAGCCTGGCTACCACTGCCAGGTATACGAGGCCGAGGCAGGAAGAGATGGAAGAAGCGGTAGAAAAGTTGTAGGAGGCAAGCGATGCGGTGGATCAAGACCCTAGGCAAGTGGGCTGTGCTCTGGCCGGTGTGGGAGCGAATGCCATGGCCGCAGGGTGTCAAGACTGGCGCCGCCGTCGTCACCGGCTCCTTCGTATGTGTCATGTTGATCGCAATAGCGGCTGCTGCGGCAGGAGGAGGGACCTCCACGCAGGAAAAGCAAACGACCGGCCCCTCGGCAACTGCAGCGGACACCCCAGTACCGGTCACGCTAGCAACTCCAGCGACTTCGCCGGCTCTCATGCCAGGGGCTACAGCTACTGCCACGCTGCCCTCTTCGCCGGCAGCTGTCTCCACCCCTGCTACGGCTGTGGCAGCCCCTCGTCCTGCCGACTGCATTCCCCCTCGCCCACCCCAGGAAGCGACCCTTGTGCGGGTCGTAGACGGAGACACGATAGAGGTATCTATCCGAGGGCAAACTGCCAGGGTCCGGTACATCGGCGTCGACACGCCGGAGCGAGACCAGCCGTACTACACAGAGGCTACCCGCGCCAACGAGCGCCTGCTGGCAGGAGGACGCCTCTATCTGTACAGGGACGTCTCGGAGACGGACCAGTTCGGTCGTCTCCTGCGGTACGTCGTAGCGGGCGACCGGTTCGTGAACCTGGAGCTAGTGAGGCAAGGCTATGCCCAAGTGGCGACCTATCCCCCGGACGTTGCCTGCGAGCGCGCATTCGTGGCTGCCCAGCGCGAGGCACGAGAGGCCCAAGTAGGGCTGTGGGCGCCGGCACCGAGCGCACCTCCCCAGCCTTCAGCACCACCGGTCTCACCCCCGCAACCCTCGCCGACGACATCCCAGCCGCCAGCTCCTGCACGCCATGTCACTTTGACCGTCGAATCACCGGTGCGAGTCGGCAGCAGGGCGACTGCCACAGCACAGGCGTGGCCGGGGGCATCGTGCAGCATCGAATACATAACACCCGCCGGCCGTCGCAGCACCGCGCAGGGGCTGGAGCCGAAGGTTGCGGGGCCGGATGGCACGGTGACGTGGACATGGAACATAGGCCCGGGAACAACCCCCGGTACAGGGAGTGTGACCGTCACATGCGACGGCGTTACAACGAGGGCCAGCATCGTTGTCCAGTGAGGGTCTGCGAAAAGTCCGCTATACGCCAGGGGCGTATGAAGGCAGATGAGAGGTTGCTGCCAGGGGATTTCGCCACTCAGTACAATGTAGTTAAAAGCCATGTTTTGGTAACAGGCACGAAGCAGCTCAAGTCTATGGCTATGGGCAACCGTGCGGGAGGGAGGGCGAGTTGAGCGAACCGGCGAGCCTCGAGCACGTAGCGAGACTGCTTGCCCAGTACGATTCCGTGAGGGGAGGCCGCGACTTCTTCGCAGGCCTCGGCTACCCGACTATCGACCCCGTTCCTCTGCCACTGGGGGACGAAAGGCTGGCACGTGCAGCGCAGCAGGTTATCCGATCCATCTACGAGCTCGGTCGAGTCGGTGGCACATGGCCTCTCAGGATCATACACGTCGAGCTTGCGTCTCCCCAGATGCGTCGCTCGGACATTCGCCGGTTCTTGGAAGCCTACTACAGCCGCTACCCCCAGGGGGAGAACCTGTTCGTATTCACGCCCTCTGCTTCCTGTGACCGTCTCGCCTTCGTGTCGCCACGGCGGCTGCCGCGGCCCTCTCGGCAGGGCGCTGTGCGCCTGTGGCTGCGAACCCTCCAGGTGGAGCGCACGCGACCGTATCGCACGGACCTCGAGACCCTGGCACGGATCAGAGCGGACGGCATCACGAATGCTGAAGAGATTTGGAAACGACATGAGGATGCATTCAGTGTCCAGCGGGTCACCGACCAGTTCTTCGCCGACTACAGTAAGGTTTTCAACGAGATCAAGAGTCACCTGGCACGAACACACCCTCAGAATGGCCCTACCTGGGCACGGGACTACACGCATCACCTGCTCAACCGGACCATGTTCCTCTACTTCATCGCCCGCAAGTTGTGGCTGCGTGGCCCGGATGGTGTAGGCGACAGGGAATTCCTCAGGCACTTCTGGCAAGAATATCGTGCCAGCGGGGTAACAGACCAATTCCACAAGGAGTGGCTAGAGACCCTCTTCTTCGAGGTATTCAACCGGCCTCGGTATCAGCGTGCCGACTTTTCGCAGCACTTTCCCACCTGGATTGCCGCGGCCCTGAACGATGCTCCATTCCTCAACGGCGGGCTGTATACACGTCACCCGCGCCTGGATCGTGTGCTCCAGCACTGGCTCCCAGACGCGTTCTTCGAGCTGCTGTTCGAACGCTGGAGCGATGGAACCTTCCCAGGCCTCTTTGAGCGCTACAACTTCACGGTCCTGGAGACAGGGCGCTTCGACGAAGAGGTAGCTATCGACCCGGAGATGCTGGGAACGGTCTACGAGCGACTGGTCAACGTCACATTCGAACAGGGCGGGGATGTTGCAGCGCCAGGGGCAGGCATTGTGTACACTCCCCGCACCGAGATAGACCTGATGTGCCGTCTGGCACTCGTAGACTGGCTCACCAACCACCTGGGTACGGACTACAAGCCGCTGCTCTATGAGTGGGTATTCGCCTTCGCTGAGGACGAAAAGAGGGCAGCCGACCGTCACATCAAGGAGCGGGGGCTGTGGGAGAAGCTGGACCACCTCGTTCGACGGGTGCGGGTGTGCGATCCGGCCTGTGGGTCTGGCTCCTTCCTGGTGGGAATGATGCTCATTCTCGATGACCTCCAAGCACGGTGCAGCGAGGCCCTGGGCTACGAGGAGACGTCCTATCAGCGCCGCCGTCGCATCATGCAGGAACAGCTCTACGGCGTCGATGTCATGGAGTGGGCTGTCCGGGTCGCGGAGCTACGTCTCTGGCTCCAGCTCATTGTGGAAGCCGAACTGGAGCCGGAGCGTCGTGTTCTCGACCCCCTGCTGCCCAACCTGAGCCTGAAGCTGCGGCCAGGTGACAGCCTGGTGCAGTCACTCGGCGACCTGGATTTCAGCCTCTTCCGGCGGCCCGAGTTGCCCCTGCCAGCTGACCTCAGGGGTGAGATGGACGAGCTTCTGGGCAAAAAGCGCCGCTTTTTCCAGGGAAGAGCGCCGGACCTGACGGAGGAGGACCTCAAGCGAGAGGAGCTGGCACTCTTCAGGCGCATTCTGCAGTCCCGCCTGGACGAGATGCGCAGGCGGCGGGATCAGAAACAGTCCCGGCTGGAACAGGCGCCTGTCCAGGGTGCCTGGACAGAGATGGCCACCTCTGGTCCTGACCCCGCCTACAGGCGGCAGCTACTCGACGAGATCGCTGCGCTCGACACGCAGATCGGGCTACTCGAAAACGCCGTCCAAGAGCTTCAAGCAGATATGCCCCCTCCGTTCGTATGGGACATGGCATTTGTCGAGGTATTCGAGGCCGATGACCCGGGCTTCGACATCGTTATCGGCAATCCGCCTTACATCCGCCAGGAGAAGATCAACGACTATCTCGGCAGGTTCACCCGGAAAGAATACCTGCGCCGTCTCAATGAAGGATTGAGAGCCATGTACCCAGCGTTCATGGGCAAGACACGCAAGATCAGCGGTCGCGCCGACTACTACGTGTACTTCTACCTACACGGCCTGTCCCTTCTGGCCGATGGCGGCAGCTTCTGCTTCATCACCTCCAATTCGTGGCTCGATGTGGACTTCGGCAAGGACCTGCAGGAGTTCTTCCTGCGCCACGGCCACCTGAAGATGGTGATAGACAACCGCGCCCGGCGCAGCTTCGCCCATGCCGATGTGAACACGGTCATCGTGCTGGCCGGGCCACCAGAGCGCAATCGTTCGCTCAGTGAGGAGGAGATGAGGGGGCGGCAGGTGCGTTTCGTGGCGTTTCACGTGCCCTTCGAGGAGGCCCTCGACCTGGTGGTCTTCTGCGAGATCGAAGACGATCACCTGTACGATCCGCTTGCCGACTTTATGGTTCTCCGGCGCAAAGAGTTCCGGACGGTGCTGCGAGACCAGTGGTCGCTTTACCTTGAAGGCTTGGCTGAAGGTGATGGCCAGGGGCTGGCCGAGGCCCTCAAGTACGAGGGGGGCAAGTGGGGCGGCAAGTACCTGCGGGCACCAGACATCTATTTCACCATTCTGGAAAAGGGGAAAGGGAAACTTGTCCGCTTAGGCGATATCGCCGAGGTCCGTTTTGGAATCAAGACAGGGGCTAACGAGTTCTTCTATCTGGAGCCAGTGGAAAGAAGTGTGGCCCAAGTGGTGGCATTGCAACAGCAGGACGCGAAGGCGCCGGTGCGAGTTAGAAATGGGGCCGGCTGGATGGGGGAGATCGAGGCGGGATGGCTGCAGCCGGTGGTAAGAAGTCCGCGAGATATTCGGCGGTTTTAAGTGAGGCTGGAGGATCTGCGCTATTTCGTATTCATGCCTCCGCCAGACATTGCTGCCACAAAAGCGTTTCGCTACAAGCTTCTATCCGCAGAATACCCACTGGCAACAGCCTACATCGAGTGGGGGAAGGGCCATGGATACCATCAAACCCCAACGTGCAAGAGTCGCCCCGTATGGTGGAATGTGGGGCATCACCTCCCGCCAATAGCGTTTTGGTTCAAGAGCTTTCATGATCGATTCTTCATCCCTTACAACGATTGCAGTGTTCCCTGCAGCGATCGACTGTTTGCCATTTATGCCCGGGACCGACGACGCAGATCACACATGATCATAGCGGTACTCAACTCAACGCTTGGCATCCTTATCGCGGAACTCACTGGGAGGATGAATCTTGGGGAAGGAGCACTAGACAATATGACCTACGAAGCGGCAATGAACTGGCTACTCGACCCCTGTGAGCTCTCACAAGAACAGAGAAGACGACTAGAAGCACAGTTTAGGTACCTGAGTCAGCGACCTGTGCGTACTGTGTTTGAGGAGCTAGGATTTGAGCTTTGTTCCCAGAGCTCCTGTCCCCATCCGCACCACCCGTACGAATGCGTCTCCGCAGAGGCGATGTCACTTGCCACCGTGATGCCCGACCGGCGTGTCTTAGATGAGGTGGTGTTCGAAGCGCTTGAGTTGACCGAACAGGAGCAGCTCGAGGTGTACCGGGCGGTGGTGGAGCTAGTGAAGGCCCGCCTTGTTAAAGCACAGAGTGTATAACGGGAGTCGAGAGGAGATGCACGATGGTCCGAGGTGTGGCGTGGTCTTCTGAACAACGACAGGCTCTCAAGGAGGCTGTAGCTAGGTTCCAGCAGTACGGCCGCACAGACGGGTACCGCGCTGATCTCCATGAGCGTGAGCGGCGAAAGAAGTTCTTCCAGCAGGAGCTACCGGGTCACCTAGAGCAACTGTCCGAGGCTGACATCGAGGAAATAGTTGGACTCCTATGGGCCCACGAGTGGTGGGCCAATAAGACTTACGTCGCCCAGAAGATCGTGGAGACAAATGGCCTCGACCACCTGCGTCGCAACCTGCGCCTGCTTTACAGCCCGTCCCATGACCCTGAAGAGGCCTACGAGCGCGTCACCTCGTCCGTGAAACACTGGGGCCCGTCGTGTATCACCGAAATGCTGGCCTATATATACCCGGAACGCTGTGGGGTGTGGAACAAGCAGACGCGCTCCGCCCTGCAGAAACTCGGACTCGATACCCTAGTTAAGGTCGACAGGGAAAGGCCTACAAAATGGGAGTACCGTGACTTCAATATCCTCCTGCAGGCTATTGCTGACGAGATGCGTCAAGCAGGCCTGTCCGATGTCGACCTGCTGGTGGTGGACTTTTTCCTCTATCACGTAGCCACAGGCAAAGACTCCGTTGACACTGCTGGGCTGCCTCCGCTACCTACCATTCCTGACCTGGTCGACAACCGCCAGCACCAGATGGCCCAGGTCCTACGCCTTCTCCTGGCCTCCTCCCACCGCCCCACACTGGATGCCATCACCGCCTTCTTCAATCTGGAAGGCCTGAAGGTCCTGGAGCCCGAGATCAGGGGTATCGCTCACCTGCGCCTTCTCCTCGGCAAGGAGCAACAGCAGGATTTCGTAGTGGGGCAACGCCTGCTGGACGAGCTAGAACACAGTACAGCCACCGGCGAGGTCACCGCCCGGGAGATCCAGCGTTGGCGAGACTTCCTCGCTCTCCACCTCGTGGAGGTCAGACGCTATACAGGCGGATTCTGCCACGGCAAAGCGTACATAGTGACCGGTGTCCCCCTCTTCGGGGCCGTCGGCATGGTAGGCTCCTCCAACTTCACTGGCGCCGGGCTGACGAAAAATTTGGAGCTGAACTCCGTGCTGAAGCAGGGGCCGGGTGTCGAGCACCTGCAAGAACTGTTCGACTCGCTGTGGGAGCAGTCAGAGGACTACAAGCCGGAGCTGCTGGAGCTACTGCAGCGCTTCACCCGTGTGTACACTCCCTACGAGGTTTACATCAAGGTCATCTATGAGGCCTTGCGCGATAAGCTGGACCAGGACCTGGGCGAGCGAGACAGGCAGCCGTCGCCCATCGTCCTCGCCGACTTCCAGCACGACGGCTACCTAGCAGCCAAGGAAATCATCGAGACCTATGGGGGTGTCCTCATTGCCGACTCGGTGGGACTGGGCAAGACCTTCCTCGCCCTGCGACTGCTGGACGAATATGCCTACCGGGAGCGACAAACGGCCCTCATCATCTGCCCTGCTGCGATAGCCGATACCGTGTGGCGCCCCCTCCTTCAGCAGCACGGTATCCCGCATGAGATTGTCTCCATGGAGAAGGTAAGCCAGCGAGATTTTCCAGCGGAAGAATACGGACACCGGTTCCGCATCATCGTCGTCGACGAGAGCCACAACTTCCGAAATCCGGAAACTAATCGGTGGCCCAACCTCTTCCGCCTGGTCACAGCCGGTGATACGGACAAGAAGGTCGTCCTCCTCACAGCTACACCTGTCAACAACACGGTGTTCGACCTCCTCCACCAGCTGAAGTTCATCACACGGGGCGACCCACGTGCCCTGCTGGCAGCAGGCATCACACACCTCGACCAGTACTTCCGCGAGGCAGAACGCAACCACGACGCGCTCTACGAGGTGATGGAGGCACTAGCGGTCCGACGCAGTCGCCAGTTCATCCGCCGCAACTACCCCGGCGCCGAGATCGACGGTCGGAGAGTCCAATTCCCGGCGAGGGAGCTACATACAGCCCACTATAGCCTGAAGGACACTTACGGCGAGGACCTCTACCGGAGGATCGCATCCACTATCGAGACCCTGAGGCTTGCCCCCTACCAGATAGAGGCCTACCGGCGCGATGTGCGACGAGCCCAGGAAAAGTACACATCGCAGCTGTCCTTCTTCAATGAGACACCCGAAGTGTCGGAGTCCGCAGTGCAGCGCCTCCAGCAAGCCCTCGGCTGGTCGCCAGAGCAGGCGCAAGCGTTCCTGATGACCGTCGGCCGCCAGAGCGCCATCGCCCACATCATGCGGGTCCTCTACCTGAAGCGGCTGGAGTCGTCTGTCGAAGCCCTTCGTGTGTCACTTCGCCGCCAGCGAGATTTCCTGAGCACATTCCTCAGTGCCGTGGAGGCGGGCAAGCATCTGACAGCCATGGACTACAAGGAGTGGCTGCGGATAGAGGCGCAGGACGAAGAGCTGGCCCAAACCGAGAAGCAGGATGCCCTCGAGCACTTCGTAGACTCCCTACCTGCCCTGGATCCTGCGGTCTATGACATCGATGCCCTTATCTCCGACACCCGCAAGGATATTGCTGAGCTGAACCGGGTCCTCGCGGATTTGGAGCAGGTCCAGCACGACGGCAAGCTGGAGGCTCTCAAAAAGCTCCTCACCTCCCCCGCTCTCATGGGCAAGAAAGTGGCCGTCTTCTCTTACTTCAAAGACACGGCACGGTACATCCACAGGCAGCTGCGCGAGGATGAGCAGTTCCTGTCTGCGCTGGGTCACTCTCAGATCGCCATAGTGGACAGCGGTGTCGACCCCAAGGAGCGCACGGACCGGATCACTCACTTTGCCCCGGTAGCCAACAACCGGCTGGACCTGCCGCCGGACAAGCAGATACAGCTCCTCGTCAGTACCGACGTGCTGGCAGAAGGCCAGAACCTGCAGGACGCCAGCATCATCGTCAACTACGACTTACACTGGAACCCCGTGCGGATGATCCAGCGCATCGGCCGCATCGACCGCATCGGGTCCCCGCACAGCATAATCCATGTGTACAACTTCTTCCCCGAGCAAGAGCTGGAAGATCTGCTACAGCTAGTGCAACGACTCCACAACAAGCTGGAAGCCATCAACCGCACAGTCGGCCTGGATGCATCCGTGCTGGGTGAAAAGCCCAATCCCTTGGACTTCAACATCTTGCGCAGGGTAGAGCAGGAGGACGCCTCTGCTCTCGATGAGGCCGAAGCCCAGAGCGAGTTCGCCATCGGGGAGTTCCTTAAACAGGACCTGCTCCAGTTTCTCAGGAGTTTGGGTGAGGAGCGACTGAAGAAGATCCCCCGGGGTGTGGGCACAGGACGCTACAGTCCCACAGGGAGACGCGGCTTCTTTGCTGCGTTTCACAATCCCACCACGCGTCAGCACCACTGGCTCTTCTACGATGAAGATGAGGGCCGGATCGTCGAGAGGCGTCTCGAGGCAATCAGTCGAACTGGTCTCGAAACTCCGTTGGCGGTAGACTCTCTCCTGGAACGAGGGGGAGGGAGCATGGAGTTCAGGGAGCTGAGCGAGGAGCAGTGGCAGTTCATTCAGCCCCTGCTGCCTCCGGGGGCCCGCACCGGCCGCCCCAGGGCTGATGACCGGAGGACCCTTAACGGCATCCTCTACGTCCTGACCACGGGCTGCCGCTGGATGGACATGCCCAAGGAGTACGGCTCCCATAAGACGGCCTGGCGGCGGCTCAAGGAGTGGCAGGAACGGGGGGTGTGGGAGGGGCTGTGGCGGCGGCTCCTGGAG
>CACRXD010000020.1_pt1 | contig 20448 bp, 22 predicted proteins | sample 5377101 | NCBI WGS metagenome assembly CACRXD01 (sample SAMEA6061844, study PRJEB28556) | metagenome
CGGCCCTCATGACCGGCCACGCCTATGCCGTCTCGGCCCGCATCGCCGGGCGCATGGGCCCCTTCGCCGGATACGAGCGCAACCGGGAGCCCATGCTGAGAGTCATCCGCAAGCACCGGGAGCACGCCTATCGCATCCCCGAGCTGGCGCGGGAGGGGCGGCTGCCCGATGGCCCCGGTGCGGCCGAGCCTGCCTGGGTGCGGCGGGTGCCCGGCCTGGCGGGGCTGCTGGCCGCCGCTCGACAGTCCTGGGACGAGGCCCTCGCGCTCGGTGAAGAGCACGGGTACCGAAATGCCCAGGTGAGCGTCATCGCCCCCACCGGCACCATCAGCTTCATGATGGACTGCGACACCACCGGCATCGAGCCGGAGCTGGCGCTGGTGAAGTACAAGGCGCTGGTGGGCGGGGGGGTCATGCGCCTGGTGAACCGCGCCGTCCCCAGGGCGCTCAGGCGGCTGGGCTACTCTCCGGAGCAGGTGGAGGAGATCATGGCCTACATCGACTCCCGCGGAACCATCGAGGGGGCGCCCCACCTGCGGGAGGAGCACCTGCCGGTGTTCGACTGCGCCTTCAAGGCCCCCGGCGGCAAGCGCTCCATCCACTGGATGGGCCACATCCGCATGATGGGTGCCGTGCAGCCCTTCATCTCGGGTGCCATTTCCAAGACGGTGAACCTGCCCGAGGACGCTACCGTTGAGGACGTGGAGCAGGCCTTCATCGAGGGGTGGCGGCACGGGCTGAAGGCGCTGGCCATCTACCGCGACAACTCCAAGAACGTGCAGGTGCTGACCACCCGCAAGGAGGACGTGGAGGGCAAGAAGGAGGAGCCGAGGCCGGTGCGCAGGCGCCTGCCCGACACGCGCAAGTCCCTGACCCACAAGTTCTCCATCGAGGGGCACGAGGGCTACATCACCGTGGGCCTCTACGAGGACGGGTCGCCGGGGGAGATCTTCATCACCATGGCCAAGGAGGGGAGCACCCTCTCGGGCACCATGGACGCCTTCGCCACGGCCATCTCCCTGGCCCTGCAGTACGGGGTGCCGCTGCGGGACCTGGTCTACAAGTTCAGCCACATGCGCTTCGAGCCCTCGGGCCGCACCGAGAACCCGGAGATACCGGTGGCCCAGAGTATCGTGGACTACATCTTCCGCTGGCTGGCCTCCCAGTTCCTGTCCGAGGAGGAGAAGGAGGAGCTGGGGGTGCTCTCGCCGGCGGTGCGGGAGAAGCTGTCGCGGGAGGGGCCGAAGCAGCTGGCCCTGCCGGTGATGGAGGCGCGGGCCAACGGCCACGGCCGCGACGACGCGCCGCCCTGTCCGGCCTGCGGCTGGATCATGGTGCGCCGAGGCGCCTGCTACTGCTGCGACAACTGCGGCACCACCACGGGGTGCGGATAGAGCGGGGAAAATGCCCCTTCGCTTTCTCTCGGGCGACCTGTTCCGGTCGCGGGCGCAGGTCCTCACCTGTCCCGTCAACTGCCAGGGAGTGATGGGGGCGGGCCTCGCCCTCGCCTTCAGGAAGCGCTTCCCGGGCCTCTATGAGGCCTATGCCCTCGCCTGCAGGGAAGGCAGGCTCGCCCCCGGCCGCCCGCTCCTCTGGACAGGAAGCAGGCCCTGGGTACTGCTCTTTCCCACCAAGCGCAGCTACCGCGACCGCTCCCACCTGGAGGACATCGAGCGGTGGCTGCGCTGGGTTGCCGACCACTACCGGCAGGAAGGCATCAGGAGCATCGCCGTTCCCGCACTGGGCTGCGGCCTCGGGGGACTGCCCTGGCCGGCGGTGCAGGAGCTGGTGGAGAGCTACCTGGGCGACCTCCCCGACCTCCAGGTGGAGGCATACCTGCCCACTGCCTCGGTAGGAAGAAGGTGATATCATGAGTGTGCCCATGCAGGAGCGCGAGATCAGGACCTTCCAGGACATCTTGCGGGCCCTCCACGAGGAGCCGGCGCTGAGGGAGCAGCTGCGGGTGCTGCTCCTGTCGGAGGAGCTTCTGCGCCTGCCCGAGGAGGTAGCGAAGCTCACGGCAGCCGTCTCGCGCCTGGAGCAGCAGGTGGCAGGCCTCGTGGCAGCCCAGCAGGCCACGGAGCGGCGCCTGCAGGAGCTAGCTGACGCCCAGCAGGCCACCGAGCAGCGGCTGCAGAGGCTGGAAGATGCCGTAGACAAGCTGGCTGCGGCCCAGCGGAGGACCGAGGAGAGGCTGGCGGAGCTGGCTACAGCCCATGACCGGCGCCTGCAGAGGCTGGAGGACATCACAGCCGATCTGGTCAGGACCCAGCAGGCCATCGAGAGACGCCTGCGCCGCCTGGAGGTGGACGTGGGCGAACTCAGGGGAGAGAGCCTGGAGCGGCGCTACCGCGAGCGGGCGGCCTCCTACTTCCAGCATGTTCTGCGGCGCATCCGGCTCATCGACCACCAGCAGCTGGGCCTCCTGCTGGACGACGCTCTCGACCGGGGGGACATCTCCGCCGCTGAGCGGGCGGAGATCCTCGAGACGGACGTCGTCGTGCACGGCGTTCAGGATGGCCAGGAGGTCTACCTGGTGGCCGAGGTCTCGGGCACCATCACCGCCAGCGACGTCGAGCGTGCCGTGCGGCGGGCAGCCCTCTTGGAAAAGGCGACGCAGCGGAGGGTCCTGGCAGCAGTTGCAGGCAAGCGTCTGTCTCGGACGGCGCAGGAGCACGCTGCGGCTGCGGCGGTATGGACGGTTCTGGACGGCCGCTCCACGCCTCCGGCGGCATAGCAACGGTGCTGCCATGAAGGTCATACGCGAGCCCAGGGTCTATCTGGTGGGCAGGCAGCAGGTGGACGACGCCGCCATCGAGCGCTTCCTCTCCGACTACGGCCTCACCTGGCAGACGGACACGGAGGTGGGGGCGGAGCGGCTGGTGGAGGCGGGCGGGCGCGTCTGCTACCTCTCCTTCGGCAAGGGGCGGCGCACCAACGCCGAATACATCGGCAACCTCATCGGCCAGAAGCACGGCTCGGTGCTGGAGCACGCCGTCTGGAACTTCATCATCGCCGGCGTCTCCCGCAGCTTCTCCCACGAGCTGGTGCGCCACCGCGCCGGCTGGGGCTACTCCCAGCTCTCCCAGCGCTACGTGGACGAGTCCGACGCCGCCTTCGTGGTGCCCGAGGTCATCGCCGAGGACGAGCGGGCCTACGCCGTCTGGCTGCGGGCCATCGAGGCCGCCCACGCCGCCTACCTGGAGCTGGTGGAGATCCTGCAGGAGCGCTTCAAGGACGTGCCCGACCGGACGCTGCGGCGCAAGCTGGCGCGGCAGGCGGCGCGGTCGGTGCTGCCCAACGCCACCGAGACCATCATCTTCGTGACGGCCAATGCGCGGGCGCTGCGGCACTTCATCGAGCTGCGGGGCTCCGAATGGGCCGAGACGGAGATACGCAAGGTGGCGCTCGCGGTGCTGCGCATCATGCAGCGGGAGGCGCCCAGCATCTTCGGCGACTACCGCATCGAGCGCCTGCCCGACGGCACCGAGGTCGCCCGCACCGACCACATGAAGGTCTAGCCTGCAACTGCTCCCTACCAGCGGGCCCGTGCCCACGGTAGAATGTAACTGTAGGAGGTGAGAGTTTGGACCACATCACCCCCCTCTCTCCCGATACACCCCCTCTCTCCGAGCAGTCCCAGGTGGTGCGCTACCTGGGCATCGTCCACTACGGCGGTCGCCGCATGGCCGCCTACGAGACCGCCGACGGCCTGGCGATCCTCCGGCCCATCTCCGCCATGGGCCTGGAAGCGAAGCAGGAATTCCTGATCCCCCTCGCCAGCGTGCGCGCTGCCCTCCGGTAGGAGGGCCCCACCTGTGGTAGTCATCCTCGAGCGCCGAGATGGCGCCTGGCAACTCCACTCCAGCTATCCCAACATCCCCGATGCCATGGCCACCCTCGGCCGCCTGGCGGCCGCCGCCGGCTCCCGCGCCGAGCTCGTGGGCAGTCTCCTGCGGGTGGACGGCCAGGATGCCTACTGCATCGTCATAACGCCGGAGTGGCCCACCGGGCCGGATGGGGCCGCCCTCGCTCTCCCCTGATCCGGCTGCCTTCCCACATCAGACAGGAAAGGAGGTGACAGGATGGCCCTGAACCTGTCGGTGCTGCACCCCCGGCAGCGCGAGGCAGTGACGGCGCCCGACGACCGCCTGCTGGTCCTCGCCGGCCCCGGCGCCGGCAAGACGCTGGTGCTCGCCTGCCGTGCTGCCTGGCTGCTGGACCAGCGGAGGGCAGGCGCCGGCGAGACCGCCGCCCTCACATTCACCCAGAAGGCGGGGAAGGAGATGCGCGACCGGCTGAAGCTCATGCTGGGGAAAGACTCGGGAGTCTTCGCCGGCACCTTCCACTCCTTCGCCTTCCAGCAGGTCTCCCAGCACGGCGAGCCCTTCGGCATCCGCGGGCGCCCAAGCGTCTACGCATCGGATATGGAGCGCAAGGGGGTGCTCGCCAGGGCCCTGCGGGAGATGGGGGAGGACCCCTCCGCCTGGGACCTGGACGCCGCTCTCGCCACCATCTCCCTCGCCCGCCGGCGGCTGCTGCGCCCTCGTGACCTGGAGCGGGAGGACCCCCGGCTGGCGCAGCTCATGCGCGGCTACCAGGCGGTCATGCGCAGGGCAGGGGCCATCGACTTCGATGCCATGCTGCTCCTGGCATACCTGCTGCTCTCGGAGCACCCGCGGGCAGCCGAGGCCATGAGGGCGAGCGCCCGCCACCTCCTGCTGGACGAGGCACAGGACCTGGAGGAGGCCCAGTGGGCCATCGTCTGGCGCCTCTCCCCCGCCTCCCTCTACATCGTGGGCGACCCCCTCCAGAACATCTACGCCTGGAGAGGAGCAGACCCCGCCCTGCTGGCGGCGGCGGCTGCCCGCTGCCGGGTGGTGGACCTGGGGGTGTCCTGGCGCTGCCCGCCAGGGGTGCTGGCGGCCGCAAGGGAGCTGGTGAAAGATATGCCCTTCGCCGACCGGGAGCTCCTCTCGTCTGCCCCCGAGGGGCCGCCTATCGTGGTCTATCAGGCGCGCGACCCCGAGGAGGAGGCCGCCTTCGTCGCCCGCGAGATACGCCGCCTCCTCAAGGAGGGCGTCCTGGAGTCGCCCAGGCATGCGGCCGTCCTCTTCCGCGCCAACTGGCAGGCGCGGGAGCTGGAGGCTGCCTTCGCCCAGGCACGCCTCCCCCACCACGTGCGCGGCGACTACGATCTCCTCTCGGCCAGGGAGGCAAGGGAGGTCATCTCCCTCCTCTCGCTGGCAGCGACTCCCCACGACTCCCAGGCCCTCGCCACCGCCCTCATGGCCCGCCCCTACCGCTGCGACGACCTGGCCAGGCGCGTAAGGTACGGCGACGACCTCGGCCTGGAAGACCTCCTGCAGGCAGCGGACCTGCCTGCCTCTGCCAGAGGGGCAGTGGCCTCCCTGGCTAGAGCAACGGCCGCCCTCCGCGAGATGGGGGATGCCCCCGCTGAGGCGGTCATGCGGGAGGCCGTGAGGCTCGCGGGATACGACCCCTCGCGGCCGCCTGCTACCCTGGCCGCTCTCCTGCGGCTGTCGGCTACGCTTCCCCGCCGGGGAGCCCGGGGCCTCCTGGACGAGGTGTTCCTCCTGCGCGATGAGCTCGAGAGGGGAGAAGAGGAGGGCGTCTCCCTGCTCACCATCCACGCCGCCAAGGGGCTGGAGTGGGATGTCGTCTTCGTCACTGGCCTCACGGCGGAGCTTCTTCCCCACCGGCGGGCAGTGGAAGAGCGGGGAGAGGAGGCGCTGGCGGAGGAACGGCGGCTGCTGTACGTTGCCATGACGCGCACCCGCGACCGCCTCTACCTCACATCCCACCGCTACCGCCCCTCCTCCGACGGCTCCAGGGCCAACCCAGTCTGTCCATCCCCCTTCCTTCGCCTGCTGCCGCCTCAGCTGGTGGAGGTGAGGCGGGGGCTGTAGCGCCTGTCATAGGGCGACAGCCTTCGCCAGGGGAAAGGTGCATTACCCATCGTCGACCGCCATAGTTGTCCGAGGCGCTGTCACCCCGCCCTCATCCCACCACCAACCACGATGCATAGATCCCCGGCATAGCCCGCCAGGGGCCCGCGAGCAGTCCCTGGCCCATTGCGGTCGAGTGTGGCAGCCTGCACGGCGGCAGGCTTCGGGCGCTTACGAGCTGTTAACGTAGAGGGCACGTATCGGCAACAATCCAGAAACGTTTCATGGCTAGCATGGGGCATGGAGGCGGTTACATGCACCTGACGCCGAGGGAGATCGACAAGCTGCTCCTGTACGTGGCCGCCCTGCTGGCACGGGAGCGCCGCGCGCGCGGCCTCAAGCTCAACTATCCCGAAGCGGTTGCCCTGATCGCCAGCGAGATGCTGGAGGCCGCGCGGGATGGCCTGAGCGTCGCCGAGGTGGCGGCCCGCGGGGCAATGGTCCTCACCGCCGACGATGTGATGGATGGCGTCCCGGAAATGATCGACGAGGTGCAGGTGGAGGCGACATTCCCCGACGGGACCAAACTGGTCACGGTCCACCGGCCCATACGCCCCAGGGGAGACCGAGACTGGCCGGGCAAGGTCACACCCTCTGATGGCGACATCAAGGCGAACGTGGGCCGCAAGACGCGTCGGCTGCGAGTGGCCAACACCGGAGATCGGCCTATCCAGGTAGGATCCCACTTCCATTTCTTCGAGGTGAACCGTGCCCTCTCGTTTGACCGCGAGTCGGCCCTCGGCTTCCGTCTCAACATCCCGGCGGGGACGGCAGTGCGCTTCGAGCCGGGGGAGCGCAAGACAGTGGAGCTGGTGGAGCTGGGTGGTAGCGGACGCGTAGTGGGGCTCAACGGGCTCGTCCAGGGGGACGTGAGGAACGAGAGGGTGCGGCGGGCAGCCCTTGTGCGGGCGCAACAGCGGGGCTTTCTCGACCAGGCCTCGCTCGGCGCCGGGAAGGAGGAGGAACCGTGACCCTGTCCATAGAGCGCGCACGATACGTCTCCATGTACGGACCCACGGCGGGGGACAGGGTAGCGCTGGCCGACAGTCGCCTGGTAGTGGTGGTGGAGCACGACCTGACCGTTTACGGCGACGAGGCCAAGTTCGGCGGAGGCAAAGTTCTCAGGGACGGGATGGGCCAGTCGCCGGAGGTCACGAGCGCGCAGGGCGCGCCCGACCTGGTCATCACCGGCGCCCTCATAATGGACTGGTGGGGCATAGTCAAGGCCGACGTAGGCGTTAAGGACGGGCGCATCTGCGCCATCGGCAAGGCCGGCAACCCGTCCATCATGGAGGGGGTAGACCGCCGCCTCATAGTGGGGCCGACCACCGAGGTCATAGCCGGCGAAGGTCTCATCCTCACGGCCGGCGGGGTGGATGCCCACGTCCATTTCATCTGTCCCCAGCAGGTGGAGCATGCCCTGGCCTCGGGCATCACCACCATGATCGGCGGAGGGACCGGCCCGGCCACCGGCTCCAGGGCGACCACCTGCACACCGGGACCCTGGAACATCGAGCGGATGCTCCAGGCAGCGGAGGGGTTGCCAGTGAACGTGGGCTTCCTGGGCAAAGGGAACTCGTCCCGCCCTGCCGCCCTGGTGGAGCAACTCAGGGCCGGGGCGGCCGGCTTCAAGCTGCACGAGGACTGGGGCAGCACCAGCGAGGCCATCGACTGCTGCCTGCGAGTGGCCGATGAGTACGACGTGCAGGTCTCCATCCACACGGACACCCTTAACGAGTTCGGGTTCCTGGAGGACACATTGGCCGCTATCGACGGGCGCACCATCCACGCCTACCACACAGAGGGCGCAGGCGGCGGCCACGCCCCGGACATTTTGCGGGTGGCCGGGTTCCCCAACGTGCTTCCCTCCTCGACCAATCCGACTCGTCCGTACACCGTCAACACCATCGACGAGCACATGGACATGCTCATGGTATGCCACCACCTGGACCGGCGGGTGCCCGAGGACGTGGCCTTCGCCGACAGCCGCATCCGACCCGAGACCATCATGGCCGAGGACATCCTCCACGACCTCGGGGCCATCAGCATGATGTCCTCGGACTCCCAGGCCATGGGCCGCGTGGGCGAGACCATCCTGCGGACCTGGCAGACGGCAGCCAAGATGCGGGCCCAGCGCGGCCCGCTACCGCAGGACCCGCCGGGGGCTGACAACTTCCGCGTCAAGCGCTACATAGCCAAATACACCATCAACCCGGCCATCGCCCACGGGATCGCCGACCACGTGGGCTCGGTAGAGGTGGGCAAGCTGGCGGACCTCGTTCTGTGGCAGCCCCGCTTCTTCGCGGTTAAGCCTGAGCTGGTGATCAAGGGCGGCATGATCGTCTGCGCAGCCATGGGCGATCCCAGTGCCTCCATCCCCACGCCCCAGCCGGTGCTGATGCGACCCATGTTCGCCGCGGCCGGCAGGGCGCTAGCCAGCACCTGCGTCACGTTCGTGTCGGCGGCGGCCTGGGCCGATGGGATCAGGGAGCGCCTGGGCCTGGGGAGGGAGGTCCTCCCCGTGCGGCGGTGCCGTCACCTCCAGAAGAAGGACATGATACACAACGACGCCACGCCGGAGATCTACGTCGCACCCGACACCTACGAGGTTCGAGCCGATGGGGAGCTGCTAGCCTGCGACCCGGCCGACAGCCTGCCCCTGGCCCAGCTCTACCACCTTTTCTGAAACGAGGGGCGTGCTGTGTGTAGGGACGCCATCGCCATCACGGAAGCTGCGCTCTTGCGTCTCCTCCTCCTGTCTGACAGCGCCCTGCCCACGGGGTCCTTCTGTCACTCGCACGGGCTGGAAACGTACCTTGCCGCCAACGCCCACCCCGACGTGATCCGCATCCGGACTGTCCTGGCTGCCCTCGCGAGACAGGGCCTCGCCCGCAGCGAGGGGCTGGCCTTCGTGCTCGCCTACAGGGCGGCAAGGGGCGGAAGGCTGCAGGAGGCCCTGGAGCTGGACCGCGAGGCCCTGGCGATGCTGCTCCCTGCCGAGTGGCGACAGGCGACCGTGGCCACCGGCAGGCGTCTCCTCGCCATGGGGGCAGAGCTGTGGCCCTGCCCTTCTCTGCAGGCCTACCTTCAGGCCGTGGAGCGGGGCGATTCCCCCGGGACGCGGCCCGTGGCTGCGGCATGGGTCCACCAGGCGGCCGGGATCCCCCTCCGGCCAGCGCTCCTCTCCTATCTCTACTCTGCCGTGCAGGGGCTCGTGTCAGCGGTCGTGAGGCTGGCGCCGCTGGGCCAGACCGAAGGCATCAAGCTGCTATCGGCCCTCCTCGCGTCGGAAGTGGGAGAGGCGGCACAGCGCGCCCTGGCAACGCCGCGCTGGCAGATGGGCTCGTTTCTGCCCGAGATGGAGATCATGGGTATGGAGCACGAGCGTCTCGCCACCAGGCTGTTCGCCTCCTGAGCCGGAGCCGGGGGTCGACTCATGAGGCCAGGGACGGGTCCCCTGCGCATCGGCATCGGCGGCCCGGTGGGGTCCGGCAAGACCACCCTGGTGGAGTGGCTCTGCCGACGGCTGCACTCCCGCTACGATATGGCCGTGGTGACCAACGACATCTACACCCGCGAGGACGCCCGCTACCTGGAGCGCTCGGGCGCTCTGCCCGCCGAGCGCATCGTCGGGGTGGAGACGGGTGGATGTCCTCACACCGCCATCCGTGAGGACGCCTCCCTGAACCTGGAAGCTATCGCCGAGCTGTCCCGCCGCCTGCCCGGCCTGGAGCTGGTGCTGGTGGAGAGCGGTGGCGACAACCTCGCCGCCAGCTTCAGCCCCGAGCTGGTGGATGCCTGGGTCTATGTCATCGACGTGGCCGGCGGCGACAAGCTACCCCGCAAGGGTGGGCCGGGGATCGCCAGGTCCGACCTGCTGGTCATCAACAAGGTGGACCTGGCCCCGCTGGTGGGGGCAGACCTCTCGGTCATGGAGACCGACACAAACAAGGTACGGGGCGGGCGCCCCTGGTGCTTCACCAACCTCAAAACGGGGCAAGGGGTCGAATGCGTGCTGACCTGGCTCGAAGGTCAGCTGGCAGCTCGCCGCGGCCCCAGCCGGTAGGCCCGCGCGGCCCCCGCTGGCTGCGGGCTGTACTGAGCCCCGCCGGCGTGGAGGAGCGCAGGGTCCAGGCGCCCTGGAAGCTGTTCGGTCCGCTCTCCGTGCCGGGCAAGCCTGACACCTATGTGGTAGCCAACGTCACCGCCGGCATCTTCGGGGGTGACCGCCTGAGAGCCGAGATAGACCTCTCGCCGGGGACCCAGGCCAGGGTCACGACCCCTGCCGCCACCCGCGTCCACAGCGGCGTGGGCGGCGGCTGGGCCTGCCAGAGCCTGGACTTTCGCATCGGCCAGAGGGCGCACCTGTGGTACTGGCCCCAGCAGGTCATACCGCTTGCCGGAGCGCTGTACCGCCAGGAGACCACCTTTCGGCTCGCCGAGGGTGCCGGCCTGGTGACGGGGGAGGTCCTCGCCCCGGGGCGCCTGGCCATGGGGGAGGCCCTCGCCTATCGCTGCCTGCTGATGTGCACGTCCATCTACCTGCAGGACGAGCTGGTCCTCCGCGACCGGGCGCTGCTGAGGCCGGCAGAGGGATGGCTGGCAGGCCCGGGCTCCCTCGCGGGATACGCCTACGTGGCCACCCTCTACATAGCCGGCGAGGCAGCGCGATGGCCGGCCCTGGCAGAGCCGGCGGTCCGATGGGGTGGGGGCGCCGACGCCATCGTGGGGTACAGCCGCCCCCACCCGCTGCTCCGGGTAGCGCGCGTCCTCGGGCGGGACCTCGAGCCGGTGCTGGCGGTCCTGGCCCATCTGGCGCCGCCCCTGTTGTAGCGGCGCCCGCAAGGTCATAGCCCGCCCGTCGCCCGCTCGGCCAGCCCCTCTCCCGCAGGCCTTGCCCTCCCGGGCAAATGCCCGGCCACCACCAGAGCGCCCAGCGTGTCGGCCACCACCCTCACAGCCATGAGGGCGGTGACGTCCGACACATCGTAGGGCGGCGACACCTCCACCACCTCCATGCCGGCGAGGCCCTCCCGGGCGATAAGCCTCAGGAGTTTGCTGACCTCACGGGGTGTAAAGCCACCAGGCTCCGGCCAGCCGGTGCCGGGGGCGTAGGCGGGGTCGATGCAGTCTATGTCGAAGCTGAGGTACACCGCCCTGCAGCCCTTCCAGGCGGTCTCCAGGATGATCTCCGCTGCTCGCTCGATGCCCAGGTCCTCCACCACCTCCTCCACCGTGAGGACGGTGGTGCCCATGGTTCGGGCGTTGCGGATGCCCGGCCTGCGCACCTGCCAGCCGCCTATGCCCACCTGCACCAGGTTTTGGGGCCGCACGTTCGGCAGCTGGGTGGCCGAGAACCACGGGCAGGTGTGCATGCGCGCCTCCAGATGCACTTCCTCCGTGTCGATGTGTCGGTCGAAGTGGATGATGCCGACGTTGCCGTCGATGCAGGCGGCGATGCCACGCACCGTGGCGAACCCGATAGAGTGGTCGCCTCCCAGCACCACCGGGAACGCGCCCTGGCCCCGGACGTGGGCCACCGCCCTGGTTATCTGGTCGAAGGACTTTTCCAGGTCCCCCGTGACGAAGACGTCGCCCAGGTCGGCCATGGAGATCGCCTCTGCCAGGTCTACGCCCATCTCGAAGCTGTAGGTCAGGTAGAGGGCCGAGATGCGGCGCATCGCCTGCGGGCCGAAGCGGGCGCCGCTGCGGTAGGTGGTGCCGGTGTCGAGGGGCACACCGATGAAGGCCACATCGTAGTCCCCGATGCGCCGTGCGTCCTCCAGATACGGCGCCTTCAGGAAGGTGTTGATGCCCGCGAAGGCCGGGGGGTCACCACCCCTCACGAACAGCGAGATGGACCGATCGCGGATGCTGGCCGCGGCGGTAAGGCCCAGCTCCAGGGAGCGGCGAACGCTGGCGTCGAACTCCGCCCTCGGCAGCTCGGCCTCCCGCTCCACGGCCTGGCGGCCGGTCAACGGCCGGAAGAGCGGCTGTCCACCGTCTCTCGTCTCGCTCATGCTGACCTCCGGCTCAGACGTTTGGCAGCGAGGCGGCCAACATGTCCCGTCGGGCCCGCTGGTAGAGGAGGCCCAGCACCTCCCGCCTCACCTCGTTGAAGGCGGTCCCGAGCTTAACCTCCAGCGGACGGGGCCGGGGCAGCGGCACCGGGACGTGGGCCAGGATTCGGCCGGGCGCCGGCCCCATCACCAGGACCCGGTCCGAGAGGTATACGGCCTCCTCGACGTCGTGGGTCACGAAGAGCACCGTCGTCCGCTCCCGCCCGCAGACGGCCAGCAGCAGCGCCTGCATCTCTTCCCTGGTCTGGGCATCGAGGGCGCCGAAGGGCTCGTCCATCAGCATTATGCGCGGTTGGCACATTAGCGCCCGGGCCACGGCCACGCGCTGGCGCATGCCTCCCGAGAGCTGGCGGGGGTATGCGCGGCGGAAGCCCGCCAGGCCCACCAGATCCAGCAGGGCAGCACACCTCTCCCGGGCAGCCGCCAGGCTGCGACTGCCGTTGCGGTTGGCGCGCAGCGTCGCCCCGAAGAGCACGTTCTCCTCCACCGTCAGCCAGGGAAAGGTGGAGTCGCCCTGGAACACCACCACGCGGTCCGGTCCTGGACCATCGACGGGGCGGCCGTCCACCAGCACGGAGCCTGCCGAGGGCCGGTCCAGCCCCGCGATGATGTTCAGGAGGGTGCTCTTGCCGCAGCCGGACGGCCCCACCAGGGATACCACCTCGCCCTCGGAGCAGGAGAAGGTGACGCCTGCGAGGGCATGGAACTGCTGCCGCCTATCGCCGAAGGACTTACATAGGCCAGCTACCTCTAGCACTGGCGACACGGTCTCTCACCTCCTCAGAGGGTCCCTGGCCCACGGGAAAAGGCGGCCGTTCAGGTAGCGAAGCGCCAGATCGAACGCCAGCCCCAGCAGGCCTATGAGTGTGATGTAAAGGAAAATGGTGTCGGTCTGGAGGAAGCGCTGCGCCTTCAGTATTCGGAAGCCCATCCCCTCGCCGGCCGCCACCAGCTCGGCCACTACCAGGTAGGTCCACGCCCAGCCCAGGTTGACGCGAAGCACGTCCATCAGGCCAGGGAGCGAGGCCGGCCACAACACCCTCGTGAACACCTCCCTAGTGGAGGCGCCCATGGTCAGCGCCGCCCGGAGGAGGTTCGTCGGCACCTGGCGGCTGAGGTCGGCTATCATGATGACCATCTGTACCACCGCCCCCAGGAAGATGACCGCCACCTTCGCTGACTCGCCGATGCCCAGGTAGAGCATGATGAGGGGCAAAAAGGCCGGCACCGGCATGTAGCGGACGTAGCCCATCAAGGGGCTGATGACGGCGTCGAAGGCGGCTAGGTTGCCGGCGAGGTACCCCAGAGGCACTGCTACCAGGGCGGCCAGCAGGAAGCCCGTCAACACCCGCACGTTGCTGGTCCACACGTCTCGCCAGAGAACCCCCTCCGTCGCCAGCTCCAGCAGCCGCTGAACTACCGCCCCAGGGGTGGGCAGGAATACGCTCGAAGCCAGGCCTCCGTAAGACGCGGCACACCAGACGACCAGCAGCAGAGCGAACGTGCCAGCGCCCAGGACCAGGCCCGCCCCCACAGGCAGGTCCTGGCGCAGCCCTACCATCTTCTGCGCCATCCCCGCCGCGCCCGAGCCCCCACGGCGAGGCCGGGAAAGCCCGTCGTCCGTGCGGATCCCGGTCCGGCTAGCGGACTTCATTGCCTGCCCCCTCCGCTACCTCCTCGACCAACGAGCCGTCCAGCGCCGCGGCGATATCGATGCGCCGGTCCAGAAGCCCGTGCTCCAGGAGAAACGACTGGATGAACTCGCCACTCCCATAGAGCGACGTCATGCTGTCGCCGGGAGTGAACGCCTGCAGGTTCTCCTCGAGGCCGAAGAAGCGCGTGCCTTCCAGGAAGGCGACGTACTCATGGGGATCGATGTCCACCCTGGAGGCCATGATCCGGGCCGCCGCCTCAGGCTCACGCCGTATAAAGTCCACCACCTCCATCCAGACCCGCATTAACCTCACGAGCTCGTCACGACGGGCTCTCAAGACCTCTCCCCGAACGACCAGAGCGTCGGGGATCAGTCCAGGGGCATCGGCCGAGGTAGCGAGCACGTTGCCCCTGCCCGCCTGTCGGATACGAATGATCCAGGGGTTCCACAGGGTGGCCGCGTCCACGCTGCCAGCCAGGAAAGCGGCGGCGGCATCGCCCACGGTCATGTTGCGCACATTCACCTCCCTGGGGTCGATGCCGTTGCGGCGTAGCATGTAGTAAAGGAACAGGTGGCTCACGGTGAACTGCTCCAGGGCCACCGTTTTGCCCCTCAGCTGCGCCAGGCTTGCGATGCCAGGCCCGGCTACGATGGCGTCATTGCCAGCCGAGTTGTCGTTGACCAGCACCAGCTTCAGGTTCACCCCCTTCGCGATGGCGGGCATGGTGTCGCTCCAGGTCTGCGAGTTGGCGTCCAGCTGCCCGGCCGCGAGGGCAGCGATGGAGTCGCTGTAGACGGGGAACCACACGAGCTGCACGTTCAGGCCGTATCTGTCGAACAGCCCCCGCTCCTCGGCCACATACCACGCCACCCAGCCCGGCCAATCGCTCACCCCCACCCGCAGCGGCTGTGGCATGGACGAGCCCCCGCTGCCGCAGCCCACCGATACGGCCACCATCAGGACTGTCAACAACGCCCACACTGCTCTACTCGCCATCTGGATCCTCCGATGACTCCGGGGTTCCCCCCGGGCCGGTCTGTCCTCGGCAGCGGCCTTCCGCCGGCGCTTTTTCAGGCACCGGGCGCCGCCTCTTCCCCCGCAACGGTCACCCCTGTTGCCGTGCCTCCCGGCAAGATGAGGCCGTATCCCCTCTTGCGCGCCGTGCAGATCTGCCAGGGATGCATCGAGCGGAGCTTCTTGCGGAGGCGGTGGATCAACGACCGTAAGCGTTCGGTCTGTCCGTCTCGAGCATGGCCCCACACCGCCCGCGCAAGATCCTCGGCCGGGACGACGAGGCCCGCCCTCCTGGCCAGAATGGAGAGCGCCCTGAACTCTAGATAAGTCAGTTCCACCCTCCGTGGCCCTACCAGGACGAGGTGCCCGTCCAGGTCCACCACCAGGTTGCCGAGCCGTATGCGCCGGTCCATCTCCCGCCACCACTGTAGGCGTCCCGTGTTACCGGCGATTTGCGGGGATGTCTCGTGAGTGTTAAACGTGCGTTACGCGGCCGCGGCCTTGGGTGTCCACGTCCTTCAGGCACGCCGGTCCAGCCCGGGCGTTAGCCCGGGGCGTCACGTGTGCGGTCGGGGACCTCTGGCGAGGAAGGGAGAATCGGCAGCCACCTGCCGCGCGCTGGCACGGGCGGGCCTTTCAGGCGATCTAAAAGCCGAGGCGGAGACGCCCCGGCGGCGTGCGCAACCATCGCGGCGGATGATCCCGGCCGCCAGTCCCGCCCCCTCGGATGGGCTTCCTCGCCCTGCCGCAGGCCTGCAGGAGGGGAGAGGAGCAGCGGGGGCAGGCGCGGGGCCTTCCCTCGGGCTGGGCCTTGACCTGGGGCAACCGGATGAGGGGACTCTTCATGGGCGAGCAGCCCCTTCGGTCCCTTGTTTGGCTTGCTAGTCCGAATTATACGGGGGCCGGCCCCTCTAACCCCCACACCAACCGCCTGCGTTACGGTCTGGAGCCCCCTCAGGTCCGGGCCAGGCAATGGTGGCCCCTGGCCTGGGAGGCCCTGCGGGGGAGGGGGCTGAGCGCTGAGGAGGCGGCCAAGGCCCTCGGGCTCTCTCGCTCCACTGCACTACCCTCGGCAGAGGAGGCTGAGGCAGGAGGGGCCTCGGGGCCTGGAGGACAGGGGCAGGCGGCCCAGGCGGGTGTGCAGGCGCTCCTGGCCATACGAGCTGGTGCTTGTGGTGAGGGACCTGCGCCGCACCTTCCCTGCCTGGGGCAAGGACAAGCCAGGGCCCATCCTGCAGAGCCAGGGCTACAGGGTGTCCCCCTCCACCATAGGGCGCATCCTCGCCTACCTGAAGGGGCGGGGTGAGATAGGGCCTGTGCCCCTGCGGCGGGCGTCCAGAAGAAGGAGGAGGAAGGGGCGCCCCTGCCCAAGGGCTACCGCCCCAAGGCCCCTGGCGAGCTGGTGCAGATAGAGGCGCTGGCGGTCTCGCCCCTGCCTGGGGCTACCATCAGGCAGTTCACCGCCCAGGACCTGGTCAGCTGCTGGGGAGTGGCCCAGGCCTGCCGCCGGGCCACCGCCCAGGCCACCAGGGGCTTCCTCGGCCAGATGCTCCAGCGCTTCCCCTTCCCTGTGCAGGCGATACAGGTGGATGGGGGATCCGAGCTGGGAGCTCAGTTCGAGGCTGAGTGCCAGAGGCCAGGCATCAAGCTCTTCCTCACCCCTCCTCGCTCCCCCCAGCGCCAGGGGCAAGTGGAGAGGGCCCAGGGCACCTGGCGCTACGAGTTCTGCGAGGCCTGCGACCTGCCCTGGACCGTCTCCCACCTGAGGCTCCTGGTGCAGGCCTGGGAGCAGGTTCAGGGCCACCTGCGGCCCCCCTCAGGCCTCGCGGGCCAGGAGCCCCGCCCGATACCTCACGGAGGGGCTCCCAGAGCTTGGCCCACACCCGCTCCTGTGCCACATGAGTCGGACCAACACGCCCCGTTGCGAGAGTGCAATTCACCTAGCTGACATCGTGATGCCCATCGACTGGTGAACGTGATGCTGGACACCTTCGAAGGTTGGTTTTGCCACGCCACGGGGCTACGACCGTTCCCTTAGCAGGTCCGGGCAGCCACGGGCAGCGCTCTGTCGCAACGCCACGGGCCACCGTGGCGCCGTTGAATGTTGGATGCCGGGCTGGTCCAGCACTTCGGGCGACACTACCGGTGGGAGTGAGAGCAGGTGGGGGCCCTCTTTTTGTGTTCATCTTTCACCACAGGTTTCGCACAGACAGCGCTCCTCTGGGGAAAGACGAGCAGGCACTAAAGTGTTGGTCGAACTGTAGATGGACGCTCACCATCAACAGTTGTGCCGACAGGTGATGGGCGCCCGGTCCCTCACGTACCTGGTGTGTGCAGCCGGCCATCTGCTTTCGGGCGAGAGAGGCGGCCTCTCTTTTTTGTGCCCATCTTTCCCCACGCCTGATGCTTCTCTGGCGGGACTGTTGGGGAAAGATGCGGACGCGCCGGCATGCTTGTTTCCCCACGTGACAGCATCACCTGCGGGAGCTGTGGCGAGAGCTGAACCATCTTCTCGCCGCCGCCGCACACGCAGTCCCCTCGCGGCTGGCTGCCTCGAGGCCGAGATAGCTCGCCTGAAGGGGACTCTCTCGCCGGGAGCCGTCCCCGCCCCCTACGTCCGCTGCGGCCGCCGCCGCTGTCAGAGCGGACAGCTGCACGGCCCCTTCTGCGTGGCCCGCTGGCGCGAGGACGGCCGGATCCACCAGACGTACCTGGTGCGGGAAGCGCCGCAGGGGCGCCCCCGGCCGGCTTGACGCACCGGCCCACCTGCCAGATCCGGACGGCCAGCGAGAGCACCTCCTGGGCGGTCTCGAGCAGGCCGCGGCCCTCTTGCAGAGCGCCGCCAGCTGAACATGTGCAGGACTCGGAGGCCCACCTCTAGAAGACGAGGTAGGTGCGCTCGCTACTCGTGGTCGCCCTCGCCATCCCTGCTTCGGTCACCGGGCTGGCTGCCGCCAACTCGCTGCCGCCCAGCCGCCCGGACGTGAGCTCCACCACCTCTATACGGCGTGGCTTAGAGCCCAGGCCGTCGCGCCTCCCGAGTACAGTTCCATCCGCAGCTCCGTCGGCGCCATCGCCTACGTCGGCTTCACCAGCCCGGGCACCACCTGGGAGCTCATCCCCGATCGCCCCGTCAACGACACAAGCAATGCCACAAGCAGCAGCGACTCCCTGGCCAGCGGCGACGGCAGCGACGTGCTGAGCGGGGGCCCGGCACCGACAGCTTCAAGGGCGGCGCTCAGACAGACACCTGCCACCATTGCCCGCCGTGGAAATGTCCCTCGCCACGTGCGAGTCGGCGCGGAGCGACCCCCACGACCCGCGACGGGGCGAGCGTCCGTTCACGGGGCGCCCGGTGATGTCAGGCTCGGGGGCCACCGGGCACCCCGACGGACTGACCACGCAGTGCAGGCGGTGGCCTCTGATGAGGCCGGCGCTGCCCACCCGGTCCAGAAGGTCGCCCGGTTCCACCGGCTGCCCCGCCCGCACGACGGCCAGGACATCCCGCGCCCCAATCTCACTCTGGAGCTCCCTCGCCAGTCCCATGCCTGTGTCGGGGACGATCGCGGGCGCAGGTGGACGTCCTCGAGAAGCGAGGGGACGCGCGCGGGGAAGGGGACCTCAGGCTGCCCGCGCCCACCCCTCAGGCTCGACATAGAGGCCGGCTGCCGAGAGGAGGGCTGCCGAGAGCACCAGGGCGCGCCCGGAGGCGCCGAGGCCCCTCAGGGCCCCTTCGAGGGAAGCGAGAGCCTCCTGGGCTGCCTCTCGGAAGGGGGAATGCCGACCCTTCTCCAGGAGACGGGCGAGAAGGGCAAGTCGGGGCGCCGAGGCCGCCTCGTCCCTCAGGAAGGCCTCCAGAGCATCCAGGCTCCTGGGATGCGCCTCTCTGATGCGGCCCACCAGCTCCTCCACCGCATGACGGGCAACGGCGAGGAAGTAGTCCTCTTTGCTGGCGAAGTGGCGGTAGATGGTGGGCTCGGCGATGCCAGCTGCCCGGGAGATATCGGCCGTCCCCGTGGCCTCGTACCCCAGGCGTCCGAACTGAGCGGCACCCACCTCCAGGAGCTGCGCTCGCCGCTCCTCCCCTTTCATACGCTGCCTGCGCAAGTTATCACCCCTTGCAGATCGTCGCAGACACAGTATACCAGGGTTGAGGAGCGAATGCTATGACACCTGCTCCGTTCGCAGCAGAGCCGCCAGGTGCTTCCAGATCCCCCGACGCCTTCGCCCACCCGGCGCCTGCCCGCCCGCCGCCGCAGCTCGGCCTCACGGCCGAACATGTGGGAGAGCCACCCCAGGAGGGGGCGCAGGGAGAAGGGCAGCTGCTCCGCCGTCTCTTCAATAAGGGCATTGTGTCCTGCCTTCTTCCCATGAGCCTGCATCCATCCAACCCGTCTCACAACGACCCCGTCTCGGCGGCATCCTGGAAGAGCGTGCGCCACAGATGACCCTCACTGTTAGGCTCCTCCACCGACAGGTGGCATTGCCGTTGTTCCGCGGCGCACTGGGGGCGATATGCATGCGCCACCACAGCTTGTCGTTCGCCAACCGTCTAGGCATCCCAGCCGCTGGCATCTCGTATGCTGTCACGACTGACGACTGGCTCCGCTAGCACAGTAACCAACAAGTGTCGCTGGATGCGGAGGCCACAGTTCAGGCAGTGCCCGCCTGGCGTACACCGTCTTCGCGCGAGGCGCACCACACCTGGCTCGTAGCTCCGCTCAGCTAAGCGCCCGCAGCACGGCCACAACCCGGCCCTGGACCTCCACGTTGCGAGCATCAGTGACCACAGGCGAGTAGGTCGGATTGGCGGGCTCCAGCCGCACCCGGCGGCCCTCGCGATAGATGCGCTTCAGCGTGGCCTCCCCTTCCCTCTTCAGCCATGCTGCCACCATGTCCCCGTCGCGGATGGCAGCTGTGCGCTCCAGCAGCACGATGTCGCCGTCGCCCACCAGGGCATCGACCATAGAGTTGCCCCGCACCCGGACCGCGAAGACGTCCTCGCGGCCGCCCACCAGGTCGGCAGGGAGCTCCAGCACATCCTCCCAGGCCGGCGACCACGCCTCCTCCGCCACCACGGGCAGCGGCCCCCCGGCGGCGATGACCCCCACCAGGGGGACCGCCACCGTCCCAGTGCGCCGTGTGCCCGGTGGCCACAGGACTTGCAGGGCGCGGGCCACGTCGCGGCGGCGGCGGATGTAGCCCATCCTCTCCAGCGCCACCAGGTTGTACTGGACCACCGAGGTGGAGCTGAGGCCGCACCCCTCCTGGATCTCCCGCACGCTGGGCACATACCCCCTCTGGTCGATGTAGCGCCTGAGGAAGGCGAGGATCTTGAGCTGCGTCTCCGAAAGGGGGCCGTGCCTGCCCGGTCGTGTCCTCACAGTGGCCATTCCCTTACCTCCGTACCTGTCCCAAACAAGCCGAAGTTGTGCATGTTGCACGCACTTCACCGCCAGTTCTTCCATCTCTGACGATAACACCATCCGGGCCGGCGCGGCAATGGCGTTACGGCACCTGCCCCGATGCGGTGACGCTCCCCCGTCGGCTCGTCCCACAAATCAGGACCTACGACACGAGAGCGCAGGGCTGATGGGCCAGGGCGGTGGCAAGTGCAATAAGAGGCGCAGCAGCAGGCGCAAGGACGACGGCCACCGCCTCCAGGTAGGCCCGCTTCTGGGCCATCTGGGGCAGCACCTCCGGCAGGTAGCCGCCCCACAGCCTCGTCTT
>CACRXD010000021.1_pt1 | contig 20404 bp, 25 predicted proteins | sample 5377101 | NCBI WGS metagenome assembly CACRXD01 (sample SAMEA6061844, study PRJEB28556) | metagenome
GTGCCCCAGCACCGCCATCAGCTCCCGCTCGTCCAGGATGCGCATTATGCCCGTGGTCACCGCCACCACCGCATGCTTGGGGTCGCGGCCGGTGGCGAAGGCGTTGGGCTGGTCGGCCTGGATGATGGCCACCCTGGGCTTGGGCAGCCGCGCCTGGGCCGCCACCTCCTCCACCAGGCGGTGCAGGTCGGGCGCCTCCTCGGGCGATACCTCCTTCGCCCCGGTCATGGCCAGGACGATGCGGTCCGAGAACCAGTAGGCGAACCCGTTCATGACCAGGGCCAGTATCAGGCCCACGATGAGGCCGTTCATGCCGCCGACAAGCACCCCGATGCCCATGAAGATGCCCGCCAGCAGCGCCAGCAGGGCTGCCGTCTTGACGTTGTTGAGCATCCCTCCACCCCCTTGTGGCTCCCCACGGCAGCGTTTCATGTGCCAAGATACGTACGCTGCCACAGCGGTGCCGATTGTGGCCTTTGGCGCTCACAGATCGTCTGCTAAGCAGTCGGCACCACCAGTTGCTAGTGTCACCTCCCGGTCCGCATGGACTACACAGCCTGCCCGCCGCCGTCGGCTGCAGCAACGCCATGGCCGCCCATCGGCTGCGGCCACAGGTGAGTCACGACTAGCGCGTGGGGGTAGGCGACAGCCGTGGGACGGTGGGCGTGGGCAGTGGTGTCGTGCGCGGGGTGGGCGTGGGCGTGCGGACGGCGGTGGTGGTGCGCACGGGGGTCGGGGTGGCCTCCTCGCCACCGCAGGCCACACCCGCCGCCACCAGCCCGCCGACGACAGCAGCGGCCAGTAACGGAAGCAGACGTCGCATCTCATCACCTCCGTCGCGTGTCTCGCTCTTCAAGCTATTTCGCTTTCGGCGTCCCTCGTCTCCGGTTCCCCGCTCCTGGCGATGGGGGCCGCTTCTCTAGGGCAGCCAATTCCACTATGCGCTGCCTCCTTCATTGTTTCATGAAGTTTCCATGAAGCGCCGGTTCGGCCTCACGCGAGCGCGCGCCCGCAACCGAATACGTGTGCTTACAGGCCGTCCAGGTCCGACGCTAACGCCTCCTCCCGCCGGGCGAGAGGCCCGGCCTATCCTGGACGGCCCCGGTCTCCGCAACGAGCCGCCGAAGCCCCTCTTCCAGGGGCAGGGGTGGGCCCCAGCCGGCAGCGATCAGGCGTCCCGGGTCCAGCACCGAGCGCCGCACGTCGCCGGGGCGGCCCGGCAGGAAGCGCAGCTCCGGCTCCATATCCAGCAGCTGCCCCAGCAGGTGGGCGAGCTCCAGCACCGACACAGCCCGGCCGCAGGCGACGTTCCAGGTGACGTTGCGGGGCCAACGCAGGGCGAGGGCGGCTGCCGCTGCCACGTCACGGACGTGCACGAAGTCGCGCTCCTGCCGGCCATCGCCATAGACCTCCAGCGGTCGGCAGGAGCGCAGGCGCTCGAGAAAGATAGCCACCACGCCGCCCTCGGTACCGGCCCGCTGACGGGGGCCGTAGACGTTGGCTGGCCGCAATACTGCGTGGGGCAGGCCCGATGCCCGCACCAGCATCTCGGCCAGGAGCTTGTGGCGGCCGTAGGGGCTCTCGGGACGGGGAGGGTCGTCCTCGCGGGCCGGCCGCGGCGTCTCGCCGTAGATAGCGCCGCCTGAGGACAGAAAAACGAACCGCCCGGCGCCGGTCGCGACTGCCCAGGAGAGGACGTTGACCGTGCCCCGCACGTTGGTCTGCCAGTCGCGCAGCGGCTCCCGAACCGACGTGGCGACGCTGGTCTGTCCGGCGCAGTGGACGATGGCGTCGAAGCGGCGACCGGCCAGCGCCCGCCGGAGGGAGTTCAGGGAGCGCACGTCGGCCACGTGCAGGGGGATGTCGCGCGGGAGGTGCAGGGGGGACCCGGCGCTCAGGTCGTCCAGCACCTCCACCTCCCAGCCCTGGGCCAGCAGGGCCTCCACGATGTGGGAGCCGATGAAGCCGGCCCCGCCCGTCACCAGCGCGCGGCCAGTCATGGGCCCGCCGCCCAGCTGCAATCGCTCTGGTAGGGCGCCACCCCGAGGAGCTCGTCCAGCCGCACCAGCCGGAAGCCCCGCTCCTGCAGCCCCTGGACGATGGTCGGCAGCGCCGCCAGCAGGCGAGAGCGGTCCACATCGCTGCGGGTGTCGAGCCCGTCGTGCAGGAGGACGATGGAGCCGGGGCGCGCCGCCTCCACCACTCGTCGCGCCAGCTCCTCGGGCGGAGGTCCCGTCCAGTCCGAAGGCTGCACGTCCCAGGTCACGGCCAGGAGGCCGTGGGCCGCTACCGCCCGCAGCTGCCAGGGGGTGTGGAAGCCGTTGGGCGGCCGGAAGAGGGCCGGACAGAGGCCGGTGGCGTCGCGGATGGCCGCCTCCGCCCGCGCCAGGTCGGAGTAAGAGGGGTCTAGGAGGGCGTCCCGCTTGCGGTGGCGGAAGGAGTGGTTGCCTATCAGGTGGCCGCGGGCCGCCAGCTCCCGCACCGTCTGCGGGTCGCGGACGGCGTTCTCCCCCACCACGAAGAAGGTGCCCCGGACGCCATGCTCCTCCAGCACCCTGGCCACGGCCGGGGTCCACTCGCCGTTGGGGCCGTCGTCGAACGTGAGGGCCACCAGAGGTGCGCTGCGGGGTCCGTGGGTGACCAGCCGGCCGTAGAGCTGCGAGGAAGGGGTTATGGCCGCGTAGTAGCCTGCGCCCAGCAAGGCCAGAAGGGGCAGCGGCAGGGCGAGGAGCAGTCGCGGGGACATCAGCCGTCGCCTCCGCTGGTCGCCAATGCCGGCCCTAGCTCCTGCCAGCCTGCGCGCCAGCCCGCCAGGGCGACGGCGGCGCAGGCCAGGAAGAGGCCGGCAGCCAGCCTCAGCACCGGTGCCGGCCCCGAGGTGGACTCCAGCAGTCCGCTCAGGGCCGGCCCCAGGGCGTGGCCTGCCCCTTCCACGGCTAGGAACCAGGCCAGGAGAGCGTCCCGGCCCCACCAGCGGGCCACGTCCATGGCCAGGCTGCCGAAGGTGGGCGCGGCCAGCCCCATCCCCACGCCCCCGAGGGAAGCGGCTGCGGCCGCAGCCAGCGGAGAGCCCAGGGACGAGGTGGCCAGGGCTGCGGCGCCCGCCAGGGACATACCTGCTGCCATCACCGGCAGGCGGCCCACACGGTCGGCGGCGGGCCCGCCCAGGGCCAGGCCGCTCCCCCCGGCCAGGGCGGCGGGCGCCAGGAGGAGCGCCTGGGTGTGGAAGGAGACGCCCAGCAGCTCCCTGCCCCAGGGGCGGAAAACGGCCACCAGCGAGCCGGCAGCGGTGGTCTGGAGCAACAAGAGGAGGGACACGAGGGCGCTGGCGGGCCGCAGCGCCAGCCCCACCGCCTGGGACAGGGGCGCCGCTTCGAGCGGCGCATGGTCGGCGAGGCGCCCCAGGTGCCGCGAGAGGGTCATGGCCAACAGGATGGCGACGGCCGCTGGCGCCGCCACCGCGGCCAGGGGCAGCCCCTCGGGCAGCAGCACGCCGGTGCCCATGCCGGCCGCCAGGGCCACCACCGAAGCCAGAGCCAGGCCCGAGTTCAGGCGGCCCCGCTCCCCGTAAGGGAAGGCAACGCTGGCCAGGGCATAGAGGGAGGGCCAGGAGAGGCCGGCACCGGCTCCATAGACAGAGGCCCCGGCCAGCACGCCAGCCTTGCGGGCAGCGAGGGCCAGCACCGCCATGCCCGCCAGCACGGTGGCCAGCCCCAGCCGCAGTCCCCAGCCAGGGCCCAGCCGCTCCAGCAGGGGGCCGGAGGTGGCCTGCACAGCTAGCTTGGCGGCGCCATAGGCGGCCAGGGCGTAGCCCGCCAGGGCCCCCCTCCCGACCGGCTCCGCCGGCCCGTGCACTTGAAGCCCCACCAAGAAGACCAAGGCGAAGGCCCAGTCCACCAGGAAGCCCACCGCCAGGCAGTCTCGCATGTCCGGGGAGCGGGCCACCTGCTGCCACTGGGCGAGGAGGGTCAAGACGGGCGTCAGCCTCGGCATCCCTGTGCTGCCGGAGCGGGGCCGTTGAGGCGGGAAACGTCGTAGACGACGAAGCGGCCGGCGGGGTCGCGGTAGGCGACGGAGGCCTCCCCGGCGGCCACCATCCCCTCCAGGAGCGATGCCTCGTTGGTGTGGAACTGACGCTGGAACTCTCCCTCCACTACAACGTATTCGATGCCTTTGCCCGCCAGGTAGCAGCGGTATTCGGCGAGGGAACGCCAGTTGCGCCGCCCCACGCTCTCGCTGAAGAACTCGTGCGCTAGCACCGCCCCGTGCTGGATGAGGCGGTACATGCCGTCCTCTCGCTCGTTGGGCTCCAGCACCCGGTAGACGGCCCCGGGTCGGAAGGCGTCTGAGGCCATGAAATCGTCGTAGAGGTGCCGCTCGCCGTGGAGGGCGCCGTAGTAACTTCCCACCCCGGGCTGGACCTGGACAGGCCCGGTGGCCAGTGCCACCCCGATGCCCAACACCGCCAGTCCGGCCCCGAAGACAGGCAGGTAGCGCTGCCGCAGCCAGGGCCAGGCGTCGCCCAAGGCGATGGGCAGGGCGACGATGGTCAGGCGCCGGGACAGGGAATCGGCCACCGAGGCGGCCACGGTGGCGAGGGAAGCCTCCGACAGGGCGGGGGTGTGCAGCGTCATCCAGAGGACGGGCACCAGGGCGGGGGCGGCCAGAGCGACCGACAGGGCGAGGGCAGGCAGGGAGCCCTTGCGCCTCAGCCAGACGTAGACCCCGTAGGCGGCCACGGCGGGAATGCCCACCACCGGGTGGGCCGCCACCGTCAGCCACAGGAGCGGCACCGCTAGCAGCTTCCTTCGCGACTCCACCGCCCAGGCCCAGAGAAGGAAGAAGAGGGCGCACCACAAGGTCGTGAGCTGGAAGGCGTAGACGGCGTCCACCAGGAAGGGGTTCAGCAGCACGAGGCAAAGGGGCCAGGGTTGCCGCAGGGCGGGTCGCAGGAGGGCTGCCGCTCCCAGGACGCCTACCAGGGCCAGGGCCATCATCAGCCCCACGGCCCGGTCGCCCAGGGCCAGGTGCAGCAGCCCGCCCAGGACGTAGACGGGCAGGCCGTAGGGGAAGGCCATGGCCCGCCCGCCCTCTAGGTAAGGGATGTGCAGGGGGAGGGAGCGATGTTCGGCCAGGTAGTGGCCGACATACCAGATGTGGGCGTAGTGGTGGACGGAGTCGTCGCCCAAGAAGAGGGGGTGCCAGAGCAGGTCGAACAGCACGAATAGCAGCCCGAGGAGGAAGGGCAGCGGCAGGAGGTAAGAGAGGCGGAGGGGCAGCCCCCGAGGGCGCGTGCCCCCAGTCCAGGCCCGCCACCAGGCGAGGGGGATGGCCAGAAAGTCCACCAGGCCATCGCGGACGCTGGTGCGGGAGCGGCGCACCGGCACCGCCACCGTCACGGCATCGCTCAGCCGATGGCCCAGGCGGCAGAGGACCACGGCCAGCTCCACTGTTTCGCTGTAGCGCCAGCCCCGGTAGTAGGGCAGACAGGCGAGGAGCGCCCCCAACCGGAAGGCCCGCAGGCCCGACTCCACGTCCCGCAGGCGGCGTCCTGCCCAGAGGGAGGCCCAGAGGGACAGCAGGCAGTTCCCCAGCCGCTTGAGCGGGCTGTAGCCGGAGAGGTCGCGGCAGGCGATGACGGCATCGTAGTCGCCCTGCTCCATCTCCGCCACCAGCCGCTCCACGTCGCAGGGGTCGTGCTGGCCGTCGGCGTCCACCGTCAGCACGATGTCGCCATCGTCCAGCTCGCCCTTCCTGCGCAGGCGCGCCAGCAGCTCGAAGGCAGCGCGGTAGGCAGCCGAGAGGCCCCGGTTGCGGTCGAAGAGCAAGAGGTGCACGCCGTCCCGGTCCCCGGCCCAGGCCAGGAGCCGCTGGCGGGTGGCATCCGTGGAGCCGTCGTCCACGGCCACGATGCGGTCCACCAGGGGGTAAAGGCGCTCCAGCACCTGGGCCACGGTGGTCTCTTCGTTGTAGGCGGGCACCACCGCCACCAACTGGCGACGCCTGAGCGGTGGAGCGACGCCTTCCTGGGCTGGCAGGACCTCTCTCATGGCTGTGTGGGGGCGGCCAACCGCTCCTGCTCTGCCAGCCAGCGCACGGTGAGGGCCATCCCCTCGTCGAAGGTCACCTCTGGCCGCCAGCCCAGCTCCCGCTGCGCCCGTTCGCTGCTCACCGCCACGCCGCGATAGTCGCCGCCACGGGCGGGCACGAACTCGATGCGGCTGCGGGAGCCGGTAAGCTTCAGCACCGTCTCGGCCAGGCGTAGGATGCTGACATCCTCGTCCCCGTCCAGGTTGTAGGTGCGGCCGGCGGCCCGGGGCGAGAGGGCCAGGACGTGGGCACGGGCCAGGTCGCCCACGTAGAGGAAGCGGCGCGTCTGCGAGCCGTCCCCCGCCACTAGCAGCGGCTCGTCGCGCAGGGCCCGCCTCACGAAGGTGGGTATGACCAGCGAGGGGCGCATGCGGGGGCCGTAGGGGATGCCGTAACGCAGGACGGTGCAGGCGAGGCCATAACGGTGCTGGAAGTCGTGGCAGAGCATCTCGGCGGCGATCTTGCTGCTGGTGTAGGGGTGGCGCTGGGCCGCCACCGCCAGGGGCGCGTCCTCCGTCACCGGCGCCGCGGCGCCCTCCGGGAGGGAGGAGTAGACCCAGACGGTGCTGGCCAAAAGGAAGCGCCCCACCCCCGCCCGCAGGCAGGCCAGCAGGGCGTTCGCGGTGCCCACGACATTCACCGCCACGGCCCCGGCCAGGTCGCGGTCCACGTCGTTCACGTCGGCCACCGCCGCCAGGTGGAAGAGGGCGTCCAGTCCCGCCGCCGCCTCGGCCAGCGCCTCGGCGTCCAGCACGTCCGCCGGGCGGAACTCGGCCTCTGGCCGGTGGGACGGGCGCAAGTCCAGGACCCGCACCTCGTGGCCCGCCTCCAGCAGGGCGTCCACCACGTGGGAGCCGATGAAGCCGGAGCCGCCGGTGACCCCTACGCGCAAGGCTCCTCGCCTCCGTGGCCTTCCGCCAACAGCTCGGCGGTGGCCTGGCGCAGCGCCCGGCACACATAGGTCGCATCGTCCTCGGTCATGCGGGCCGAGATAGGCAGGCAGATGTGGGAGCGGCAGATCTCCTCCGCCACCGGCAGAGGGCCCGGATCCCAGGGGGCGAAGCAGGGCTGGCGGTGGCAGGGCAGCTCGTAGACCTCGCCGCTGAGGGCGACGCCGTAACGCTCCCGCAGCCGCGCCTTCAGCAGGTCGCGGGGCAGCCCCCGCAGCCAGCAGATGTATTTGTAGTAGTTGCTTCGGGCCCCCTCCGGCTCTCTCACGGGCACCAGGTGGGGTGCCAGGTCGGCCAGCTCCCGGTCGTAGACGGCGGCGATGCGGCGCCGGTGGGCAATGAACTCCGGGAGCCGCCGCACCTGGGCCAGGCCGATGGCGGCGTGGACCTCGCTCATCCGCCAGTTGTAGCCCAGGCGCACGTGGCGGTTGCTGTCGAACCGCTCCTTGCCCTGGTCGCGATAGACCAGTGCCTCGCGGTAGATGGCCTCGTCGTCGGTCACCAGCATCCCGCCCTCGCCGCTGGTGACCACCTTGGTCGGGTAGAAGGAGAAGGCGGCCGCGAGGCCGAAGCTGCCCGCCGCCCGCCCCAGGTAGCTGGAGCCGTGGGCATGGGCGGCGTCCTCCACCAGTGGCACCCTTGCCCGATGGCAGATGTCGGCGATGCGCTGCACGTGGGGGCTGACGATGCCGCCGATGTGCACCACGATGACGGCGGCGGTGCGGGGGCCGATGGCACCCTCCAGGGCCTCGGGGTCGAGGGCCAGGGCTGCCGGCTCGCACTCGACGAAGCGGGGGACGCCGCCCGCGTGCAGCACGGCGCCGGCGGTGGCGAAGAAGGTGTTGGCCGGCACCACCACCACCCGCCCCTCCACGCCGATGGCCCGCAGGGCTATCTCCAGGGCAGCGGTGCCGCTGGCGGTGGCTACGGCGTAGCGCCTCCCGCACAGGGCGGCGAACTCCTCCTCTAGGGCGCGGGTGTAGGGGCCCAGGGTGAGGCGGCCGCTCTGGAGGATCTCGTCTATGCGCTCCAGCAGCCAGCGCCGGTCCTCCTCGGGGAAGTGAACGGCGGCAGCGGGCACCCTCATCTCCATCGCGAGGCCCATGTTCCGCCAGCGGCCACCGGCCGTTCATGAAGAACGCATTAAGATGGCCCAAAGATTGGGAAAAGATTAAGGCAGCCCTCTACCGGCCCAGAAGAGGCAGGCGGACGGTGAAGGTGGTGCCCCGGCCGGGCTGGCTCTCGGCCCGCACCTCGCCGCCGTGCACCTCGGCCACGTGCCGGACGATGGCCAGCCCCAGCCCGCTGCCCTGGGGCCGCATGGCCCGAGCCTCCCTGCCCCGAAAGAAGCGATCGAACACCTGCGGCAGCTCCTCAGCCGGGATGCCGATGCCCGTGTCGCTCACCCGCAGCTCGGCCCAGGCGCTGGAGCGACTCAGGGAGACGCGGATCTCACCGCCAGCCGGCGTGTACGCGGTGGCGTTCTCCAGCAGGTTAGTGAGCATCTGGGCCAGCCGCTGGCGGTCGCCGCTGGCCCACAGCCCGTCCTCAATGTCGGCTACGAGCACGTGTCCGTCTGCTTGCTCGCGGTAACGGTCTACCACCTCACGGCAGAGGGCGCTCAGGTCCACCGGCTCCCGTTCGATGGCCTGCTCCCCCTCCCGTGACAGGAACAACAGGTCGGCGATGAGCCTGCCCATGGCCTCCGCCTCGGCCGCCATCTCGTCCAGACATGCCCTCTGCTCCTCCGGAGGCAGGGAGTCGGAGCGCAGCACGTCTATGTCGGTGCGGATGACCGTAAGAGGCCGCCGCAGCTCGTGGGAGGAGTCGGCGAGGAAGGCCGCCTGCAGCCTCAGGGTTCGCTCCACCCGCTCGATCATGGCGTTGAAGGTGGAGACCAGCTCCTTGGGCTCACCGCGGGTGGCCGGCTCGGGCAGGCGACGGCGGAAGTCGCCCGTGCGCTCGATGTAGCGGGCCAGGGACGCCAGGCGCCGTACTGGCTCCAGGGCGCGCCCGGCCAGCAGATAAGAGGAGCCGGCGGTGAGGGCCAGCGCTACCGCACCCCCGAGAGCGATGACGTTGCGGATCTCGCTAAGGGCGCCATCGGTGGCCCGCAGCGACTGCCCCACCTCCACAGCGCCCAGCACCTGCCCATCCTCGCCCACCACCGGGTCCAGATAAAGGCGGATGCCCTGACCGTGACTACGGTAGGTCACGTAGCCGGGCATCTCCTGCGGCCGGGGGAGGGACGCGAGGGCCGGTCCCCTCACCGATGAATACAGGACCTGGCCCGAGGGGTCCAGCAGGTAGAATGTCCCCAGTTCGTTGGCCAGCTGGGACAGACGCTGGAAGCTCTCGAGCACCCGCTGGGAGGTCAGGGGGCCGTCGCCGGGGCCAATGGCCTGCTCTACCGCCTCCGCCTCGGCCCGAAGCCCCTCGTCCACCGCCGCATACAGCCGCTTAGAGACGAGGACAAAGGTCAGCGCCCCGAAGACGGCCAGCACCCCGGCCAGCAAAAGCGTGTGGAGGAGGGCCAGCCGTAGCCGCAGCGACAAGGGCTAGTCACCCGCCCGCAGGACGTAGCCTACTCCGCGCACCGTCTGGACGAGGCGGGGACGCCCGCCCGACTCCATCTTCTGGCGCAGGTTGGCCACGTGCACGTCCACCACGTTGGACTCCACCTCCGGTTCGTCGCCCCACACGGCAGCCAGGATGCGGTCGCGGGTAAGCACCTCCTCGGGGTGCCGGAGGAAGAGCTCCAGCAGCCGGAACTCGGTGGCCGTCAGGGGCAGTGGCTGACCGCCACGGCAGGCCCGCCACGAGCGCAGGTCCAGCTCCAGGTCGGCATAGGCCAGCCTCTGCCTGGTCACGGGCCGCTGGCCGGTGCGACGCAGGAGCGCCCGCAGGCGGGCAACCAGCTCATCCAGGGAGAAGGGCTTGACCAGGTAATCGTCGGCGCCTGCCTCCAAGCCCGCCACCCGGTCGGGCACCGAGTCACGGGCGGTGAGCATGAGGATGGGGATGTCGGACGAAGCGCGCACCTGCTGACAGAGGGTCAGGCCGTTGGTGCCGGGGAGCATCACGTCCAGCACCACCACCTGCGGCCAACCGCTGTCGAGGTAGGGCAACGCCTGAGAGGCGTCGCCCGCCAGTGCCACCTGGAAGCCCCGCAGCCGCAGCCCTCGTGCCAGGGCCAGCAGCAGGCGCTCGTCGTCGTCCACCACCAGCACCCGCGGGCCGCCAGGTTCGGAATCCCCAGCAGATGCCTCCAGCCGCTCCACGGGTCGCCACCTCCCTACCCGGCAGCTACAGCCTAGCACCGCCACCCCGCATGAACAACGCGCCCGTCCATGGGCACGTCGCCGATGCTACGAGGCAGGGATCGCGAAAATCGCTTCCGGCACGAGATGCCTGAGCGAACGGCCACGCCCTTGGCCTTGCCTAAGACGGATCCAGGGATAGCCACGGGCCCCATCCCTGGCACCAGCCTATGGCCGCTATCAGGCCTGCCCGGTCAGCCGGAGTATCGGTGCCCCGCAGCTCCCAGCGGAAGGAGCGTGAATAGCGCTGGACCCGCCCGAAGATGCAGCGGATGAGCTCCGCCTGGCCTTCCAGGTCGGCCTCGCCCAGATTGCCTGCCCTCGAGAAATGCGGACGGCAGAGGGCGGACCGTCCCCGACCAGCGCACCTGCCGCAGATCGCTACCTGCCAATATGGGGACGTCTCCCGCAGGAAGGTCAGCAGCCCCCTGGCATCCCTTCCCTGTCCAAGCACCCGCTCGGGGATGAAGCCGGCGGCAGACCGAGGCCCGTATCCCAGTTCGCACATGAGGCAGGGGGCCGACTGTCGTAAACGTCGGGGCACCAGCACTCGCTGCAGCCACGGGGGGCCCGAAAACGCGGTCACGGCCCGCTGCATCAGATCCTCGTAGAGGACGGCAACCCCGTGCGGCCCCGATGCGGGGAAGAACGCCGTCTCGACCAAAAGGTAGTGCAGGGCGTGGCGCTGGCGTGGGGAGAACCGGCGAAAACACAGACGAGTGCCCGAGACCTCCCCTGCCACCCCTGGGGCGAACTGTTGCCTGCATCAGCACCCGACAGCTTCCACAGGCATCGCGCACTCAGTGGCGGAACTGGGGGCGCTGCTCGTCGCCGGGGGGCGGTCGCCTGCCGCCCTCGTGCTCGCCTCGCTCGGACGGCTCCTCGCGGTCGCGCACCTCGCGGCGGAACTCGCGAATGGCCCGGCCGATAGCACCGCCCAAGTCGCCTAGGCGGGAGGCGCCGAAGAGCACCACCAGTATGGCCAGGATGATGAGGAGCTCGCCGGGTCCCAGGTTGCGCAGCATCTCCGCACCCCCGATGATACCACGCCCGGGCACCATCGCGTCGAAGACGAGGGCCGCCCAGCCAGCGGTCGCGGCTCAGCGCGGCCCTTCGCCCCCGACCGAAAGGCGACGGGCCAGGTCGCGAACGAGCCGCGATGGGTGACCGCAGGCTGCGCGCACTGCCTGGAGCGCCTCCAGACTGCCGATGCGGGCCAAGGCCAGCAGGGCCTCCCGCTGCAAATAGAAGTCGGCGTGCTCATCGTTCAGCAAGGTGACCAGGGCCGGCACAGCCCTGGTGCTCTTCCTCTCGCCCAGGATCTGCACAGCGAGCATCCTGACCTCTGGCACGGGGTGCCCCAGCGCGTCCAGCAGCTTTACCTCGTAGCTCGCGGCGTCGTCGGCTGCCACCGGCCGCCCGCAGCGAGGGCACCGCTCTCCCCCCGCCTCGAACGGCTGCCAGCAGCCCGGACAGAGGCGCGTCATAGGCCCCTCAGCTAGGGTCGAGCGGGCGCCAACTCATGACCAGCGCCGGGTTCATCCTTCGCGCTCACGGGTTCCCGCTTCGGATGGTCTCACCCTGCCGCAGGCGCAGGGCGCGGCGGAGAAGGCGTCGGTCGTTCTCGAATGTGAGGAGCCGCAGGGCATCCTCAGGAGGAACGAAGGCTGCCGCCTGAAAGAGCGGCTCCAGCATTAGCTCCCCGCCTCGACGCTCCATCAGGAACCAGTGGACGGTCTTCCTCACCGGGCGGCCAGAGGGGTTGTAGAACGTGTAACTGGTGGTGCCCAGAGGGGCGACGAGGGCCACTTCCAGGCCCGTCTCCTCGGCGACCTCCCTCAGGGCTGCCTCGCCCGGCGCCTCGTCCGCCTCCAGGTGTCCCTTCGGGAACAGCCATTCGCCGCTGGAGCGCTGCACGACCAGCACGCGGGCGCCGTGGAACACCACACCCCCGGCCGAGGTCTCCCGCAGTTTGGCATCTGTATGGCGGGCCATGGGACATCACTCCTTGCCTCTCGCTCTCAGCCTGGCCAGAAGGCGCCGCCAACCGGGCGGGGGCGGCGGTGGCGATGGCCCCCGCAGCGCCGTCACCTCCTGGCTCAGGCGCTCATTCTCCTCTTGCAGCCGGCGCAGCTCTGCCCGCAGGGCCTCCTCGTCCTCGCGGAACTTGGCCAGCCGCCAGGCCGACATGCGGTTCTCGCCCTCCAGACCCGTCACCCTGAACTCCAGTACCTGCTTCTCCTGCTCCAGGGTGAAGGCCCGGAACTTCATGACCGCATACATGCTGTGCATGTCCATCAGCTCTTCGGTGAGGCGGGCCACTTCGGCCCGCAAGCTGGCTTCGTCGGCAGGGGCGCTGGCCAGCCGCTTCTCGCCCAGGAGGTAGTGGACGCCGTTGGCCAGGGCGATGCGCAGCGCCTCCTCCTCGCTCCAGCCGTTCTCGGCCGCCAGTCGCCGCAACTTCTCCAGCAGGTCGCTGAGGACAGCGACCTGCACGATGACCGTGCTCAGGGGCCCTCGTCCGGCCAGAGAGAGGGCCCTTGCGCGTCCCCCATCTGCCTGCCTCCATCCCGGCCCGTTATCCTCGCCTTCCCTCGTCCCGCCCGAAAGCTATCAGGACAGGCTCCACGCGCCGCAACAGTGCCAGGCACCCGCCCAGGGCCGGCCGGGCCGCATCCAGGACGGCCGCCACCCTTTCGGCAGGGCCCACGATCTCCACCACCACAGCCCCGCCACAGAACAATTCCGCCAGGAGAGGAAGGCCCCCAGAAAGGGCGCGGCGAAGGCCACCAGACCGATGGACACGGTCTCCCTGAAACGGGCGCGCAGCACCCATGGCTCCACCTCCGCCCCGGCCAGGTAGGTGAGGAGCACGCTGCCCAGGGCAGCCAGGAAGTTGACCCACTCGTTGGGCTCAAGGCCGAGGAGATTGCCGGCGATAGCCCCGAGGACGATCTCGGTCAGGGCCACCGAGATGCCAAGCCTGATGGACAGGACGCTGGCAACGAAGGCGAGGCCGATCCAGAGGGCCGCTAGGCTCTGGGGGCTGTTCAGTTCCGCCGCCATGACAATGGCTCCTACCACAGGTGTCGGTAGGAGCCATCAGCCTCAGCGGCGGTTCGCCCCCGGCAGGGGCAGGGCGGACTCCATCGCCCTCTGCCCACAGCATACGCGACTACCGAGACCACCGTCAACCCAGTGCCGGTTCGGGCTCTACGCTCTTTAGTGTGGATACAGTGTAGGGGGTTAGCAAAAGCACCTGACGCTCCTGTAGCCTTGAGGTGAGGGAGAAGAACAAGGCGGGAAAGGAGGTCAGGTGCAAGGACATCATATCAGGATCAGCCTAGGGCTGCCCGGCCTGATGGTGCTGGGGGAGAGGGAGATGGAGGGGGCCATCGAGGTGGTGGCCCGCTACCGGGACGAGGAGGCGGGCTGCCCCAGGTGCTGCCGTCCCACCTGGCAGGTGCACCAGTGGCGCGGCAGGTGAAGCGGGATGCCAAGCTGTGGGGCAAGGAGGTGTTGGTGGTCATTACGCGGGCGACGCTTCCGCTGTCGGGCCTGGGGCAAGGCACACGTGGCCGGGCCCTGCTTGCGGGCCCAGGCGGCGCACCACCTGGAGGCTGAGGCGGTCCCTGGCCAGGTGGGCCAGGGAGGCCACGGTGCGGGCGGCAGCTCGCCTGGAGGGGGTGAGCGAGGGGCTGGCCGAGAGGAGTTGGCGGGAATTCTATGCCCGCCGCCTGCCCGGGGGGCCCCACCGCCTCCTGGGGCTGGACGGCTTCTCCTGCCGGCGGCGGCAGATGTGGACGGGGCTGTGGGACCTGGAGAGGGCGCTATTGGTGGCCTTCGTCTCCGGGGAGGGGCAGGGGCAGGTGGAGCTGCTGCTTGGGCGCTACGGCTCTGCCAGGACGGTGGAGGCGGTGGTCATGGACCTCTCTGAGCCCTACCGCCAGGCGGTGCTGCCCCAGGCGGCGGTGGTGGCGGACAAGTTCCACCTCCTGGCCCTGGCGGCAAGGGCCCTGGGCGAGGTGTGCAGGGAGGGGCGCCGGCCCAGGGCCTGTGCTGGCTCCTCCAGCGGGGAGGGGAGAGGCTCGGGCCCGCCGAGGGGAGGAGGCTTGCCGCTGCCCTCCTCGCCGACGGCAGGCTCGCCCGGGCCTGGGGCCTGAAGGAGCCCCTGCGCCCCCTCTACCGGCTGCCCAGGCTCGAGCAGGCAGAGGCGGCCCTGGGCCGCTGGCTCCAGGAGGCGGAGGCTAGTGGCCTGGCGCCCTTTCAGCGGACAGCCCGCACCCTCGAGCGCTGGCAGCGGGAGCTGCTCAACTGCTGGCGCTATCCCATCAGGGGTGCCCTGGTGGAGGGCAAGCACAACCGCATCAAGGCCCTCAAGCGGAGGGATTACGGCTGCAGGAACGGAGGCAGCTTCCTGCTAAGAATCCTCAGCCAAATCCACATCTCTGAGGGCAAGGGCCGAGTCAAGCTCCTCTCGGGGCGCCACCCCTTTCTGTGGCCTCTGGCTTCCGCTCCTAGCTTTGCAAGCAGCTCCTTTAGTCATCTCTCCGTCCTCCCCCGTGGACAATATGTCTCGTATGCGAGGCAGGCTGCTCAATCACAAGACCACCCTCACGGGGAGGCCATGCTAGCGGTCGCGATCGCCTGCCCCTTGGGTGCCAGGTAGGGATCCACCTCTCTGAAGGTGCGCTCGGTCACGAGCACCCAGCATACCGCCCTGCACAGCTTCCTTGCCGCCGCCACCCTGGCCTGCTGGACACCCTTGCCCGGCAGCAGGCGCCGACAGAGGTCCCCCGCGGGCCAGAGGTGCGCACGGCGTGCATGGCCGCCTCCACCAGGGCCCAGGGCAGAAGCGGGAGCCCTGCTCGGTGGTGGCCGCGCCTTCCCCCCGGAGGCGTAGGTGGAAGGCACCAGCCCGGCGCAGCTCGCGGGGTGCCCGGCCGAGGGGGAAGCGGGAGGCGTCCCCTATCCCGGCAAGGACGGGGAGGGCGGTGTGGCGGCCCACGCCCGGTATGGTGGCCAGCAGCAGGGCCCGCGGGTGGCACTTGGCCCGCTCCTGCACCCTCCCGCCGCCGCCTCCAGCTGGGCCGCGAGGGCAGCAAGCAGCCGCAGAAGGCCCAGCAGCTCCTCGCCGTAGGGCCGGGAGAGCGGCAGGGACTGGGGCCACTCGAGGCCCATCCTGGAGAAGAGGGTGGCCACCGGGGGCCGCAGGCAGAAGCAGTTGCAAGGAGGCATGGAGGCAGTCCTTGACCGCCCGCCTTATCGCCACCAGGAAGGCCCGATAGCGCATCAGATCTCGCAGGGCCCTGGTCTCGCGGTGGGCACGTAGGCCCTTGCCACCAGGTCTGCCCGCGGGGGCTCTTGAGCGTCTAGCCGGTCGCTTCCCTGCCTGGCCGGGGTGACGGCCTTGGACACGACGGGATTGACCAGGGTCACCTCCAGGTTCTGGTCGGCCAGGGCGCCCGGGGTCCACTGCCAGGCCCTGGCCGCCTCCATGGCCACCTTCACCTCCGGCCCCAGACCCGGGAGGGCTAAAAGCAGCCCCTCAGGGAGGTCTCAGCCCTCCCATGGCGCACCACCCTGCCCATCCCGTCCACGACCGTCACGTAGCTGAAGCTCTTGCCAAGGTCCGTCGCGGCGTAGAACATCCCTCCGGGGCCTCCTTTCCCTGGGGTTTCTGTTTCACCCTCACTGTAGGGGAGGAGGCCCCCGCCCTCATAACATCACAGCAGTAGACCACCTGTATATAGTAGAATGCAGGCAGCGGGTACAGGTGGAGGGAGCGGCTCACGATCCTGGGGGTGCCAGGGCCGAGGACACGCCGTCTGGCCCGCCCTGCCTGCCGCAGCGCGCTGGATGCCCACTGCCGTGGCTGGAGGAGGGGCCCGCGGCCCCCTTCAGCCGGGTGAGGCGTCCGAGTTTGGGCGATGGCCGGCTGTGAGCGCTTGCGCCCTATTGACGGGCGCAGCCGCGCCTCCCCGGTGCGAGCCAGCATCCTCGCCGTGATGGAGGAGGAGGCGGTTCACTGGCGTGCCAAGGCCTCCCACGACCCGGGGGGTGTCCCGCCGGGACTGGAGGCTCCCATGCCCCTGGGGATCCTCCTGAACGAGTCAGGGTTCTGAGCCCAGAAAGGAGATGAACTGTATGCGTCTCGAGCATACCATCAAGGCGGTCGTGAGGAAGGGAGAGGAGTATTACGTGGCCGAATGCGTTGAGCTAGCGGTGGTGACGCAGGGCAAGACCATTGACGAGACCCTGGCCAATTTGCAGGAGGCGGTGGCTCTGCATCTGGAGGGGGAAGACCTCGCCGAATTCGGGCTCGCCCCCGATCCTACCATCGTCGTCACGATCGAGCTGGAAGCGGTTCATGCCTAAGCTGAAGAGGCTATCCGGGGACGAGGTGGTCGCCGTGATGCTCCGCTTTGGCTTCGAGGTCGAGTCCCAGCGAGGCAGCCACGTCAAGCTGCGCCGTATAACGGCTGGCGGCCTCAAGCAGACCCTCACCGTCCCCCGTCACCGGGAGCTAGATGTCGGCACCCTGCGGGCTATTTTCCGTCAGGCCGCCCGATTCGTTTCCGAAGAGGAGTTGAGGCCCTACTTCTATGCCGACTGAGGGGAAGCGACGGATGGCCCGGCGTAATCTGAGGAGATCGACGTCGAGTCCCGCCGCGAGGGTCAGGCCAACAGCGCCGTTCTAAGGCATGCCGCCAGGAGGCGTGAGGGCGGACCTGGAGCGGGAGCGGGCGGCCCTGCTCATCGCCATAGCCGGCCTGGCCGATGGGCACAAGAAGGTGGTGGCGGTTGTCCCGGGCTGCCGGGAGGGGGTAGTCGAAAGCTGGTCGGAGGTGCTGCGGGAGCGGGGGATGGGTGTGCCCTGGCTGTTGGTGGGGGACGGGCACCTGGGCATCTGGTGGGCCCTGCGCAACGTCTTCCCGACGCGGACTAGCCAGCGGTGCTGGAACCACAAGGTGCTGAAGGTGCTGGAGCAGCTGCCCCGGCGCCAGCAGGGGTGGCAAGGGCGTTGCTGCGGGCCAGCGCCTACGCCCCGAGCCGGGCCGAGGCGGAGGGGAGGCGCAGGGAGTTGGAGGCCTGGTGCAGGGAGCACGGCCACGCCGGGGCGGCGGAGACGCTGGGACGGGACTGGGAGCGGATGGTGAGCTTCTGCTGCTACCCCAGGGAGCACTGTGCCACATCCGCACCACCAACGTGGTGGAGTCACCCTTCACCGCCCTGCGGCTGCGGAGGGACGCGGCCAAACGGTTCAAGAGGGTGGACCGGGCCACGGCCGTCATCTGGAGGATGCTAACGGTGGCCCAGCAGCGGTTCCGCAGGCTCAACGCCCCGCAGCTGCCCTCCAAGGTCTATGCGGGGGTGAACTACCAGGACGGCATCGAGGTCGCCAGGGAGGAGGCCGCCGCCTGAGCTTTGAGGTCTCTTAGGGCGAGGGCCGAGTCAAGCTCCCCTCAGGGCGCCACCCCCTTCCGAGGCCCGCCGCCTCCGCCTCTTAGCCTTGCGAGCAGCTCGGAGAGACACTCTCCGTCCTTCCCCTGTGACAATATGCCTCGTATGCGAGGCAGGCTGGGGAGTCACAGGATCGGCCTTAGCGAGAGGCCATGTACGGGGCCGAGCTCGCCTGCCCCTTGGGAGCTAGGTAGGGCTCCACCTCCTTGCAGGTGCGGTTGGTCTTCAGCATGCAGTACACGGCCATGCGCAGCTTCCCTGCCGGCGCCACCCTGGCCTGCTGGGCGCCCTTGCCCGGCAGCAGGCGCCGACAGAGGTCCCCCGCGGGACAGAGGTGCGCACGGCATGCATGGCCGCCTCCACCAGGGCCCAGCGCAGGAAGGGGGAGCCCTGCCTGGTGATGGCCCCGTGCCTCACCTTCCCCCCGGAGGCGCAGGTGGAGGGAACCAGCCCGGCGTAGCTAGCCAGGTGCCTTCCCGAGGGGAAGCGGGAGATGTCCCCTATCTCGGCAAGGACGGGGAGGGCGGTGTGGCGGCCCACGCCAGGTATGGTGGCCAGCAGCAGGGCCCGTGGGCCCCCTTGCCCCGCTCCTGCACCCTCCCTGCCACCGCCTCCAGCTGGGCCGCGAGGGCAGCGAGCAGCCACAGGAGCCCCTCCAGCTCCTGTGTAGTAGAGCCCGGAGAGCTGCAGGGAGTGGAGCCACTCGAGGCCCCTCCTGGAGAAGAGGGTGGCCACCGGGGGGCGCAGACAGAACCGGTCCAGGAGGGCGTGGACGCGGTCCTTGACCGCCCGCCTGATGTCTGCCAGGAAGGCCCGGCGGCGCAGCAACTCGTGCAGGGCCCTGGTTTCGGGGTCGGGCACCTATGCCCTGGCCAAAAGGTCTGCCTCTCAGCAGCTGAGCCAGGATGTGGGCGTCGGGACCGTCGCTTCCCCGCCCTGGCCGCGGCGACGGCTCTGCACACGACGGGTGCACCAGGGTCGCCTCCAGCGTCTGAACGGCCAAGGCGCCCGGGGCCCGCTGGCAGGCGCTGGCGGCCTCCATGGCCCCCTTCAGCTCCGGCCCCAGGCCAGCGAGGACCAGAAGCAGCCCCTCGGGGGTGCTTTTGTGCCTCTCCTACTGCACCACCTTGCCCGTCTCGTCCACCGCCCTCACGTCGCTGAAGCTCTTGCCAGGGCTCGTTCCGGCGTAGAACACCTCTCCGGGTCCCCCTTTCCCTGGGGTTGATGTGTCACCTCTACCGCAGGGGAGGAGGCCGCCGCCCTCATAACGGCAGACACTTTAGGACACCACCGAGGATGTTCCAGGGGGTTCGGGGTGGCTGGTGCCGAAAGTGTTCCAGAACCAGACTTTATATCACGAGTTGCAGATTCGGAGGGGTGGCTGAGGTGTTCCCAAAACTGGAACACTTCGCGGACGGGCAAAGTGTTCCCGAGTGTTCCAGGCGTTCCTGACGGTCCGGAAAGTGTTCCCGCAAGTGTTCCTGAATCTGGTTCCGCAGGCTCAGGGAGGATGGCGGGCATGGCGGTCCAGATTTGTCCGCGGGCTCTTTCGGGCATTGATGACCAAAATGATGACCAGTTGTCAAGTAGACGGGAACAGTTTCTGCGAGCTAGATAGGGAACTCGAGCGAGCTCAGATAGGCGCAAGACGGGCGGCACAGCGCACGGCTTCGGTTATGGTGTTGATCACGAACTCGCCAGTCATCGTCAGAAGCAGGGGGTTCTTCTTCTGGAACGAAATGTCGGGGCGCACGACCAGCACCAGAAAGGTGCCAGCCATCTGCAGCCAGGACAGGAGGAGCGTCAGACGGAGGGCGACGCCCGTGAGAAGGCCGAGCCCCACTGCCACTTCCCAGGCGCCCAGCAGGCGGACGAAGGAACGTGCCGGCAGCCAGTAGACGGTGCCGGCCACCAGGTCGGCCACTGGACTGCGCTGTGCCAGCTTCAGCGCGCCGAACCAGACGAACACGGTGGCCACCGCCAGCCGCAGCAGCGACACCCCGTACCGCTGCATGAAGCCGGTCGCCAGGGCGTCCGCCCTCTCCCAGCGTCGGCGCAGCCCGGGCGGCAGCCTTTCCACCAGCCGCCGCTCGAGGTCGGCCCAGGCCTGCAGACGGGACGCCTTTCGCAGACCAGACCCCTCCCCCCGACCCTTTCGGGCCCCGCCCTTCGCCGAAAGGATAGCACAGCCCGGACGCCCCCGCCATGCGGAGGCCAGCCACCCGGGGAGCCGGAGCGGGGGTGGCAAAAGAACTTACGCAAGGGTAACATATGACGGAGACAGCTCGCGGCCCGTATCGCGGCCTCAGCGGGTGCAGTCCGCGGAGAAAGGCCGCCCGGTCGCGGGCGAGAGCGCCAGGAGCGGAGAGCGCAGCCGATGGACCAGCGAAGCGACGGGGCGCCCGGGAACGGTAGCCGATGCGGGCCCCCGGGGCCGAGGAGGTAGCCCATGCTGGAGGAGGAGAAGCTGGTGGGGTTGAGGCGCAGGCGGCAGGAGTGGGAGGAGCGGGTGGCCCGGGAGGGGGTGGAGAGGCCCCAGTCCTTCACCACCATCTCGGGGCGGCCGGTGCGCCGGGTGTA
>CACRXD010000022.1_pt1 | contig 18515 bp, 20 predicted proteins | sample 5377101 | NCBI WGS metagenome assembly CACRXD01 (sample SAMEA6061844, study PRJEB28556) | metagenome
TACAAGTTCAGCCACATGCGCTTCGAGCCCTCGGGCCGCACCGAGAACCCCGAGATACCGGTGGCCCAGAGCATCGTGGACTACATCTTCCGCTGGCTGGCCTCCCAGTTCCTGTCCGAGGAGGAGAAGGAGGAATTGGGGGTGCTCTCGCCGGCCGTACGGGAGAAGCTGTCGCGGGAGGGGCCGAAGCAGCTGTCCTTGCCGGTGGTGGAGGCGCGGGCCAACGGCCACGCCCATGAGGATGCGCCCCCATGCCCCGCCTGCGGCTGGATCATGGTGCGCCGGGGCGCCTGCTACTGCTGCGACAACTGCGGCACCACCACGGGGTGCGGCTAGGCGCGGCCTGACGGCGGGGCCCAGCGGGCGTGGAGAGGCACCGGCCCGGGCCCGCTGGGCCGGTGCCTGCCCCCGAACGAAGCCGGGTGGTCTCCTGCCTTCATCCCGGGCCGCGGCCAGGGCTGGGGCATGGCGTTGACACATGGGGGGCGGTGCTCCAGAATGCGGGGCGAGGGGGCCGATGACGGAGGACAGGCGCGACAGCCAGCGCCCGCAGGGCGAACGGGAGCGGGCCTACGGCATCGCTATCTGCGCCGGTGTGCTGCTGGCGTTCCTCTCTCTGCTGGAGGGGATGCGACGGCGCAGCTACTGGGCGTTGGCCCTCCCCGTCCTCCTGGGCAGCGGCGCCGTCCTGTCCCTCGCCTTCTGGGTCGGTTGGGTCCTCTACACTCACCGCGAGGCGCCGGTGGTCACGCGGACCCTGACAGGGCCCGCTCGTAGACGCGCAGAGTCTCCAGCGCAGCCTTCCGCCAGCTGAACAGGGAGAGCACGCGCCGACGGCCTACCTGTCCCATGCTGGCGCAGCGTTCGGGGTCGGCCAGCAGCTCCCGGATTGCCTCGGCCATGGCCCGCGAGTCCCCAGCCGGCACCAGCACTCCGGCGCCGTCCTCACCCACGACCTCCGGCAAGGCGCCGCCGGTGGTCGCCACCACGGCTGTGCCACAGGCCATGGCCTCGGTCACCGGCATGCCGAAGCCCTCGTACAGCGAGGGACACACCATGATCTGGGAACGGTTGTACTGGCGCACCAGCGCCGCCGTGCTGAGCCTGCCGGCGAAGTGGACCCTGGTGCTGAGGCCGTAGCGTCGCACCAGGCGGGGCGCGAAAAGCAGGTCGCCTCGCGGTCGGTCCACGAAGGTGAGTCGGAACTCCTCCCCGTCGCGCAGGAGGTAGTGCAGGGCCTCCAGCAGGTACTGAGCGCCCTTGTTGGGGTCTTCCGAGTTGCCCACGTACAGCAACGAGCGTGGCTCCTTTTCCAGCCCCAGCGGGCGGAAGGTCTCGGCATCGACGCCGTTATATATGACCTCGATGCGCTCTCTGGGCACGCGGAAGGCCCAGGACACCAGCTCCGCTGAAGCCTGGGACACGGTGATGATGCGGTCGGCAACGCGGGCCGCCGGAGCCTGCAGCACGGCGGGATAGAACAGCACCCGACGCACCTTCTGCACCAGTGAGCGCGTCCGGGCGACAGCATTGTGGGCGTCCACCAGCAGGGGATGGTGGATGGTGACGACCAGAGGCACCCCCTGCGCCTTGATGCCCAAGTAGCCCACGCCCAGACCCTGGTTGTCGTGCACCACATCGAACGGGTGGCGACGGTGCAGCTCCAGGAACACGGGCAGCGCTCGCAGGCTATAGGTGAGCATCAGGGTATACAGGCCGTAGCGGGTGGTGAGCAGCTCCAGGAAGTTCAGCGGATAGAAAAACTCCCACGGGCTCCTCCGGGCGAGGAAGCCAGGCCTGTCTTCCAGGAAGCGGAAGTAGCTCACGCCGTCCACCCGGTGCAGGGTGACTCCGGGCGCCAGCCGGGGGTAGGGTGGCCCGGAGATGACGTGCACCTCGTGGCCCAGGCGCACCAGCTCACGGCTCAGGTAGTACAGGTAGACCCCCTGTCCGCCCGAGTACATGCTGCCGTGGTACATGAGAAAGCAGATGCGCACGGCCTCACTCCGCAAGTGGCTTGCGAGCGTAGTCGACGCAGGTCTTGGAGAAATAGCGGTTGATGTCGTCTTCCAGCCTGGCCGTGACGGGGCCAGGGCGGAGGGAATAGGAGTCCACCAGGCGGCGTACGGGCCCCATGGCCCTCTCGGCCAGCCTGCCGCCGAGGAACCTGTCCAGGACGGCGAAAGCCATCCAGTAGAACGACCAGTAGCCGTGGGCGTGCACGTGGGCGAAGGGCTCCAGCCCCAGCCTCCGCAGCTTGCGGTCTATGGCTCCCGGCGGGTAGATGCGCACATGGGAGCCGGGCGCCGTCATCAGCCCCCGGTTTATGGCCCAGCAGATAGCCTCCGGCAGGAAGCGAGGGGTGCTCACCACCAGCACGCCCCCGGGCTTGAGCACCCTCACCGCCTCCCGCAGTAGGGCGTCGTCGTCTTCCACGTGCTCGACCACCTCGCAGGCGATAACGTGGTCGAAGGTGCAGTCGCCGAAGGGTAGATGGCAGGCATCGGCCAGCACGAACTCGCCGTGGCCCTTGATCCAGCCTGGCATCGCCTGGGCAGCGTCGTGGAGCCGCCGCCGCGCCTCCCGGAGCAAGTCGAGGCCGATGTCCAGGCCCACGCCGAGGCAGGGGTTGTGACAGGTACCGATGACGTGGCGCCCCTCCCCGCAGCCGATGTCCAGCACCCGCTGGCCGGGACGGATCCCCAACAGAAAAAAGTCCACCAGCAGCACGCGGTGATGCAGGCGCATGTCCCCTTCTCCTCGCTACGCGCTACGGCGACTGGGCACGGGCGGGTTGCCTGCGCTGCCGGGGCAACAGGCGACGACGCCGCAGCTCCTCCTCGTCCTTCACGGCACGAATGACTACGTAGACCTCGTCGAAGCCCAGCCAGTGCCCCCACCAGCGTTCGCAGCGGTACTGGGACACGCGGCTACGGTTGGCAAGGGGCTCCAGCACCAGCCCCAGCAGTCGCCGCAGGGGATGGGCGTCCTCCGGGCGGTGGCCGGTGAAGCGCAACCGGGCGTATTCCAGGTCGAAGGGCGCCAGGGCATAGGCCCCGAGCCTGCCGAAGGCCTCGATGGTGAAGCCGCGCCGCTGGGTCACGTCCATCCACGTGGTGAAGGTAGAGCTGGCGTGGGGCACGCGGATATGCACCAGCGAGCCTTCCTTGCACACGCGCCATATCTCTCGCAGCGCCGCCGGCAGGTCGGCGATGTGCTGGAGCACATCGTAGCAGAAGACCTCGTCCACGCTGTTGTCGCGAAAGGGAAGGCCGCCTTCCAGCTCGCCACGCACGTCCCGCCTCGATACGAAGAACGAGTCCACGGCGATGACGTCGCGCCGGCCGGTGCGATTGCCCAGATCCAGACGTACGAGACGGGCCATAGGCAGAGTTACGGTCGCCGGCAGGCTGGCATCGAACACCAATTATAACCAGCCGCCGCCCGAGGCAGAAGACGCACGCGATAACGCATGCTAAGCTTTGGCGTCGTACCCTAGGGATGAGAGAGGTAGCGTGCGCCCTGGCGGGCATGGCGCTGGGCCTGGGCTTCGCCCTGGCCTGGCGCCACGTCTACGGTCCCGATGCGGAGGAGGAGGCCGGCGCCGACTGGTCAGTGCCAGCGCGACCTCTCCTCCTGTCCCTCGGCTCCGGCCTGCTCGGCGTCGCGGCCGCAAGGGCCATGGACTCCGCAGGGGCTGCGCTTCTGGCCACGGCCTTCTGCGCCCTTTTCCTGGCCCTGGCCTTCACCGACCTGGAACGGCGCCTGCTGCCGAACCGTCTCGTCTATCCCGGGCTGGTGGCGGCCCTGGCCCTATCATGGGCCTGGCCCGACCGCGGCTTCGTCCAGGCCATCGCCGGCGCCTTCTTCGGTCTGGCGGTGCTGGGAGCGGCCTACGTGGTCATGCGGGGCGGGCTGGGCGCCGGGGATGTCAAGCTGGCTGCCCTCATCGGCGCGGTAGTGGGCTTCCCGGGCGTGGCGCTCGCCCTGGCCATCGGGGCGGTGGCTGGCGGAGTGGTGGCGGCGGCGCTGCTGCTTTCCCGTCTGGCCCGCCGCGGTCAGTACATCGCCTACGGGCCCTTCCTCATCGCCGGCGCGCTGGTGGTCCTGCTGGCCGGAGACCGGCTATGGGAGCGCGCACCCTAGCCGGGGGGAATGACAGCTGGCATGTCTGTCGGGTAGACTGGGGGCAGCGATGGAGCTGAACGAGGCACAGCGTATCGTATACCAGACGGCGCGGCGCTTCGCGGCCGAGCACATCGCCCCTCAGGCGCGCCAGCGCTCGGAGGACGAGACGTTCCCCATCGATGTCATGCGCCGACTGGTGGAGGCTGGCCTCTACGGCGGCCCCTTCCCGGAAGAGTACGGCGGGGCGGGCATCGACAATATCTCCTATGCCCTTATCTGCGAGGCTATCGGCGGGGCGAGCCCGTCGGTCTTCACGTCAGCGCTCACTGTCCAGCTTTCCCTGGTGGGCACGTCCATCTACGCCTACGGGAACGAGGAGCAGCGGCGGCGCTGGCTGCCCGAGGTGCTGTCCGGAAGGCTGGTGGGGGCCTTCGCCCTGTCGGAGCCCAACGTGGGGTCCGACCCCGCCTCCGTGGAGCTGACCGCCCGGCGAGCGAACGGCCGCTGGGAGCTCAGCGGTAGCAAGTTCTGGACGTCCAACGGCGCGCTGGCCGACCTCATCGTCGTCTTCGCCCAGACGGAGCCCGGGACGAGGCACCGAGGCATGGCCGCCTTCGTGGTGGATGGGAACAGCGCGGGGCTGTCGCGCCAGGCCATCAAAGGCAAGCTGGGGCTGCATGCGTCCAACCTGGCCGCACTCTATTTCGATGGCGTGATAGTGGACGACGACCGCCTGCTGGGCAAGGTGGGCGACGGCTTCCGGGTGGCCCAGGCGGCGCTGGAGAGCGGGCGCCTGTCCACGGCCGCCTGCGCGGTGGGCATCGCACAGGCGTGTCTGGACATGTGCGTCGAGTATGCGCGCGAGCGCAAGCAATGGGGCAAGGCTATCGGAGGGCACCAGCTCGTGCAGGAGCTGATAGCCGACATGGCCATCGAGTGCGAGGCGGCCCGGCTCCTCACCCTGCGGGCCGCCCGCGCGCGCGACCTGGGAGAGGGGGCCACCCGCTGGGTAGCCATGGCCAAGGCCTTCGCCACCGAGGCAGCGGTGCGGGCCGCCCGCAACGCCATCGCCGTCCATGGCGGAGCGGGCTACCTGAGCGAGCGGATGGTGGAGGGCTACCTGCGGGACTCCATAGGCCTCAGCCTGTACGAGGGCACCACCCAGATCCAGAAGCTTCTGGTGGCGCGAGAGCTGCTGGGCATCTCGGCCTTCTAGGCCTGCCGTTTTTGCAACGGCGTCTAAACCCTCTCTTCGTCAGCGTGCGACGCGAGGCCGTTATAATGGGCCTCGCTCCTGGGCCGGTGGTGAGGGCGGCGATGGCAGAGAGAGTGAGGATAGGCCGCTACAGCGTGGAGCTGTCCAACCTCGACAAGCCGTTCTTCCCCGAGGACGGCATCACCAAGGGAGACCTGGTGGAGTACTACCGGAGCATCGCCACTACCATGCTACCTTACCTGCGCGGGCGGCCCATCGCCATGCACCGCTTCCCTGACGGCATAGTCGGCGAGGGCTTCTATCAGAAGGACGCCCCCGACTACTTCCCCCCGTGGATCGAGCGCGTCCGCGTGGAAAAGGAGGACGGCACCGTCGACCATGTGGTGTGCGGTAAGGCGGCGGATCTGGTGTACCTGGCCAACCAGGGCTGCATCACGCCTCACATTTGGCCCAGCCGGAGGAACCGTCTCGACAATCCCGACCTGATGGTGTTCGACCTCGACCCCGCCGACGACAGCGACTTCGAGAGCGTGCGCCGCGCGGCGCGGTCGCTGCGCGATCTGCTGGAGCGATTGGGGCTGGTGCCTTTCGTCCAGACAACTGGTTCTCGGGGTGCCCACGTCGTGGTGCCCTTGGACTGCGGCGAGGACTTCGGCGCTGTCCGCGCCTTCGCCCAAGAAGTGGCCCGGCTCCTCGCGCGGCGGCATCCCCAGCACCTGACGGTGGAGCAGCGCAAGGAGAAGCGGGGAACTCGCCTGTACATCGATACCGGCCGCAACGCCTACGGTCAGACCTTTGTCGCGCCGTATGCGGTGCGCCCCCGCAGGGGAGCGCCCGTTGCTACCCCTTTGCGCTGGGAGGAGCTGGACGGCGTGGAGTCGCAAAGCTACCACCTGCGCAACGTCTCCCAGCGCCTGACGCAGGCAGGCGACCCCTGGCAGGGCATGTGGCGGCATGCTCGGCCCTTGCACCAGGCCCGTCAGAAGCTCGGGGAACTGGGGCTCTAGGAAGGGCTGGCCCCGTCCTGCGCGCGCTCCCTGCCACGATGGCGCCTGGGCACGGTACTGCCGATGACCAGGCCCGCCGCGATCAGCACCAGGTTCTTGATCACGAACTCCGCGCAGGAACATCTAGAGCACAGGTTTTGACGTCTCAGCGCTGCTCCTGTATCTGCCTAAATACGATCCAGGGCCACCCCATAACACGTTTCGTCACGGGATAACATGTTTAGCACCCGTTATGTTCCAGGCCGTTGATGACCAATTTGATGACCAATTGTTCATCGTGCCACACATTTGGAACACGTCGGGAACAGATACAGATACCAAAGTGTTCCCATACAGTTGATGATTGTTGATAAGAGAACGACTTAGCGACAAAGAGCGATAGTAAGATGATGTTAGCGCCGTTGCCGCTCCAGGAGCTCGCTCCTGCTCTCGCTTGCTCACATTTTCTCCCTCTACAAGCTTGACAAGACGTTAATCCCTTCCTACACTCCCTAACGACGGCACAGCAGCGGAGGTGATGAGATGGCCGTCGCTGCCAGGCGGGAGGCGAGAGCCAGAGGGCTCGACCTCAGGTTCGTGCTGGGCCTGGGCATTGCCCTCGCTGCCTTCCTGGTGGGCATCATGGTCTACTCGGCGGGCAGGCCCGAGACGATGTCCATCCTCGTCGTGGCCCGCGACCTTCCCCAGGGCACCCTGATCGGAGATGCAGACCTGCGCGTGGAGGAGGTGCCCGTATCCGACCAGCTCCGGGGCGTGCTCATCGCCGACAGGGCCCAGGTGGTGGGCAAGGTCACCGCCAGGGCCATGGGCGCAGGGGAGCCGGTGGTAGCCTCGGCGCTGACCCAGGGACTCCCCCTCGAGCAGGGGGAGGTAGCGCTGGCCCTGCCCGTGCAGGACCGGATCTATGTGCCCTACCAGGTGCAAGCAGGCGACAGGGCATTCCTGTATGCCATCGGGGCAGGCCCCGGCGGCGCCCAGCAGGCAGTGCTCGTCAGCCAGCGCATACGGGTGCTGGCCGTGGTGCGCGCTCGCCAGCAGGTGGGAGGCGGCCCCGAGGTAGCAGGCGCCCCCACGAGCGTGACACTGGCGGTGCCGGTGGAAGAGGCCGACCTCATTGCCCGGGCGATCGCCCAGAACATCGTTGCTGTGGCCATCCTGCCGCCGGGAACGGAGGCGCCCCCCCAGGCGCCTGCCCGGGGGATGCAGCTGCCGCCGGCGGCGACGCCGACGCCGGCGCGCTGAGGGAGGGGGCGATGCGGGAGGAGGCGCTGTCGATGATGGAGACCGGCAGGGGGACAGAGGAGGCGCCCCTGCGGCCGGCGCTGCGGGTGCTCATGGGGGTCGACCGGCAGTCGGCGCTGGGCCTCCGGCAGGCATTGCTCGCTGCCGGCCTGGACCCCGTCCCTGCCCTGACGGCTGACGACCTGGGGCGCTATGCCGCCGAGGGGCGTGGCCAGGTGGCGGTGGTGGCATCCACCTTCCGGGGCATCTCTCCCCAGCACCTCGAGGAGCTGCGCAGCCTGGGGCTGCCGGTGCTGGTGCTGGCGCCCGAGTCCGAGATCGGCCGCTTCGCCGGGCGCGGCTTCGTGGCCATCCCGGTGGGGTCGGAGCCCTCGCTGGTGGTGGAGACGCTCGTGGCGCTGGCGGAGGGAAAGCTGGAGGTCTCGCAGGTGCCCGCTCCCCCACTCGCGGAGGACGAGGAGGAGGAAGAGGGCAGGGGCCTGTTCGTGGCCGTGACAGGCCTCAAAGGGGGCAGCGGGAAGACGACCCTGACCCTGAGCCTGGGCTACGCCTGTGCCCAGGAAGGCGTCAAGGCGTGTGCCCTCTCGCTGGACCCGGTAGCCAGCGACTTTCAGCCCTACCTGGGCCTGCAGGTGGCCTGGGGAATCGGGGCAGCGGTCGGCGCGTCGGATCTGGAGCAGGCGGTGGCCCGGGAGTTGCGGTCGGTGAGCAAGGGGTTCGATGTCCTCTGTGGGCCCTACCGGCCGCAGGGGATGCGGGCGGTGAGCGAGGAGATAGCGCAGCGGGTTGTCTCCTTCCTCCGGCGCCGCTATGCGGCGGTCATCGTCGACGTCGGAAACTACCCCACCGAGCACCGGGCGGCCATGTGGGCCATCGAGGCAGCGGAGAAGCTGCTGGTGGCAGTGACGCCGGAGCTGCCGGCCATTTACCGGGCGCAGGTGGCCATGAGCATGCTGTCGGCCCTCCGCGGCAACCGCTGGGCGGGGCTGGTGATATGCCGCTACCGCGGCGGACGCCACCACTGGCGGGCGCGGGAGGTGGAGGAGGAGCTGGGCCTGCCGGTGGTGGGTACGATCCCGGAGGACGAGGCGGCCTGTGCCCGTGCGCTGGACAAGCTGGTGCCGGTGACAGCGGTGGGCGGACGGGCAGCGGGAGCGGTGCGCAAGCTGGCACGCCAGGTCGTGGTAGCCGAGGTGAAGGGGCGATGACGCTGCGACTGGGCCCCGGCGACGGCGGCATGCGCAGCCTCGAGGAGGAGGTGCGGGAGCTGCTGCGGCGGCTGCCACCCGACGAGGTGCTGGCGCCCGACGGGAACGAGCGGCTGCGCCAGCGGGTGCGGGCGCTGGTGGAGGAGTACAACCGGCGGCGGCAGCTCTCGGGGCTCGCCGCCCTGGCGGGAGCCGAGCGGCTGGCCGACGAGCTCGTACGGCAGCTCATGGGCGCAGGTCCCCTGCAGCCGCTGCTGGACGACCCCCGTGTGGAGGAGATCATGGTCAACGCCCCCGACACGGTGCTGGTGATCCGCGATGGGGAAGTGGAGCTCTCCCCGGTGGTGTTCCGCGATGACGAGGAGGTGCTGGAGCTCGCCCAGCGGCTGGTGGGCCTGCGGGGGGAGAGGCTCGACTACAGTCAGCCCATCGTGGACGTGATGCTGCCCGACCGGGCACGGTTCCATGCCGTGATCCCTCCCATCTCCGAGCACGTGACCCTCACCATCCGGAAGTACACCATCCGGGCCGAGGAGCTGCCCGAGCTCGTCCGCATGGGCGCCCTCACCGAGGAGGCCGCCCGCTTCCTGGAGGCGCTGGTGCTGTCGCGGAAGACCATCCTCGTGGCCGGCGGCACCAGCACGGGCAAGACCACCATGGTGAACTGCCTGGGGAACGCTATCCCCCCGAAGGAGCGGGTGGTCACCATAGAGGACCGGGTGCGGGAGCTCCGGTTCACCTCCCTCATGAACTGGGTGCCCATGGTCACCCGGGGAGCCAACACCGAGGGGCAGGGCGAGATCACGATGCAGCAGCTGGTGCGCGAGAGCCTGCGTATGCGCCCCGACCGCATCGTCGTGGGCGAGACGCGGGGCGCCGAGGCACTGGACTTCCTGCGGGCGGTTACGTCGGACCACCCCGGCTCCCTGTCCACCATTCACGCCATGGGCGGGCGGCATGCGCTGGAGCGGGTGAGGATCTATGCCCAGATGGACCCCCGGCTGGCGCCGCCGCCGCATGTGGTGGACGAGCTGGTGGCCGAGGGCATCCAGTGCGTGGTGCATATGGGGCGGGTGCCGCGGTCCTCGCGGCGGCAGGTGGTGTCCATCTGGGAGGCAGCGGGCATGGAGAGGGAGGGGAACCGGGCCACCTTCGTGGGCAACGACATCTTCCGCCGGGGCGACGACGGCAGGCTGCACTTCACCGGCATCCGCCCGCGTTGCGCCAGGGACATCGCCCACCTGGGGCCCTTCCCCTGGGACGGGCGCAGTTTCACGGTAGGAGGCGAGGAGGTGAGCGGCAGACCATAGAGAGGAACAGGGCGGGATAGGCCCGCCCTGCTGGGGGAGACCGGGCGCCCTCGGTGCTGTGGGGGCAGGGAGGGCAGCCCGGCATGTGCCCCAGGAGATGTTATCTCCCCCCCAGCGGTTAGCGCTATCCCCCCTGCCTTCCCGCTGCCACCCGGCCATGGTCTACGTGTTCGGGCTGCTCCTGGCGACCGGTGCCCTCGCGGGCTTCTTGGCCTTTGCCGGGCGAATCGAGGGGCTCCTGTCGCGGGCTACCGGGGTAGTGGCACTGCCCGGGAGGAGCGGGCGGCCGCCTGTATGGCATCCCGAGGGGGTGCAGGCGCTCCTCCGGGAAGCGGGCTACGACCGGCTGACGCCTCTCGCCTTCTACGGCATCTGCGCTGCCGGGGCCATCGCGGGGCTGATGGTGGGCAACTTCGTCGCCCCCGGCGTGACGGTGGTCATGCTGGTGGGAGCGGGCCTCGGGGCAATGTTCCCCTTCTACCTGATGTCCGGCCGCGCCGAGAGGAAGGCGAGGGAGCGGCGGCAGCAGTTCGCCGAGGCCATAGAGACCCTGCGGGGGCTGATGCGCGTGGGCTATGGGCTGGAGCGGGCCCTGGAATTCCTGGCCAGTGAGGGACCATTGCTGGTGCGGCCTGCCATGAGACGGGCAGTGGTGGCGCTGCGGACGGGAGGGCTGAGGGCTGCCCTGGAGACGCTGAGGGAGCAAATAGCCTCTTACGACGGCGACAGGCTCGCCCTCTCGCTGGCTGCCTCCGCCGCCTATGGGGGGCGCAATACGGGGGATGTGCTGGACAACCTGGCGCGCGCCGTCAGAGACGATCTGCTGGTGCAGCAGGAGGCGGAGGCCGAGATGGCCCGCCAGGAGCTGGCTGCCCGCATCATCGGTGGCATGCCCATCGTGATCCTGGCCGCCATGTTCCGGTTCTCGCCCGACTACGCTGCCATCTACCGTGAGCCCCTGGGGCAGAGCCTCCTGGCCATGATGTTCGGCCTCATCGTGGTGGGGTACGTGCTCATGCGGCGAGCGATGCAGCTGCCCAGGCCGGGGAGGCTGCTGGTAGACCTGGCCATGGAGGAGGAGCGATGAGCCTCGTTCCGGAGCCGGGTGCAGGTGGCCTCCTGGTGTCGGCCCTGGGGAGCGTGGGCATCTTTTTGACCGCCCGAGCGCTCCTGGACCGGCCGGTGCGGCGGCGGCGGCTGGAGCGGCTGCGGGCGATCACCCCTGTCGAGGGACCCCTCGTGGGAGGCGAGGAGGAGGAGGCGCCGCTTTTCCGCAGCCCTTTGCTGGAGGAGCTGCTGGGCAGGCCCCTGCGGCAGGCGGGGGCAGCGCTGGCCGGAGTCCTCAGGACGGGGGGAGCCCCCGGGGAGCTGGCGGACAAGCTGCGGCGTGCAGGCGCCAGCGGAGGCGCTGCCACCTACTATGGCCAGCGGCTGCTGTGGGGCCTCGTGGGGATGGTGGTAACGGCGTTCGCAGGCATCACCGGAGTGCTGCCGCTGCCCTTCTGGGCCTGGCTGCTGGGAGGGGTGGCCGCCTCCTTTGTGCCTGCCTATGGCCTGGAGACGGCGCTGCGGCGGCGGCGAGAGCTGGTGGCCCAGCAGGTGCCGCTTCTGGTGGACATGCTGCAGACGGTGGTGTCGGCGGGCACCGGGGCCGAGCAGGCCATGAGGCTGGCAGCGCTGTCCATGCCCGAGCCGCTGGGGCACGAGCTGCGGGAGATAATGCGGCGGGCGCGGTTGGGGGAGGTGACCATCGGAGAAGGGCTGGCCGGGCTCGCGCAGCGAGAGGGGATCCTCGAGCTCGGGCTGGTAGCGGACCTGTGGCAGACGGCGGAGGAGGCAGGGGCGCCCATGGGCGAGCGGCTGCGGGAGCTCTCGGTGCAGATGCGGGAGATGAAGCGGATACGGCAGCGGGAGGAGGCCTCCCGGGCGACGGTGCGGGTGCTCTTCCCCATCGCTCTCTTCATCCTGGTGCCGCTCATGATCACCATCCTGTTCCCTGCCTTTTACGAGATGGTCATCAGGGGAGCGCTCACGGGGGGGCGGTGATGGGAGAGAGGGGGGCTACCTTCACCGAGTATGCGCTCGTCCTGGGGCTGGTCGTCCTGGGGGTGCTGGGCTCCCTGCGGCTGCTGGGCGTCAGGCTCGACGAGATGTGGGCGGCCATCGTAGCTGGATGGGGAGCGATTACTCCATGAGTCCGGAGAGGAGCGAAGGGGGTGAGAGCCGAAGGGATGCAGCGGAGAGCGGATGCCCCGGAGGAGCTGTGACCGCCTGGCAGCCTTCCGGGGCCGGGGAGGACGACTACAGGTGGAGGAGGAGGAACTGAACGAAAGGAGGTCAATGACATGCTCGACGTCATGAACTCGCTGATCCTCAAGGGGCTGGCGCGGCTGCAGGTCGCCCAGTGGCAGGCCGAGGAGGGCCAGACCTTCACCGAGTACGGCCTGATCCTGGGCATCATCGCCGTAGGCCTCATCGGCGCCGCCGTCGCCCTGCGGAACCAGATCCAGCAGGTGTTCAGCAACGTGACGTCTGGCCTGACTTCCTGATCAGGCCAGATGCGGGCGGGGACCTCGTGTCCCCGTCTGCCAAGAAGGGAACGGGCGCCGGGGGCATCTCCCTGGGGTGTCTCTGGCCGAGGCGAGGTAGCGGACGTGAGACGAATGGTGATGGGGGCTGCAGCGGCTCTGCTGGCCTTCGCAGCGGGAGGAGCACAGGCGCGGGCGGAGCTCGTCCCAAGCGTGGTCGAGGCACGGCCGGACCTGGCCCAGAGGACCTTCGCCCTGGTCAACTCCTACCGCGGCGGGCTGGGCCTGCCGGCCCTGGCCTGGGACGACCGGCTGGCGGCCGCTGCCGCCTGGTTTGCCCAGGACAGGATCTCCCTCTGCCGCCTCGAGGAGCAGGTGGAGCAGAGCGGGGGGCAGGTGAACGTCAAGTGGTCCTGGTCGCCGGCATTCGATTGCCTGGTCACCCACGAGGACTCCCGGGGGCGGCTGCCGTGGGACCGGGCAGCCGCCTTCGGGTTCCCCTCGAGGGTGGTGGGCGAGAATGTGGCCCTTGCGTGGCATGAGTCTGCGGAGAGGGCCCTGGATTTGTGGGTGCACTCGCCGCCTCACGACGGGAACCAGCGGCGACCTGACTGGCAGGTGGCGGCGGCGGGTGTAGCCTGTCAGCGCTTCGACTCGCGCTGGATACGGGAGCTGGGCAGCTCGCACCGGGTGGCGTGCTACTACGTAATGATGTTCGGCATCGTGGGCAGTGGCAGCGCCAGGCAGGCGCCCCCTGCTGTGTCGTCGCCGTCGTCGCCGGTGGGCGGGGCCGGGCCTGCTGGCGGCCGTGCGATATCCGACCCCTGTGCCGGCCGCCAGGCGGCGGAGCCGCCGGCGGAGCGCTCCGTCCACCGGGTGGAGCCCGGGGAGACGCTTGCGGGGCTGGCAGAGCGCTACCTGGGCGACCCGTCGCGCTACTGCGACCTGGCTGCCTGGAGCGGGATCAGCGCTCCCTACCTGCTGAGGGCGGGGCAGGAAGTGGTGGTCCCGTCCCAGGGAGGGGGACAAGTTCAGCCGGCGGAGGAGAAACCGGTTGGAGTGACAGAAGGGACGCCGGTTGGAGTGCAGGAGCCCACTGGCACTGATGAAGCGGCGGCGCCGCCGCACCTGTCGGCTCCCCTACCGGACCGGCTGGCAGGCGACTATGCCGGCAGCGAGGAGAGAGGCCAGTGGTGGCTGCAGGTGCTCAGGGAGATCGGAAGGGGGCTGAGGCAGCTGTGGCCCTTCTGAGGACCGGCGAGAGGGGTCAGACGATGACAGAGTTCGCCCTGGGGCTTATGGCCTTCATTCTCGCCGTCCTGGGGGCGCTGCACTTCGCCATCGCCGTTCACGCCAGGCATGTGGCCGAGACGGCGGCGGTGGAGGGGGCCCGGTGGGCGGCGGTGGAGCCTGCGGATATTGGCAGGGGAGAGGCGCGAGCGCGGGCGGTCCTGCAGGACGGTCTCGGCCGGTGGTCTCACGACTACACCGTCCAGGGGGTAGACCAGGGCGACACCGTGCTCATGCGGGTCGAGGGCCACTACATATTCGCGCTGCCGCTGCTGGGCAGCCGGACGATTCCCCTGGCTACCGAGGCGGTGGTGCGCAAGGAGGAGTTCAGGCCAGGGCCATGAGGGAGAAGGGGCAGGCGTTGGTGGAGCTGGCCCTCTCGCTGCCCCTGCTGCTGATGCTGGCGCTGGGGGTAGTGGGAGCGGGGAGGGCCATCCACGCCCGGGTGGCCATCGATGCCGTCGCCAGGGAGGGCGCCAGGGCGGTGGCCACCTCGCCGACTCCGTGCGACTCGAGCATCGCAGTTGGGAGGGCGCGGGAGACTGCCCAGGGCTATCGGCTGGACCTGTCGCGCCTGCAGGTGCAGGTGGGAGGCAGCTGCGAGCGCGGTGGCCTGCGGACGGTCCAGGTCACCTACACGGTGCCGCTTCAGGACCTCGCCTTTGTTCCCTTCCTGGAGCTGCCGGGCGAGGTGACGATGCGTGCCAGCGCCACCCACATGGTGGAGCAGTACCGGTCGCGGTAGGAGGAGAGAGGCGACATGAGACTGTGGAAAGCTGCTGCGGCGATGGCAGTGGCACTCCTGGCCGTCGTGCTGGGGCAAGGCTCGGGCGACAGTGCCCGGGCGACGTCGCCGCCGCCGATGCCCCTGTATGCCTACATCGATGTCAACCCCAGCACGGTGCCGGGGCTCGACTGGACGCGGTATGCGACTATCCACTGGAGCATGCCCGTGGGCGCGGAGGACTCGGCTACCTACTTCATCCTGGAGTCGGCGTTCGATCCCGAGTTCAAAGTGTTCCCGTCCAGCCACGTGATACGGCGCAGCGATGCCCCCAACTGGTACGTAGTAGTGGGCATTCCAGCGTGGGACAACGTGGCCTTCCACTATCGCATCTGGGCCTGCAATGAGGCCGGCTGCTCGATGCCCCGGTGGGCGGGCGCTATCGCCCGCCGCATCTGGCCGGACGCCAACTCCTGGAACTTCTACGTGGCCTGCTCCTGGAATCCGGTGCCGGAGCCCCTCACGGACGGGGTGCCCCGCTTCAGGTTCGTGTTCGGGTGCGGGTTCCAGAACCTGTCGCCGATTCGCCACTGCGATACGGTGCTCTACGACGGAATCGCCGGATTCGGGGGCATCGAGCGGCAGGTAACGCCCAACACCTGCATCGTCCCGGGCCTGACGTCGGGAGGCAGCTGGCCGGGCTGGCCGCCTCCCTACGTGAGCGTGGGCCAGCGCTTCGGCCCCTGGGAGATAGCGGTGGCTATCAGGCTGCCGAGGCTGTGAGGAGATGGTGCGCACAGCGGGAATGCTGCTGGCCATCGCCGCTGCCGGGGTGGCAGGGGCAGTGATCGCTCTGGTCCTAGCCGGGCGGGGCGGCAACTCGGATAGCTCCGCCTCCGGCCCTCCGGCGGGAAGCGCCAGCCCGGTGCCCGGGGCGCCGCCTCTCGAGGCGCCGGCGGGGCCCTTCGTGGGCGTGTGGCCGGGGGTGCAGGTGGACGACGAGATGCGCAAGGGGGTCTCCGATGCCCTCCTCGCCCTGCTCAATGCCTACGTGCAGGCGCTGCGAGCAGGAGATGTGCGGCCGCTGGCCGAGGTATCGCTGCCGCCGGCGAGTGACTCCCTGGCGCAGGTGATAAGGGACCTGGGCGGGTCGGGCTTCGCCGTGGAGGAGCTGTCGGTGACGCCGGTCATCGTGGATGTCCGGCAGGGGACGGTGACGGTGCAGCTGGAGCTCTATATCAAGGGAGCACCTGCCCCGCCCGGGCAGGACCCCGACCCGAGCACTCCCCGCCGGGAGGGCGTCTTCCGGTGGTACGTGGGGTTCAGCAAGGACGGCGACCGCTACAAGGCCTCGCAGCTCACGGGAGCGCCGGAGATGCCCTGGCGTCAGCCGGCGCCGTCGCCGGGAGGGAGTGGGTGATGTCGCGGCTGCGCCTCTCCTGGCTCGGTAGCCTGGCCCTGCTCCTGGCAGGGATGGCCTGCAGGAGTGAAGGGGATGTGTCCGCCTCGGTCCTCTCCTGCACGGGGCCCGTCGCCGTCAGCGAGGAGGACACGGCGGCCATGGTGAAGGCCATGCGGGAGACGCTGCCGGTCGGCAGAGGCGAGCGGCTGGTGATCTACACCCCCTTCATCCAGGGCGGAGTCGGCAGCCGCAGGCTCCTCGAGGAGGTAGTCCTGGTGGAGCGGGAGGACGGGTCGCGGGAGCTGCGGCAGTACCGGGTGGTAGCCGTCAGGGATGGCAAGCGCTACCGGGTGGAGGAGCGGACGCAGCAGGAGGTGCGCCCCTTCCGCGGGGAGGGATGCCCTCTCGAGGGGATAGCTGCCCCCCGGGGGGACGAGCGGGTGAGCTACTCGTGCTCCGACGGCTCTCACAGCTTCAGTGCCATGGTGGTAGCCCAGCGGCTGGATGCGCCCCAGGCGACGCTGCCGGCGGCAGAGGGGGCAGCTCTGGAGGAGGCCTACCGCCGCTACTGGTGCACGACCTCGCAGGCCTACCGCTCCCTGTCGCCGGAGGGGCTGCAGGAGGTGGCCACGGGAGACGAGCTGGCCCGACTGGCCTTCGAGATCGGGGGGCGGCGCCGCGAGGCGGCAGCCCTCGAAGAGCGGGTAGAGCACCAGCGGGTGACGCTCCTGCAGTACACCGGCCAGACGGCCGTGGTAGACAGCTGGGCTACCTTCACGTTCCGGTCGGGCAGCGGCGAGTGGTCGGCGCCCGAGTCGGCGCTGTTCTCGGTGCGGCTGGTGAAGGGCGAGGACGGCCGCTGGCGCGTGGAGCGCGTGCGGCGGCTGCCGGCAGCGAGGGAGGCGCCCTAGGGGGTGAGGCGGCGATGAAGGCGGTGCTGGCAGCGGCGGGAGCGGCGGCAGCGGTGCTGGCTGCCCTGCTGTGGCTGCCGGGAAGCGCATCTGCCGATACCAGGAACGTGACCTTTCCGGTCTCCTACTACACGCTCGTCCAGTCGGGGGTGGTGACCTACAGCAACCAGGTGGTGGGCTACCGCTTCCACTGGCAGGTCACCAGGGTGCAGGTTCAGAAGACGGAGTATCGCTGGACGCGCACACTGAATCCGGTGTCGAATCCCCCCACCCTGTGGACGCAGCGCTGGATCCGTGTAGGCACGCACTGGGAGTACCGCCTCACCTGGGGCTGGCAGACGGTGACCCAGCCGGTGGCCACGGTGACGTGGACGCTGCAGAACAACGTCTATCGGCCGCAGACGCTCCCCTCCAGCTGGGTGGCCAGCTGGCAGGAGGACAAGCCTCCCTCCTCTGGGAGCACCAGCACGGGCATAAACAACCTCTCCTGGGGGGAGAACAGGGCACAGGGGCGCTGGCTGGCCACAGGGCCCATGCTCAATAACTACCACACCCAGTGGACATGCCCGGATGCGCCCCTCTCGGACATCCGGGACTCCCAGTGCAGCAGCGTCCCGCAGTTCACCTGGTCCTACGGCCCCTCCTCGGGAGGTCTCCCTCCAGGCCCCCGCGACGGCATCTGCTGGAACTGGAATGTCTCGTATACGACCAGGTCGGCATCGGGGAACTACGCGGGGCTGAACGACGGGACCATGCTCCCGTGGTCGTCCAGCTTCCGCTACTACGAGGAGATGGAGCGCAGCTGCATGCTGTTCTGCCTGGTCGACTTCTATATGACCACCAACATCACCTACACCACGGGCTGGAGATACTCGCTGATCTCGGTCGGCCCTGCCGACTACTGGACCAACTACCTGCCCAGCACCCAGAACAGGAACGCCAGCGGCAGCCTGTCGGTGTCCGGGTGGAATGTGTCGGGCGTCCCCTCGTTCTCGCTGACGAACCAGAGCTGGAGCTTCCAGGTGTGGGCTCCCACGGGGTCGTGGGTGCAGGTGGACGACTACGCCTGGGTGGAATACCCCTCGAACGGCGACAACCCCTTCAGCGACAGCCTGGTGCCGGTGACGGTCACCGTGGAGGAGCCGCGCTTCACGCTGGTGGCGGAGCCCATCTACGGCACCGTGCAGGTGCCCCAGATGAGCTGGCAGCTGACTACCGAGAATGTGACGGTGCCCGTCACCATAAACATAGGGGCATGGCCGTCGCGCGGCGTGCAGGGCATCCCGTCGGCCTTCTGGGCAGACGGGCAGGTGAGGGGCACAATCACCACCACAGCTACCACTCCCTCGGGCAAGCAGTTCAACGTCCGGCTGGTGCCCTCGGGATACACCCTCTCGTGGGGAGACGGCAGCCCCTCCACCAGCGGGTCGAGTCCGGGCAGCATCTACCCGGGGAGTGTCTCGGAAATTGTGTATACTCCGGGCAGCGAGAAGAGGAGGTGGAGCCCATGGCAAGGAGGCGTAAGGAGCCAGAGGCCGGCGACCAATGG
>CACRXD010000024.1_pt1 | contig 17677 bp, 12 predicted proteins | sample 5377101 | NCBI WGS metagenome assembly CACRXD01 (sample SAMEA6061844, study PRJEB28556) | metagenome
TCCGCCGCCGCAGGGTGGCCCGAAGCGTAGTAGTCCTCCCGCGGCCGCAGCAGCGCTACGTCCGGCTGCGGCTCCGACCGCTCCCCCAGGCGCACCGGGCTCTGCACCCGCACTATGGCCCGGTCTTCCAGGCGGCGCGAGAAGGCCCGCACCAGGCGGTCCACGCTGGCGGCGTGTCTGGGGCCGATGGGTGCCATGTCCACGATCTCCCCGTCGATGAGCTCCACGCGGTCGTCCTCGCCCAGGATCCCCGCCCGCGCCATCCGGTGGTAGTCTTCCACGCTGAACCGGTGCCGCACCACCGTAGCCATGGTCATCCCCCGCTGCTCCCTCACCGCTCCGGCCCCACGATGTCGTCCACCCTCAGCGTCAGGTCGGGGAAGGCCAGGGGCGACAGCCCTTCGCCCCGGCCCAGCGTCCGCACCTCCCCATAGCCCTCGCCGCCGGGACGCCGGTACACCTCCACCTGCCCCCGCTCCAGGTCCACCAGCCACGCCTCCGCCACCCCGTGACGGCCGTACAGCGGCACCTTCACCTGCCGGTCGTACTCGGCCGAGCTCTCCGCCACCTCCACCACCAGCAGCACGTCCGCCGCCGCAGGGTGGCCCGAAGCGTAGTAGTCCTCCCGCGGCCGCAGCAGCGCTACGTCCGGCTGCGGCTCCGACCGCTCCCCCAGGCGCACCGGGTCCTGGACGGAGAGGGTGACGCGGCCGCGCAGGGCGCCCGAGAGAAGGTCCACCAGTCGCTTCACGGTGCTGGCGTGTCTGGGGCCGATGGGTGCCATGTCCACGATCTCCCCGTCGACGAGCTCCACGCGGTCGTCCTCGCCCAGGATCCCCGCCCGCGCCATCCGGTGATAGTCCTCCACGCTGAACCGGTGCCGCACTACCGTAGCCATAGCTTTCACCCAGACCAGTATAGCGCCTCTAGCGCACCCGCAGGGCGACCCCTACCTCCGTCCCCGGCGGAGGGGGCAGCGACGGGTCGGCCAGCGGCGGGAACACCTGCGAGGCGCTGGCGAAGGGGTTCGCTGACGCCCACACCTGGCGGCACCACTGGGCCGGCGAGACGGGCAGGCTGCAGTTGCCCCGGTGCTCTCCCCCGAACCCCTGCACGCCGTCGTAAAAGGCCATGCTCGCCGCCTTGCCCGACACCGGGCTGGCGTTGAAGGCCGCTGCCGCCGTCGTCCCCATGAAGTCGTAGGCGGCCATGTAGAAGTTCCAGTCGCTGGCCGCAGGCCAGATCCGCCGGGCCAGCCCTCCTACCCGCACGAAGGGCGAGCAGCCAGTGCCGTTGCAGGCCGCGAGCTGGTAGTAGAAGGCCAGGCCGTCCGCCTCCGGCACCCCCACGGTGAGGAGGTTCAGCCCGCCCAGGGCCGAAGCCGACACATCCACCTCGTTCACGGCGAAGGTCATCTCGAAGTTCAGGGCGCTGCGCAGGCGATAGAACGTCACCACCCCTGCCGGCGGCTGCCAGGTGATGAGGGCCCGCCCCACGTCGAGGGGGTGTATCGCCACCAGCGAGGGCGGGGGCGGCGGCGCCGAGGGCACCTGGACCAGAACGGCCCCGTTGCTCGCCCCGCACTGCGCGCCCTGCCCGTCCACGGTGAAGCACTGCTCCACGGTCAGCGTCAGGGGGACGATGCCTGCCGGGGCGGAGTCCAGCACCTGGAAGCTGACGACCAGGACGTACCCCGCCATGCCCGTGGCGTGCACCAGGCCACAGCGGGCCTCCCCGGCCGTGGCCAGGTTGCACTCGGCCACCACGCCCGACGCCAGGGCCGAGGCCGATGTGGCCGTCACCCGGCCGGCGTCGTAGCCTATGCGCACCACCAGCGCCCCCAGGGGCGTCGCCGGGTCGGGCGAGACGGTCACCGGCACCATGGCCACGTCCCCCGGAGCCGCCGCCGCCGTGCCCACCGACACCTGGGGCGAGTCGGCCCGGCCGGCCGTGGCCGACATGGCCGCCAGCGCCGCCGCCGCCATCGCCAGCGCCACCCTGCGCCACATGTCGTCCTCCGCAGGCGTTAGTGTCCTTTCCCTGCCCGCCCTCTCCGCTGCCCGGGGCCTGCCCTCGCCGTATGCAAGCGAGGAGGGGCGGCCTTCCCCCGCCCATCCTCGCCGAGTTACCGTGCCCTCTTCCGCCCCGGGCCTCAATCGATGCTAGCCCCCGCACACCTGCCGCGTCAATCCGCACGCGCACGTCCGCAAAGGCAGGGGGCCGGGGGTTGCGCACCCCCGGCCCCCCTCGCCAGGCCAGCCAGCCCGGCCTACTGGATGCGCACCGCTATCCCCACCTCGCCGAAGGGCGGGAACGCCTGCGACACGCTTATGAACGGGTTGTCGCTGGCCCAGCTCTTGGTGCACGAGTCACCGGGCGCTATCGCGGTGCAGGTACCCCGCGGCTGGCCGCCGAAGCCCTGGACCCCGCTCCAGAAGTTGAAGTCCGACACCTTGCCGGGCACGCTCACCTGGTTCTGGGCCCAGGCGAACGCGACACCGCCAAAGGTGAACCCACCCATCACGAAGTTCCAGTGCTCCGTCGTGCCGGCAGGGAACTGCCGCGCCGCCAGCGCCCCGGCGAAGACCGTCGACGAGCACCCGAACTGGTTGCACGCCGACAGCCGGTAGTAGAAGGTCAGCCCGTCAGCGTCCGGCAGCCCCACGAAGATGGTGTTGCCGAAGGCCAGGTCGCTGGCGCTGATGGTGGTCGAGCTCACGCCGAAGGTGAACTCGAAGTTCAGGGCGCTCTCCAGCTTGTAGCTGGTGGCACCCTGAGGCGCCTGGAAGGTGATCATGGCCAGGTCGCCGCTCGCCGGCCAGATGGCCACCATGCTCGGCGGCGCCGGCGGCTGGTTCGGCAGCACCGTGGTGCTGGCCGAGGCCGTGTTGTTCCCGGGGGCCGGGTCGGCCTCGTTCATGGCCACCGTCACCGTGTTGGTGCGCGTGCCGCCCAGGGCGGTCACGTTGGCCACGATGGTGATGGTGACCGCGGGCGCCGGAGACGCGCCGGTTATGGCCGCGAGGTTGCACGTCACCGTGTCGCCCACGGGGCTGCAGGTGCCCGCCCCCGTCGGGCTCACCGTGGCCGAGACGAAGCCCACGCCCGCCGGCAGGGTGTCCGTCACCACCACGCCGGTAGCGATGGTGCCCGAGCCACCGCCCGTCACGGTGATGGTGTAGGTGATGTTCCCGCCGGTGTTCACCGGGTCGGGCGAGTCGACCTTGCTAAGGGAGATGTCCACCGGCGTGCTCTCGAAGGCGCCGGCGTCGCAGCCCCGCACGCTGTCTATGTTACCGTCTATGGCAGTGCCGCCCGGCCTGCGCTGCACACCCCGCGCGTCCGTCGCAATACTACCATCACACGGAGCCGTCCCGTCCGGCACGCGGTCGATGGCCGGGCTGGTGGAGGGGATGGCGTGGGTCTGGACGGGGCCGCCGTTGCTGGCCAGCGGCCCGAGCTGCGGGTCGGTGCCGCTAGCGGTGCCGGTGCCCGCGATGCAGCCCGAGGTGCCGCTGGTGGGCAGCGTCTGCTGCACGACGCTGTAGGTGAGGGTGGTGGCGGGAACGCTGCTGCAGTCGGGCCCCGAGGCGGCGCTGTTGCCAGCCAGGATGGAGGCTGTGATGGTGGGTGCCGTCGCTCCCGCCACGCGCACGCCGCCGCCGAAGTCGTCGGCCGTGTTGTTGGCGATGGTGGCGAAGTTGGCGGTGAGGCCCCCAGCAGCCACGTAGATGCCGCCGCCGTCCTGCAGCGTGGCCTTGTTGCCGCTGACGGTCACATTGGTGAGGGTGGTGCTGCCGCCGGCGTGGTAGATGCCGCCGCCGCTGGTGCCGGCGGTGTTGCCGCTGACGGTGGACGCCGCAAGGTTGACGCTGCCAGCGTTGTAGATGCCGCCACCCGCGCCGGCGCTGTTCCCGGCGACGGTAACGCCGACCAAGATGTTCCCGTCCCCGAACACGCCGATGCCGTCGTTGTGCACGCCGCCGCCGCTGGTGCCGGCCGTGTTGCCGCTCACGGTCATGGCCATGAGGATGCCGGGGTTGGCGCGTCTAACGAAGCCCTTGTTGAAGATGCCGCCGCCAGCCCCGGTGGCGGTGTTGTTGCTCACGGTGATGATGCTGGGAGCGGTGGCCGGGGAGCTTATGAATATGAAACCCCCGAATAGGCCAGCCTGGTCGTTAAATATGCCACCGCCATCGCTGCCAGCCGTGTTGCCGCTCACCACCAGCGTCCCAGCGTTTGCGACGTTGCCAACATTGAGGGCGCTGTTTTGTCCAGCCAGGCCACCGAGGATGCCGCCGCCGTCGCCAGTAACGGCCGTGTTGCCGGTCACCAACAACGTGCCGAGGACTAGAACTGTCCCAAAGTTCGCGATGCCGCCGCCACCGCCCAAATTGGTCTTGTTGCCGGTAACGGTCAGGGTCGCGCCGGCGTTCACGGTTATCACGCCGCCGCTGTCGATGCCGCCGCCATTGGCGTCGGCCTCGTTGTTCTGCACCGTCACCGGCCCGTCGATGACGAGCGTGGTAGTTTGATTCTGCACGTTTATGCCGCCACCGCCCGGTTGCAATAACGGTCCGCCCGCCGAGTTATTGGTCACCACCACATCCTTCAGGGTGAGGGTGCCGGCTACGGTGCGGATGCCGGCACCGGGCGCTCCTACGCCGCCCCTGACCGTCACTCCCTGTAGCGTGACGCTCCCAGGTCCCCGGTTGTCGATCACCCGGTCGATACCGGCGGCGTCGATCACGGTGCTGGCCGAGCCCGCTCCCACAATGGTCAAGGTCTCACTCGCGGGCACATTGATGTCCAGGTCCCCCGTAGCGTTCGAATCCTCGTTGGTTCCGGTGAGGGACAGGGTGTAGGTGCCCGCCGGCAGGACGATGGTCACCGCGGTCTCGGAACCGGACAGCAGGCTGTTGGCCTCCGATATGGCCGCCCGCAGGGTGCACTGGTCGCCGGCCAGGGCTGCGTTTGCATCACAGTGGCCGTCCCCTGGGCTAGCGTCATCAGCGTCCGCGGTGCTGTTGACGGTCAAAGTGGTGAGGGCGCGGGCGGGCTCAAGGCCGCGGCCCAGCAGGGCCAGCCCGGCCACCGCCGCTACCAGGAACAGGAGCAGTGGCAGCTTGGGCCATATGCCCTTCCTTAAAAGCCTTCCTGACATCTCTGACCTCCGTCAGAAATACGGCCGGTCGTGGCGGGGGCGCCCTGCGCCCGCCGCCGCTGGCTCGCCTCTCCGCTAGCCCATGTCTCACCCCCCCTGGCGCGCGGCATATACGCGAGGAGCGGCTCCAGCCGCCTCCGCCCCGGCCGCCCTCCGGCGCGGCCGCGGAGCAGGTCGCCACCGCCCCTCCACGCAACGCTTCCGTTGTATTTAACGTCGGCCCGGGCCCGCCGGTTACGGCCCGGCGCGGCCTTCTGTGGGCCCTCCGCGCCCGGCGCGCGGCGGCGCAGGGCTGCCGCCGGCAGGCGCAGGCCTGGCCACGATATTAGCCCCCCGCCACGAGAGTGTCAAGGCGAAGGAACGGCGCGCGGCCGCAGGCCTGCCACGAGAGGGGGACGCCGGCCCGCGCGGAGGGCGCCGGGCGGCTTTGCAGCTGGGCCGGCCCCGGGGCGGGGGCCTGCCGCTAGGGATAGGCCGGCCTCAGCCGGCAGCGGCGCGGCTGGGGGCCTGGGCCGTGAGCTGGCGCAGGTAGCGGTCGATGGCCTGGGCGGCGCGGCGGCCGTCGGCCAGGGCCGTCACCACCAGGTCGGCCCCGTTGACGTTGTCGCCCCCAGCGAAGACCCCCGGGCGGGAGGTCTGGTAGGTCTCCCTGTCCACCCTGATGAGGTGCTTGCCGAAGGCGCGCAGGCCGGGCGTGGCGCGGATGATGGCCTCGTCGCCCTCGTAGCCGATGGCGATGACGGCGGTATCGGCGGGGAGGGTGAACTCGGAGCCCGGCACGGGCACGGGGCTGCGGCGGCCCGACTCGTCGGGCGGGCCCAGCTCCATGCGCCGCAGCTCCACCGCCTTCAGGCGTCCGTTCTCGCCCAGGAAGCGCACCGGGGCAGTGAGGAACATGAACTGCACGCCCTCCTCGCGGGCGTGGCGGCGCTCCTCCTCGCGGCCGATCATCTCCGCCTCGGTGCGGCGGTAGACCAGGGTCACCCGCTCGGCGCCAAGGCGGACGGCGGTGCGCACGCAGTCCATGGAGGTGTCGCCGCCGCCGATGACCACCACCTGCCGGCCGATGTCCAGGGGCTCGCGCATGCGGGGGGGCAGGTCCTCGGGGGGCAGGTTGCCCCGCACCAGGAACTCGGTGGCCTGGAAGACGCCCCGCAGGTCCTCGCCCGGTATGCGCAGGCGGCCGCCCACCGAGGCGCCGTGGCCCAGGAAGACGGCATGGAAGCCGGCGGCGAACAGGTCGTCCACCGTCAGGTCGCGCCCGATGACGGTGTTGCAGACGAAGGCGACGCCCAGCTCCTCCAGGTAGGCCAGGTACTCCTGCAGCAGCTCCTTGCGCATCTTGAAGCTGGGGATGCCGTAGCGGAGGACGCCGCCGGGCTTGGGCCACGACTCGTAGACGGTGACGGAGTGGCCGCGCTTGGTCAGCTCCTCGGCCACGGCCAGCCCGGCGGGGCCGGAGCCGACGACGGCCACGGCCATGCCGGTGGGGGGCGCCTTCTCGGCCGGCCGGGGCCAGCCGCCCAGAAGGCGGCGCTGGTAGTCGGCCACGAAGGCCTCCAGCTTGCCGATCTGGACGGGCGGCTGGGGGCCCAGGGTGCCGGGGCGGATGGCGAAGCCCACCACGCAGGAGCCCTCGCACAGGGACTCCTGGGGGCAGAGGCGGCCGCACATCTCGGGCAGGTTGGAGGTCTGGCGGAAGACGTTGGCCGCGCCGATGACGTCGCCCTGCTCCAAGAGGTAGAGGGCCTGGGGTATGTTGTTGCCCACGGGGCAGGCCTGCTGGCAGGGGGCGTCGGGGCAGTGGATGCAGCGCTCCGCCTCCAGGCGGGCCGTCTCCAGGTCGAAGCCCAGGAAGACCTCGTCCCAGTTGCGCACGCGCACCGCCGGGTCCTGCTTGCGCACCGGCTGGGCCGGTATGGCCAGGCGACGGTGGTTGTCACAGGGCATGACCGCGCTCCTCGACCCTGCCGTGTTGTGGTTGGGTGCTATTGTACCAGGACGGGCGGCGGCAGGGGAAGCCGCTCCGCCGGCGGTGGCGCGGCGGCGAAGGGAGTCATCGAAGGGAGTCATAACGTGTCACCAAAAACGTTGACCAGGATGAATGGTACCGCCTAATATCGGGCCAAAAATCGTCGGGGGAGGTAAGCCATGCGCTGGCGACTTCTCGCCTTGCTGGCCCTGGTGGCCGTGGCCAGCATCGCCGCCGGGCCGGGCCGTGGCCACGGCGGCGCCCGGGCCGATACCCGCTTCGAGGTGTGGGCCATGGACCAGTCGGACACCCATCCCCAGGGCGGGGGCCTGCTCTACATCTGGCAGGGCGCCGACATCACCCGCCGGCCCGACCGGGCGGTGCCGGAGGTCATCGACCTGGCCCAGGCGGCGCAGGAGGCCCGCTGCCCGGTGGGCAAGTTGCCCCACATGGGGCAGGCCAACGCCGGCGACCCGCCGAGCCACTTCGTCCTGGCCAACTTCGGCTCGGGCAGCGTGTTCTTCATGGACATCGCCACGCGGCGGGTGGTGGGCTGCGTGGACCTGCTGGGGATGGGGGTGGCCAGCAACCGCACTCACGCGGCGATGCCCACGCCCGACAACTCTATGGTCATCGTGGCGGACATGGGCTTCACCAACCGACCCACCGGCTTCGTCCACAAGATCAGCACCGACTACAGTCGCAACCGCTACCGCTACGTGGAGACGCTGGACCTGGCCCCGTACCTGGACGAACTGGGGACGACCCAGGCGCGGGCGGTGTGCGCCAACTTCACGCCCGACAGTCGCTTCGCCTACGTCACCATGCAGCAGGGCGGCGTGCTGGTGATAGACCTGGGCCGGCCCAACACCCGTAGCATGCGGGTGGTGCACGTGTACCCGGCGTCGGTGGTGCCGGCGGAGGGCTGCGGTGCCATCCCCTTGCCGCCGGACGGCTGGCGCCTGCTCATCAACAGCGAGTCGCGGGGCAGCCCGAACCTGCCCGACCAGATGTACATCTTCGACGCCAGCCGCGCCGCCCAGGGCATCTTCCCCGACCCGGTGGTGATCCCGCTGCCGGGCGAGGACACCCACGGCGCCTTCTACTGCATCGACGACCGGGGCAAGCTGTACGCCTGGACGGTGATGCGCTTCAGCAACGACCTGAACATCGTGGACGTGGACGCGGGCCAGGTGGTGCGCACCTACTCGCTGGTGCGCGACTTCCTGCCCGACCCCGCTCCCGACGGCCTGGAGCTCATGGGCGGGCACGCCTTCATCACCCTGCGCGGGCCGAAGCCCCTGAGCGCCATGACCACGCACGAGAACCCCGAGCGCAAGCCGGGCGTGCTGGTCCTGCGAGTGCACAAGAGTTGCCTGAACTTCGACTTCGACATCAAGGACCTGGCGCCCATGGTGGACGACCGCACCACTACCCTGATGGACGGGACGGTGGTGCCGGCCTCGGACCCCCACGGGCTGGACGTCATACGGCGCTAGGCAGCGGCCGGGAAGAGCGCTGGGCGGGGGGCTTGCGGGCCCCCCGCCCAGGCTTCGGGGGTGAGCGGCGAAGGAAGGGAAGGTCACGAGGCCCGCGGCACCAGTCCCCGGCCGCGGGCCAGCAACTCGGTCATCTCCGCCTCGGGCAGGGGGCGGCTGAAGAGGAAGCCCTGCATCTCGCGGCAGCCCATGCGGCGGAGGAGCGCGGCCTGCTCCTCGGTCTCTACGCCCTCGGCGATGACCCGCAGCCCCAGGGCCTGCGCCAGGGTGACCACCGAGGCCACGATGGCGGCGTCGGCGCGGTTGCCCACCATGTCCCACACGAAGGAGCGGTCGACCTTGATGACGTCCACGGGCAGCATCTTCAGGTGGCTCAGGGAGGAGTGGCCGGTGCCGAAGTCGTCGACGCACACCTGCACACCCATGCCACGGAGGCTCAGGAGCAGGGAGATGGCCCTCTCCATCTCGACCATGATGGCCCCCTCGGTGACCTCCAGCATGAGGTGGCTGGGGGAGAGGCCCGTCTCGCGGAGGACCTGGGCCACGACCGAGGCAAGCTCCTGCCGCATCTGGCGCGGCGAAAGGTTGACAGAGATGAAGAGTGGCCCCGCGCCCGCTTCCTGCCAGGCGATAGCCTGCCGGCAGGCCGCCCGCAGCACCCACTCGCCCAGGGGCACGATGAGGCCGCTGTCCTCGGCCAGCGGTATGAAGGCATCGGGGTAGAGGACGCCCCGCTCGGGGTGGAGCCAGCGCACCAGCGCCTCCACCCCCACTATCTCGCCGGTCTCCACGTTGACGATGGGCTGGTAGTGGAGCACCAGCTCTTCCCTCTGTAACGCGCGGTGGAGGTCGCTCTCCATGGACAGGCGCTGGACCATGCCGAGGTCCAGCAGGGCGCTGTAGACCTCGTAGGTGTTGCGGCCGCTCTCCTTCGCCCGGTACATGGCGATATCGGCGTTGCGCACCAGCGTCTGGGGGTCTTCGCCGTGCAGCGGGAACAGCACGACACCGATGCTGGCGGTGACGTACAGCTCTCGCCCCTCGAGCTCGAAGGGCATCTGCATGACGTGGAGCAGGCGCCTGGCCGCCTCCTCCACCTCTGACTCGCGCTCCACGTCGGGCAGGAGGACGATGAACTCGTCGCCGCCGGTGCGGGCGAGCGTCTGGCCGGTGTCGATAGCCTGCCCCAGGCGCCTCGCCACCAGGCGCAGGAGCTTGTCGCCGAAGGCGTGCCCGAAGGAGTCGTTGACCAGCTTGAAGCGGTCCAGGTCTAGGAACAGCACCCCCACCTGCAGGCCGCGCCGCCGGGCCTGGGCCATGGCCATCTGCATCCGGTCTTCGAACAGGTGGCGGTTGGGAAGGCCGGTGAGGGGGTCGTAATAGGCCATGCGCCAGATGGTGTCCTGGGCCTGCTGCAGGTCGGCGATGTGACGCTCCAGCTCACGGTTGCGGTCGATGAGCGCCTCCGTCATGCTGTTGAAGGCCTCGGCCAGGGAGACCATCTCCTCCGGGCCACGCACCGGGGCCCGCACCGACAGATTGCCGCCGGCGATGGCGCGCGCGGCCCGCCGCAAGGCCGCCAGTGGCTCCAGTATGGACTTCTGGAACACGCTGGCGGTGATGGCCGCTACCAGCAGGCTGAAGCCGCCCAGCGCGGCCTGGATCAGCAGGGCCGTCCAGGTGGCCCTCTCCGCAGACTGCCTCTCCAGGGCTACCATGGCCAGCCAGGCATCGCTGGCTGCGCCGAGTTCGGCGGCAATGGCGTCCGACTCCGGGGTGAGCTGGCGGCCCATCTCGATGGCGCGGAACAGGTCGCCGCGCAGGAACTCCGTGGACGCCCGCTCCACACCGTCATGGAATACGTCCATGCGCGCGCCCAACTGCTGCAGAAAGGCCACATCGCCCCACAGGCCCAGGGAGGCGGCGATGCCACGGGCGGCCTCGACCGCATTGCGGCTGGCCGTGAACTCCCGCTGAAACTGCTGGAAATAGGACTCGTCCCTCAGAAAGGTCATGGAGGCCAGGGCAGTGGTGGCCTGGAGGAAATGGCTGTGCGACTGGGCCAGCACAGCGCTCGCCTGGGACAGTTTCTCGATGTCGTGGAGGTGCCGGCGGTGCTCGTTGGAGTAGTAGACCGAGGAGACGGTCATGATGGCCAGGGCGCAGCTTATGAGGAAAAGGGCGAGGCGCGCGCGTCCGCGCGAAGACCTGGGCCAGAAGAGACGCAACACCCTCCAGGGTCTCGCCCCGGGAACTACTGCCATCCCAGGGGGTAGATGCTGCCGGGGGGTCAACTGTTACATCAGTTGACGCATTACAGCGACAGCTTGCCGGGGTTCAGGATGCCCCTGGGGTCCAGGGCAGCCTTGATGGCGCGCATCAACTCGAGGCCCAGGCCGTGCTCGCGCTCCATCAGGTGCAGGAGCTTCAGCCCCACACCGTGGCACTGCTCCATGGAGCCGTCCATGTCCTGGGCCAGCATCAGCAACTCGTCCACGGCAGCGGCCAGCGCCTCGGCATCGCCCTCGGGCTGCAACATGACCACGTCGAACAGGCCGGGCTTGCCCCAGATACCGTATTCCAGGGGCAGCACGCGTCGACGAGACAGCACCTCCTGACAGCGCTGGCGGTACTCCAGCACGCGGGAGGGGGGCAGGGATACGTGAACGTAGTCGAAGCGAGCGCCCGGGGCCGGTTCCCGCGGCCTGCCCCGCCGGCGCGCACGGGCGAACCGGAGGGCGATATCGTGGCGGTGTTCCCAGAACGACTCCGCCTCGCGTCGGGGCAGTGGCCTGCCCCCGTGGGACTGACAGAGCTGCTGGGCCCGCTGGCGCTGGGCCTCCACCTCTTCCCGAAACCCCTCGAACACCAGGTAGAGCTTGGCCCCCGTCGACACGGGCACCGACGTGTCCGCTCCAGGCTCGAAGTCTTCGCCATAGTCCAACACCGATGGCGCCAGGCCAATGCCGTACATTTCCATAATGGCCGCGAACCCCGCCTCGAAGTCGGGGAAGTCGTATGCGACCAGCTCTCTCGCCTCCGGCCGCGGCGGGCAGAGCAACACCGCTTCGGTGACGATGCCGAAGCAGCCCTCGGTGCCGATGAACAGGTGCTCCAGCTCCAGTCCCACTGAGCGTCCCTCCACGGCGCGAGTGCGCAGCACCCGGCCATCGGCCAGCACCACTGTCAGCCCCAGCACCTGGTCGCCCATGGAGCCGTAGCGCGCTACACGGTAGCCCATGCCATTGGTGGAGATGGCGCCGCCCACGGTAGCAATGGGCAACGACCATGGGTCATGGGCCAGCATCAGCCCGTGCCGCGACAGCTCCTCGTCCAGGCGCTCCAGCACCACCCCGGCCTCCACATGCACCGTCCTGTCCTGCCGGCTGATGGCCAGAATGCGGTCGAGGCCGCCCAGGTCCAGCACCAGCGAAGGGCGGACCGGGATGGCGGCGCCCATCACCCCCGTGCCGCCTCCGTAAGGGACTACCGGCAGTCCCCACTCATGGGCCCGGCGCACCACCGCCGCCACCTCCTCGGTGCTGCGCGGGCGGGCGACGAGCAGGGGTTGCGGTCGGACCTGGTCCAGGCCGCGAAACCCCCGGTTGGGGCCCAGTGCGTCCCAGGCATAGCGTTCCAGGTCCTGCGGGTCGAGGGAAACGGCAGCCCGGCCGATCATGTCGGCCAGGGCCTGGGCCAATGAACCTGCGTCCACAGTCACGCCATACACCTCCAGGGCGATTATAGGCCGACGGGGAAAGTAAGGGCAGGGCTAGGAGCCAGAGCTGGCGCCCGATGCCTGGGCCCGGCCACCGTCCCCGCCCAGAGTGGGCACCGGCTGCTGGTAGGCGAGGCGGTACAGGCGGGCATAGAGTCCGCCGCGGGCCATCAGCTCCTGGTGGGTGCCCTCCTCCACGATGCGCCCCCCGTCCAGGACGACGATTCGGTCGGCACCCCGTACCGTCGACAGGCGATGGGCGATGACGAAGGAGGTGCGGCCCTGCAGCAGCCGCCGCAGGGCGCGCTGGAGCAACGCCTCTGTCACGGGGTCGACGCTGGCCGTGGCCTCGTCCAGGATCAGGATGCGCGGGTCGGCCAGCAGAGCGCGCGCGAAGCTTATGAGCTGCCTCTGGCCCTGGGAGAGGTTCTGACCTCGTTCATGGAGGTGCGTGTCGTACCCGTGGGGCAGGCGGGCGATGAACTCGTGGGCCCCCACCGCCCGCGCCGCCGCCTCCACCTCCTCGTCGCTGGCCTCGGGACGGCCGTAGCGAATGTTTTCCCTCACCGTCCCCGAGAAGAGGAACGGGTCCTGCAGCACCACCCCCAGCCGGCGCGTGAGGGAACGTCGGCTGATGCGGCGTATGTCCACCCCATCGATGAGCAGCTCGCCTGCGGTCACGTCGTACAGACGAGCCACGAGCGACACTAGGGTGCTCTTTCCGGCACCGGTGGGCCCCACGATGGCAACCATCTCGCCCGGCCGCACTTTCAGGTTTATGTCGTGCAGCACCTCCACATCGGGCACGTAGCGGAAGTGGACATGACGGAACTCGACCTCGCCGCGCATGTCGGGCAGGTCTACGGCGTCGGGGGCGTCGACGATGTCGGGCCTCGTGCCCAGCACCTCCAGGATGCGGGCCCCTGCGGCCATAGCCCGCTGGAGCTGCGTGTACTGCATGATCAGGTTGCGCACGGGCTCGAACACGCGCTGGACGTACAGGGCGAAGGCCACGAACTCGCCCAGCTCGAGCTGGCCGTTCATCACCCGCACGCCGCCGACGCCGATGACCAGGGCCGTGGCCACGGCCACAAGCAGCTCCACTACCGGCATGACCGCCGCCGTCAGCCGGCCCGCCTCCACGTTGGCCATGAGGTTATCGGCGTTGATGCGGTCGAACCGGCGCAGGTTCTCCTCCTCCCTGGTCAGGCTCTGGACTACCCTCACGCCGGAGACGTTCTCCTGCAGGTTGGCGTTGACGATAGCGATAGCCTGCCTGACCCGCAGGAAGGCGCGCCTCGCCCTCGCCTGCCACACGGCCATGGCCACCACCAGCAGCGGCAGCACCGAGAGGGCCACCAGCGCCAGCACCACGTCCTGATAGAACACGAAGAAGATGACGATGGCCACGCCCAGGAACTGGTAGAAAATATCGTATACGCCGGTGGTGATCAGGTCCTGCAGGGCGGCGACGTCGTTCTGCACTCTCGACATCACCCGGCCTACCTGGTTGCTATCGATGAAGCGGACCGACAGCCTGAGGATGTGCTCGAACAGCTGCAGGCGCAGTCGCAGCAGCACCCGGTGGCCCACGTACGTGGTCTGGAGCTGTTGCACGAACTGGGCGCCCCAGGACACGGCCGCCAGGGCGAGCACGATGCCTCCCAGCGTCAGCAGCCCCACCACATCGCCGCCCTGCACGAAGCGGTCGATGGCCCTCCCCACCAGCCAGGGCTGCGCCTGGGTGGCCCCAGCCGCCAGCACCAGCGCCAGGAAGGCCATCAGTACCCGCTTCTTGAACGGGGCCAAATAGGGGAGAAAGCGGCGCACCACCGTGTGGTCGTAAATGGTGCCCGGCCCCTCCTCCTCCCAGGCATCGGGGGGGCGGCGGATGGCCGCCAGGTGGGCGCCCGTGAACCCGCCCCACATGCCCATCTCAGGCTCCCCCCGCGGTCGGCTGGGGCCCCCGGGCCACGGGCAGGGCCTCCTCCTGGTCCCGCAGCTCCAGTTCGTAGATCTGACGGTAGAGGCCGTCCCGCCGCAACAGCTCCTCGTGGCGCCCCTGCTCCACTATGCGTCCGTCCTGCAATACCAGCACCTTGTCGGCCAGCTTGAGGGTGCGCAGGCGATGGGCGATGACGAAGGTAGTCCGGCCCCGCATGAGATCCACCAGCGCCTCCCAGATGAGGCGCTCCGTCTCCGCGTCCACGCTGGAAGTGGAGTCGTCAAGGACCAGGATGCGCGGGTCCCTCAGCAGGGTGCGGGCGATAGCCACGCGCTGCTTCTGGCCGCCCGACAGGGTGATCCCCCGCTCGCCGACCCAGGTGTCGTAGCCCTCGGGCAGAGACACGATGAAGTCGTGGATGCGGGCGATGCGCGCCGCCCGCTCGATGTCCTCCCGGGTCGCCCAGGGCGCCCCGTAAGCGATGTTGTCGCGAATGGTGGCCGAAAACAGGAACAGGTCTTGCTGGACGACGCCCACCACCCGCCGCAACGACTTGAGCGTCACGTCCCGCACGTCCACGCCGTCGATGGTCACTCGCCCACTGGTCACGTCATAGAAACGCGGTATCAGGTTGACGATGGTCGTCTTGCCGCTGCCGGCAGGGCCCACCAGGGCCACCACCTGGCCAGGGAGGGCCTCGAAGCTTATACCCCGCAGGACCGGCGACAGGGAGTCGTAGGAAAAGTGGACGTCTTCGAAGCGCACGTGCCCCCTGACGTCCCTCAGCGCCAGGGCCCCTGGCTTTTCCTTCACCTCCGGCTGGGCGTCCAGGACCTCGAAGATGCGCTGGGCGGCCGACAGGGCACGTGAGTACACCCCGACGATCCAGCCCAGGGCACGCAGGGGCATCTGGATCAGGGTGAGATAGAAGAGGAAAGCGGTCAGCTCTCCCACCGTCAGCCGCCCCTCGATGGCCAGCCACCCGCCGTACAGAAGTACCAGCCCCTGCGAGAGCATCCACAGAAAGGAGATGAGAGGGCTGTTGTAGGCCTGGATGCGCCCTGCAGTGTACGCATCGTCGAACAGGGCCTGCGCCTCGCGACCGAAACGCTGCAACTCGTAGTCTTCCCGGCCGAACACCTTCACCACCCGGAACCCGGCCAGCGACTCCTGCAGCAGGCTGGTGAGCTCCCCCATGCGGTTCTGGACACGGAGCCACAGCGGGCGCAGGCGCACGCTCAGGGAGGCGGAGCGCCAGAAGACCAGAGGCGATACCGACAGGGCCACCAGCGCCAGGTGCCAGTTGCTCCAGAACATGAGCGCAGCCGCCGCTGCCACCACGCCCGCCAGATAGCCCAGGCGGAGCACGCCGAACTGAATGAACAGGCGGGCCGCCTCCACGTCCTGCGTCGCCCGCGACATCAGTTGCCCGGTCTCCGAGCGGTCGTGGAAAGAGAAGGAGAGACGCTGGAACTGATCGTACAGGCGGTTACGCAGGTCGTAGGCCACCCGTTGCGAAGTCCACTCGGACAGATATTGCTGGCCGAACGCGAAGAGGCCCCGCGCCAGGGCCGCGCCCACTACGGCCAGGGCCGCCACGGCCAGCACGCGGGTGCTGGGACTGACGACGAGACGCCCGTCCAGCACCCGCGCCCCCAGGCCGAAGTCCACCGCCCAGCGCACGAGCTGAGGGCTGGCCAGCCCGAAGCCGCTCGCTCCTCCGATGCAGAGGGTGGCCAGGGCCACGTGGCCCTTGTAGGGGGCGAGGAACCGGAGCAGCCTGAAAAGGTACATGGGCCGGCGTCCTCGGCATTATAATGCATACTTACCTTAACGTCAAATGTCGCCGGGCCTGCCCCGGAGCAGACGCCTTGAGGCATATCCCGCCTGTTCCGGAGTGCTGCCTGTGCTAGAATGGCCTTGCACCATGAAGGCCACGAGTGTGCGGCGTCTCGTCCGGCCCATGACCCTGGAAGACGTCCCGCAGGTAGAGGAGATCGAGCGCGAGGCCTTCCCTACCACCTGGCCACCCTCCGCCTTTCAGCACGAGCTGCGTCACAACCGTATCGCCCGGTACCTCGTGGCGGTGGAGGAGCCGGAGGAGGCCACCGACGAGCGGCCGGAGCCACCGCCGGAGCCCGGCCTGGCCCGACTCCTGGGCGGGATGTGGCGCGCGCTCCGCGCCCAGGGGGAGGGCCGCGAGCGAGTGGTGGGGTACCTGGGCATCTGGCTTCCCGCCGACGAGGCCCATATCATCGCCGTGGCCGTGCGCACCAGTCACCGCAGGCAGGGAATAGGCGAGCTGTTGCTCCTGGCCGGGCTGGAGCTGGCCCGCTGCGAGGGTCGGGCCCTGGCCACCCTGGAATGCCGCGTATCTAATCTGCCTGCGCAGGCCCTGTACGAGAAATACGGGTTCAAGCGCGTGGGGCTGCGACCCCGCTATTATTCGGACAATATGGAGGACGCGTACGTTATGGCGCTCGACGGGCTGGACACGCCAGCGGTCGCCCGCCGGCTGGAGGAGCTGCGGCGCCTCTATCTCGCCCGCTGGGGGGATGTCCAGTTCCGGGTAGGCGCCTAGCAGGAGGTGCCAGGTGGCTTCCGCCGTGCAACAGCACGCCATCGCCAGGTTGCGGGAACAACTGGAAAAGGTGCCCTGGCTGCGGGGGCGCGGCCCCGTCTCGTACCACTACGGCCAGTGGGTGGACTCCACCCACCATGTCCTCGTCACTCTGTTCGGGGAGGACTCGCCCGAGGCCAGGGGCTTCCTGGACATCGTGGGCACCGGTGCCAACGAGCGGGGCTGGGGCGTGCCCCTGGCGCCCGACCACCAGTGGGGCCTGCGGGCCCGCCTCGCCCGGGCCGAGAGGTACCTGCAAGAACTGCTGCAACGCCTGGAGAGTCAGGCCTGAGCCCGGGACGGACCCAGCACGCCCTCCACAGCCAGGGCCACGGCCGGGAAGGCGAGGGGCGATAGGGCGTCGCCCCGTCGGAGCTTGCGCACGTCATCGTAGCCCTTGCCAGCCGGTCTGCGGTAGACGTCCGCTGCCTCCGCCTCAAGGTCCACCAGCCACGCTTCGGCGATGCCGTGGCAGCATACATAGGCGCCTTCGCCGGTAGCGTAAGGAATCATGTGTAAGGGTCTGTGTTTAATAGGGGGGCACACATTAGGACGAGGAGGTGCCCCGTGGACCAGGATAGCTTGCGGACCTTGCTGAGGGAGGCGGTGCGGGAGACGGTGAGCGAGGTCTTGCAGATCCTAGTGGAGGCCGACCGGGAGGCCTTCTTGCGGGAGCACGGCGGGCAAAAGAACGGCCACTACCCTAGGAAGCTGGAAACCGCTTTCGGCCAAGTCCATCTGAAGGTCCCCAGGGACCGA
>CACRXD010000026.1_pt1 | contig 13835 bp, 13 predicted proteins | sample 5377101 | NCBI WGS metagenome assembly CACRXD01 (sample SAMEA6061844, study PRJEB28556) | metagenome
CCCTCCCACACCCCCCGTTCCTGCCACTCCTTGAGCCGCCGCCAGGCCGTCTTATGGGAGCCGTACTCCTTGGGCATGTCCATCCAGCGGCAGCCAGTGACCAGGACGTAGAGGATGCCGTTAAGGGTCCTCCTGTCGTCGGCCTTGGGGCGGCCGGTGCTGGCCTTGGGAGGCAGCAGGGGCTGAATGAACTGCCACTGCTCCTCGCTCAGCTCCCTGAACTCCACGCTCCCTCCCCCTCGTCCCAGGAGAGAGTCTACCGCCAACTGAGTTTCGAGACCAGTTGTGGAAAAGCGCCCAGGGGTGGGCTAGAATGGGGGGGCTGATGGGAGGTGTAAAAGCGATGGCCGAGATGAATCTGGACGACTGGCCCGGGTGGTCAGGAAGGAAGCGGAGCAGGGGCTGCTGTGATAGCGATCCTGTTCTCTCCAGGCCTCCCTGTGTACCTCCTGATTGGAAGATTCACGTTCGTCGGGCGCTTGAGGCGCGTGAACTGGGACGCAGCCTGAGAGAAGGCCAGCCTGTGGTGATACGTGTACCTCCCGTCCGATTATCCTCTAATGAGATCAGGGGTCTCGGCGAGCATTTGTAACATCATGCAGGAACCCGACATCATCTTTGATGAGCATGCACGAGCTAGAATGCGAGAGCGGCAGGTGTCAGAAGAGGCTGTCCGGCACGTCCTGCGACATTACGACGTTTCTCGGCCTGCGCCGCCTCGACCCCCTTCACCACCAGCGATAATCTACGAAGGGGAATACCAGGGACGCCGTTTGAAGGCCTATGTGCGACAGGACAGCAACCCGGCCTATGTGGTGACGGTTGCATGGAAGGAGGGATAGCCACGATGAGAGAGTTCCGTCCACATGCCAGATTTTCCCCAACCGCTGATGCCATCTACGTCTATCTGAACGACCAGCCCGTCGCTTACACGAAGGAATTGGATGACTATCGCCTCATCGACTACTCTGCTGACGGCGCCGTGGTAGGCATAGAGTTTCTGGGTGTAAGTGGTGGCATTGACCTCAGCGACATCCCTTTCGAGAAGACCGTGGAACAGCTTATCGGCGACCTGGGGCTGGACATCAAGATATTCGCCTGATCGCTGCTACCACTGTCTGGCCCCTCCCAGATACTCGCCACAGTTCCTGAGAGCCACAAACAGGCCCCTCTGCTCCCTGGGTGAATGTGGTCCACGCACTCCCTCGACTAGCCAGAGCCCACCATTGCCCACGCGGCAGCACCTCCGTCATCTCATCCTACTGCGACAAATCCCCCGAAAATGGCCCGGCCGCTGTGCCCCTGTGGGTCCCATTCCTCAGCCAGAAAGCCATCCTCGCCCGTGCGGTCACCTGCTTCCAGGCATCACCCAGCACCCCTCGTGATGCCAGAATATGGGCGTTGCTGGTCCACACCAGGCCTGCGATCCCCGGGGACAGCATCTGCCTGACGACGCCTGCAATCGCCTCCTCCCTCCCCGGGTCAGGCGCCACCACCAGCAGCAGCGGCCAGTACAGCGGCCGCCCATGACGCAGGAGGCGACGGTAGTAGCTCTCGTAGGCCATGACCTTCTGGCGCCACCGGTCATCGCCCATGGTGCCCCTGTCCCACTCCAGCAGGAAGTGAACCATCATCCCCTCCACCACGATGGCCCCGGCCGCATCGGGGGTGAGTTTCCCCGTCCGCCCGTCGACCGTGTACTCCCGGCGGGTGACGGGCGCCTCCCGCAGGGCCAGCACCCGTCCCTTTCGCTCCCTCACCTCCTGGGCCAGCCTGGCCAGGAACGCCTTCACCTCCAGGTGGTGCGGCATCGTGGAGGGCGCAGGGAAGACCCCCCGCGCAGCGGGCGCAACCCCCAGGAGGCGCCTGCCCATCTGCTCTCCTTCTTTCGTGACCACCCACCGGCCCTCCACCGAACGTGCCAGGCCCTGCCGCTCCATCTCCTCAAGAAGCCTCTCCACCTCTACCTCTCCTACCCCCGCCAGTGGAGCGAGCTCCTCGGGCCGGCAAAGAGGGTGGCGCAAGAGCGTGGTGATGGCCCGGCGCATCCCCGCGCTGATGTGCTGGGGCGCCTTGTCTCGGCTGGCTGAGCCTGGCGCCAGGGAAGCAGGCAACGCAGCTGGCCGCGCCGACCGGAACGGTAGCGGCAAACATGCCGGCAACCGCCCCATCCGATGCAGCGAGGCATAGAGGGGGCCGCTTCCCCTCCCCTCCGTGCGCACCCAGGTCGCTTCCCACGGGTCAGCGATGGCCCCTGCGGTGGCCATGTACACCGGCGGCGGAGGCAGAGAGCGCCTGTCCCGGGAGGCTGACACGTACATGTCCCACTGGTCCATCTTCTCCAGGGTGGGCGTCACCACCAGCACCATGGCCCCCGCCATGGCGGGCGTCTCGGCCAGCAACCGGGTCCACTGGCGGGCCATCTCCTTGCGCCTGGCAGGCGTCGTCTCCTGCCTGTCCACCACCACGAACAGGGGAGCGAACCACTCGTCGCCGATGGCTACCACCAGCCCCTGGGCGCCGGCAAACACTGCCCCCGGCGCTCCCGATCGCAGGCGACAGGCCTCCACCACCTTCAGGCCTCGCCGCCTCGCCCCCTCAGCAAGGCTGGCTATGAGCTGTGCCACTGCCAGCGTCCCCGTGGTATCCCAGAGGAGGGTCTGCATGCGCCGCTCGCCGGTGACCAGCGGCGCCATATCCACTCCTGCCGAGGCATAGGCTGTATGAGCCGCTGCTGTGGGGAGCCACACCTGCACCGCATCCTCCCACGTGGTGGAGACACAGACGTCCTGCGCCCATCCCCTCTGGCGTAGCCGCAGCAATGCCTCGCTCACTCCTGGACAGGCCATTCCCAGGAGGCCGGCGATGTCCTCGGCCCGGCATACTGCCAGCCGCACCAGCCCTGCCAGGACACGCCGGTCGTAGGGCTCCCAGCGGTCTGCTGACATCACCACTGCCCGCTCCAGCAGTCAGGGCTCCAGCAGTCAGGAAGGAAATCGGCCTGTGTCCTCAGTGCTCTTCTGGAAGGCAGGGGCGACAGGGCTATCACCCGCTCTTAATATCCCTGTGCTCGCCGGTCCATCTCCGCCAGGATCCCTACAACATCGACAGCCTGCGCGCCGGGGAACATCATCCCCCCAGCCACCAGCACGATGCCATTGCGGCGCGCAGCAGCCATATCCACGCTGACTTTCTTGCCCTCAGATGCCAGCTGCATCCGTAATCCCATCGACGCTTCGCCGATGTGGCGGGTGTCCAGCTCCGACACCTGTCGCACCTGAACCCCCATCTCCTGAAGGGCGCTGCCCATGACCTTTGCCAATGCCGCTAGCCCCTCCGGCGGCAGCCCATAGCCCTGCCACTCCTGGAGCGTCTTCGCTCCATTGCCCTGAGGCTGCACTGCCACCGTAAAGACGACGGCTCCGAGGTCCGCCGGGTTCTCTGCAAACACTCTGGCAAACACCCTGACCGCCACCAGGGTTTCGCTCCCCTGGTCCTGTGTCCTGAATGACCCCTCGAATGCCTGCATCAGTCCTGGCACCTGCTCGGGCAGCAGGACCATGAGGCTCTGCGCCTGACCGGGCGCCACTGGCTCCCAGGCCTGGCTCCCCAGCCTTCCGATGCCCCCTTCGCCCAGCGCCGGGCGCAGGGCGTGCACCAGGTAGGTGGCTGCTATGTCCTCGCCTGCAATGCGGCCGTTCTCTGGCGTCGGTGTAGCAACTGGTAATATCCCGGGGACGGTTCTCCCAGCGCCGCCGCAGGCTGCTCCCGTTGCCAGGACAGCTGTCACAGTGGCTGTAAGGAGGGCCGTCGGCCACCTGCGTCGCAGGTCCACAGTCATCTTTCCCTGCCTGGCATCAGCAGACCGCTCTAGTGCAGGCGCTCTAGGAGGCTGCTTATAGCGGTCCACATCTTCTTCCAGGCTTCGGCCACGTGGCCTACCACCGGCAGCCTGCCAGCCCTCTCGCTTTTCGCTCCCTCCACCAGGCGGTCTGGGAGAGGCCCCGGCAGCGAGGGCCATATCTCCACCGCTGCCTGTCCATCAGTGAGCGCCGCCGTATTGTCCCCAGCGACCGGCTCTACCGCCAGCGGCTCCTCTCCTGCCGGTGCATTCCCCTGCCCCTCGGCAGCGACCCGAGGGGGAACCACCGCACTCCTGCTGCCATTGCCATCGGGTGCCCTCCCAGGCGTGGGCGCAGGCACGGGCGGCGGAGCAGCGGCAGGCGCCGGCGCTCCCCCTCCGTGGGAACTATCTGCCGGCGCCGCCGGCGCCGCCGGCCCAGGCGCGGAGGCCTCAGCCCCCTTGCCGCCCAGGGCAACCGGGAAGCAGCCGTAGTCAGCGCGATAGGTCCACCCTGTCCAGGTGGAGTAGCGACCGCAGGCGGCGTAGGCGCCTGCCTCCAGGCTGTAATTGCCCGTTGCCACCACGCTCTCCCGGAAGCCTTGCAGAGCGCTCTCCACGTAGGGCTGCACGCAGTCCGGCAGCGCCGTCGTCACCGGATATGCGTCGTCGCACCATATCGCTACCTGCACACCCATGTCGATGGCGATATCGCCCTGGTAGCCCAGGGAGCGGGCTACCGCCCTGATCTGGTCGGCGCTCCAGCCCGTGCAGCGAAAGGTGCTGTTGCCCTCGCCCTCATAGCGGGTCAAACAGGCGCTGGCGGCCATCCCCTCGGCCGCCCTGCGCGCTGCCTCCGCCAGGATGGGCGACTGCCTGAGGGGAGGCTTCCCCACCGCCGCTCGCCCCTCGTTGAGGGCAGCGAAGGCCCGGTCCGCCGGGACGAGTGTGACCACCACCTGCTGCCCCATCAGCGATGGGTCAGGAGGCGGCGTGAACGCCCGCCTGGGGTCCTGTGCTCCCGGCGTCTGCTCGATACGCGGCCCGGGAGGCTGAAGGCGTCCGCCAGGGGGGTCATCTGCCCTTGCCCCCATAGGCGAGTGGAGGGCGAGCCCAAGGCTGCCCCCCACGATTCCGGCCAGGAGGGCCGCTGTCACCAGCGGCCCCCAGCGTCGTCGTCCTTGCATGCGCTCAGCCTCCCGTTGCCGCTCTGCCTGTGCCTACTGCCCCTGGTCGGGCGCGATGATGACCGACTGGGCCTGCTGGACGGGATAGCGCAGCCTGCCCACTATGTAGATCTCTCCCAGGTCGTAGGGCCCAAAGGTGCGGCGCTCGGTGGTGCACTGCTGTCTCCCGTCCTGGCCGGTGATGCACCGCTCCCGCTCCGCCTGGAGGGTGAAGCTGCCCTGCCAGAAGGCCCATACTCTAACCAGATATTTCTGGTCCGGTTGCTGGAGGCTAGACCTCTCATAAGTGTGGTAAACCTCCGAAATCCACTCCGGCCAGGCGGCGCCGGGCGTGGTGGTGGTCATCCCCCAGCCGTCGCCGAAGTCCCAGAAGTAGCGCACCACCTGGGCATCGAGACGGCCCGACACCGCCCTCCACTCGCCAATGGAACAGGAGGCGGGGAAGGATGCCGACTTGCGCATGTCGTCCTGGTAGTTGCTCAGCCAGAAGTAGGACGGGAGGCCCGTGAGCCCCAGCCGCGGGTTGACCTCTATCTGGGGCCTGGGCGGGTTGAGGGCGCTCCGCGCCTGGTCACGGCAGCGCTGCTCGGGCTGCTCCTGCTCCGGCGACGGCGGTCTGTTCTCAGGGTTGCACGCGCTCATGTAGTCCTGGATCTGTTGCGGGTCGCCCTCCAGCGGCAGTCCTCTGCCTCCCCCGGGACTGAAGATCGTGCTGCAGTCCCACAGCGTGCCGCTGGGTCCCGGTCGCCAGCTGGTGCCATTGCAGTAGTTGTATAGCCAGTAATTACCCAGTGTAGGTGTGCTGCCCACGGAGGAGCAGTCGATGGGCTGCGCCGGCCGGTAGGAGCCCGGCGAGCCAGGGCTACTGCTCCCCGGCTCCTGGCCCTCGATGTAAACGCCGGCCACGAAGCCGTAGCCGGTATTGCACCCATAACCCCCATATCCAGGTCCCGCGACGGCCACGCACCCACTCGGATCATCAGCATAAGCCTGCGGCGCCGCCACCAAGAGGATGCCTCCCCCGATAGCAGCAAGGATGACGGCGAGGAGTGCTCTTGCCAATAGCGGCCGCCACCTTCGTCTCCTCGTCGCCATTGGGCATTTGGTGGCCCTAAACTCTTCCCCTCTCATGCTGACGGCCGGCCGCCCCGGCCTTCACCTCCTCTCCCTCATCCTGCTAAGGTCCCACCGGCACCCTGTCCCCCTTCTCTTGGTCATAGAAGCAGGGAGCGGGCACATCGTTGAAAGCGCTGATGCGCCAGGAGCCATCGTCCCAGCGGACGATGCCCGCCGCCCACTTCTTGTCATAGTCCTCCGTGCGCCGCTCCTCCCCTGTTGTCCAGTCCACGTAGTGGATGGTGTAACGCCGACACAGCTCCACCGTCGCCACGAGCCTCCCCCTCTCGTCAGGATGCCAATGGTTGGCGGGCTTCTCCTCCAGGAAGATGAGGTAAGGCCGGTAGTGGCTGATGGAGACCCGTGCCTCGCCCTCCTTCTTCATTTCCTCGATGCCCCGCCTGACGACGTCCCCGACATAGGCTGGAGCGCCGATGCCCGCCTTCTCCAGCACCGTGTGGTCGCCCAGGAGGAAGGCCACTTTCCTGCCCTCGTCCAGGCAATAGAGGGCGCGGGCGATGGCCCTGAGGTCCTGGTCTGAGAGCCGGCCTGCCGCCCGGTAGATGGGCCATTGCCGCTGGGGCAAGGGCAACGGCGACTCGCTCACCACGATCATGGGCTCCCAGGTGCTCTTCATCTGGATCCAGCGGGCCAGGTGCTCCGGCACCGGGGGCAGGTTGCACTCGCTGGTCGATGCCGTGGGGGTGACCTCCTGCGGGGAAGCCTGGACGGCGCTCTCGCTGCTGCCCCTGCCGCAGGCAGCGAGCAACAGGGCTACCCCTCCTATGACGCTTGCCGCCACTGCCAGCCGCTTCATCTTGAAGTCGCGCTTCCTCACGACCTGGTCACCTCCTGCCCCCCCCATTATAGCATTTGCCAGTGCGACCACTGCTGTGAACTCACACTCATCACCCCACCACCAGGAAGGCCACCCCCTCGTGGCAGTAGCCGCAGTAGCGCCCCTCTGGCGGCGCCGCCGGGTGGAACTCGACCACCTGTACCATCACCCTTCTGGCGCCTGAACGCCGCAGCATGCGCCGGCACTCGAGGCAGGCGTCCCGTTCGACGATGATCCTCGCCGGCCCGTGAGGACAGCAGATGCCACAGGCCTCCCAGCGCAGCGCCAGCTCCAGCCGACACCGGTCCGGCTCCTCGTCCTCATCGGGGAAGGCCCGCAGACAGTACTCCTCCAGCTCGCCCACGAACTCCTCCATCCCGTCTGGCGCCTGCCGCACCAGGGCGGTGATGTCGTAGGCGGGCAGCCTCTCGCCTATGCGATAGCTCCTGTCCAGGATCGCCACCATCCGTCCTGTCTCCGTCATAGCCATCACCTCCCTCCGATTCACAGCTCGTACTCCGAGTCCTCCACCTCCCGCACATCCACCGGCAAAACAAAGCCCGGCCCCGCGTCGGGAGCGGCCCTCGCCTGCATCAGCTCGGCGATCTGCCGCTCCACCTCCTGCCGCGGCCGGCCGTAGCGCTCCGCCGAGCGGCGCCGCACCTCCTCGGCCCTCGCCTCGTCCCCCTGAGGAGGGGGCAGCAGCCGGAAGCGGAAGGTGGGCATCGTCTCCCCCTCGCACCACCAGCGGGCATACGCCTCGTAGTCGGGCAGCGACACCAGGTCCTCCACCGTCACGCCGTGGCCCAGCTCCTCCTTCAGGTAGCGGGCGTCCTGGGCCGACACGGTGAAGACCGTCAGGCCATCGATGTTGGCGAACACCCCCGCCATGAGCCGCTCGTCGTACTGGCGCAGCCGCTCCAGCGACTGGGTGACCATCACCAGGCTCAGCCCGTATTTGCTGAGCTCCGACAGCATGCGCCCGAAGTCGGCCGCCCCCAGGGTAGCCGACTCGTCCACCAGGGCGACGATGCGCCGCCGCTCCTGGGGCGGCAGCCGCACCTGCTCTTCCACCAGCCCCGCCACCAGGTTGAGGAGGCTGGCGCCAAGGAGCATGGCCGTCCCCTCCCCCAGGTCACCCACCGGGACGTTCACCACCAGGGCGCCGCCTTCCCGCAGCGCCGCCCGCGGGTCCACCGTCGACTGGGGCTGGCCCACGAAGAGCCTGGCCGCGCTGGAGACGGCCCAGCGGGTGACACGGTTGGCGATGGGCTGCATCATCTCCTGCCGCCGCGCCAGGCTCAAATCCTCATAATTTGCCTTCCACCAGCTGATGAGGGCCACATCTGGGACCTGGCGCAGCACCTCCTGCTGCCGGAAGGCCTGGTTGGTGATGAGGGGCACCACGTCCAGGATGGTGTACTGGTCCTCCCCCTTTGCTAGCCGCGCCTCGTTGGCGGTGTGCAGGCAGGCCACCGACGTCCGCAGGAGCCCCTCCATGCGCGCCCCCCAGGCCAGGGGCCACAGGCGGTGGAACATGGTGATGATGCGCTCTGTCTGGAGGTCGCGCTCGGGGAAGAGGCGCACGTCCAGCAGGTTGAGCCCCACCGGCCTCTCCTGGCCCCGGCTGCTGAAGTCCAGGTAGACCACCCTGTCCACCAGCTCCTGGGGTGTTAGCCCCACCACCGTGCTGGCCAGGTCCCCGTGTGGGTCCACCACCACCAGGGAGATGCGCTCTCCCCGGGCCATCTTCCCCAGGACATGGCGGGCGAGGTGCAGCAGCAAGCTCGACTTCCCCCTCCTGGTCTTAGCCACCACCAGCTGATGGCGCAGCAGCAGCTCCTCGGGCATGCTCACCTGGAGCTCCCGCCCCTGCCAGGAGACGGTCCCCAGGGGACAGCCTCCCCTCACTGTGGCGCCTCGCGGCAGCACCATCCTGGACCCGGCCGGCCGGTACAGGGGGAGGGAGGCATCCAGGTGGAAGAGCAGCGCTGCCTCGGCCGACCCCAGGATGTCGCGCTTCGCAGGCGGCAGGCCCCCTTCCTCCCGCCTCTTGCCCTTGAGCGGCTTCGGGATGAGCGATCCCCCCGCCGGGTGGGAGACCGCCCGCGCCGCCGCCGCCTGTCGCTCCACCAGGGAGGCCAGCCGCTCCCTGGCAGCTGTCCCCTCTGGACCGAAGGCCGCCACCCGCAGGTCGGCGCAGAAGAGGGCGCCCGCCAGGAGCTTCTCCTGGGCCTGCTCCGCCGAGAGGCCCGAGTCCCTGGTGAGGCGGCGCCACAGGAAGAGGACGGCGGGCGTCCCCAGGAGGGCGGCGGCGCCCAGCGCCGCCAGCCCCTCCATGTTGCCGCTGCGGTAGAGGGACATCCCCAGGAGCACGGCCATGACCAGCCCCCCGCCCAGGACGAGGGTGATGGCGTCGTTGACGGGACTCTGCCACTGGTAGTGGAGCCGCGCCTGCCGCATGTACTCCTGTCGCGCCCGGTGCTTGATGATGACCCCCCTCAGGTAGGTAGACAGGGAGGCCGGCGCCGGCGCCAGGTCGAGCCGCAGCACCGCCCTCTCCCCAGGCGCCAGCATCCCCAGCACCGCCAGAGGCAGGGGCGGCGGCGCGTCGCTCACGGCGTAGGAGATGGAGAGCTGCGGCAGCGATGCCCTGGCGCCCGGCCCCGCCTCCACCCTCGCCAGGGGCGCAAGCCTCCCGGGGGAGAGGCGGAGCCTGGCCGCCGCCCGCTCCTCGCCTTCCCTCCGAACCCAGGGAGAGGCCATCGCCTCCTCCACCTCCGCCTGGGGATAGGCCGCCGACAGGGCCATCAGCGCCTGCCGGGCGAACTCCCTGGGCGCTTCCAGGAAGAAGCGCAGGGAGCCCTCCTCCGCAGCCACCATGAGGGCGCACCACGGCAGCGAGGAGAGACCCGACAGGAGCCTCTCCGCCCGCCGCGCCGGCTCCGTGTCCAGCCGGGAGGCGAAGACCTCGTAGACCACGGCCTCCCCCTGGCCGGTCCCCCCGGGGGCCGCCTGCGGCGCCTCCGCCTCCAGGACCGCCGTCCCGCTCGCCTGGCGCCCCTGGCGCTCATACAGCGGCTCGTCCAGCTGGGTGTAGCGGAGAGCATCCTCCACCGGCCGCTCCCTCTCCCAGCGGAAGATGCCGGCATCGTCGCCGGGGTCCCATCGGCTCATGCTCTCCCTACCTCCCCCTCTTAAGAGCCCCTTGCTGCAGCACCCATAACGCCATTGCCACCCCGACCGTGCAGCGCTTACGCCTGGGCAGGGAGGCCGGCAGGTCCCCTCCCCTGCAGCGCCCCCCTCGCTGCCCTGTCCAGCGCCTTCACCGCCTCCCCGCCGCCATACCACCAGGCCAGCAGAAGTCCTGGCCAGCGCTGTCGCATCTGGAGCCACGCCTCCGCCTGTCCCTGGGAGAGGCTGACTCCCTGCCCTGCTGGCCCCAGTCGTTCCTGCCACCACCGACGTCTGGCCATAGGGACCAGTACGAAATGCCAGACGGCGAGCGCCAGAGGCGAGAAGGGCCAGACAAGCACAAGCCCCAGCAGCAGCACATCTGGCCATCCCATGCCCACCGGGAGCGCCCACACTATGGTCGACTTTACGGCATCGGTCACACTCTCCACCTGCCAGACGACGTTGCCCACCTGAAGGTCCTCCGCGACCCTCCGCGAGAGCACATTCAGCAGCGCATAGGCGCTGCCCAGCCACACCATTATCGCAGTGGCCACACCTATCGTCCTCATGTTTCCGGTCTTGCGTTGCTCACGGTCCAGAGGCAGCGGCGGCAGCTGGAACACCATCTCCCTCAGAGTCCGTCTGCCCAGTGGCTCTCCCATCCACAGCACGAGCCGTCTCACCAGCTGGAGGGTAGCTGCCATGAGGAGGCACACGACCACTGCTGGCAGCCCTCGCAAGAGCGGCCCTGCCACAGGCCCACCCCACGTGGCGAGGGCCTCCCCTGCCGCGAAGGGGCCCAGCAGTGCCACTTCTATCATGAGAACGGGCAGCAGTGTGTCCGGTAGCGCCGTCTCCTGCAACCATCCCTCGGCGCGCGGCGCCAGCACCTGGGCGAGGAGCACAAGCGCCCCCGCCCCTGACAGGCGCAACAGGAGCTGCCTCATCATGCGTCCCCTTTTCCCTCCCGATGTCGCTCCGTCCGCATACGACCTGACGGCGCCGCTCATGCTCTCCCTCCTCCCGTCCGCACGAGGCCAGCTTCGCGGCCCATCCGCTGCGTCATGGCTGCGATCGCCCTGCCTGTCACCCAGGCGAGAGCCACCATCCCTGCCGCTGCCAGCGCCGCCGGCCAGCCCCGCAGCAGGACGGCCGCCATCCCCATCTTCCCGGCCGCCAGCGCCTCGCCCCCTGCCAGCGGCCAGAGGAGGGCCGCTGCCGCTGCCGCCGGCAGGGCGCCCCTCTCAGCCGCTGCCGCTGCCAGGCCCACTGCCGGGTCTCCCAGGACCTGGGCCGCTGCCCCTGCCAGGAGGGCCACGCCGGCCATCGCCGCCAGCAGCCTAAGCGGCCTCCACCGCATCTCCACGCTCTCCCCTTGGCCTCGCCCTGGCAAGGGCCTGCCGCCAGCAGGAGCGCCCCTCCGATTCCAGCAGAAGGGCCGCCCGCGTCCGCAGGGTCTCCACCGCCTCTGCCAGGGCCCCCATGATGAGGGCAGCGGTGATGGGCTCCCCCACCGCCCGGCTGAGCATCACTGCCCTGGCCACGGCGTGGGCCATCTCTCCCCTCTCGCCGTCCGCCATCTGGAGGACGAACTCGGCGCCTGCCCGGAAGCCCCACCTGAAGGCCATCTCCGCCGCCTGGCACCCACAGAGGGCTTCCGCGTCCCTGGCCGTCATCCCTCTCTCCCCTCCCGCCGCAGGGCGGCCAGCTCCCTTGGGTCGGTGGTGCACAGCTCGTGCTCGCGGCCGCTGGCCACTATCCGCACGGCCGCTCGCGACCCCAGGGCCATCATGAGTCCCTCTCCCTTCTCGCAGGAGAGCAGGAACTGCCGCTCCTGGGGCGACAGCTTGAACACCTCCGCCACCAGGTCGATGACCGCCGGGTCCTGGCGCAGCAGGAAGGCCACGGCCACATTCTGCAGCACGGCCCGTCCCTCCTCGGCCATGAGCATGTCACCCACGTCCTGGGAGACTACCCGCAGCCCCAGGTAGTGCTTGCGCGCCCGCCGGGCCAGCGAGGACAGGAAGCGCGCCCCCTCGCGGTGGCGGGCCAGCGTCCAGGCCTCGTCCACCAGGAAGATGCGGGGCCGCGGCCGCCTCCTCACCTCCCGCCACACGTGGTCGGCGATGAGGTAGAAGACCACCGGCCGCAGCTCCTCCTCCAGGTCCCTCACCCCGAAGGCCACCAGGGGACGCCGCAGGTCGACGCTGGTGGGCTCCCGGAAGAGATGGGCGAAGGCCCCCTCCACGTAGCGGGCCAGCCGGTCTGCCAGCCCATAGGGGTTGCCCTGCTCCCTCAAGACCTGGTAGAGGTCGGCCAGGAGGGGCGCCGGCCGCCGGTGGGTGTGGGCCTCCCGGGTGATGCCCGCCCGCCGGTAGGTCTCCCTGATGGCCATGTCCAGGGCGCCCTGCTCCCGGGAGGAGAGGACCTCCCCGGGCGCCGTCACCATCAGGGAGATGAGCCCCTGGAGGGCGCCCACCCTCTCGGCCAGGATGTCCTCCCCCTCCTCCAGAGGGCGCTCCGGCAGATCGAAGGGATTAATATGCGCGGCCCTCGCGCCCGCGAGGGTGATGAACTCTCCCCCCACGGCCTCGCATAGCCGCCGGTACTCGTGCTCAGGGTCCACCACGTAGTACTCGATGCCCGCCAGCAGGGCCCGCAGGGCCTCCACCTTGCACAGGTAGGACTTGCCCGCCCCCGACTTGGCGAATACCACCATGTTGGCATTGGGCATCTCCCTCCCGAAGGGGTCCAGCACCACCAGCGAGTTCCCCTGCAGGTTGATCCCGTAGAGGATGCCCCTTCCTGTCCCCAGGTGCGAGGAGGCGAAGGGAAAGGCGTAGGCCAGGGTGGTGGTGTCCACGTTGCGCCGTCGCCCCAGGTAGTCCAGCCCCAGGGGGGCGCAGGAGAGGAGCCCCTGCCACTGTTCATAGAGGGCAGGCCGCAGGGCCGCCAGCATGCTCTCCAGGGAGGCCGCCAGCCGGCGCTGCCTCATCTCCACCTCTCTCCTGTCCTTGCCCCGCAGGAGGACGTAGATCCGCAGCGAGTAGGCCCGCTCGTCGCCTCGTGCCAGGGACTCCCGCAGGCGCTCCACGTCCTCGTAGGCGATGGCCCGGAAGGCCTCCTCCACCCTTCCCGCCTTCATGTCCAGCATGCGCGAGCTCTGCAGCTCCGCCAGCTTGCGCGTCAGCTGCCGCACTATCGGCCCCGTGGGCAGAGGGTCGATGTGCAGCGCCAGGTCCACCGGCTCCTCCATGTCCACCACCGGCAACAGCCAGCCGGCGTTCACGTGTCGGGGCAGGGAGGAGATGTAACAGGCGCGCACTGTCTCCCGCCCTTCCACCACCAGGTGGTCGCGCTCTACCTCCACCGCCGCCGGCGCCACCAGGTCCACCGCCCTGCGGGCGCCCCTGGCAGCAACGGTGGCCTCCGCCGCCGTGGCGCTGCCGCCGAAAGCCTTCTTAAGCAGACCGTAGAACACCGGCCCTCACCTCCCTGCGGGGGATGCTCCCCTCTCTCCTGGTGGCCACATGGACGGGCAAGAGCTCCCTGTCGATGTCCTGCGCAAAGGGCGCCCCTGACCCCAGGAAATCGTGCAGGGGAGTGTCTCGGAAATTGTGTATACTCCGGGCAGCGAGAAGAGGAGGTGGAGCCCATGGCAAGGAGGCGTAAGGAG
>CACRXD010000027.1_pt1 | contig 13629 bp, 13 predicted proteins | sample 5377101 | NCBI WGS metagenome assembly CACRXD01 (sample SAMEA6061844, study PRJEB28556) | metagenome
TTGGTGTCGTAGCCATACAGCGTGGGCAGGTCGAAGGCGATGGACAGCCCCGTCTGCCCCTCCGACAGCAGGAACTTGAAGCGGGCGTTGGTCTCCTCCGCCAGCCCGAAGCCCGAGAACTGGCGCATGGTCCAGACCTTGCCCCGGTAGCCGGTGGCGTAGATGCCGCGGGTGTACGGGTACTCGCCCGGATAGCCCAGGTCCCGCTCGTAGTCCAGACCGGCCACGTCGGTGGGGTCGTACACCCGGCGCACCGGCCGCCCCGAGATGGTGGTGAAGGACTGGGGCCTCTCCACCCCCTCCCGGGCCACCCGCTCCTCCCACTCCTGCCGCCTGCACCTCAACCCCACCAGCTTCTCCTGCTCCAGCATGGGCTACCTCGGACGCAGTTCACTCGGGGGCACCCAAGTAGACGCTTTGGACACGCGGGTCGCGTTGGATCTCGTAGGGACGCCCCTCGGCAATCTTAGACCCGTGGTCGAGCACCACGACCACGTCAGCAACCCTCATGACGAGCGCCATGTCATGCTCGACCAATACTACTGTAATCCCCCGCTCTCTCAGACGCATGAGCACATTAGCCAAGTGATCCCGTTCGCTGAAGGAAAGGCCGGCGGCCGGCTCATCCAGCACTAGCACCTGCGGCATCATGGCTATAGACTTGCCGATATCGAGCATACGCTTGCGGCCAAATCCTAGGGTCCCGACCAGAAGTGAGGCTGTATCGAGCATGCCTATCGAAGCCAACAGCTCCAACGCCCTGCGCCTCAACCTACGCTCCTCGGCCAAGTACCACGGCGTCGGCACTACCATGTCCAGGGGCGTCCAGCGAGTGTACAGCACCTCCTGAGCCACAAGCATGTTGTCGAGTGCCGACAGTCTGTCGAATGCGTTGCCGGACTGTAGGAGACGGGAGAGCCCGAGCTCCGCGATGGTGTGCGGTGCGCGCCCGTCAATGCGTATACTGCCGAGCCATACCTCCCCAGCATCGGGCCGGTCTATTCCCGAAATAATGTTCAACAACGTCGACTTGCCAGCGCCGTTGGGCCCTATCACCGCTGTCAGGTGCCCCCTTTGTATGTCAAGCGAAACGTTGTCCAGCGCCTTCACCCCTCCAAACGAGCGACAAACTCCAATTACTCTGAGTATTGGCCGATTCCGGGACGCGGCAACGGGAGAACTGCGACTGCCCCCGGTGGGGATCGTTAGCGCATACGCGTCTAACTGCCATTGCTGCCCACCTGACTCGTTAGAACCGGTAAGACGATGACTGGTTATCGATAAAGCCCTGCTTATGACTGGGCTCGCAGAGCTGTCACGATGGTGTCTTCTGAGTGTTGGTAACCACCGGCCCCCTGCGCCCATCCATGTGCTAATCCACCCCCCCAACCGGCCAGCGATTCTTACGATCCCACCCGGCAGAAAAAGGACGAAGGTGGCCAACAGCACGCCGAAGATAATTGGCTCATATACTGACTCGATGCCGCCCTCGGTTCCGAAGGTACGCCTTACCCAGTTTCTGGCGATCCCGAGGCCTATTGCTCCCACAGCGCCACCTATGGGGCTGTCGGCACCGCCTATCACCACGTACGTGAGTAGCCGTAGCGTGAGGTCAAAATCCCACACGTGAGGCCCTGCGCCCCTCAAATAATGTGCCCACATGCTTCCCGCCATGCTGGCCATAATGCTACCTACCGCGAACGCCATCACCTTATACCTTATGCTGTTGACTCCAAGCAGCTCGGCGGCCGGCTCGTTATCGGCCACTGCGCGTAAAGCCCGCCCTGGCCGAGTAGAAGCGAAGGTATGGGCTATGTAAATGCATGCCACTAACATCACCAGCATGACGAGGAAAAAACGCCCTGACTGACCGGCGGTCCAGTTTCCGATGTGGAAGGGAGGTACCCCCTGCGGACCCAAGGCCCCTCCCCAGAGAGGCTCGTTTTGTCTGACCACGCTCAAGAGCAGCAGATGGATTGCCAGAGTCGTGAGGGCCAAATGCCATGGACTCAACCGCAAGGCAATCCTACCGGTTAGAAGAGCGATCACGGCCGAGAGCAGGGCACCGAACATAAGCGCTGGGACAGGTGCCCAATCATGTTTCGTGGTCAATATAGCAGTTACATACCCGCCCATCAGGAAAAAAGCCCCTTGCCCCAGCACGAACTGGGCACCGAGGCCAAGGACGAGCCCCAGCCCCACGGCGCCCACTGCCTCCAGCAGGATGATATTAGCGGCGTCCAGCTCCCTAACCCCTGCGTATAGCGGGATGGTGGCTGCGATGGCGAAGACGACGGCTGCTCCGCCAAGGCCGCCAAGGTGGCTAGGTACCAGGGGGCTCGAGCTGGTGAAGGGTGCTGCCACACGCACTACCTGTCTACGCGCGGCAACGATGCTGGAGCGCAATTCCCTCAATGCCCCGCTAGCGCGGCGTCTTGACCGCCAAATCCCGCTCAACAGACGCAGAGCCTCTGGCCAGGCCAAGTATAGTATGAGGATGAGAAATATGGAGGCATCAACGTAGGCACTGGTCCAGTAACCAGCAATGAATGCTCTCGTCACGCCCAGCGCCAACCCGGCTGCGACGGTGCGTACCGGATCCCTGAAGCGTGCTAGCGCCGCCGCTACGAACCCCGGAAGAGCAAGATTGAACCCGATGGACCAAGAGGTGAAGGTGACCGGTACAGTAACCGCACCGATCAACCCGCCCAGGCCCGAACTTATGGCGAAGGCGACGAGGGACATGATGCCGAGGCGGATACCGAGGAGAAGGGCACCCTCGGGGTTCTCGGCACATGCACGCATGGCACGCCCAAGGTTGGAGTGATGGAACAGGGCGCTCATGGCCAAGAGGAGCATGATGGTGGTCCCCCAGATCCAGGGCAGTTGGAAGTCAAAACGGGCGCCAGCGAACCCCCACGTGCCTTCTATGAACGGGGTCACGCGGAATATGTCTTTGCCCCACGTCACCAGGGCAATACCTCGCAAGATAGCGCTGACGGCCATCGAGCCCACCACCAGCGCCAGGACGTTTCCGCGGCGGATGGGAGCTACCGTGAGACGCTCCTGCAGAACTCCAGCTAACATGGCCGCCAGGCAGGCGATCAGGATCCCTATGGGTAGGGGAAGGCCAGCCCGCACGGCCCAGGCAGTGACCATTCCGCCCAGCATCACGTATTCGCCTTGAGCGAAGTTGTAGACCCTGGTGACGTTGGCTGTTATGACAAAGCCCAGAGCCACCAGGGCATAAATACACCCCACTGTCAGGCCTGACAGCGTGAACTGGACGAATTCACTCATGTCGTGGTTCCGACCCTCCTAGGAGCAACCGTCACCGTCGTTAAGCAGCGGTGCGATCCAATGCGCGTATGCGCTCTGGCGCAACGTCCGTGCGCACATCTCCAACACCCGGCCCGCACCGTCTACTGAATCCGGCGAGGCAGACCACGATAGGCCGGCAGACACGCCCGTCGCCAGCCACTTGTCAAACCACGCCACGGCGTCCCCCATCGCTTTCCCATGAGCATGTTCCCTGATACAGCCCGACCGTATTGTAGGGCAGCAGTACCCACTTCTTAGGCGCTCCCGCCCCTGCAAACAGTTCCTCAACACGCTCGAGCGGGTGGTGCAGTCGTACCTGAGATAGGTCACGACACATATCACACGGCACGCGATGAGGTCCATGATCCTGTCGGGGAAAGAACTCGGCGACCTCCTCAACGAACTGGAGCGTCAGGTAGAACCGGTAGCCTGGGAACTGTTCCTCGGCCGCCTCGATGAACCCGACCGCCCGGTCATCACCTGGCATGGCGGGATGGCTCTCGCCAGGGAGGCAGGTCACCGGCATACGCCGAGGCTCCCTCACTAGTACCAACCTCCAGCGCCCCTCGACGAGCATCTCCTGTATCTGATGCCGTTCGATATGGTTCCGCGAGTAACGCATCCAGCTCGTGCCGAATACGGAACTCTGGGCCACAACGCAGCGGATGCACCGGTTCGCAGCGGCTGCGTAAAGCACAATACCCCCGCTAAAGCTCGCACCCCATGCGCCTATACGCCAGGCTTTGATGAGCTCCACATGCTGCTCCAGCCAACCCACGGCGTCGCGGAACTGTTCGACCTCATCCAGCAGTGCGATCTGTGCCCAGGGGCTCGGCCTCACTTGCTCCAAAGCCGCGGGAGCCGACCGCCATTACCATGTATCCCGGCCACAAAACATCGCGCGTGGGCCCTTGGAGTTCCCTGGAGCATCGAAAATCCTTGGCCGATCAAGCCCGGGGGTGCACCGGGAGACTGCTCTGGGTTCGGCCAGTGCAGGTTGGCCGCACAACGCATGCTGCATGCATCGAGAGTGGCCGGTTCTCGCCCCGTTCTGCTCATCGCCAAACAGACGCCCTTGTTATTCTCGTATTCGCCCGTCCGTCCTCCCATGCTTCTACTGTCCGGGCACCGTCTTCATGAAGTCGGCAGGAACTTGGGCGCGTTATGAGTGACGGGCCCTACCAGAATGTACCGTCCTTCCCTTAAGGTCATGAAGGTGAACCCTTCTTTGAAATCCCCGATGAGGCGGTGGTCGGTTGAAGAAGTGTGGATGGTACCGTGCAGCGTCCGGAAGTCCCCGCTGAACGATTCCAGCTCCTTGGCTATGTTCTCGCGGGTGATGGGCTGGCCCTTTTTGTCCAGGCGCTTTATAGCTTCGGCAAATGTGTTCACAGCATCGTAGCCATAGACAGCAAACAACGGGAAGTCCTTACCCGGGAACATCCGCTGGTAGTTGGTGACTAGGGTACGGCAGTCAGCCTTCACTGGGTCGTTGTCGGGTAGCTGCTCCCACACAATGCATTTGTGGCTTACCCAAACTACCCCCTCGCAGGCGCGACCACAAGCGCGGGCGACGGCGGGATTCGACAGCCATTGCTCCGCCACGATAGGTTTGTCGATACCTATTGTCCGGGCATTGATAATGCCCACCGGGTTCAAGCTTTCCAAGTAGTAGGCGTCGGGGTTAGTATTGCGCAGGTTGACTAGCTGAGGAGTGGCGTCGCTGGCGCTGACGCCGAACTGCTCTACCCTTGTCACCCGCACGCCGAGCTCAGATGCCCGCTTCTTGATAGCCGCCTCGATAGTGTTGATGGAGTATTCGGTGTCGAGATGCAGGACAGCGATGCTCTGTGCGTTGAACTTGTCCTTGACATAGTTCACGGCTGCCGCCGACAGCTCGCCGGTGGGGGCGTTGGCGAAGACGAATTTCTTTACCGGGACGTCGATGGCCTCGACACCACCGGCCACGATGAGGGGGAGTCGTACCTCGTCACTCACCTGTCGGGCACCGAGGCCACCTGTGGCCAGGATGTGCGCACCGATAACGCCGGAGTCGGAAGCGACCTGGCGGTACAGGCTCGCGGCCCGCTCCTCGCGGCCTTCGCTCTCGAACTCGACGATCTCGATCCGGTACTTGCCGTTCACGCCCCCGGCCGAGTTTATTAGATCGGCAGCTACCTTCATGCCCTCGATGGGGGCATCGCCGATCAGCTGGCGCGACATGATGGCAGCGATCTTTAGGATCCTTGGCGTTCCCTGTTGTTGCTGGGGTTCGGGGGTGGATGCTACGGGTGCCTCTTCTCCCTCCCCACATGCGACCGTCACCACGAACAGGGCCATTAAAACCACCAGGGGCAGCCGGCCCAACCACATCCTTATACCCGGCGCCTTGTGTGCCATGCTCCTTCCTCCTTCCGGCCTGGTGGCCGACTACATGGCCTGACTGCGCACAATCACCTTACCGGAACTCATCGCGCGCAGAGTATTTGACCTTGACGTCTATGTCAGTCCACAAATTTGCAAAAGGCGTGCTTCCACGTCAAGGGCCGTGAAGCTGCGCTCGAACTTGCGAGTGTTCCAGTTTAGTGACGGCGGGGCCGGCTAGCTATGCCTCTCCCGGTCGGCGGCCGGGTGGTTGTCCACGCTCCACCCTCACGCTCAGCGTTCGGGGTCGCCTGCCGTGGCGGGTGATACTCGTGGGGGCCACGTCTATCCCAATAACGTGCTGCAGCAATCTGGCCACTTCCCTGACGGGCAGTGCGCAGGCTAGTGACCGGATCAGCTCTCGAACCTTGCCAGTAAAAGGGGTCCGCTCTATCTGAAGAAGAGCGTCCAACGGCGTCAAACACACGCGACAGGGCATGCAGACGAAGTAACGCCGCGACACCTTTATCACGCCAAACAGAGTAACCAAGTGCCGGGCGCGAAAGCCCTTAAGGGACATGGGTCGCGAGCACATCGGACATGACGGTTTGGGTAGGCTTTCCTCTACCTCCCTGAGGAGATCGGCCAGTAGGTCGGCCAGTAGTCGTCGGCCATAGGTCCAGATTAGTGCCTCCAGGTCATCCAGGGTTAGCTTGGGCTGAACATTGTCTATACGCTCTCGTACCTCTTCCACCAGGCCCGCAAAGGCCTTGGCTGCGGCGTCCGTTGTTACATCCTTGCCCATATTACCCACAAAAATCGAACATGTTGCAACACACTATGCGACAGAATTCCGTTGACATGGGTCGCCTTCTGCATTATAAGAACATCGACGTCAATGTCAATACAGGAGGTGCGCCCGATGGAATTCGGCATATTCTTCGTCCGGGAGTGCCGTGACAGGAACTTCCGGAAGGCGTATGAGGAAATGATCGCCCAGACGGAGTACGCCGAAGAACTCGGTTTCGACTCGGTTTGGCTGGCTGAGCACAGGAGCAGTGATTATGGTTCCATGCCTTCGATGCCAGTGCCGCTGGCGGCCTTGGCTATGCGCACCAAGAGAATGCGTCTGGGTACTTTGGGCACGATCTTGCCGCTCCATAACCCCCTTCAGGTCGCGGCCGAGTATGCCATGGTCGACAATCTCAGCGGGGGACGTGTGGAGATCGCCCTCGGTCGAGGGTACCAGCCCGGCGAGTTCGCCTCGTGGGGCACGGAGCTGAAGGAGACGAGGGAAAAGTTCTGGGAAGGGCTTGACCTGATGGTCAAGGCCTGGACAGCCAAAGAGCCCCTCACCTTCCGCGGAAAGTACTACCGTTGCGAGAATCTCGACCTGAGGCCGAGGCCGCTCCAGCAGCCGCACCCGCGCGTCCATATCCTCTCCTTGAGCCCGGAGACGTTTGAGCTGGTAGCTCAGAAGGGGTTCGACATGGCGGTGACGCCGACAGCGATGCCGTTCGAGGTGCTCAAGGAGCGCATCCAGACGGCGCGGCGGATACTGGTGCAGAATGGGCGGCGGGAAGAGGACATAAGCATGCCGTTCCTGGTGCAGGTTCACGTAGCCCCGACCAAGGAGGAGGCCCGTAGGCGAACCGAGGAACCCATCAAGTGGTACTTCAGCACCCTCATGAGGCTGATCCCGCGGGGCTACGAGCAATATGAGTACTTCACCATGCTGGCTGAGCAGTTCTCCGGTGAGGTCGACTACGACGCGATAGTCACCAACGGCATCTCCTGGATCGGCACCCCCGATGAGGTCGCCGAGCGGATCCGGGTTGCCCGCGACGAGCTCGGCATCAGGCGCTTTGTGGCCTGGTTCCAGTTCGGCGGTATAGAGCACCGTTATGTCATGGACTCCATGAAGTTGTTCGCCCGCGAGATAATACCGTGCTTCCGCGAAGCCCGGGCTCCGCTGGCGCCAGTGACGGCCGAGCGCCGCGCCTGACCGCCGGCAAGGTGGCTCGCACCCCACTCTGCTCGGGCACGAGTCGCGATCCGGGTGTATAGGCGAGACACCTACACGGTTGGAGGAGGACATGCCAAGCGTAGAGACTCAGCGGGCGATGCAGATCTGGCGGGACACAGCCACCGCCCTGGGGAGCAAGCGGTTCATATGGGAGATGCGGGTGGGCTACGAGGAGCTGTGGGGCCGGTTCTCGCGGGCACCCGAAGACTGCTCTTACGAGCCGGTGGCGGCCGGGAATGTGCGAGGCGAATGGATAATCCCGCCGGGCGCCGGCAGTGATAGGACCATCCTGTATTTGCACGGTGGGGGCTACGTCATCTGCTCGCCCAACACCCACCGCGAGCTCGTCGCCGAGTTGGCTAAGGCCGCCGGCTGCCGGGCGCTCTTGCTGGACTACCGCCTTGCGCCGGAGTTCCCCTTCCCTGCTGCGGTCGACGACTCGATCAGTGCCTACCGCTGGCTGCTCGCCCAAGGCTTTAGGGCGGATCACATCGCGGTGGCCGGCGACTCAGCCGGTGGGGGTCTGGTGGTGGCGACGCTGGTGGCCATACGCTATTATGGCCTGCCGCAGCCCGCCGCGGCTGCCTCCTTGAGCCCGTGGGCAGATCTGGCCTGTACTGGGGGTACGCTGGACACCAAAGCACAAGAGGATCCCATCGTGTCGCGTCCGCTCCTCCAACAGCTGGCCCAGATGTACCTGGCTGGAGCCGACCCCACGGCACCACTGGCGTCGCCCTTGTACGCCGACCTAGCAGGACTGGCTCCGCTCCTCATCCAGGTAGGAACGGCGGAGACGCTTCTGGACGACGCGAGACGCCTGGCCGACAAGATCCGAAGCCAGGGCGGGCAAGTTGAGCTGCAGGAGTGGGAAGGGATGCCGCATGTGTGGCACTTCTTCGTGTCCTTCCTGGCCGAGGCCAAGGACGCCCTCGCGCAAGTCGGCTCGTTCTTCAGGGAGCGCATGGCTGCTGGCTGATGTGACACGCAGCCACGTCGGGGACAGGGATGCGGTTCGGCCTCGGGCCCTTTCCGATTAACGTCGCGACAGGGCGGCGGAGCGATTGGACACTGCTTTCTCAGTATTGTCTGTGGGCTGAGGAAGAGGGCTTCGACTCTGTTTGGCTTGAGGACGCAGGGAACGGTGGGGGGGGCATGCCGTTCGTCGCAGCTGCTGCCCTCGCCAGGATAACGCGAGCGGCAAGGCTAGCGGTGTCATGCCCCTTCGGGCCGGTCCACCCCCTCTACCTGGCTGAGGATGGGGCAGCCCTTGACAACATCAGTGGTGGACGGCTCCTGTTTGCGCCTTCTGATTCTTGGGGCACCGCACCCACCGACGCGTATGGGCTCCCCGCAGGCGAGGTAGGCGAGCGCTTCTGGGAAGCCGTGGACATTGTCCGGCGTGCGTGGGCTCCTGGCGCCATGTGTTACCGCGGGCGAGTCTGGTCGGTGCCGAAGCGTTTCGGCGCGGCGGTAACGGTGACTCCCAAGCCCGTCCAGTTACAGGTGCCGGTGTGGGTACGTACTGCCCATGCGCAGAGCGTCGCCCGGGCAGCTCGCTTGAGCCTGCCAATAGTTCTGGAGCCGTGGATGGCGCCAGCGCAGCTTCGAGAAGCGGTGGCCGTTTATAAAAGCGAAGTAGCGGAACCGGACGGTGTTCCCATCGCCCTCATCCGCGACGTCTACGTGGCTGAGTCTGCGCATGAGGCAGAGCGCGGTGGCCGCCGTTTGGTGCACAGGTTGAAGGAGTGGTATGCTCGGAGAGGTTGGGCGACTGGCGAGCAACTCCAGCAACTAGGGGAAGCGGTGGTGGTAGGGGAGGTCGAGCAGGTAATAGCGCGATTGGAAGAGTATGAAGCGGGAGGGGTGAATTATTTGGTATGTCGTTTGGTCTGCCCAGGCATAACGTATGGGGAGGCTCAGCGCTCCTTGCTCTTATTCTCCCGTTGTGTAATGCCCCGGTTTAAGATGTCTGGCTTTCCACAGGGGATCAGGCCACAGAGCGTCGCTGATGCCGTCAGCCCCGTCTTGGGCTACCTGCGAGGGGAAGGTCAAGGATGAAGTTCGGCATCGGCTACTGGAGCATGGCTGCCACGCGACTGACCCCCAGATCCCACGTGTTGTTATACGAGGAGCTAGTGCGCGATGCCATCGCGGCCGACCAGATGGGATTCAGCGACATATGGGTGGTGGAACACCATTTCTGGTACGACGGACATTGCAATGCAGGGTTAGTAGCCCTGTCCTCCCTAGCGACTGCTACTAGCAGGATAGGGCTCGGTACCTCGTGCCTCTTGTTGCCATTGCATGACCCGTTAAGGGTAGCCGAGATGGCAGCCTTGCTCGACCGGATGAGCGGCGGACGGCTACGTCTGGTGCTCGGGTTGGGTTATCGGGACGAAGAGTACGACGGGCTAGGAATCGACCGGCGCCGCCGAGTGCTAAGGCTTGAGGAGGGGATAACGATACTGCGCAGCGCCTGGAATGAGAGCTTGTCCGGGTTCTCGGGCAGGGAATTCCGCTACGGTCATGTAGATGTACCCTTTCGACCGGCTCAGCCCGACATCCCGATAGCTTTGGCCGGGTTCGTCCCAGCGACGGCGGAGCGGGCGGCACGTCTACGGTGCGGGCTCATGTTGGGGCCGGTCATCGACGCCCAATACGCCTCACAGCTCGTCGGCCGGTATTACACAGTTGCTCGCGAGACGGGATTCGACCCAGGGGGTCACATCATCGGCATATGCCGCGACTTCTGGATCGCCCGCACCAGTCAACAGGCCCGTGAGGTGGCAATTCCCAGGCTGTATCATTACTATGGTGAGACGGTCGCACTGGGCTGGAAGCTGTTCAGAGATGAGAGCAATGAGGTTATCGGCCTTGAAAGGCCCCAGCTCCTCAAGCAATACGTGGACGCAGCCGTCAGTGCGGCCATCGTGGGGGATCCAGACACCACCTACGACGAGTTGGCAAAGCTGGGGCGTATGGGCTTCAATTACGTTCAGCTGCGGTTCCGCTTCGATAGCCTGCCCCAAGATGAGATCCACCAAGCGATGAGGCTTTTCGCGCTGACGGTGATGCCGGATCTGGAACATTTGAACCATGGGAAGGAGGGGTAGGTATGGTTACCTCGCTCGTTGCCGACAGGATCCGAGCACTCGAGGATAGGGAGGCGATCAAGGAGGTTATAGCTAACTACTGCCACGGTGTCGACAAGAGGGATAAGGATCTGTTTCTCAGCCTGTGGACTGAGGATGCGGAGTGGCGCATTGGCCCGCCTTTCGGCGACTTCAAGGGGCAGGGGGCGATCGGCTCCGTTCTGGAGCAGATCTGGCAGGCCTTGCCCACCAGCGAGCATTTCACGACGAATATAGTGATAGACGTGAACGGGGACGAGGCGGAGGCGCTGAGCGACGTGCTCTGCACCGCTACGGACTCGGCTGGCCGGGCCATCGTGATCGCCGCCACGTATCGCGACCATCTAGTCCGCGGCAGCGATGGCCGCTGGCGCTTTCGCGTTCGAGGAGTGAAGATCCACTACTGGGCGCCGGTAACGGATCCTTGGACGTTGGAACAACGACACAAATTCGCATAGGCGTGCGCTCGGGGCGGGTCGGTCACCCTATGGGCGCTATCCATTGTCCAGCCAGGAGCTACTGTTGCTATACCTTACAGGATGTTGAGGGAAGATGGTGAGCAGGCGTCTCGCCCGTCTAGCGAGCCAGGAAGCGCTGACCACACGAGAGCGTATCCTCGCTTCAGCCAGAGAAGTATTCAAGGACAAGGGCTATTTCCGTAGCCGGGTCGAGGACATCATTCAGCGCTCCGGCATCTCCAGAGGTACCTTCTACTACTACTTCCGTAATAAACGGCATGTTTTCGAGGAGCTGGTCGAGGTTGCGGTTGACGAATTGTTCCAGGAAGCCCGGAGGCGGGCGGACGGGGCTGACCCGTACTCCCGCATCGAGAGTGGCAATCGAGGCTTCCTCGAGGTGTGGGCCAACCATGCCGATGTGTTGCGGAACCTTTTTCAAGTATCGATGATCGATGAGCGGTTCAGAGCAATACATCAAGAAATGCGGATGCGGTTCATCGTCCGTATCCGCCGGCGGATAGCTGAGGATATTGCACATGGGCGATGTCGCCCTATGAACCCCGATATAGTCGCCTCGGCGCTGGGTGCTATGATGGACTGGTTCGCGTTCCTGTGGCTCGGATTGGGCGCATTTCAGTTCCCCGACTGTAACTTTGATGAGGTCGTCAAGGAATTGTCTCGTCTATGGTATCGCGGGGTCTACGGCTGAGCACCAGTTGGAGCAAGCCACATGTATAGTAGCCCTCATCAGCCAGCCCGATGAAACACATGGTGAGGATAGGCTGTTCGTGGCCTTACTCGAGGCATGGAAGGCGTCATCCGCAGCTAAGCACCGTCCGGAGGGCCTGAGATGAAGGTGGAGTTTGGCCTGATCTATGATTTTCGCAGCCCAGGTCCCAGCGGGCGATCCTTTTCCGAGCACTACCGTCTTGTTCTGGATCATGTCCGTGCCGTGGAGAAAATGGGTTACGGGGCCGTGTTCGTGGCCGAGCACCACTTTAGCACCGACGGCTATATGCCCGCCCCGCTGGCGGCGGCCGCTGCCATCGCAGCCGTAACGGAACGCATTCGCGTCGGGACGTGGATAGTCATCCTGCCGCTGCATCACCCCCTGGATGTCGCTGAGCAAGCAGCCGTTGTGGACAACATTTCAGGCGGCAGGCTGGAACTCGGTCTGGGCCTAGGGTATGCGGTCGACGACTTTCGTGGATACGGCATATCGCGCAAAGAGCGGCGTGGCCGTATGGACGAAGGGGTGGAGATCCTGTACCGGGCGCTCCAGGGTGAGAGGTTCTCCTTTGCAGGCCGCCATTTCACTGTCACCGACGTGCAGCTCAGCCCACCTCCGGTTCAGCAACCGCCGCCTGTTTGGCTGGCAGCTCGCAGTCCGGCCGCCGCCACGCGAGCAGCCAAATATGGCTTTGACATGATGATGTTTGGCGGCCCAGAGATCTACACGGCCTATCTTCAGGGGCTAAACGCTGCGGGCCACACCCGAGACGGGAGTAAGCATCGTGTCGCGACCCTGCTAAGCTTCCTGCCCTGGTTCGTATCCCACGACCCCGAGAGAGCTTGGGCCGAGATCAAAAGCGGCTTTCGTTACATGGCCAGCCAATACTGTGAGTGGTTCGGTGTAGCTGGCGACCTACCCCAAGACGCTTCCTTGTTGGCCATGAAAGACTGGTCGGCTGATGCCTTCAGAGAGGCAGGGCTGGCCCTGGTAGGTACGCCCGAACAAGTAAGGGAATCCATCACGGCTGCATTATCTGTGGTGCCCTACTCGCTTCTAGTTACTTGGGGGATCATTCCAGGCACGGATCCGGAGAAGAATCTCGAGTCGCACGAATTGTTCGCCAAGAAAGTCATGCCACACTTCGTGTGAACGTGTGCCAAGTCCCGCTTCTTGTGATGTTATAGGGGCGGGGGCCTCCTGCCCTACAGTTGTGGTGAACCCCAAAAGCACCCGGAGGGGAAGGAGGCCCCGGGAAGATGTTCTATGCTCGCCTGGACCCTGGCAAGAGGCATTCCTACCTGACGGCGGTGGACGAGGTCGGCAAGGTGGCACCGCAGGGGAGGGCCGAGAGCACCCCCGAGGGGCTGCTTTCGGGCCTGGGGCGGGAGCTGAAGGTGGCCACACCTGCCACCAGGGCCTGGCAGTGGGCCCCAGGCGTCCTGGCTGACCAGGACCTGGAGGCCACCTTGGTCCATCCCGTCGTGTCCAGGGCCATCGCGCCGGCCACAGCGGGGAAGCGACCGGCTGGACGCCCTCATCGTCGCCCAGACGGATGCGGGCAGACTTCTTGGCCGGGGCGTGTGTGCCCGGCGCCGG
>CACRXD010000030.1_pt1 | contig 11644 bp, 13 predicted proteins | sample 5377101 | NCBI WGS metagenome assembly CACRXD01 (sample SAMEA6061844, study PRJEB28556) | metagenome
CGGGGCGGGATCGCGACTGGCGCCTGCTCACCACCTCCGAGACGGCGTAGACGGTGTCGCCCGGGTAGACAGGGACGCCGAAGCGCAGGTCGTCCAGCCCCAGGAAGGGGCCACCGGCCTCGGACAGGTCTTCCACCGTCACGCCCAGGACGGTGGCGAACACCAGCAGGGGGTTCACCGGCACCCCCTGGTAGCCCAGGTAGCGGGCATACTCCTCGTTGAAGTAGAGGGGGTTGTGCTGCATGGTCAGGGTGCTGAAGGCGACGGTCTCGGCCAGGGTGAAGGTGCGGCCCCAGTGGTGGAAGAAGCGCCTGCCCTCCACGAAGTCCTCGAACAGGTGCCCGCGCTGGCGCTCGACCCGCATAGCTAGCCCCTCTCCTCCAACCTCAGGGCCGACTCCGACAGGTCCACCTCGCGGCTGAGCTGCAAGTAGACGGGGCGCAGGCGGCCCATGTGCTGGCGCATGGCCTCGGCCGCCCCCTCGGAGTCGGCGGCGTGCAGGGCCTCCAGGATGGTGCGGTGGTCGTCCAACACCTGGTCCCAGAAGCCGCGGGGCGCCCGGTCGCGCAGGTAACGGTTGCGCAGCACCTCGAACAGGGGCCAGGTTACCGCCTTGAGCAGGGGGTTGCCCGCCGCCTCCAGGATGAGCAGGTGGAAGCGGAAGTTATTCTCGTAGACCTCCTGGGGCGGCAGCAGGTCGGGCGGGGAGAGGCAGCGCTCAAGCTGGGCCAGATGGTCGTCGTTGCGGCGCTTGGCGGCCCGGTAGGCGGCCGGCACCTCCAGGGTCTCCCGCGCCTCTAGCAGTTGCTCCACCGTCACCAGGCGCTGGCCGATGATGAGGGGGAGGACGGCGTCCAGGTATTCGGCGATGCCCTCGATGCCCTGGCGCAGGACGTATGCGCCGCCCTTGCTGCCGCGGATGACCACCACCAGGCCACGAGCGGAGAGGATGCGCAGCGCCTCGCGGATGGTGCTGCGGCCGACGCCGAACATGGCCGCCAGTTGGGCCTCGTCGGGCAGCCGGGAGCCGGGAACGAAGACCCCCCGCGAGATGAGCTCCGCCAACTGGTCGGCCACCTGGTCGTAGGAGGGCTTGATGGGCCTCAACATGGCTATCTTCAGTCCAGCCAAGCCCCGACCCTGCGGTCTGCCATAAGATTATATGAGGTCAGGGCAACCGTCAATCCATTATCTGATGTCCAGACTTTTTCGTCCCTGGCCCACCGCCCGAGCCACCGATATCTGCGACCGGGAAGGGGTCACCCTGACGGGACGGCAGCGGTTCCCCCTGCCGCCATGGTCACCGATAGCAGCGGGAGAGATGCGGCGTCATGTTGAAGCACGCCGCAGCAGCGTGCACGTGACGCCGGCGCGTGGCCGCCGCGGTGGGCCAGCAGCGAAGGACGGGTCGTGGCGGGATCCCTAGCGGCCCAGCGGCCGCAGCAGCCGCCCCACCGCTGTCAGGTCGGGCACCCGCTCCAGCCCCTCCACCACCAACACCAGCTCCTCGGCGGCTGGCCCCAGCACCGGCTCGGCCAGGGGCCGGAACTTGGTCAGCATCTCCTCCCAGGTCAGGGGGCGCTCCGGCTCTCCCTTGGCCAGGGGCACGTCGCTCTCGTAGCGCTCCCCCCGGCGCGTCAGCACGGCCACCCTGGCGCTGAGCCCTTCCAGGGGGCAGGCGTAGGCCCGCACCCGCCCCATGAGAGCCACCACCGCCGGGTCGCGCAGCCGCCCGTAGCTCTGCCAGGTGAAGCCGCCCTCCAGCAGGGCAATGGCGGCGGCGAAGTAGACGCTGAACTGGGCGTCCACCACGTTGGCCGGCGCCTTCTTGGGCGCCTCCGGCTCGGCCACCACCGGCATCCCCGCCCGTGGCAGGCCCACCTCCACCGCCTCCACCTCCTCGGGCCGCAGGCCGTAGGTGCGGGCCAGCTCTGCCAGCCCGTCAATGACCGGGTGGCTGTAGCGGCAGCAGGGGTAGGGCTTGACGGCGGTGTTCATCACCTCGAACTGGCGTCCCAGGTCGGCCAGGGCCGCCTCCAGGTCGGGCTCGATGCCGGCGTAGGAGAAGTAGTAGCCGAAGCGACCCAGGAAGGGGTTGGCGGCGCCCGTCACCCCCTCGCGGGCCATGGCCAGGGCGACGATGGCGTTGTGGGCTGCCAGCCCCACGTGCACCCGCTTGTTCCAGGCGCCGTTCTCCAGGAACTGGAAGGTGCCCGCTGCCTGCGACAGGTTCAGGCCCCAGGCGTCCAGCAGCGCCTGCCGCCCCAGTCCCAGCAGCTGCGCGCCGGCGGCCGTGGCCCCGAAGACGCCGGTGGTGGCGGTGGGGTGGAAGCCCCGCGCGTGAACGGCCTCGCCGTGGGCCCGCCCCAGCCGGCAGGAGACCTCGTAGCCGACCACGGCGGCAGTCAGGAAGTCGCGTCCCGAGGCGCGCGTCGCCTCGCCCAGGGCCAGCAGGGTGGCGAAGACCGGCACCCCCGGATGCAGCACCGCCTCGCGGTGGGTGTCGTCGAAGTCCTGGGAGTGGGCGAAGGCCCCGTTGAGCAGGGCAGCGTAGTGGGCGGTGTAGCGCTCCTCCTCCCCCACCACGCTGGCCTCGTCGTGGCCACGGCCGCCCAGGCGGGCCACGGCCCGCAGCAGCGGCCCCGCCGACTCGTCCGTCCGCCCGCCGCAGGCCACCCCCAGGAAGTCGAGGAAGAGCTCCTTAATGCGCTGCACCACCGCCGGCGGCAGGTCTTCGTAGCGCAGCCCCGTGCAGAAGTCGGCCAGGGCCGTGGTCACGTCCCGCTGCACCCTCGTCATGCTCTCGCCCCCTGTCCGGCGCCTAGGGCCCCTTGCTCCTGTCGGCGCCCAGGTATATCTCCTGCACATCCGATCGCTGACTGATGGCGTCGGGAGGCCCCTCGGCGATGACCCGCCCCTGGTGCATGACGGTGATGATGTCGGCGTAACCGAAGACCACGTCCATGTCGTGCTCGGTGAAGAGCACCGTCAGCCCCTGCTCGGCGGCCAGGCGGCGGATGGTGCGCATGGCGGCGGTGCGCTCGTGCAGCCCCATGCCGGCGGTGGGCTCGTCCAGGAGCAGCAATCGCGGCCGCAGGGCGAAGGCCATGGCGATCTCCACGAACTTGCGGTCGCCGTAGGACAGGGACGTCACCGGCCAGTGGGCGAAGCGCTCCAGCTCGAGGCCCTTGAGGATGGCCGCTGCTTCGCTGCACTCGTCCCGATAGGCGAGGTAGGGCCGTAGGGGGTTGACGATGCGCCCGCGGCGGGCGAGCACCGCCACCAGCACGTTCTCCAGCACCGTCATCTCGGCGAAGAGGGAGACGATCTGGAAGGTGCGGGCGATGCCCAGCCTGGCCCGCCGGTGGGGGGCCAGGCGGGTGATGTCCCTGGCGCCGAACCAGACCCGTCCGCCGTCGGGCAGAAGGGCGCCGCTCAGCAGGTTGAAAAGGGTGGTCTTCCCCGCCCCGTTGGGGCCGATGACGGCGTGGAAGGAGCCTCCCCGCACCTGCAGGGAGGCGCGGTTGACGGCCACCACCCCGCCGAAGCGCTTGGAGAGCGCCTCCGCCCTCAGTATTGTCCCGTCCGTGGCCACAGCACCCTCCTGGGGGCGCGACGGGCCAGGTGGGAGAGGAGCCCCACCAGCCCCTCGCGACCGGTGACGCTGATCAGCAGCAGCACGCCGCCCACGATGAGCGGCCAGTGGGTGAAGCGCGGCGCGATGACCACCTCCAAAGTGTGGTAGGCCGCGGCCCCCACCACCGGCGCCAGGAGAAAGGTCGTCCCCCCGGCCAGGGCCATGACGATGGGGGCGGCGCTCGCCGTCCAGTAGAGGCCGTCGGGGAAGACGCTGTGGCGCACGAAGGCGGCCAGGGCACCGGCGAACCCCGCTGCCAGCCCCACCAGCACGAACAGCGCCCACTTGTAGAGGCTCACCGGTATCCCCACCGCCTCCGCCCGGGCGGGATGGGAGCGCAGCGCCCGCAGGCTCAGGCCGAAGGGCGAGCGGCTCACCAGCCAGAGCAGGCCCAGGGCCACCGCCACGCAGCCCAGCACCACGTAGTAGAGCTGGGCGTCGCTGAGGTGGGGGCGGGGGAAGACGCCGGCCACCCCGTCGGTGCCGCCGGTCAGGTTCCGGGTGCGCACCACCACCGTGTAGGCCAGCATCTGGAAGGCGAAGGTCAGCATGGCGAAGTAGATGCCGCCCACCCGCAGGCACAGGTAGCCGATGACCACGGCTGCCAGGGCAGCCGTCAGGGCACCCCCGCCAAGGGCCAGGGGCAGGGCTACGTCCAGGCGCTTGGTCATCAGGGCGGCGCCATACGCCCCCAGCCCGAAGAAGGTGGCGTGCCCGAAGGAGATGAGACCCCCGTGGCTGAGCAGCATGCCGAAGCTGACCGCATACAGCCCCAGGATCAGGATCTCGGCCAGGGTGTGGCGCCAGAAGGGGGTCAGGACGGTGGGCAGCAGCCCCAGCATCAGCAGCACCGCGCCTACGGCGGTGGCCGGGAGCCAGGCGGCCAGACGACGACGCCAGGGCATCTGCTGAGCCGGCCGCTCCTGCGCACGCTCCATCGCCCTACTCCCTAGCGCCCAGGAGCCCCCAGGGGCGCACCACCAGCACGGCCGCCATCACGGCGAAGGGCACTGCCACCGCCAGGTCGGGGAAGGAGAGAGTGCCGAAGGAGTAGGTCTGCCCCAGCAGCACCGAGACGGCCAGGGCGCCGCTCACGCTGCCCAGCCCGCCCACCACCGCCACGATGAAGCAGTCGGCCAGCACCGTGGCCTGCAGGCCCGGGTCAATGGCCGTCACCGGCGCCGCCAGCACGCCCGCCAGCCCCGCCAGGGCGCTCCCCAGGGCGAAGACCTGACTGGAGAGGAGGCGGGTGTCAATGCCCATCGCCTCCACCATCTCCCGGTCCAGGGCGGCCGCCCGTACGGCCATCCCCCAGCGGCTGCGCAGCAGCAAGAACATGGCCACCGCCGCCAGCCCCGCCGCCGCCGTCACGGCCAGCCGGTAGTAGGGGAAGACGAAGCCGTCCCGGCGCACCACCCCCTGGATGATGTCCGGCACCGAAACCGTCTGCGACTGCGTCCCCCATTGCAGCTTCACCAGCTCGACGCCGATGAGCACCAGGGCGAAGGTCAGCAGCAACTGGTAAATGTGCTCCGTCTGGGAGAGGCGGCGCAGGAGGAGCGACTCGCAGGCGGCGCCAGCGACGGCCAGGGCCAGGGGCCCCACCACCAGCGCCAGGAGGAAGGCCAGGTCGGCGTTGTCGACCCGCTGGGCGACGCTGTAGGCGGCGTAGGCGCCCAGCATGTAGAAGAGGCCGTGGGCGAAGTTGATGATGCGCGATACGCCGAAGATGAGGGTGAGGCCGGCGCTAATCAGGAACAGGAGGCCAGCGTTGCTCAGGCCCACCAGCAGTTGTCGCGAGACCACCGCCGGGTCGTCAATCCAGGAGAAGTGGTCGGCGAAGAACTGGCCCAGTTCGGTCATGTCATAAGGGAGACTATATGTCAGAGGTTTTGCAGTCAAGGGGCCGCGCCAGGCACTGTCACATGTACGGTGGGCGAGTTTTGGGAGAAGGGCTATCCCTCTCCTCCTGACTGCTTCCTCTGGACCCTCCGCTTCACGCCACCCGCAGGTGCGAAAGGAGCAGGGCCGTCTCCAACCCCGCCCAGGTCTTCACTCCCCGCATCCCCAAAGCCCACCACCGCAACCTCCCGATGGCCTGCTCCACCCGGTTGTTGGTCGAGGGCACCCCAAAGACCCTCCGATCCAGGCTATACCTCCCCCATTCGCCGGGCAGCCGAAGCAGCACCTCTTCCCCACCTCCTTCACCACCTTCAAGTAGAGCTCAAAGAGCCGCTTCCCCCCATCGGGAGGCCGGGCCCGCACCACTCCCCAGGCCTCTTCCACCACCGCCTTCCATCCCTGGGGTACCTTCCCCCCAAGCCGGGAAAGGGCCCTCCCCGCCCAGCGAAGGAGATGTAAGGCGCAGGCCTGATGCCCAAGCCCCAGCGCCTGGGCCACCTCCCGGTAGGAGCCCAGGTCGTCGGAGACCAGCACCTCCACCCCAAGGGCCTTGACCAAAGGATGGAGGGCCTCGGCCACCGCCCTGGGGTCACCAGCGTCCACCGCCAGCAGCAGGAGGGGAAGCCCCTCTCCCATCGCCACCGCCACCAGCACCCCCTTCCTCTGCCCCTTCACCCGCACTTCCACGCCCAGGGCCCGGGCCGTAGGGGGAGCCTTCGCCGCACCACCTCCCTAAGGGCCCTTCCATCCCGCAGCACGCTCATCCGGGAGAGGGAAAGGACCAGGTGGGGGAGGAGGGAGGGGACGGAGCGTAGGGAGAGGCCCAGGGCCCAGAGGAGGGGCGCGAGGGCCACCGTCCGTTGGCTCTGGGCAGGGCGGGTGACCCCCTGGGGGTAGTGACGGAAGGTCCGGAAGCGCTGGGGGCAGCGGTAGCGGTGGGCCTCCACCTGGTGGAGCTGGGGGTCCTTGAGGGGCTTTGGTGTCCTGCCCCACCGCTGGAGGGCGGGGCCCCGGCAGAAGGGGCAGGCGGAGGGACGGCCCTCGGGGGAGGGCTTGACGTGGGGGATGCGGATGAGCAGCCTAGACATGGGCAGACCTCCTTGGTTGTGCTCTTCCTTAGGACCATACCAAGGCAGGCCTGCCCTTCTTGTCTAGCCCCCACCCACCGACTGTGGGACAGTCACTCCCGGAAGAGGCGCACCCCGCAAACGGCCATCAGCAGGCTGATGATAACGGCCGAGCTGACGCACCAGACGCACCAGGCCTGCAAAACGAACGCCTCGATGCCGGTCAGGTACATGGAGAAGAGCCAGCCCGCGAGGGCAAGGCCGAATGCCGCCACCCGGATCCAAACCGCTTCCCTCAGCCCCGGCGTCAGCCCGGCAATGCCCAGGGCCGCCAGCGCCAGATACACCCCAAGGCCCCAGACGGCAACCGGCAAATCCAGAAGCTCGGAGAACCGGCTGGCGTCAACAAAATCGCAGCCCCCAAACCCGACGCAGACCGGCGTGCCCCCGGCCAGCCGGGTCCAGCTCAGGTAACCGGCAACCGAAGCCCCGGCCAGCGCCAGGCCCACCTGGGCCAAACCAAGCCGGTTCCCAGCCGACGGGCCGGTTACGGGCCGGCCGGTTTTAACCTTGGCCGAGAAGTTGCCCGATGTACCGGTCATAGGTGCCGAAGTCGTAGAGGCCTTCGAAAACCCGGCCGTTGATGACCACCGTCGGCGTCGACCGGATGCCCCGCTGCCGGGCCTGCTCGGCTGAGGCGGTAATAAACCGGGCGTACCGGCCCGCGCTCAGGCAGGCCTGGAACCGGTCAAGGTCGGCCCCGACGGTCCGGGCAAACTCGGTAAGCCGGCTGTCCGTAAACCAGCCCTGATTCTCGCCTCGCTGGTTGGCTAACACTACGTGTTGATACTCCCAGAACTTGCCCTGTTCGGCGGCGCAGGCCGCAGCCTCGGCCGCCCGGAAAGATTCAGGGCCGATAAAGGGAAAATAGCGGAAGACGACGTAGACCTGCCCGGTCTTAACGTATTTGGCGTCGAGCTTCGGGTCGACGTCCACGGCGTAGCGGCCGCAGTACGGGCACTGGAAGTCCACGAACTCCTCGATGACCACCTTCGCCTGGGGATTGCCCTTGTAAGGGTAACCGTCCTGGGTAAGGCCGGTCGGGAAATCGACCAGGGGCGGCGGGCCGGCCGCCGGGCGGGTGGCCGTCTGAAACTGCAGGGCGATGAGCCCAACCGCCGCAACCACGGCCACCACTACCGCGACCGCAACGAGGGGAGAAACGCCGCCTTTCTTACGCCTAGCTCCCATGGCATCCGGCCACATTCTACTACGGGGCCGGTCGGGCCGCCCGGTGTGTAATCTTCTCCGGCAGGGGTCGTGTCAAGATTTACGTGTAAGCGTCTGTGTACGGGGGGCATACCGCTCCTGAAGCATCTTCTGCAGCACCTCCCTCGCTTCCGCAAACCCTTTGAGCTTCCGCTCCGCCCACCTCCCTTCCCGCCTTTCGGACTCCAAGTAAAGGAGCTTGTAGGCCGCCTCTTCTTTGGGAAACTTGTGGTCCCGCACCTTGGTCCCTCGCCGCACCGCTCGAATAAGCCGCTCCATCAGGGAGGTCCTGCTGGATGAGTTGAATTGCCGCTGCTCCTCCTCCCTGAAGCCTGTGGCCACAAAGTCCTGGGCGGCCTTCGCCTGTCCACATGCCGCCTAGCGACGCTACAGCTTACCCTCCAAGAAGGGCGAAAGCAGGGCAGCCAGGGCGAGGGCCTGTCTCGTCTGCACCAGAAGTCGCGCAGGGCCCTCCACCTCCACCACAAGGCCCTCGCCTCCCAGCAACGCGGTCTTGATGCCTGCGAAAGGCTTCACCGCATAGCGAGCATCGTCCGCGACCGCGACGAAGTGGAAGTTGTCCACCAGGACCCGCTCGCCTGCCGGCACCTGCACCTCGTCGATGGCGCCGAAGGCAGACAGCCAGATGCCTCCAGAGCCGCTGGCCTTCAAGAGGAGGAAATGACCGTGAGCGAGAAGGCCTGACGCTCCGCGCCAGGCCACATGGAACTCTACCTGGCCCCAGTGGCCCAGATAGGCCCCTCGCGTGAGGATATAGCCGCCGCTGCCCAGGGGCAGGTAAGAGATCTGGCCTGGAAGCGGCGGCGCCAGCCATACCTCGGAGGCGCCCCTGGCGCGGTAAAGGTTGAAGAAGGGCGATTCCCCTCCTCCCAAGGCCCTGGCTAGGGCGCCCTTGATGCCGCCGGCTGTTGCTCTGGCTTCCACGTCGCCCCTGGTGAGCAGCATGGCGCCCGCTTCCCCCGCCACCTCCTCTCCAGGGTCAAGGTGAACTCTCAATACCGAGTAGGCCTCCTCATGGGCCGTCTCCCACCGCATATCTGCATCCTCCTGAGAACGGTCTTTGAGCCCATTATAGTGTGACAGTGGCGGCAGAAGGCTTTCGTATCCATGGCCCCGGGAAGGGCAGGAGGCGTCAGGCCAAACCCGAGTGAGATGCCATGCGTCCTGGACAGAAGTTTGCCGAAGGACTGCCCGAGGGAAGACGTCACACGAAATTGTAGCCCGCGTTCTCCTTTGGGGCAGTTATTGGGACCTCCCTCACGAAAGGGTCGTGTCGCTCACGTTGAGCTCATCTGGCCCTGTTGACATCCTCCTTGGCGCTGTGCCAGGGCCAGGAAGAAGGCAGCCCGTGGAGGAAGATGGGCGTGCACTAATCTGTCGGTGGAAGTGTTGATGGATGCCGTCCATCAACGCTTCCATCAGCAAGCAGCCGGCCCCCGCGGCTGGAGAGGGGCAGCGCACTTGTGCCGCCCTATCTTTCCCCACAGCTATGCAACGATGAGGCGCTGTGTGGGGAAAGATGCCTGCCGCTACCCGCGCAGGGCCCCGGTCTCGGGGCCAGGCACATACGCCCTGGCCCTGCCTGGATCCCTCTGGATGGGGACATGGGCATCTGGCCCGTCACTTCCCCTGGCCGGAGCCATGGGCCAGGACATGATGGGATGGGCCAAGCTGACCTCCAGGTCCTGGTCGGCCAGTACGCCTGGGGCCCACTGCCAGGCCCTGGTGGCAGGTCCGGCCACCCTCAGCTCCGGCCTCAGGCCCGAGAGGGCCGCAAGCAGCCCCTCGTGGGTGCTCTCGGCCCTCCCCTTTCGCACCAGTTTGCCCATCTCGTCCACCACCGTCAGGTAGCTGAAGCCCTTGCCAAGGTTCGCTCCGGCGTAGAGCACCTCTCCGGGGCGTCCTTTCCCTGGGGTTTCCCTCTCACCCTCACTCTAGGGGAGGAGGCCCCCGCCCTCGTAACAACAAATCTCCAGTTCCAAGAGAACCCTTCCGGGGGTAGAGAAAGATAGAGCCACGGGACTTACTGTAGGGTTCATGGGAGGTGAGCCCTATGAAGAAGTCCGTGGCTCTACGAGGGCGCGCCAAGCTGGCGACGCCCCTTAACAGTCTATTGCACCGGTCGGCCCAGGGGGAGAGGGGAAGGAGCCCGATCCGCGTAACCTGAAGACGTGGCGTCAGTTCCTGCTGGGGGTGATAGCGAAGCGGTCCACCCGGCTGATGGCGGTGGGCCAAGCGGTGGCGCCGTGGCGGCGGGTTGGCAGCGTTAAGGGTGCGGCCATGGCCCTGGGGCACTTTCTGGAGAAGGCCCGGTTCCCGATGAGCCCTTCGCCACCCGTCTGTTGGAAACAGCCGTGCTGATGCTGGGACCGGACCGGTTGGAGAGCTACCGGGGCAGGGTGCTGTTGGTGATCGACCCGACGGAGTATGCCAAGCGCAGCCGAGGGAAGGGCAAGCGGGGGCGAGGCGTGCAGCACATCGGGAGGGTTCGGAAGGCCCAGGCCAAGGCCAAGAGCAGGGGGAAGAGGAGGGGAGCCACCGCGAAGGAAGGGGCCAGCCAGCCGAAGAAGGTCGCCACCTCCTACGGCTACGTGGATATCTGGGCGGGCCTCGTCCTGGTCGGGAAGGGCTTCCTACCGCTGGCCAGACAACTGTTCTCGAGCGACCACCCGAAGCTGAAGAGTCAGGACCGGGTGGAGGAGGCGGTGCTGTTTCAGGCGTTGGGGGTGCTCAGGCGGGTGGGGCTCGATGCCATCGTCGTCGGGGACCGGGGATTGGGCCGCAAGGGATCGGTGATCCGGCTGGTGCACGATGGACAGGAGCTGGTCATCCGGACCGACCCCGACATCCTGGTCAGGGTTCCTGATATGAAGGGGGAGGTCCTGCTGGCCGAACTGTTGGAGGGGCAGCCCTATCTGGGCGAGGTGATCTGGGATGGCGGGGATGAGGGCCGGCTTCGTTGTCAGGTGCGGAAGGTCAGGGCGACCATCCGCTTCAGTCGGTCCGGACGCAACGCCGACTACCAGGAGGCTACGGTGAACTTCCTGGAGTTGGTCCCGGGGGAAGGGGGCCTGGACTCCCTGGTCCTGGCCACAACGTCGCCGGTCCAGAGCCTGGCTGACGCCAGGGGGATCGCCCGTGTGTATGGGCAACGCTGGGCCATAGAGACCGGTTTCGAAACGATGCACGGCTGGGGACAAGATCGCTTCATGGTCCGGTCCTTCGATGCCCTCGACCGGTTGCTCTGGATTGTGGCTCTCGCCCACGCCCTGGTGATGCTGGCTCTGCACCATGGCAAGTTGGCTGGCTTCCGAGACCAGGCCATCAGGCTGCTCAAGCAGCAGGCTGTTCTCGGGCGCCGTCTCACCGTGGGCAAGCTAGCCGAGGCCATCGGGTTGGATTTCGACAAGCATCGCCGCGCCTGGGCCCATGCATGGCTACTGTGATCTCTTGGAACTGGAGGAGCAACGGCTTGACGAGGGCCCACTGGCCTCCGTTAGCTCCATAGCCTCACCCCTTACTCAAAGTCTCGGGCATCCTATACCATTTGTGAGATGAGTTCTATTAAGACTTTCTCAAAGACTTCATCTCTCTACCAGCCAGTTTTCCACCCGGAGTCCGGGCACCCGCGAGAAGTGGCGCACGTTGCCAGTCACCACCGTAAGGTCGTGGGTCAGAGCGATAGCGGCGATGCGCAGGTCGGGCTCCGACAGGGGTGTCCCGGCCCTTTCCAGCTCAGCGCGGAGCC
>CACRXD010000031.1_pt1 | contig 10958 bp, 10 predicted proteins | sample 5377101 | NCBI WGS metagenome assembly CACRXD01 (sample SAMEA6061844, study PRJEB28556) | metagenome
CTCTCGTGCAGCACCCGCAGGGCCTCCTCTCCCGACAGCCGCCGGCAGGGCACTCCCAGGGAGACGAGGCCCGTCAGCACCTGGTCCACCCTCGTCTCCAGCACGCGGATGGCCGCCTCCAGGGACTGCTCCGTTGCCCCCTCCTGCTCGCCGCGGCGCCCGAAGGGCAGAAGGGCCGAGAGAGAGGCGCCTGCCGCCTCCGGCATCGCTGCCCCGGCGCCCACCACCACGTAGATGCGCCTCTCCAGTATGGTCCGCTCCTGGGAGAGCTGCCGCACGAACGCCTCATGCTCCACGGCCAGGCGGTGCAGCTCCGCCGATGGCAGGGCGGCTGCGGCGCTGCGTACCTGGGCCAGGTAGTCGTCCACCGCCGCCGGAACGCTGCGCACCACCACCTGGATGGGGAAGGTGAGGGAGTGGAGGAAGGCCCGGAAGCCGGCCACCATGGCCTCCTGCTCCTGCGGCGGCCGCAGGGTGAAGTTCACCGGCCGCGCCTCCAGGAGGGCCCTCACCTTTCCTCCCCGCAGCACCAGGCAACCCCGGCGGACGTCCTCTATGGGCAGGAGCTCCTGCACCGTCCCGGTCATGGCTCTCACCCCTCTCTCGTCAGCGGCAGCCGCTGCGCTGCCTGTCCACTGGCGGCGGCCCACGCCTTCGCTGTCGACACCCGTTCCCTGCCCAGCATCCCGGCGTCTGTCGTCCTCCTCTCCGGAGCGCTCCCGTCAGCGCCGGCCGTAAGCACCAGGGCGCCCCTTCGCCCCTCATCCTGCCCCCACTCCTCCCCACAGGGGCGCCACACTGCCACCCTGGGGGTGAGCTGGTACCTGAGGAAGGCGAAGAGCCACTCCTCCATCTTGCGCCCGTCGGGCTCCACGAAGGCCACCGCCAGGGTTGCCGCCCCGATGGCCACTGCGCAGAGGTAGCGCAGGAACTCCGGCAACGGCAGCGGCGGGGAGAGCACCGCTCCCATGGCCAGGAAGCACCCCCCGGCCAGCACCAGCACGTGCCGCACGGTCATGAAGCCGAAGAAGACCCTGTCCTCGACGTGCAGGTGGGTGGGCACCTCGTGTCTGGGAAGCATGCTCTCCCCCGCCGCTCCTCCGGGCTAGCCCCGCTCCATGCGCGCCGGGTTGCCCTCGGCCGTCATATACAAGAAGGCGCCCCAGGCGATGAACAGGGCACAGAGCGCCAGGGCCACGCCGGTGCCGATGTTGAGCAGGTTCTCGAAGAGCCGGTTCAGCTCCTCCTGCGGCGTGCCGCCCGCCCCGCCGACAGCGCCACCCACGGCGTTCTGGAGGATGCCGGCAATGGTGCGGGCCATCAGCACGATGATGAAGCCCACGCCGGCGTTCACCATCGCCGCCTTGCCAGCGGCCTCCCGCAGCAGGGCCCGGAGCCTGCCCGTGATGCCCATGGCGGTCACCTCCTTTCCTTGCCTCTTCGACCTCATGGACCGCAGCACGTGCTGCATGGTCATCACCTCCTGTCTCTTCACCGCAGATAGCGCATCTCTGCCACTCGCCAGCGTCCTTCCTCGCGGCGCATCTCCACCAGGAGCGTCCTCTCCGTCTCGCGGGGGGCGCTCCACTCGCCGCCGGGCGCCCCCGGCTCGCCTCTGGCCCTGACCTGCACCGTTGCCTCGGCGGCATCGCCCTGGCGGCGGACGGACTTCGTCTCCACCCGCAGGACTCTCACCGTGATCCGATAGGCCACCGTTGTCGGGTCCGGCTGCATGGCCGCCACTCGTGACCGCAGCGGGTCCGTCGCCAGCTCCAGGACACGACGGCGCCAGGCTTCGAAGTCGCCGTCGTAGTTGAAGTAGCGCCGCGTCATCTCCTCTCCCACCCCCCGTGGGTCGTCCTCCCGCAGCTGCTGCCAGGCCGTTTCCCCGGCCGGCCCATCGCTCCCGCCGCCGCAGCGAGCGAAGGGCAGGGCGATGGCCGCCACGCAGACCAGCGCCAGCGCCAGCAGGGCAAGCTCAGGCCTCCCCCTCATCCCTCACACCCCCAGGAAGAGGAGGGGGTCCACTGCCCTGCCCCCCAGCAGAACGCCGAAGTGCAGGTGAGGCCCCGTGGACAGGCCGGTGGAGCCCACGGCGCCCAGGGGCTGGCCCGCCTGCACCACCTGCCCCGGCGCCACCCATGCTTCCGACAGGTGGCAGTAGACGGTGGCCATGTCCTGCCGGTGGGCCACCGTTACGCCCAGGCCGCAGATGCCGTCCAGCGTCACCGCCTGCACCATCCCGGCCGCCGCTGCCACCACGGGCGTCCCCACGGGGGCCGGGATGTCGATGCCGGTATGGGGGGCGGGCCCCCGCGCCTGGTCCACCTGGCCGAAGAGGCTGGAGATGCCGTAGTAGCCAGGGACCGGCCAGCCGAGGCCTCCCTGCCACCTGCCTCCCAGCCCGTACACGGCGGCGACTATCAGGACCCGGTCCACGTATGCCCAGTCGTGGTTGTAGGCATAGAGGGCCTGCCGCTGCGCCTCCAGGTCGTCGTTGCGCCAGCCGTGGTCCAGCAGGAACCGCGCCGCCGCCGGCAAGCAGTCCCGGAAGCTCATGGGGTCGGCCACGCCGTCGCCGTCCTCGTCGCGGCCGTAGCTTGCCCAGGTCTCGGGCAGAAACTGACAGTAGCCGCTGGCGCCGGCCGAGCTGGGCCCCATGTTGCGGCCGAAGTCTGACTCGATCCTGGCGATGGCGGCTAGCACCTGCCAGGGCACGCCGTACTCCCTCTCCACCGCCAGCATGACGCCCAGCTGCTCCGGCGGGATGCTCAGCACCTGGTCGCCGTAGGCCGCCCTTGCCTGGACTACGACGACGGCGAACAGGCCAAGGAGGGCTCCCAGCAGGGCCGCCACCACCAGGGCTACTGCCGCTGCCAGGGCGCCCACCTTGCCGCCCACCACGAGGGCAGCCATGCGCGCAGCCTGGGCCATCTCGCCGGCCGTGACCACGGGGCTGGCCTTCCGTTCCCTCTCGCTCATGGCCTGCCTCCGGCAGCCGCCGCGGCGCCGCCGCCCCCGGCTCCCATGAGGCTGCGCCCCAGGTTGAAGGTGGCGATGATGGGCGACCACCCTGGCTGCCAGTAGCCGATGGCCCTGCCCAGGATGTCCGGCACCTTGAGGGCTGCCAGCAGGACGGCGATGGCCGTAAGGGCTGCCAGCAGCGTCGGCCCTGCGATGCCCGCCGCGCCGGTGATGGGCAGGAGGGCGATGCCCACATCGCCGCCGGCCTGTCCGTAGACGGCGCTCACGATGCGGAAGCCCAGCACCAGCGTCCAGGCCTGCAGGGCCTGCTGGAACACCGTGGCCGGAAAGAGGGTTGCCCACAGCTCGTTCCACCGCCGCGTCTGGGGCAGTATCCACAGCATGATGGCCAGGGGAGCCGTCACCAGCAGCAGGTCCAGGATGACGAAGCGCATGAGGAGCTGTCCCGCCAGGAAGACTCCCAGCGCCAGGAACACGATCCAGAAGAGGAGCATCGGTATCGCCCCGAGGTCCGACAGGAGCTGGTCGACGGTCGCGCTGATCATGTCGGGGTGGACCACCGCCCTTATGAGGGCGTTGTTGACGTCGATGAGGAAGCCTGCCAGCCAGGGGAAGATGGCGATGAGGGCCACCGCCGCCATCGCCCTGGGCAGCAGCTCCACGACCTCGTGGTAGGGGCTTCCCAGATGGCGGCCGGTCATGATAGCGAAGCCTCCCCACATGAGGACCACCGCCATCAGCCCCAGGGCGATGGCGCGGGAGAGGCCCATCAGGTCCCGCACGAAGGGGGCATCCACCGTTATTTGCTTGCCGGTGTATGCCAGCAGGTCGCCGAACGTGAACCGCAGCAGCTCGGTGAAGGGGGCGAAGACCACCTTGAGGACACCCACCAGGACGTTCAGGAAGCACCTGGGCAGGTCGCCGAAGCACTCGCCCACCTTGCTGAGGGTCTCCCCCATGCCGGTGAACATCCCGATGAGAGGCCCCACCACCGGGGCGTCCTCGGGGCCGCCCACGGGGCCGGGCGCGTAGTAATAAGGAAGGCCTCCCGGCGCCGGCCCCCCCGTCTCCTGCCGCTGCTGCTCGGCTCCGGAGGGTGGGGGAGCATCGGCGTATGTGGCCTTGGGCGCCGCAAGGCCGATGCTCCCCACGAGGAGGAGGACCGCCAGGACCGGGAACATCCGTAGGGCGACTGTCTTCATGGCAGCATCCCGCCTCATTGGCTCTGGCCCCAGCCTACTCCACCGTCGGGGTCTCCACGGGGTCAAAGGGGGCCTTCTCGGGGTCCTGGCGGGGTCAAATGAGGGGTCTTTAGGGTCGCCAGAGGGTCAGATTTCCTTGTGGCCGCTACCTATCGCCCTGGGGGAAATTCTAGCGCTTGCTAAGGCGTCTGACCCCGTGGAGACCCCGAGAGGGGCCGCTTTGACCCTCTGGAGACCCTGGGGGAGGCCAGTTTGACCCTCTGGAGACCCTGGGACGTGTCTATACTGGGGGAAGGGGGATGCTCTCTCCCGTCTGCCATCCTCTACCCCTCGTCCTCATCGCCCAGCAGCAAGTCCTCCACCCACGCCGTCTGCGCCCGTTGGGTCTCCTGCCCTTCCTCGCCAGCCTGGGCTAGGTGGTGATAGCCGGCTCTCAGCCAGCTGCGGACGAGGGCCGCCCGTTTCCCGCGGGGTGTGGCGGCCAGTGCCTTGAGGAAAGGCTCATCCACCTCGGCATCGAAGGTGACCCTGAGGGAGACGCAGACAGTAGGGCGGAGCTTTTTCCTCATACCGTCTCCCTATGCCTGCGTTTCCGGATAGACTGCCTGCTGATCACGCTGGCGCTCGTGGATGAGCATGGCACGGCCCAGCTTCCACAAGCCCTGAGCGCCTGCTGCGATGGGGTCGGGTGGTACGTATGTCTCCGCCCTGACTGCGCGGCGCAAGGCGTCGACGAGGCCTCTCTCCCGCAGGATAGCCACACCGCCGCCAGCGAGGACCACCAGATGAGGGCGAATGTCGCGCCAGCGCCGTCTTATGAAGCTGGTCACTCTGGCGACCCAGCTGGCGAGCGCATCGTTGCTGACGGTCAGGATACCCTGGGAGAACTCCCACAGCAGGGTGTGATAGGGCACATCGTCGTCCCCTTTGGCGTCCTCCAGAAGGGTTCTAACTCCCAGCTCAGCGCCAGCAACCATGCCCAGGTGCGCCTGGCCTGCCTGCACGCCAAAGAGGTCCACCGTGTGAAAGCCGATGTCCACTATGCCTACCAGGCTATTGCGGGCGCCAGGATGCAGTGCTCCTGTGGCCATCACCGCCCATTGGGCCCACACCCCCAGTGGCTGAGCGCGCGTCCACACTCTGGCAATATCCAGAACGATAGACTCACCGTTCACCTGGAGCGTATGGGCGCCCATCAGCTCCTGGCGCAGGGAGCGCACAATTCCCTTTCTGGCCTCATCGGCCTGAAGCATGGAGACGGGCAGGCCCACTACCAGGGCGATAGGTCCCGCATCAGGGCCAACGACTTTGGCCACTGCGCCCAGGAGCAGGGCTAGAGTGGGCGTTGCCATGAACCTGGCCTCGTCGATGCTTTCAAAGGCGACGCCCCGGAGGGGCGCTCCAGCGCCGATGGCGTAGTCATGGCCACGGAAAGTCACGATGGTAGCTCTCTCTGGAGCCGTATACCGCTGGCAGCCAGGCCGATCCTCCGGGCCAGGGATACGAGGCTTGGGACTACCTCCGTGCGGTCCCCGGTGGCGACCTTCACATTGCCATAGCCAGCATCCAGGCCGATGATGAGCACAGTGTATCACCCACTTTCATGTGACACTTTCACGTCCTCGCTATACATGATACATGCAGCCACAGCGCTCCCACAAGTGAGGGGCAGGCAGCACTCGCCCTCAACAGGCTATTCGGCACTACACTGCTTCAGGACCTCAACCCCTCCAGCATCCGAGTTTCACCCTTCTGTTGCAGGCAGCGTGGCCTGTAAGCGGCGCCTTCCCGCATAGTTGGCATCTCCCCGGTGACTGCCACCTGTCGACCTGCGGGAAATTCTAGCGCTTGCTAAGGCGTCTGACCCCGTGGAGACCCTGGGGGTATGCTATAATGATTGTTTGTCGCGCCGCTCCATGCACACCCCGCTGGTCATCTTCGCTGCCTGCCAGGCCCTCCTCCCTTCCCCGTCCGGGCCACCATCGAGGCCGCTGCCCCGTGCTACAGCAGCGTCAGGGGCCTTCATATCCTGAACTAAGCTAGCGCCCAGTCCGAGGACCCCGAAAAAACCCTGACTTGTAAACAACTCAGATACAGACCTGCCTCTCTGCTGGAGTGGCTAACTGACAGGCAGTCACAGGTCCTGCCGGCAGTATGGTGTCGGGTTGACATGGGGGCCACCTTGCTGCGCACTTCATCATCTGGACCCGTTGCCCCATCTCCTTCGCAGCTCCTGCCCCATCTGTCCTTCTGCTGCTCTTCCCTGGACACCCACTGGTGCATAGCGGTCCTGATTCCGCTCGCGCGGGCGCATCCGTGGGGTCGTGGGTAGGCCTGGCCTCCGCCCGGCTGCAAGGGGCTCCCCTTCCGGGCGGCCGCAGCTGTCGCTATCGGGATGAGGGCGCTCGCAGGGCGTGTCCCGTGGGGAAGGGATAGCGTTGGCCCGAGCAAGGAGGTGTTGCAGCATGCGCCTGGGCCGGCGACTCTGGTCCGCTGGGGATGGGGGTGCTGCTGGTCCTTGCTGGATGGGCGTCGCTGATGGCCGTCGTCTTCATACGACCACTAACGGGGATATGGCCCGCAAGTAGGTAGAGAGAGGCGGAGGCCACCGGTCGTGGGGCAGCGTCGTCAGCGTCCTGGCGGATGGGCGTCGGCGCCAGTGGCCGGCGCTGGCGATGGGCGGACAAGCGGCGGCGGGAACCGGCGCTGCTCTCCTCAGTCGCCAGGGGCCTCTCGTCGCAACAGGAGCTGGTCTCCCGTCGTGGCGCCCGTGCGGGCGAGGGCGCCTGCCGGCAGCTCCACGGCCATCTGCGCGCCCCGGCCGGCCATGAGCACCCGGAAGGGGGGTACCGAGGCGAAGGCGCTCACCACCCTTCCGTCCCGGTCCAGGAAGGCCACATCGATAGGGAAGCGCATGAAGAACGTATGCACGGAAGAGCAGGGCGCGATGAGGAGGCCTTCTCCATCCAATTGTAGCTGTTGCGGGGTCCTTGCCCACGGTTATCTAAGCGCTGGCTAAGGAATTTGACCCCGAGGAGACCCTGGGGGTGTGGATGACAGAAGGGCGATAGGTTGAGCTTTGTGTGAGGAAGATGACAGTTTCTGGCTGCCATAGTCGGTGTTTGGTACAGACGGGCACAGATAGGCGACAGTGGTGTTGACAACCCGCCGTGAGGGTAGTATCAAGGTTGGTTGCGAAGAGGCGTGGTGTCTCCCCCCCGAGTGGGAGAGCCCCCTGAAGAAGGGGACTCCGCCGACTCCCGGGGCGGCAGGGTGAGCCGGGGAACCGGACCAGGTCACCTGGTGAAATGCCGGGAGCAGGCAGCAGCGCCTGGCCTCATGGGCCTTGCGAGGCCTGGAGGCGAAAGCTGCAGGGGGCGCCGGCGCGCCTGGCGTAGGCTAGAGGCCAGGCGCTGTGGGGAAGAAGGCTGGCGCCGGCAAGGCGCCCTGCCCATGCGGGGCGCCAGATAGCGGCATTTAGCTAGACGCCCTCAGCAGGGGTGGCAAGGGTGCTTGTCGTCCCTGCTGAGGGCGTTTTCGCTCATTCAAATCCGAGTGGAAAGGAGGTATAGGGCTCGGCGATGATCAGGTACATCGAAGGCAACATATTCGCTTCCCGCGCGCAGGTGCTGGTCAACTCCGTAAACTGCTGCGGCGTCATGGGTGCGGGGATAGCTCTCGAATTCCGGAAGCGCTTTCCAAAAATGTATCGAGCGTACCGCCGTGCCTGCCAAAAAGGCGAACTCGATATTGGACGACCGTTCCTCTGGAAGGGGAAAGAGCGCTGGATCTTGAACTTCCCTACCAAGCTCCACTACGTGCAGCCAGCCCGGTTAGAGTACATAGAGCGCGGCTTACAGTGGATAGTGAACAACTATCGCAAGGAGGGCATCACCAGTATGGCGATGCCCAAGTTAGGCACGGAACTGGGCCGCCTCCCCTGGTCTGATGTCAAGGTTCTGCTGGAACGGTACCTGGCTGAGCTGGCTGATTTGGACGTAGAGGTCTACGAGTGGGCAGGGAATGCGAACTGCAAAAGGCCACAAGACAGGTTGCATCAAGCACAAGCTCAATATTTCGGCTGACAGCGGCGATCCTGACGCGAATTCTCTTTGCAAGTCCTTAACTCATGTCAAGAGACTTGAAGGGGTCAGTGCGGCGGGGCCGCTCCTGGACGGTAGCAGGTAGTGAACGAGGAGCCGTCGTTATCGCTCAACCCCCGACTTCCGTGCCTCGTCCCCCGTCCGCGCCAGGGCCTGCTGCAGGCAAGGCTTGGTGGTCAGTTCAGAGGGTGGAGGCCTCTCTTCGGCATGCGTTAGGGCACCGTATGACGACTGTCGCATGCACGGAAGGCGATTTTTGGGGGAGGGGGTGGAGGCTCTTTCGGCTGTGGCAGGGGCTCGCCAGGGCCTGCCCCGATCCCCATAGCCCCCTGGGCAGGCTCAGGGGCCTGCTCCTGCGCCTCTCGGAGGGCTGGGAGAGCTACTGCCTGCATCGCCGTGACCCCCGGGCGCCCACCACCCTCGTCCCAGCGAGCAGGCCATAGGCCGCTTCCGCATCCGGGCCGAGGCCAGGCGGGGCATCCGGTCCTAGGGTGGCCTGGAGGCGGCACCAGCCTCCCCCACCTCAAAGTGGCCTAGAGGCGCCCAGGCCCATACCAGGCCTAGGGCGCCAGCGTTCACCCCCTCCCTCCCAAAAATCGCCAACCGTACACGTGACAGCAACGCCTATCTCCAGCCCTTTTACAAGACAAGCCCACCGGCCCTCCTGCTCCTTTCCCCAAACTAAACCTCTTGAAGCGTGAACTTACGAAGTCCACTACCCCGGACCGAGCTCCGGCCGGGGATGAAGCAAGCAGTCCAGGAGGTGATGTGATGTCCCGGTTTCTCAGATACTGGCCTCTTCTCCTTCTCGGAGGAGCAGGCCTCATCATCATCCTGCTCCTGGAGGCGCTGCGGGCCTCCGGGAGCGTTCGCCGGCTGCTCGCCCTGGGGATGGGCGGGTTCCTGGCTGCCGCCCTCCTGGGGATGGTAGCCGGGAACATCGGGCTGCGACTTGCGGAGCCCGGCCGCCCCGAGGCCGCCTACACGGCGGCAGGGGTGGTGTTCCTGGTCACCCTGGTTGCTGCTGCCGCCGCCATAGCCGTCATGGCCTATCGTGAGCGACGGCGCCGGAAGACTGCCACTGACGCCCGCCAGGGGAGCGCATCCACCGCATCCACAGCCCGTACTCCTACCACCACCGGCGCCTCCCAGCCGGTGGTGGTGGTCCAGGGGGCGCCCCCCGAAGCGGCCGCTGCCCTGGAGCGAGAGCTCCAGGCGGTGGCTGCTCTGGTGGGGACCCACCTGGTGGTCCAGGTGGCCCCCCGCTGTCCCGTGCGGGGGCGCCGCCTGGAGCGGGGCATCCTCCTTCAGGTGCCTCGCCCACGGGTAGACCTGGTCCTCGATGCCCTGGAGATGGCCCTCCAGGGCGCCCAGGTCCTGCCTGCTGGGGCGGGTGGGGCGTCATCCTCCCAGGCCCGCCGGGAGGAGGGCAAAGGGGGGAAGGCGCGAGAGGCCGCCGCCGTTGCGACCACCAACCACAAGAAGAGGCCGCGGCCTGAGGACCTGGCCGCGGCCCTGGGAGGCCAGGGGTCTACTGAGCAGTAGGTCCCTGGGCCTCCCACCCCGCTGCGCCTGGGCCCCCGGCGCGGTGGGGACAATTGAACCCCCCGGCAGTTGTCTGCACAGGGGGAGGCGTGCGCCGTGGGCCCCGCGGCGCATGAGAAAGGGGTAGGGGCGGAGGCCCAGGAGCCCGTGCCCTCTGCCGTTCCGAGCTCCTGGCGGCGGCAGAGGGCTTTGGTGTCAGAGGGAGTACCAGGAGCACGGCTGAGGCTCCAGCCGTTCCCCAGGAGGGGCGGGGCCTGGGGAGATAAGGGCCTCCAGTCCCGGGACAGAGGCCCAGGAGCCCGTGCCCTCTGCCGTTCCGAGCTCCTGGCGGCGGCAGAGGGCTTTGGTGTCAGAGGGAGTACCAGGAGCACGGCTGAGGCTCCAGCCGTTCCCCAGGAGGGGCGGGGCCTGGGGAGATAAGGGCCTCCATAACTCGCACAGGGAAGGAACTCACCCCCTTTCCCCTGCTCTCCTGAGGCGAGGGCAGAGGGAAGGGGGTGAGAGCTTTTTAGCTCTAACGCCCTGGCGCCAGGAGTGGGGCGCCAGGCGCCGGGGCGACAATGGAATCCCCCCGACGGAGGAGCCAGGCTGGGCTGAGGGGTGTAAGCCCAGCTCTGCGCAGTGAATCCGCCAGGAGGGAGCCTGCCTGGACCCATAAAAAGAGCTCCCCTCCCCCGGCAGGCGCTGCGCCCACACCAGGAGAGGGAGCAACAGAAGCTACAATGCTAGTATACCACGAATCGCGCTGGTGGGACCGGGCCCGGGCCCGCATGCGAGCACCGGTGCTGGTGGGGTTCTTCATCAACGGGGGAACCTCCGGCAGGCAACCCCGCCACGCGGGCCCCACCTGCCGCCGCTGCGGTGGGCCGGTCCTCAAAGGCTGGTCCTGCCTCGGCAGGGCCTGTGCTCAGTGCTCGCGTCCCTGCTGAGGTGACCAGCCCCCTGCCGCCTGGCCGAGCGGCAGGCGTGACCTCAGGCCCTCCTCCCCATCCCGCCAGGGGAGGGGACAGCTGAATAGGGGATGACAACCGAATAGCCCTGACGTCTTCCCTCCGCGGGCGCCAGGGCGGGCGGAGACAAGGGGGAAGGGGTGGGATGCCCCGGCAGCGGGCGCCCACCCCTT
>CACRXD010000032.1_pt1 | contig 9689 bp, 14 predicted proteins | sample 5377101 | NCBI WGS metagenome assembly CACRXD01 (sample SAMEA6061844, study PRJEB28556) | metagenome
TCTCCGGGGCCTCCTTCCCCTCAGGGTTTCTGTCACCCCAACTGTAGGGCAGGAGGCCCCCGCCCTTATAACATCACAGGATTTGAGCGAAGTCTCGACCATAGGTGTGCGGCCCCGAGAGTCGCACATCGGTGACGTCCCCAGCCCCGGCCGGGACGCTGAGCGCAGCGTACCCCGCAGCGTAGACCCGCACTGCCCCCGAGCCCTGGACCGACGAGGCGGGAAGTGGCGCCACCTCCTGGCTGTCGCCCTCTTCGGATGCCGGGGGTGCTGCCGATGCCTGGCCGGAAGGGGCGACGGAGAAGTCGTAAGAGCCATCGGCCCCCGTCCGGGCGGCGGCGAAGACATCGCCGGAGGACCCGTCTACGAGGAGGACCAGGGCGCCGCTCACAGGCTGTCCGTCCGGCGAGAGAACGGTGCCACGGCCGCCCGCGGAAGCGCCCTGGGGGCGCAGGGAAGTCTGCAGCCCGCTGTCCCCAAGGCCACGGTGCGCCAGGCCCCCGTGTAGCCCGCCGCCGTCACCAAGAGGTGGAGCGTCTGGGGCTGCACGGGCAGGGGGAGCGATAGGCTGTAGCTGCCCTCGCCGTCGGTGGTGGCCGTGGCCAGCACGAGCCCGGTCCAGTCGGAGAGCACCGCCACCTGGGCCCCAGCCAGGGGGCGGCCGGTAGAGGCGTCCCTGACGCTGCCGGCGACGGCCGCCGGCGCCAGCGCCACGGGGTGCTGCTGGCTGCCCGCAACGAGGGTGATGCTCTCCCAGAAGCCACGGTGGCCGTCGGCCTCGGTCAGGAGGTGGAAGTGGGTGGAAGATGAGGTCAGGGCCACGAACAGCTGATAGGAGCCGTCGCTAAGGGTGTTGACCGTCTCACTTGCCCCCGTGGAGTCGTCCACGATGGTTACGGAGGCACCCCCGATGGAACTGCCCGTGGCCTGGTAGGTCACCGTCCCCGTGACGACGGCCACTCCAGTGGCGGCAGCGGCCCCCAAGCCGCCCTGCGCCAGGAGCAAGGTCGCTAGGACGGCCATCAGGGCCACGGGCTTGAAGCCTCGCGAGACAAGTGCCCTGCCCGCTGCGGTAGCTGCCTGGATGGGGTCTCTACCGAGCATGGGTACCCATCCGAATCTGGTCTCAGGGGGCAGCCTCCTGGCCACCCCTGCCCCTCGCCCGGGGGATGGCGTCGTCTCCACCCCCTGGGCTGCTGCCGAAGGTCTGTCCCCGACACGAGCCCCCTACTGGCCGACCACAGGGGTGCCTCTCGCATACACCCTGGCCGGCACCACGGCGCAGATGAAGGCGAGTTCGAGGTCCACATCTATCGCCTTGCCCGTGGTCACTACGCCGCTAGGGCCGAACAGGTCGTCCAACGTCCGCAGGCGCTGCTGGCTGGCCTGAGCATCGGTGAAGAGGATGAGGTGTATCTCCCAGTTGACGTTGAACTCGCCGCCGGGGGGCCCTCGGGCGTGCAGGATGTGGTCGTGCCCTTTGGTCCCGTTGCTGTAAAGGCCATTGGGGTTTATCTGCCGGGCGAGCTGGTCGACCACCCCGTTGTGGTCGGGGCAGTTGTTGGGCGACATCATGCAGTTCAGGTCGCCGAAGGTACTGGAGCTGGGGTAGACGACCACGTAGATGGGCTCCCATGACCTGTCGTTGGCTTTGGCGGGGAAGGGGGCGTGGATGGGGGTGAGCAGGTAGATGAGGCCGCCTGTCATGTCGTCGAAGGCCGGCTCTACCAGGGCCTGGCCCACCTGCCGCTCGCCGCTGGGAAGGCCGGCGGCGTGTCCGGTGCCGGTGGTCAGGAGGGCGGCGAGCGCGGCCGCCACCAGGCATAGGACGCCTACACGTAGCATGTCATCGCCTCCTGTCGCTTCACCTCTCTGGCTGCCGACCGCGGGGCGGGCCATCCCAGGCCCACGCCTCAGCTGCTCATCTCCTCACCCCCTCCCGCTGCGACGATGGGCTTGTCGCCGACAGGGCCCGGGCAACGACCAGCCCCACTGCTGCCCCCACCGTCACGGCCGCTACCGACCCGGCTAGCCCTGGCTTGGTGGCCATGAGCCAGACCATGCCCACCGTGCTGCCCGCCATGCCGAAGAGGGAGGCTGCCAGCCGGCGGGAGTGAAGTCGGGAGGCGAGGGTAGGGGGAAGGGGGCCATGGGCCGCCCGCCGGGCTTCGCGCGACAAGGCTGCCAGGGGGCGGCCGTTCAGAAGCGGTCCGAGCACGAGCATGGCCAGAAACCAGGCCAGGGCGACCTCGACCCAGGCCGCGTCCCAGGGCCAGCGGTCGCGCACCAGCCAGGCGCCTGAGCCGAGCTGGAGCAGGGCCACCAGGGGCAAGGCATGGTCTGCCCTGACCGCGAGAGAGAGCCACATCGCCGCCTCCCCGGTGGTGCTGGAAGCCCTAGCTCTCTGGTAGCCGACCAAAGTCAGGGTTATGCCCGCGAACAGGGCGATGGCTGCCATGATGTGGACGAACAGGACGGCTGAATAGGGCTGATCGGCCATTCCACGTCCCTCACTGGGCCACTACGGTGCCCGCCATGCCGCTGGGGGCGTGCAATATGCAGATGTAGGGGTAGGTGCCGGGGGCCGAAACGACGAACGTGAAGCTGCGGGCCGCCTCGGGAGGCGCCGCCCCCGTCGGTGCATTGGGCGGCAGGAGACCGGTGTTGAAATAGTCCCGCGCGTTCAGCACCTGAGGCGACGGGCCCGGCACCACCTGAGCCTGCTCGGGCGAGCCCGGTGCCGGCGCCGAGCGGCCATCGGGGAAGGTGGCCGTGTGGGGTGCGGCCGAGTTGTTCACGAAGGTCACCCGGTCGCCGGCCCTGACCTGGAGAGGGACGGGGGCGAAGGCCAGCACGTCTGTGTGAGCGGTGCTGGTGCCCATCTCCACGAACCAGGTGGCGGTGCCGTCGGGGTTGGTCTCCTTGCGTGCGCCCCTAGAAAGGAGCTGCTGCTTGGCTGCCCGGCCCTCCTGCAGCCACTGTTGTAGCTCCTGGTCGCTGCGGGCGGTCACCTGCTCCTGGCTATCGGCCGGCTGGCCGGGAGGCACCACCGTCACCGTCCCCACCATCTGGGGGTGGATGACGCAGAGGTAGCGGTAGGTACCGGGGCGCCCGAAGGTGACCCGGAAGGTGGCTGGCCCCGGGCCCTGGGGCAGGAGGCCGGAATTGACCAGAGTGGTGCCGTCGTAGGGACCGGCGGGCGGCGTCGGGACGAAGAAGGGCTCCGCTTGGAGGGGCGTAGGTGGCTGCTGGCCCGGCGGGAGGAAGGTCACCGTGTGGGGCTCGGGGCCGGCGAACTGCCACTCCACCGTCGCGCCCACGGGCACGGTGATGGACTGAGGCAGGAACATGAGCACGGCGATGTTCACGTCCTGGGGGTCGTTGAGGCCCGCCCGCAGGCGGATCACGCTCCCCGCTACCGTGCCGCCGGTGGCGGTAGGAGTGGGGACCGTGGCCTGGGGGTTGGCCTCTCCCCCACCACAGGCTGCCAGGGCGAGGGCGACTGCCACAGCCAGTACGCCCACGAGCCCCCAGGGGCCGAGAGCCCCCGCCCAGATACCTGCCCGTTGCAGCATCGCTATCACCTCCTATCGGCGCGCTGGCCTGTGCCGACGCCGGCCGTCGGCGGCCCGCGCTGCCAGCTCACCGTCCACTTGGGGGTGCAGGGCACATGTGAACCGGTACTAGCCCGGCTGCAGGGCGATGGCCAGCCTGACCTAGGAGGGGGCCGCGGAGCGGCCGGCCTGTCCCACAAGGCGCCGGTGGCCGCCGCCGGCCTACAGGGCCGGGCCGTGGGCGGTGTTGGCGCTTTCGTTGCCCGGGGCCACAAGCACGGGCGCCCAGGCGGCCACCGCCAGGTTGGCATCGTCCCTTCACGCCCTCCAGCAGCCGCAGGCTGAACTGGCCGGCAGGGGGCTGGACATCGTGGCCCAGCCCGCCAGGCGCATAGCTAGCTGGCCCATGGCCGACCCCTGCCGGTTACGGCTTCACGGCCACAGCCGCCTGCACCGCGAAGCAGGCGCTGAAGAGGCCCTGGCCGCTGAGGCCCGTCAGCTCCTGGGCCAGGGCCTGGGCGTCGCCCTCCTCTATGAGCCCAGCGTGGACGAACAGGGGCAGCTGCTCAACCAGGAAGGCGCGCCAGAAGGGCCGCTCGTCGAGCCCCTGCGCCCCGCCCAGGTACCACTCGGCCCAGACGGGGCTGAGGCCGGCCGCCCACAGGTGGCGCTTAAGGTTGGCGCAGACCATGTGGTCGTACACCGCCCGCGAGAAGATGGCGTTCAGGGCCTGGGCCAACCGGGGCGTCCGGGCACTGACGACAAAGTAGGGGTGCCACTCCACGGCGCCCACGCGACCACCGGAACGCACCGCCCGCGCCAGCTCCCGCAGGCCAGCCTCCGCCGGCCCTACGTGCAGCAGCACCTTGTCGCAGAAGGCTGCATCGAAGCTCCCAGCCTCCACGGGTAGGGAGCGGATGTCCCCCGATAGCAGCCGGGCACCCCCTAGGCCCAGGCGCTGCGCGCGCTGCCTGGCGGCCTCCAGGAAGCCTTCGGTGGGGTCCACGCCGGTGTAGCGCACGCCTTGCCCCCATACGGAGAGCACGTCGGGCATGGCCACGCCGGTGCCGCAGCCCGCCTCCAGCACCTGGTGGCCTCCCCCCTCGGCCAGCCTGGTCAGCATGTCCAGGCGGGCCTGGCGGAAGGCCGGCTCGCTGGCCATGGCCTCCAGCACATGGGACAAGAGGCCCAACACCTGGGGCGGCGCTTCGTTGAGGGTGCCGAAGAAGTCGGCGCCCCAGCCCTCGTTGCCCTTGCCCGTCTCGGTCGTCATCTCTTTCACCTCCCGTTCGTGGCCGATGAGCACAAGGTAATCAGCGTCCACCGCACCTTCATGAAGCTTTGATGAATTCTCCATGAAGCTGCCATGGGTCTGCCCGAAGGCCCATCCTGCCGCCTATGGAACCGCCCCTCTTCCATGGCTAGCAGGGCTGGGGCCGACCGGCATCCGCAAAATTGCGTATTTGGCGTTGGCGGTGGTAAAGTGTGTCCGCGGCCCCTAACAGGAGGATAGGTCTCGCCCTTGGAGCGACTGTGCGAGGCCGATGTCCGGGCCCTACTGGCCCTGCTGGAGGAGGTGTACCAGGCCGCCGACCTGGAGCAGTTCCCCCTGCTGGTGGTGTCGGCCATGGGCCGGCTGGTGCCGGCAGACGGCATCACCTACAACCTGACGGACGTCTCCTTCAGCCATATCACCTGGTGGCCCAGGAGCGGTGGGGTGCGTTTCCCCGGCGACGAGGAGCTGCTCTCGGCCCTGCTGCCCCAGCATCCAGCGGTCTCCTTTTTCTGGCGGACCGGCTCCTTGGGACCGGTGCGCATCTCGGACCTGGTGAGCCAGCGTCAGTTCCACGACCTGGGCATCTACCGGGAGTACTATCGCCTTCTGCCCATCGAGCATCAGATGCTGGCCGGAGGCCTTATGGGCCGCCAGCTGATGGTGCTGGCCTTTAACCGCTCCCGCCGCGACTTCAGCGACCGCGAGCGGGCCCTGCTCCGCCTTGCCAGGCCCCACGTGGGGCGGGCCTGGCACAACGCTGCCCTCCTGTCGCGCCTCGAACAGGGGCTGGAAGAGGGCGGCATGGCGGTGCTGCTGCTGGACGAACGGGGACGGGTGCGCATGGCCACCTCCATGGCCTGGCTGTGGCTGGACAGCTACTTCGGTCGCGACCCCGAGGGGCTGCCCGGACGGGTACGGGCCTGGCTGCGATCAGGCAGGGGCGAGGTGCCGTCGCCCAAGGCGCCCCTGACGGTGCCGGGCCAGGCTGGAGAGCTGCGGCTGCACGCGCTGCCCTCCAGCGGTGGCTGGACGGTGCTGGTGTTGGAGGAGCTGCGCGAGCCCCAGGCCAGGGAGCTGATGGCCTTGGGGCTCACGGAGCGGAAGGCGGAGGTGCTGCTGTCGATAGCCAAGGGCCGCAGCAACGCCGAGATCGCCCTCGCTTTGGGCATCAGCGAGCGCACGGTGGCCAAGCATGTGGAGCGCGTGCTTCTCAAGCTCGGCGCCAGCAGCCGCACCGAGGCCGCGGCCATCGCCCTGCGCGCCGCCGGCCGCCTGCCAACCCTGCGCCCCTGAGGCACGTTATGCGAATTGCACCAGCCGGAAGATGCTGAAAGTGTGGGCGAGGATGCTAGCAGCGGTGCGGGCCAGGAGGCCCCAGAAGCTCCTGGCCTTATGGCGAGCGAGGCCCAGCTGCTCCGTGAGCTGCGCCACCGTTGTCTCGATGCGGTTGCGCAGCTTGGCTATGGGCCGCAGCAGGCGCCTGGGCAGGCGGCGCCCCTCCTCGTCCCCCGGCATAAGCACCACCCTCCTCCCTGCCTCCTGCTGGGCCTCCTGCCAGGCTTTGCCCTGGAAGCCCCTGTCCAGCAGGAGGGCCTGGGCCCCTGCCCCTCCAGGGGCACATCGGCCACCTGCCTTTCGTCCACGGCGGCAGGGACGATGCCCCAGCCTCTCACCAGCCTGCTCCCCAGCTCGGTGCGCAGGGCCAGGCGGAAGCCGTAGAACCACTCGCTATGGGCGGCGTCTCAGCCGAAGCCGGCCACCAGGTCTCCTGGCCCTTGCCAGCCGCCTGGGCCCCGCACCCGGCTGGGGTGCTTGACAGGAGGGGCGGTGGTGTCCACCTGCTGCCAAGGGTCCTCGGGCAGCCTATCTGCCAGGTAGGCCCGCAGCTCCTCGAAGGCGACGTGCAGCCAGCGCACCTGGCGGCCCAGCTGGCTCTGGCAGGGGAGCCTGGGGAAGTAGTGGCGCCACTCCCGCCTCACCTCCTCCAGGAAGGCCTTCTCGCTGGGGCGGCCCAGCAGGTGGCGCACCAGGGCAATGGTGAGCACCTCGGCGTCGCTGCAAGGGGGCTTGGGGCCAGGACGCCTGGGGATGCTGACCTTCCCCTCCTTGATGGCGTCATCCACGAGCACGTTAGAGGGGGACGAACAGGTCGGCAGGTGGCATCATGGCTGGGGGCCTCCGCAGCTTGGGTTTTTGTCCAGCCCCTTTACTGCTGCGGCAGGCCCCCACCTGTCAATTCACATAACGCGCCTCAGGCATCAGGTGTGCAGCTTCCACCTGCTGCCTGAGCCCCAGCTCCCGGGCCAGGAGCAGGTAGCTACCCAGGTCGTCCGTCACCGGCACCTCCACCCCCAGCCTGTGCAGCAGGGGGGCAAGGGCCCTCCTGAGGGCCTTGGGGTCCCGCTCGTCCACCTGCAGATGGCCAGGGGCAGCCCCTCCTCCATCGCCACCGCCACCACCAGCCCCCTGCCCTTCCCCTTGAGCCTCGCCCAGAAGCGGTTTCATGCCCAGGCAGGGCATCCGCCTTGCGGCCAGCAGCCCCTTGACCTCCCGGAGGAGCAGGAGGACGTCCCCACGGAACGGTCATCGCCCGGAGGGCCACCTCCAGCCTGGCCAGGAGGGTCCATGAAGGTTTCGAGACCAGCTGGCTCTGTAGAAAAGTGCCTGGCGGTGGGCTAGGCTCGTGGTGGCGAGTGGGGAGGGATAGCGATGGCCGACGTAGGTCTGGTGCGGCTGGCCCAGGTGGCGAGGGAGATGGAGGAGGCGAACCTGCCGTCGTACAGCCACCCCCGCTTGGGGCCGGCTGTAGAGTCAGCCCCTGCTCCTGGGCATCCTCTGCCGCATGTGCTACGAGGGCTGGACCTATACCGAGGACGCCCCGCTTCACCACCCTGCAGGAGTTCCTCAAGCGGTCGGGGCAGGAGGAGATGGACCGGGTCTTGGCGGTTACGGCGCCCCAGCGCCTCCCTCTGCATCGACCTTGAGGATCGGCCGCTGCTCCGACGGCCCGTTCGGGGCCGGCGCCGGGTTGGGTCTGCGCTCAAGCAGGGTGCCGCCGGGGATCTTCAACGGCAACGTCCGGGAAATGGGATGGGTTGGAGGTTGCCACCGTGAGCCCCAGGATGCGAGCCTGAGCTGCCACCAGACGGTCGGCCATCCCGGTGGGCTTGCCCTGGCTCCTCAGATCGAACATCATCTCTCCGGCGAGCGCGGCTGCCTCAAAGTCGATAGGTGTGGTTGGAAAGGCGGCCAGGCGCCGCCGCTGCTCTGGCCTGGCGGATGGGCCAGTGCCTGCCATGACTTCCGCTACTGTGATAGGGGAGAGTATGAGATCACTGTCGCGCTCCAGCTGGACCCGCAGCCATCCAACGGTGCTGGGATGCCCCCGCAGCCAGTCGATTATCACGCTGGTGTCCAGCAGGTAGCCGCTCAAGGGGACTGCCTCCATGCCGACCTGATCTCTTCCAGCCAGGCCCTGGCCTCTTCGGGCGACGACCACCAGGGAGCGTCCTCGGCGCTGATGCTGCCGGCACCCTGGGCGATGACACGTGCGAGGTGCCGCCGCTGCAGGTACTCCCGGAGGGCGGTGGCAGCTAAGGCGCTCCGCGACATGCCACTGGCACGGGATTCTTCGTCCAGTTGATGCAGCAGGTCTTTCGGAATCCGCAGCAAGAGGGCCACTCGGTCGCCCATTGATATCACCTTTTGCAAGCAGCTATGATATCACACAAAGGGCGAGGGGGCCAGGCTCTACGCTCTCCGGTACGGATACGGTAATGGGGGGTTGTGCCTCACGGCCACCAGGGCGGCCATGTAGAGGGCCTCCCTCGCCCTGGCCCGGCCGCTTTCGTAATGCGCCTCCTGCCCCAGCGGCGGCCGCTCTCCCAGGCGAGGGGCGCCACCCCAGCCAGACAGGCGATGGCCTTGCGCCCCACCTGCCCCAGCTCCGGCAGGTAGGCCAGGAGGGCGCAGGCCGTGGTGGGGCCCACCCCAGGCACGCTCCTGAGGACCTCCACCCTCTCCCGGAAGAGGGGGCTGCCCCTGATGGCGTCGTCCAGCTCCCGCTCCAGCTCCCTGAGCTCCCCCTCCAGGAAGCGGATATGGGCAAGGGTGCCGCCGGCGGATGGGCAGGGGCGAGCGCTCCCGTCTGTTGCGCTCGGCCACCAGCATCGCCAGCACCTGGCGGCGCCTGGTGACCAGACTTCTGATGCCCTGCTGCTGCTCCTGGGGCAGGGGCCTGGGGCTGGGCCGCACCGCCTGGGCGAAGTGGGCCAGCACCTGGGCGTCCACCCTGTCGGTCTTGGCCAGCCTGCCGGTGGCCCTGGCGAAGTCCCGCACCTGGCGGGGGCTCTTCACCACCACCGGCAGGCCGCCCGTGGCCAGGAGGGCAGCTACCGCCGCCTCCAGGCCCCCGGAGGCCTAAAGCAGCACCAGGGCTGGGGAGAGGCCCCTGAGCCTCCTGAGCAGCTCCTCCAGCCCCTCCTGGCTGTGGGGCAGGCTGAAGCCCGTGCCCTGGGGACAGACGGCCACCTCCAGCCGCTCCTTGCAGAGGTCGATGCCCACGAAGGTCTCCTCGCTCATGGCGCCTCCTTGGCCTATGCCCTCCCTTGTGGATGCGGGCTCAGGGGCCCTGGCAACCGTTCGGGCTACAGGCTTGTGGGCGTGGCGACCGGCGCTCCTCTGCGGCCTCTCCTGACCAAGGTCACTGCGGCCTGCCACGCCCTTAGCTCCGCTCACCGTCATCATCCCTGTCTGCCACCCTAAGATACAAGGTCATAAGCCCACTCCCAGGCCCTGGTGGCCTCCAGGGCCAGCCTCAGCTCCGGGCCCAGGCCGGAGAGGGAGGCGAGGAGCCCCTC
>CACRXD010000033.1_pt1 | contig 8952 bp, 10 predicted proteins | sample 5377101 | NCBI WGS metagenome assembly CACRXD01 (sample SAMEA6061844, study PRJEB28556) | metagenome
CAGGCCGTTCACCTGGTCCTGGAAGAGGACCACCCCCAGGGTGCGCCCCAGCACCGGCTCCTCCAGGGGGTGGAGGTAGGTCACGGGCTCCAGCCCCTGCCGGCGCCTGAGGAAGCTCCTCACCCCGCCCTGGACGCCCACCCCCGGCCGCACGCAGGCCACCTCCAGGGCCAGGTCGTAGAGGGAGCGGGGCCTGAGCCTGGTGATGGTCTGGCGCTGGGCGGCCGACTCCACCTGGAAGACGCCCACGGTGTCGCCGGCCGAGAGCATCTCGTAGACCTCGGGATCCTGGTAGTCGATGCGGGAGAGGTCTGGGGCCTCGCCGCACCGCTCCTCGATGAGCCGCAGGGCCTCCTCCAGCTGGGAGAGGGCTCCCAGGGAGAGGAGGTCCACCTTGAGGACGCCGGCGTCCTCCACGTCCTCCTTGTCCCACTGCAGGATGCGCCGGCCGGGGATGGCCGAGGGCATCACCGGGCAGAGGTGGTGGAGGGGGGCGTAGCTCATGACCATGCCCCCGGGGTGCTGGGCGATGCCCCTGGGCATGCCCAGGAGCTCCCCCGCCAGCCCCACCAGCAGCTGCCAGCGGCGACGGGAGAGGAGGCCCCCCATCCCCAGCCGCCGCAACTGCTCCGGGAGGGGCTCGTCCTCCACCAGCCCCCGGGCGAGCCGGTCCACCTCCCCCTTGGGCAGGCCCAGGGCGAGGCCCAGGTCCCGCACCGCGCCCCTGAGGCGGTAGGCGACCGTCATCCCCACCAGGGCGGCCCCGTCGCCGAAGGCCTCCAGGAGCCGCCTTATGAGCTCCTCCCGCGCCTCCCGGGGGAGGTCCAGGTCTATGTCCGGGGGGCGCACCAGCCTGTCCTCGGGCAGGAACCGCTCCAGCCCCAGGTCGTACTGGAGGGGATCGATGTGGGAGAGGCCCACCAGGTAGCCCACCAGCATGGCCACCGAGGAGCCCCTGCCCCTGGCCACCGGCGCCCGGGCGAGGGGCACCTCCCGCCCCCGCAGCCCCAGCTCCACCAGCACCCGCCGCGCCTCCTCGGCGATGCGGTGGTAGAGCAGGAAGAAGCCGGCCAGCCCGTGGCGCTCGATGAGGGAGAGCTCCCGCTCCAGCCGCTCCTGGACCCTGGGGGTGAGCTGGCCGTACCTCTCGCTGGCCGCCGCCTGGCAGAGGAGGCGCAGCTCCCGCAGGGCGTCGGCCCCCGGCGGCTCGGGGAAGCGGTACTCCAGGTCGCGGGGGAGGAGGAGCTGGCAGGACTCGGCCACCTCCCGGGCGCAGCGGAAGGCCTCCTCCAGGCCGGGGAGGCGGCGCAGGAGCTCATCCCTCCCCCTGAGGGCGCCGTCGCCCCTGGGGAGCCTCTCCCCCAGCCCGTCCAGGGGGGTGCGGTGGCGGATGGCGGCCAGGGCCTGCAAGAGGCGCCGGCGCGAGGGGTGGTGGTAGAGGGCGTCGGCCGAGGCCACCAGGGGCAGGCCCGCCTCATGGGCGAGGCGCACCATCCCCCGCACCAGGTCGTCGTCGGAGGGGAGGAGGTGGTGGGAGGCCTCCAGGTAGAGGCGCCCGGGGAAGGCCTCCCACAGCCGGCCGGCGAAGGCCCGCGCCTCCTCTAGGCGCCAGGAGAGGAGGAGGGGGAGGAGGGGCGAGCGGCGGCCCAGGAGGCAGACCAGGCCCCCCGAGCCCTCCAGGACCTGCTCCACCGCCAGGGAGGGGCGGCGCCGGTCCTCCCGGTGGGCGAGGGAGATGAGGCGGCAGAGGTTGCGGTAGCCGGCCCTGTCCTGGCAGAGGAGGACGAGGCTGCCGCCACCCTCTAGCGTCAGCTCCGCCCCCACTATGGGCCTGATGCCCAGGGCCTGGGCCGTCAGGGAGAACTTGAGGGCCCCTGCCAGGCTGTCCACGTCCACCAGCCCCAGGGCGCCGATGCCCAGCTCCCGGGCCGCAAGCAGCAGCTCGTGGGGGTGGGAGGCGCCCCCGTAGAGGGAGTAGCAGGAGCGGGCGTGCAGCTCTACCTCCTCAGCCATCCCTCTCCTCCCTTAGGGGGACGATGGCCGTGACCACCCTGCCGCCCTCGAGGAGGAGCCGCAGGGCGAGGGCCGTCCCCTCCTCTCCCCGCCACCACTCGCCCTCCAGGAGGAAGCGCGAGAGCACCTCCCTCACCGCCAGCCGCCTCCTGCCCAGGGCGACCGCCGAGGGCGAGAAGGGGTCGCCCTCGGCCCGCGCCCTCGGGGCATGCCTGAGGGGGAGGAGGGTGAGGTCTCGGTTCCGGTTCACACCTCCCGCCCGAGGGCTGGGTGCCTGTCCGTCCACCGCCGCGCCTCCTAGGCCGAGAAGGGAGCGAGGAGCCAGCGCCGCTCGGGCAGCGCCTCCCAGGGCCTCGCCTCCACCGGCCGGAACAGCTGCGGCGACCCGTAGCGCCGGGCCAGCTCCCGGCAGGCAGCGGCGAGATCCCTCCTGTCCTTCGCCCCGCCCAGCAGCCCCTCCTGCCTCCCCCACTCCCTCACCAGCCCCAGGAGCACGACCCGCATCCGCAGGAGGGGCCCCGGCGGCGGCTCGGCGACGAGCCTGCGGGCAAGGGCCCTCGCCCCCTCCTTGGCCGAGGCCACGGGCTCGGCGAAGCGGCAGGAGAGGCGGTAGGGCGCGCCCACCGCCGTCTCGGCCACCAGCTCCAGCCCTCGGCAGGCCCTCCCCTCCGCCTGGGCGAAGGCCTCCCGCACTAGAGCAAGGAGCAGGGCCGGCAGCGCCTCGGGCGAGAGCTCCAGGCAGGGCAGCTCCACCTCCGCCCCCACCTCCTCACGCTTCTGGGGGGCGACGGGGAAGGGCCTGGGGTCCAGCCCCCTCGCCCAGAGCCAGGCCAGCTCGCCCGCTCGGCCCAGCAGCTCCCAGAGGAGGCCCGGGGACAGGGGCTGGAGCCGGCCCAGGCTCGTGAGCCCCAGCAGCTCCAGCCGGCGCCAGGCCCAGGCCGGCAGGGGCAGGAGGGAGACGGGCAGGTGGGCGATGGCCCCCATGCGCTTCTCCTCCTCCTCGGGCAGGAAGAAGGCGTGGCCGCCCCTGGCCAGGTGGGTGGCCAGGACGGCGGGAACCATGCCCATCGCCACCCCTGCCCGTGCCGAGAGGGGAGCGGGCAGGGCATCCAGGGCCTGACGGGCCGCCTCCTGCTCTCTGCCCCGCTGCCAGGAGAGGTCTAGGAGGAGGGTGCTCGCCCCCTGGACGAGCACCCTGGGCGAGAGGGCCGCGAGCCTCCGGGCGAGCTGCCCCAGCTCCCAGGGAGGGATAGGGGCATCTGCCTTCAGGGCGAGCACCGGCGGCACCGTGATGTGCCGTGTGCCCGCCGGCCCCGCAGGCGAGGACCGAGACATGGCAGCCCCAGCATAGAACTGATGTTCGCAAAAGCCAACGGGTGGATGTCACTCGGCCTGTCACATGGTGTTATGAGGGCGGGGGCCGAGTCAAGCTCCTCTCAGGGCGCCATCGGCCCCTTCCCCTGAAGGCTCCGCTCCCGCCGTTGCCAACAGCATCGAGAGATCCCCCCGGCCTTGCTGCGGGACAATATGTGCCGTATGCGAGGCAGGCTGGGGAGTCACAACGCCTCCCTTGGCGTGAGGCCATGTAGGGCTCACCCTCTCCGTAGGTGCCGTTGGTCACGAGCAGCCAGTACGCGGCCTTGCCCAGCTCTCCGGCCGCCGCCACCCTCGCTTCCTGCGCCCCTCCCGCACCCTCCTGGCCACCGCCTCTATCTCCTGGGAGAGGGCCCAGAGCAGCCGCAGCCGCCCGGCCAGCCCCTCCCCCTAGGGCTGGGAGAGGGCCAGGGACTGGAGCCGCTCGAGCCCCCGCCGGGAGAAGAGGGTCACCAGCGGGAGGGCGGAGGCAGAAGCGGTTGCAAGCGAGCATGGATGCGGTCCTTGACCGCCCGCTCATCGCCACCAGGAAGGCCCGGCAGGGCAGCAGCTGCCGCGGGGCCCTGGCCTCCCAGTTCCTGCCCGAAGAGGAGAAGGAGGAGCTGGGGCTGCTCTCGCCAGCGGTGCGGGAGAAGCTTACCCGAGAGGGGCTAAAGAAGACCCGAAACAGCTCGCCCTGCCGTGGGTAGCGGAGCAGGCGGGCGGCCACGCCCATGAGGACGCTCCTCCCTAGCCCGCCTGCGGCTGGCCCATGGCGCGCCGGGGGCCTGCTACTGCTGCGAGGTCTGCGGCGCCACCACCGGCTGCGCCTAAAGTGGCAGGATGCCGCTGCGCTTCCTCCCGGGCGACCTGTTACGTTCGCAGGCGCAAGGGCTCACCTGCCCCGTCAACTGCCTGGGCGTCATGGGGAGGTGGGCCTCGCCCTCGCCTCCAGGGAAGGCAGGCTCGCCCCCAGGCGCCCCCTGCTGTGGCGCGGGGGCAGCCCCTGGGGCCTCCTCTTCCCCACCAGGCGCAGATGGGGCGACCGCTCCCGTCTGGAGGACATCGAGGCGGGCCTCCGCTGGCTCGCCAAGCACTGCCAGCAGGAGAGCATCAGCAGCATAGCCGTCCCTGCCCTGGGATGCGGCCTCGGCGGCCCGCCCTGGCCGGCGGTGCGGGGGCTGATGAAGCGCTACCTGGAAGACCTGCCCGGCCTCCGGGTGGAGGCCTACCTGCGCCTATGGTCAGGCCCATAACGCGCAAGAGGATGAGGTGATATGATTGGGTGTGCCGATGCAGGAGCGGGAGATAAGGACCTTCCATGACATCATCCGGGCGCTGGAGGAGCAGCCCTCCCTGCGGGAGCAGCTGCGGGTGCTGCTGCTTACTCGCGACCTGCTGGACCTGCCCAGGACGGTGGCCGGCCTCGCCGAGGCCATCTCCCGCCTGGAGCGGCAGGTGGAGCGGCTGGCCCAGGCCCAGGAGAGGGCCGAGGAGCGGCTGGGCCGGCTGGAGGAGCGGGTGGGCCGGCTGGAGGAGCGGGCAGATCGCCTGGAGGAGGCCCTCACGCGCCTGGCCGAGGCCCAGGCCAGGACCGAGGAGCGAGTGGGCCGGCTGGAGGAGGCGGTAGCGCGGCTGGCCGAGGCCCAGGCGAGCACACAGAGGGAGGTCGCCTCCCTGGCACGGCGCCTCGCGGCCTTAGAGGGCGACTTCCGGGGCGACTACCTGGAGAGGCGCTACCGCGACCGCGCCTACTCCTACTTCAGCCCCATCCTGGAAGGCATTAGTCGGGTGTCGCCTGAGGAGCTGTGGCGGCTGGTGGAGGAGGCCGCTCGTTCAGGCCGCCTCTCCAGGGAAGAGGCGAGAGATGCCGCCCTCATCGATGTGCTCGTGGAGGGCTATCTGCCCGGCGGGGAGCATGCCTTCCTCGCCGTCGAGGTGTCGGGCGTGGTCTACCCGGAAGATGTGGAGGCCGCCCTTCGCCGGCGCAGCCTCCTGGAGCGCTGCCTGCAAGCGCCGGTGGTGGGGGCTGTGGCCGGGAGGGCTATCGCGGAGGAGGCTGAGGAGGCGGCAAAGGACAAGCTCTTCCGCGTCCTGGACGGCGTGGCGGTTCCGCCAGGGTCGCCCGCGCCGCCGCAGCGCATCGCCGGCCGTAGCCACGTCTAACTCATGAGATAAGCAGGGTGACGTCATGGGAGCGCCGATGGCTGTCCCCCGCCTGGAGCGGCAGGCGGGCGCCCTGGCCGAGGCCCGGCAGGGGGAAGGGCAGCCAGGCAAGCTGCCACACAGGAGCAGGCCGAGGGACAAAGGGGGAGGCCCCCTCCTCTTTTGCCTTTTTCAGGCCCGTGTCTCATCACTTGTGATGGGGGACCGTCTGCCCGCAGGCCGGCACCGCCGACGAGCGCCGCCAGCACCGCCTCGACAGACACTAGAAGTCATTTGGCTCTGTTGACGTCCTCCTCAGCGTTGTGCCGGGGCCAGGAAGAGGGCAGCCCGTAGAGCCGCACCTTCCGTGCAGGCAGGGCACCCGCGCCGTCCTCGTCTTTCCCCATGGCTATGCCGTAGTGAGGTCCGGGTGTGGGGAAAGATGCCTGCCGCCGCTCGCGCAAGGCCCTGGTCCCGGCGCCGGGCACACACGCCCCGGCCAAGAAGTCTGCCCGCATCCGTCTGGGCGACGATGAGGGCGTCCAGCCGGTCGCTTCCCCGCTCCGGCCGGGGCGATGGCCCTGGACACGATGGGATGGACCGTAGAACACCTCTCCGGGGCCTCCTTTCCCTGGGGTTTCTGATCCACCCTAACTGTATGGGCGGAGGCCCCCGCCCTCATAAGATGTAAAGGGGGAGAGCCGAGGGACGAGAGGCGGCTCTCAGGGAGGAGGCACCCAGGTTCCCCTCCCTCTACCGGTTGCGGGGGTGGTGGAGGGCGTCTTCGGGGCGATGAAGACGAGGCTGTGGGGCGGCTATTTGCCGGAGGTGCTGCCCCAGATGGCCCGGAAGGGGGCCTAGCTGGAGGCCGTGGCCGTCGTCCTTGCGCCTGCTGCTGCGCCTCTTATTGCACTTGCTGCGGCCCTGGTCCCTCAGCCCTGCACCCGCCCCCTGTAGGTCGTGATTTGCAAGACAAGCCCACCGTTCCCCGACCCGCATGTGGGGAAGGAACCGACGCGGCTACGACCGTGGGACAGGCGCCCACCTCGGTCTGCCCGCAGGCCCAGGCCTTCTCGACCGGCCCGGGCCGCCTTCGGCGCCCCCGGGCGGGCGCGCCGCTTCAGTCCACGAACTGGCGCTTGAGGCGCCAGCCCAGGGCCTGCAGCTGCCAGAGCACCGCGCACATTCGGTCGTCGCCGGAGCGACGGCTGGATCAGTCGCCGGACGGGCCCACCTGGGGCGCGACTACACCATCTACTCGCTGAGCGAGGGCCGAGTCAAGTTCGAGCCTTACGATAAGTTCGGGCGCAGGAAGGTGAGCGTCTACCCGCTGGAGGAGGTGGGCGCCCCGTCATGAAGGCCGGCATCCACCCCCAGTACGTAGAGGCCACTGTCGTCTGCGCCTGCGGCAACACCTGGAAGACCCGCTCCACCAAGCCCCTGCTGCGGGTGGAGGTCTGCTCCCGCTGCCACCCCTTCTTCACCGGCGAGCAGCGCATTGTGGACACGGCCGGGCGGGTGGAGCGCTTCCGTCGCCGCTACGGCCTGACCGAAGAGGACGAGAAGAAGCGCTCCTAGGCCCCCTCAGCAGGCCATGCCCGGAATGGGGAACGAGAGTCCAAGGGCACAGGTGTTGGTGAAGGACCATAGCCAGATGAGCGGATAGACCGCGAAGCCCAGCACGGCACAGACCGGCACTAGCACGTGGGCCGGCGGCACCCGCAGGAAGCGGGCGCACCACCACCCGAAGGTCACGCCCACGAGCATGGGTGCAGCCATGGCCAGCACACCTGCGACCACCACTTCCACCGTGGGCCCTCCAGGGGGCGCACCCAGCGACTCCCCCAACCGGTGTGCCCATCGCTCATAGAGGGCGAACGACAGGAAGGCCACCAGGGCGCTGAGCGACAGAGCCGAGAGGGCGGCGAGGGCGGCTAGCAGGGCAAGGGCCAGACGGCCCCGTAGCAGCGGGGGCCCCGACTGCACCGGCACGGCCTCAGTCCCGACACACGGCCGCGGGCGGGCCGAGGGGATGGGAGGGAGTGGCAGCGCCTAGCCCGTTCAGTGAGCGTAGCGCCTGCGCTGCCCGCATGGCCACATCGTCCGAAAGGGTAGTGAAGATGGTCACGCCCACGTTGCCCGTCCACACCCGCAGATGGCTCCCCACCTTCTGGGCAATGGCGCCCCGCACCTCGAAGGGGACTCCCCGAGGTAACACGGGGTCGAACATCTCCGGACGTATGTCGCAGTAAGGTTCGACCCGGACAGCCAGCGGAGGGGGACAGCTCGGCTGCTCGCCGCCTCTAGGTTGGCACGTTCCGTATACGAAGATGAAGGCATTCTGGCCGCGGGGCCCCGGGCCGTGTATGGACAGGCGCGGGTCTTCCGGCCGGTAGGCCCGCAAGATCGCCGTCAAACGTAGCCCTTCGAACTCCTCGCCCAGCCAGTAGACGGGGAAGTCTCGGAACGAGGCGGCCTGCTCCCTGGCCGAACTAACCGCGCTGGCGCCGGGCACAATACTAGCTGGATTGATGCCCATCCGCATCCACAGGGTACCCAGCACAGCGGTGAGCACGAATACCATCACCGCGGCGACTGGCCACCTCAACCGCAAGTACATGCCGCCGCCCTTTCCAGTTGGTGTTTATTCGGATGCGATCCACACATATAGCACCCATCCATCTGACCACGAGTATCGTCCGTCACACTGTCTGAGCGGATACGTGTTCCCCCAGTAGTGCCACTCGACAAACCAGTGGTGATTACTATTAGCCCAGTTATTGTGAATATCGTTGCGCCCCATGTCAAAGCCACTTATGCCGCCATTATCTTCATTGTGGTCAACAACGTGGCCGCAAAGATCAACATCCTCGTGATGTGCCGCCGCTTGGGAAAAATACCCGTACAACGGATCCAGTTCTGGGGCGCCGCCGGCCGACCAGTCGCTCGCCGTCCGGTACCGCATGTGGAATCTCCCGGGCAACTGCCCCCCGGGTCCGCTGGCGCTTTGAGCATGCATACTCACGCAGAGGTAGTGGTCATAGAAGCGCTGGGCTTTACTGCCGTTGTATATCCACCCGCCGTGGTGGGGAGCATGCACATAATATACCTGCTGCCAGGTCCCATTGTTGTAGAAGATTACGTTTACGGGGTCTTTCCACCCAGATACGTCGCACATTCCTGTCAGGGCAAAGGTGTAATCACCAACATGACCTCCTCGTTCTAGTCCTGCGGCAGCCTGCTCAGCCGGCGATCCGATTAAAGGTAACAGCAAAATGAGTGCGAAGCCAATGCCGAGAGCCACCAGCGCACCTAACAAAACACGTCTACGATGCAGTAGAATGGGTCGTGTCAAGATTTATGTGTAAGCGTCTGTGTACGGGGGGCATACCTTTCCCGAAGCATCCCTTCCAACACCTCCTGCACCTCGGCAAAACCCTT
>CACRXD010000035.1_pt1 | contig 8868 bp, 8 predicted proteins | sample 5377101 | NCBI WGS metagenome assembly CACRXD01 (sample SAMEA6061844, study PRJEB28556) | metagenome
CGCCCCGGCCGACCACCAGTGGCGTGACCTGTGCCTGGCCATGGGCCGACCAGAGCTGGCCGAGGACCCCCGCTTCGCCACCAATGCCGACCGGGTGCAGCGCTGCGAGGAGGTGCGGCGTCTAGTGAGCGAATGGACCAGCGTCCGCACCAAGGCCGAGGTGGTGGCGGCGGTGGCCGACAAGGTCCCTTGCGGGCCCGTCCAGGACGCCGAGGAGATCATGCGCGACCCCCACGTCCATGCCCGGCAGATGGTGGTGGAGATGGAGCACCCGGGCTGCCGGGAGCCGAAGGCCATCGCCGGGACTCCCATCAAGCTCACCGCCACCCCCGCGGCGGTGCGATCGAGGGCACCCCTCCTGGGCGAGCATACCGAAGAGGTGCTCTCCCTCCTGGGCTACGACCGGTCGGAGATAGAGCGCCTGCACGCCCTGGGGGTCGTGGCCAGCCAGCGCTGGCTGCCGGAAGGGCCCTCGTGATGGCGCCCACCCCCATCGCCCCTCGCAGGGACGGGCCATCCCCGTACGGGACCGACGCGGCCCCGCCGACGATCCCCGCGCCGGACGAGGGGTGGGAGGGGTTGACATAGCCTGGCGGGAGGGCCATTATACCGTCAGACTTTGGGGAATACATCTGACGTTCGGAGGTATACCATGAACAGACCGCTATTCCGCTGGCTGCTGGCCGCCCTGGCGGGGATGCTGGTGCTGGGCCTGGCCGCCTGTGGCCAGGAAGAGGAGGGGACGCCGCGGCCGAGCGCCTCCCCTGCCGCCGCCTCCCCCACCCGCGGCACCATCACCCTGGGGCTGATAGACATGTTCAGCAGCGCCACCCAGCAATACATCGCCAACAGCATCCGCGCTGGCTTCGAGATCGCCATCGAGGAGGCCAACGCCGCCGGCGGGGTGGCGGGCTACCGCATCGAGGTGGTCACCGCCGACATGGGCGAGAGCACCGACCGGGCGGTGGCCGAGGCGCAGCGCCTGGTCAACGAGCGGGGCATCCGCCTCATCACCATCGGCATCAACAGCGGGGCAGCGGTCGCCCTGGCCGAGTTGGCCAAGAACCGACAGGACTTCCTGGTGAACGGCGCCTTCGCCACCACCCGCCGCCTGACGGGGGAGTCGGGCAGCCGCTGGGCGGCCCGGGCCAACATCTCCACCGTCGAGATCGGCGGCACCATGGCCCAGTTCCTGCGCGACAAGGGCCAGATCCGCACGGTGGCCATCGTCGCCCCCGACTACGAATACGGGCGCCACTTCGCCGAGGACTTCAAGGCCCAACTGGGCAGGATCAGGCCCGACGTGCGGGTGGTGCGGGAGGAGTTCCCGCCCCTGGGCGCCCGCGACATGACCCCCCACGTGGCGGCGGTGCAGGCCGCCCGCCCCGACCTGGTGGTCATCGGCGTGTTCGGCGGCGACCTGATAAACTTCTTGCGGGCGGCCCGCGACCTGGGCCTGACCCCCGGCACCCAGCTCTTCATCCACGGCGTGGACCTGGTGAAGATGGAGACCCTGCGCGAGGTGCTGCCCGACGGCTCCTGGGGCACCGCCTGGTATCCCTTCTGGGCCGTCAGCTCCCAGGCCAGCCAGGACTTCCTGAACAAGTACCGGGCCAAGACCAACGACATCCCCGTCGCCGGCTCCCTCACCGGCTACTACGCCGGCAAGATGCTGGTGGAGGCCATCCGCAAGGCTGGCAGCGGCGACCTGGCGGCAGTCATCAGTGCCCTGGACTCGGGGGTGGAGTTCGACGGGCCGGTGGGCCGCGTCTCGGTGCGGGGCTGCGACCACATGGCCCTGGGGCCCTTCTACGTGGGCGAGGTGCGCCGCGGCTCCGAATACCCCGGCGGCATCGGCCTGGCCAGCGTGGTCCCCATCCAGGTTTCCCAGGTCGCCCGTAGCTGCGAGGAAATCGCGAGGGTTCGTGGTGGGTAGTTCGCCGACATGGACCTACTGCGCCTGCAGGATGTAGAGGCATTCTACGGTGAGAGCCAGGCGCTCTTCGGGGTCTCCCTGCAGGTCCCCGAGGGGACGGTCGTGGGGCTGCTGGGGCGCAATGGCGCCGGCAAGACCACCACCCTCAAGGCCATCATGGGGCTGGTGAGGGTGCCCAGGGGCAGCATCGCCTTCCTGGGAAGGGAGCTGAGGGGCAAGCGCCCCTTTGAGGTGGCGAGGCTGGGCATCGGCTACGTGCCCGAAGACCGGCGGGTCTTCCGCAACCTGACGGTGCTGGAGAACCTGCGCCTGGCCGCCCGTGGCGCCCCCGGCGACTCCCGCTGGAACGTGGAGACGGTGCTGGGCCTCTTCCCGCCCCTGCGGCCCCTGTTGCGGCGCCCCGCCGGCTTCCTCTCCGGCGGCGAGCAGCAAATGTTGGCCATCGCCCGGGCGCTGATGATGAACCCGCGGCTGGTGCTGCTGGACGAGCCCTTCGAGGGACTGGCGCCCACCATCGTCGGTGCTTTGCGGCAGGCCCTCATGAGCCTGCGGTCGGCCAGCGTCACCATCGTCATCTGCGAGCAGAACCTGAAGTCCCTATCGGGGTTGGTGGACACCGTGCACGTGCTGGACAAGGGGCGGGTCTCTTACTCGGGGCCCCTGCCCGAACTGGAGGCCGATGAGGAGCTGGTGCGCCGCCTGCTGGCCGTCTAGCGAGCGGGCGGGACGACACAAGACTACCCGGAACCGATAGGCGGAGGTGCGAGATGTCCCATTCTCGACTGCACACGGAGCTGTGCGACCTGCTGGGCATCGAATATCCCATCCTGCAGGCGGGGATGGCCCGCTCCAAGGGGCTCATCACCACGCCGGAGCTGGTGGCGGCGGTGTCGGAGGCGGGCGGCCTGGGCTGCATCGGCGGCGAGGGACTCGACCCCGACGAGCTGCGGGCCACCATCCGCGCCGTGCGCCAGCTCACCTCGCGGCCCTTCGGCGTTGACCTGCTGCTGCCGGCCAAGCGCGAGCCGGTGGACCTGCCCGTGGCCGAACTGCGGGACTACATCCGTAGCCAGCACCCGGCCCATGCCCGCTTCATGCAGTCGCTCTACGACCGCTACGGGCTGGCGCAGGTGCCCTATCCCCGCCAGTACACGGTGACGGACACCCTCATCCGCCAGCAGGTGCAGGTGGTGGTGGAAGAGCGGGTGCCGGTCTTCGTGGCCGGCCTGGGCGACCCGGGCCCCTTCGTGCCGGCGCTGCGGGAGCGGGGCATCAAGGTGCTGGGCATCGCCGGCTCCCCTCGCCACGCCCGTCGCCAGAAGGCGGCGGGGGTGGATGCCATCATCGCTCAGGGCTACGAGGCCGGCGGCCACACCGGCAACATCGCCACCCTGGTGCTGGTGCCCCAGGTGGTGGACGAGGTGCGACCGCTGCCCGTCGTCGCGGCGGGGGGTATCGTGGACGGCCGCGGGCTGGTGGCCGCCCTGGCCCTGGGCGCCAGCGGCGTCTGGTGCGGCACCCTCTTCCTCTTCTCACGGGAGGCCAACGTGCACGACGCCCACCGCCAGCAACTGCTGCAGGCGGCGGCGGAAGACCTAGTGGTCTCCCGCTGCTACACCGGCAAGCCCTCGCGGGTCTACCGCAACGAGGTGGTGGAGCTGTGGCAGCGACAGGGGCCGGAGCCCCTGGGGTTCCCCCTGCAGATGCTGCTCATGGACGACTTCGTCACCTCGGCCGAGGCCCATGGTAGGCTCGACCTGGTGAACAATCCCGCCGGCCAGGCGGCCGGCCGGCTCACGGCTGTCCGTTCGGCGGGTGAGATCGTGCGCTCGCTGGTGGCGGAGGCGGAGGAGGTCATCGGCCGCCTCAGCGGGCAGCCAATCCAGCGCCCCACCGGGGGCCGCTGAGCACACAGTCCAGACGGGGGTAGCGTCAGGTGCAGAGCGCGAAGACGGCTGTCGAACCGGAGCAGTTCGTATACGAGTTCCGCCAGTATACCTTCTCCCTGGCCCTGGACGTGGGCGAGATGGTCTGGCTCTCGGGCCACTCGGCCTCCCGCTACTCGCCCGAGGAGGGCCGCATCGTGGTCACCGGTGAGCTGGAGGAGCAGGCCCGCTTCGCCCTAGAGAAGATCGGCATGATCCTGGCCCGGGCGGGCCTAGGGCTGGGCGCCGTGGTGAAGATTAGCCAGTACCTGACCCCCGCCGCCCTCGCCCAGCGCGACCGCCTCTGGCCCGTCTACCGCGAGGTCTTCGGCGCCCGCATGCCGGTGGTCAGCACGGTGGGAGTGCGCTCGCTGCTGCGGCCAGAGGCCCTCATTGAGATCGAGGCCATAGCCACGCGGGAGGCCGACCGACGCTACGTCTGGGCGCGGGAGGAAGACCCCCAGGGGCCGGTGGCGGTGCAGGTGGCGGGGCTGGCCTTCGTCCGCGGCCAGCATGCCCTGGACGACGACGGGCGCGTGAGCGGCGACCTCATGTCCCAGACCTACCGCATCTATCAGCGCACCGGCGCCATCCTGCGGGAGCTGGGCCTCGACTGGGGGCAGGTGGTCAAGACGGTGGAGTTCATCGTGCCCTCAGCCCTGCCCTCCTACCGGGACACGGCCCAGGTGCGGCGGGAGTTCCTGGCGCCGGTCTACCCGGCCGCCACGGGCATCATCGCGCCGGCCCTGGCCTATCCCGAGGCGCTCATCGAGGTAGAGTTCATCGCCTCCAGCCACCCCAAGGAGGTGGTCAACCCGGGCTGGTCGCGCTACCAGCGCCTGACCTATAACCCGGCGGTGCGGGCGGGCAGGTATATCTTCCTGGCCGGCCAGGGCGCCCTCGACCCTCAGACCAGCCAGGTGGAGCACGAAGGCGACGTCGTCCAGCAGGCGGCCATGATCTACCGCAACCTGGGCGTCGTCCTGAGCGCCGCCGGCGCCACCCTGGACGCCCTGGTCAAGACGGTGGAGTTCGTCACCCCGCAGGGGCTGCCCGAATATCGGCGGACGGCCGAGGTGCGGCGCAACAGCTTCCGCCAGCCCTACCCGGCCGCCACCGGCGTCGTCTGCGAGGCCCTGCTGCGCCCCGAGATGCTGGTGGAGGTTGACGCCCTGGGGGTGCTGGCGTGACGGCTGGGCGCCTCCTCACCGACGAGCTGCGCGCCTGCATCGGCAAGGAGGTCGAATACATCGCCCCCGAGGAGCTAGGGCAGGCCAGCATCCGCTACTACGCCACCGCCCTGGGCGACGACAACCCCCTTTACCACGACGCCGATTTCGCCGCCCGCACCCGTTTCGGCGGCATCGTCGCCCCGCCCACCCTGGTCTGCGAGACCAACCAGTTCTACCGCAAGGCTCCGGACGAGCTGGGCTACGCCGGCCACCTGTGGGACCTGCCCCTGCCGGTGCCCTGCCGCATGATCCGGGGCGGCAACGACTACCGCTTCTACGAGCCCGTGCGCCCCCACGACCGCATCCGGGTGGTGTGGCGCCTGGCCGACATCGTGGAGCGGCAGACGCGGATGCGGGGGCTGGTGCTGTTCGTCACCTCGGAGGTCAGCTACTACCGGCTGTCCGACGGCGCCCTCCTGGCCACCAACGTGGAGACCAACATCTACGAACCCCTGGAGCCGGTGGGCGCCGACGCGAGCGGGGGAAGCGATGGCTGACGATTTCCGGCCCCTGGCCGGCTGCCGGGTGGTGGAGTTGGGAGACTTGGTGGCCGCCCCCTTCGCCGCCCGTCTGCTGGCCGACGCCGGCGCCACCGTCCTCAAGCTGGAGCCGGAGGAGGGGGACAGCGCCCGCCGAGAGGGCCCCTTCCTGGGCGACCGACCCGACCCTCGGCGCAGCGGCCTGTTCGCCTACCTGAACCGGGGCAAGCGGGTGGCCAGGCTGGACCTGCACAGCGCCGAGGGCAGGGCCATGGCCGCAGCCGCCGTCGCCCAGGCCGATATCGTCGTCTACGACGAACAGGCGGCGCGACTGGGGCTGGACGTCCCCTCCCTGGCCGAGGGGCGTCCGCAGGTGACCGTCTCGGTGACGGCCTTCGGCGAGTCGGGGCCGCGGGCGGGATGGCAGGCCGACGACCTCATCGTCGTCAGTGCCGGTGGCCTGGCCTTCGCCACCCCCGGCTTCCCCGATGGCGTCTCCGACCCCGAGGAGCCGCCCCTGCGCCCCAACGCCAACCTGGGCGAGCTCATCGGCGGTCTCATGGCCGCCGTGGGCGCCCTGGCCGGCTGGACCTACCGTTGGCGCACCGGCCGCGCCGTGCAGGTGGAGGTCTCCAAGCAGGAGGCGCTGGCGGCCATGCTCAATTGGGAGCTGGCCATGTTCAGCTACGGCGGCACCATCGCTGGCCGCCACCCGGTGCGGGTGCGGCTGGCCCCCAACCACTACCTGCCCATCGGCGAGGGGTGGGCTGCCATCGTCGCCTTCCTGGACGAGCACTGGCAGGCGCTGCTGGAGGCCATGGGCGACCCCGACTGGGCAGCAGACCCCCGCTTCGCCTCGGCGGAGGGGCGGGGCCAGAACTGGCTCGACCTGGAGCCGCTGCTGCTGCAGTGGACGGTGACCCAGGGCCGCCGCGACATCCTGGCCCTGGCCCTGGAGCGGCGCATCCCCTGTGCCCCGGCCCTGCCCGTCTCGCAGGCGGTGGAGAACGAACAGGTGCAGAGCCGCCAGTGGCTGGTGCCCTCGGGGCTGGACGGCGACCGCTCCGGCCGCCTGCCCGGCGACCCCCTGGTGGTCAACGGCCGCCGCCGACCGACCGCGTCGGTCTGGCAGGAGGGCGACGACGGGGCCGCTATCATCGCCGAAACGCTGCGAGAGTGGAACGGCCAGGGAGCGGGGGTGGCGCCCCGGAGCGGGGGCGAGGACATCGTCCGACCCCTGCAGGGCGTGCGGGTGGTGGACCTGGGACAGATCGTGGCCGTGCCCCTCTCGGGACAGTGGCTGGCCTTCCTCGGCGCGGAGGTGATCCTGGTGGAAACGCGGGAGCGGCTCACCTCCCGCAACTTCGCTCCCTTCGCCGGTGAGCCCCGATACAACGCCTGCGGCATCTTCAACCACATCAACCGCAACAAGGTGTCCTGTACCATCAACCTGAAGACCGAGAAGGGGCGGGAGCTGCTGCGGGCCCTGGTCGCTCGCTCGGACGTCGTCATCGAGAACTTCGCTCCCGGCACGATGGAGCGGCTGGGGCTGGGCTACGAGACCCTCCGCGCCCTCAACCCGGGGCTGGTGATGGTGTCGGTGAGCGCCTGCGGCCACACGGGGCCCTGGAGCGACCTGGCCGCCCTGCACAGCGGCGTCATCTGCCTGAGCGGGCTGGCCGCCGTCACCGGCTACGAGCCCGGCTACCCGCGGCTGGTGGGCGGCATCCTCCCCGACAGCATCGCCGCCGCCTACACCGTCCTGTCGGTGCTGCAGGGGCTGGAGTTCCGGCGACGCCAGGGAAGGGGCGTCCACGTCCAGCTGGCCATGACCGAACTGCTGCAGAGCTTCATGCCCGAGGTCATCCTGGAGTGGACGATGCTGGGGCGGGAGCCGCAGCCCCTGGGCAATGGCCACCCCTGGAAGCGTCCCCACGGCATCTACCGCGCCCGCGGCGACGACGCCTGGGTGGCCGTCTCGGTCTGGACGGAGGAGCAGCGGCAGGCCCTCTGCTCGCTGCTGGGGCGGGCGGTGGCCGCCGACAAGGGCCACGTCGGCCTGGAGGAGGCCCTGCGCGCCTGGATCGGGGCGCGGGAGGCGGACGAGGCGGCGGCCCGGCTGCAGGCGGCAGGCGTCCCCGCCTGCAAGGTCTTCAACGCCCGTGACACCCTGCAGGACGAGCACCTGCAGGGCCGCGGCTTCGTGGTGATTGACCGTCACCCGGTGGCGGGCGACAGGCCCCTGCCCGGGGCGCCCTGGCGCTTCAGCGCCTGGCAGCCCGCCTACCGTCATGCCCCCCTCCTGGGCGACGGCACCGAGCGCGTCATGCGCGAGTTGCTGGGCCTGAGCGAGGACGAGGTCACCGCCCTGACGGAGGAGGGGGTGCTCCACTGATCACGACCAGGACAGGGGGTAAGGATTGAGGGAATTCCGCCCGGGCGAGGCCATCGCGCCGCTGGAGCTGGAGATCTCGCTGCCGATGATGGTGGCCTATGCCGGTGCCACCTGGGACTGGCACCGCTACCACTACGACCTGCAGTTCGCCCGCGAGATGGGCCTGCCGGCGCCCTTCGTGGACGGCCAGATGCTGGGGGGCCTCCTGGCCCGGACGGTCCTGCGCTGGGCCGGGCCCGAGGCCATGCTGCGGCGCCTCTGGCTGCGCTACCGCGCCCTCCTCTTCCCCGGGGAGACCATCACCTGCATGGGGGTGGTGGAGGAGGTGCGCAGGCAGGAGTCGTCGCTGCTGCTCCTCTGCCGCCTGGAGGTGCGGTCGGGAGACGGCAGGGCCGTGGTGGACCAGGCGGGCGCCGAGGTCGAGGTGCCCTCGCCGTAAAAAGCCGACCCGGGACGGCCCGCCCCCGCGCTGGCGTAGATGGGCGCCCGGATATCGCATCCTGACGTCGTGAGGAGGTTAGCGTTGGCGCAGCGTCGCCCCTACCTGAAGCCGGTGCCCGAACCGAGCCCCGAGGCCCGCTTCTTCTGGGAGAAGTGCCGCCAGCACCAGCTCTGGCTCCCCTACTGCCCCCGCTGCCAGCGCTTCTTCTGGTACCCCCGCCACTTCTGCCCCCGCTGCTTCACCTGGAACGTGGAGTGGCGCCAGGCCTCCGGCCGCGGCAAGCTCTACTCCTTCGCCATCCACTACCGCGCCTTCCACCCCGCCTGGGAGCCCGAAGTCCCCTACGTCACCGCCATCGTCGAGCTGGAGGAGGGTGTGCGCCTTTACACCGCCCTGGTGGAGGTGGAGCCCGAGCCGGGCAAGGTGCGCTGCGACATGCCGGTGGAGGTGGTCTTCGAG
>CACRXD010000036.1_pt1 | contig 8280 bp, 3 predicted proteins | sample 5377101 | NCBI WGS metagenome assembly CACRXD01 (sample SAMEA6061844, study PRJEB28556) | metagenome
GCGCACCCGCCGGTTGAACTGGCCCTGGCTGGGCAGCCTGGGGAAGTAGTGGCGCCACTCCCGCCTCACCTCCTCGCTGGTGCCTTCTCGCTGGGGCGGCCCAGCAGGTGGCGCACCAGGGCAATGGTGAGCACCTCGGCGTCGCTGCAAGGGGGCTTGGGGCCAGGACGCCTGGGGATGCTGACCTTCCCCTCCTTGATGGCGTCATCCACCAGCACGTAGACATGGACGAACAGGTCAGCAAGTGGCACCATGGCTGGGGGCCTCCGCAGCTTGGGTTTTGTCCAGCCCCTTTACTGCTGCGGCAGGCCCCCACCTGTCAATTCACATAACGCGCCTCAGGGTTTCTGTCACCCCAACTGTAGGGCAGGAGGCCCCCGCCCTTATAACATCACAATTTCCGAGACACTCCCAACTCCTTGACACAGCCCATCCGGCCCCTATAGTAAGCATTTGGGGGCGCCTGCCCTGCGCCTGCCTGCCCCGGGCCTGCATTGAGGCGGGCACCCCTGACACGGTTCCCACCAGGAGCGCAACGGCCATGGCTGGAGTGGCAAAAAGCCTCACGCGCCTAAGCTCGCTCCGCCTGGGCGCCTTCACCCTGTCGATTGGCCTGCTTGCGGCAACAGTGCTCCTCCTCCAGGGCATAAGCGAGGCCAGCGCCTCCGGAGGATGGGCCTACCGCTACGGGCGCTGGACCTGGAGGCTGGATCCCGACCCAGGTCTGGTATTTGATAATGTCTTCTCCCTGCAGAGTGGGAACCTCGCTGCGGGTGGGCCAGGGGTGATCGCTCCACTCCTGGCAGACCGGCTCTGTTATGGCCAGGGGTGCAGCGACGTCCGCTGGGGCGCCCTCCTGGCTATTCAAGCCGGCGGACAGCGGGCGTGGTCGAAGCTGTATTACAAGGGAACGCTGCCGCAATCGGCATACCCCGTGCGTATAACCCTGGTCAAGCCCTACGGGAATGGATTTCTCGCAGCTGGCAATGGTTTTCTGATGGGGGTAGATAGCGACGGCAACGTCCTCTGGGCTGTGGACGGGCTTGTCGTACAGGGTAATTACGGCATATGTGGCGACACGGTGGACGTGGAGCCCTTGCCTGCCGGCGGCTTTGCCTATTTGACCCGCCATTGCCTCTTCCGCCTGAATGATACCGGCCTCCTCGTGTGGGCGAAGAAGTTCGACGCCAGGCTTTGGCCCAGTGATATCGCGCCTCACGGCAACAACATCGCGGTGGCCGGCACCTATGCGCCCAACCTGGCGTGCGGGTCGGACAACTGCTACGGTTTCATCGGCATCGTCAAGGCTGACGGCTCGGACTTCCAGTGGCTCCGCTACTACTACTGGGAGGACCCGGTGCCGAGAAATCAGCGTTACCAGTTCTCCTCCATTGACGCAATTTTCCCCCAGTCCGACGGGGGCATCATCGCGTTCGGTGGCGACGCGGTCTTCAGGGTCAATGCTGATGGCCTCGTCCAGTGGTGGCGCCGTCTCGCGGCCTCCGGAGGCGGGGGAGTTGGCACCGGCTACGTCGCCCCATACCTGGGCGGGTTCATCGTCGCCGGCAGATATTTCCAGCCGCCCGGCAGCGCCCCGTGCGGCAACGACATCGCCCTCGTGCGCCTTGACTCGTCCGGCATCGTCGTGAACTCGAGGGTCCTGGGCGGCGACGGCTGCGACTCCCCCACGGCGGTGACCGTATCGGGCTCCGACATCTACGTGAGGTCGTACGACGCAGGCCTGCCGGTGGTGATGAAGGTGGGCGCCGACCTCAGCCTGGAGGGCTACCAGCGGCCTGGATCGGTGAACTCCAGCCCTGTCGCTGATCCCTTCCCCAACGACTCCGAGGAGGACAACAGCTCCAAGCTCAACTTCCGTTTGGTCGACCAGGGGGGCGTGCAGCCCCAGAGCGTCGCCATAAACACCATTGAGGTGGCCATGCGCCAGGCGCCCTGGTACTGGCGTTTCGTTGACGTGCGAAAACTGGGAAGCGTGGTGCAGGAGCGGACTCTGGTGACCAGCACGATCAGCACACCGGAGGGCACCAGCACACCGGAGGGAATAGACTGCGGCGACACCTGCTGGGGGGTGTACCCCGGGGGGTCCCAGGTCACCCTCTCCCTGAGCCGGACGCTGCCCAGCGACTGGGTCCCGTACTTCATTAGCTGCTGGGATCCAGCCTCAGGCCAGTGGCGGCAAGCTTCCGAGGGTTCGCAGGTCAATTTCAGCCTGCCAATATTTGCAGGGTTCTTTAATGAACGTCTGGATGTGACATGCGATGTGGGTATTGATAGCAACAGCATCTGGCTTTTGCTGGAGGCCGATCCCAGCACCCTCATGCTGCGGCAGCTGCAGGGGAGCGACCGGCCGCCCGTCTCCATCACCCTCACTCTCATCGTGCGTGGCCAGCCGGTGCCGGGCATCGCTGTCCAGGACATTGCCATACTTGAGGTCTCGCCCTCCACACTTGATGTGACGCGTGCCGGGGTGCTTCTTCTGCCCGAGCCGCGGGTCACAGACGAGAACGGCCGCTACGTCTTCTACTGGCTGCCACCGCAGGCATCCTACTTCGAGGGAGCGGAGCTTCCGGCAGAGTTCAGGTTCGGGGCCTGCGTGGACCCCTTCCACCCATCGACGCAATACGGGCTCAATTATCTCGTTGCTGGCTGCACCTCAGGGTGGCTCGTGCGCGTGAGCGGGTCGGCCGAGGTGACGGGGCGTGTGATGCAGCGGCATGCGGGCGCCCTGGACGACCCAGACGGCGACGGCCTGCGCCCGGTGGCCGGGGCGCTGGTGTCAACGGACCCCACCTTCCCGCCCGACCGGACCGTGGTGACGGATGAGGAGGGGCGCTACAGCCTGGAGGTGGAGGTGGGAACCGAGAGCACCCTGTACGTGCGCAAGCCCAGTGGCGAGGGGTATGACCGCTGGACCCAGACGCTGCTCCCCTTCAGCGTGGAGACAACCCAGGCGGGCCAGACGGTGGAGCTGGAGGACGTCTATCTCGCTCACCTGCGGGTGGCCGGACAGATGCTCGAAAACCGGCTGCCGCAGCTGCAGAGCATCCTGGGCGATTCATCGGATGGCGCGCGGGCCCACCGCGCCTTCGTGCAGTCGCTGCTGAACCGGGCGCCGCCTTCCCGCCCCAGGACGGCTACGGAGCCATGGGAGGAGGAGGCCTTGCGGCGCCTTTCGCTGGCGGAGTGGGCCGCCCTCAACGGCGCTCAGGTCATGTATCGCCTGGCCGAGTGCGGCGTCACCCTCTTCTGGGACGCCTCCCTTGGGGCAGTGACGGCTCTTTTCGACCAGGCGGTGGACAAGTTCCTGCAGGCCGCCTTCAAGAAAGCTGAGCTCATATGGCAGGAGCGATGGGTCCCGCTTCCAGATGATACAATTGAGCAGCTTCGCGCCGAGACCCAGCGCCTGAGCGGCGTGCAGCTCGCCATCGCTGAGTTCATCGCCTCCCTGCAGGATAAGATCTTTACCAAGCAGCTGGACGTCGTGTCCCAGGCGCTCAGCGATCCTGCAATCCTTGAGAACATCCCGGGGTCGCTGTCTCTATCTTCCGTTTCCGCTCAGTGGTCGCTCTTTTTGAACGACGTGCTGTCGTTTGTGCAGAGAGCCCTCTCCGACTACGACCTGGCGAAGGCCGTCTACGATGCTATGAAGGCCATCGACCAGGCTGCTAGCGAAGCAACCAGCTGGCCCTCGGTAGTCGATACCATTAACAACGTAAGGAACCAGCTCCTGGCGCCAGCCTTAAACGCCCTGGACTCCATCCAGGGATGGCTGCGCGACCTCGCTAGCGGCCCTGCCCGAGCATGGGTGGACAGACTGCTGGTGGACTCCGCGGGGTGGGCTGAGCGCGGCGACTTCGCCCAGACAGCCGATAGCTATGCCCGCGCCCGGGAGATGGTGACCCGCATGACTCATGAGCTGAGTGAGTGGTGGACCTCCGTCAACTCCGTCTGCGAGAACACCCAGACCTGGATAGAGTTCGCCCGCAACGCCGTGGGAGGGCTTCAGATCGCCGCTGCCCTGGGCAGCCTCGTGACGGGCGGTGCCACTTTGACGCTGATGCCCATGCTGAACGCCATCAACTGGACGCTGCTGGGCACCCAGGGCGGTCTCGGCCTGCTGTTCGCCTTCGTCGGGGCGCGTCCTGAGATCCACCCTGTGGGCGAGTTGACGAAGAAGGCCGTCTATGCTGCCTTCGACAAGATCGGGCAGGACGGGCAGGCCATCGTGGAGGTGCACTCGCCTGTCCATCTCGCCGCCGTTGACAGGGAGGGACGCATGGTGGGGATGGACGGCCAGGGGAACACCTACATGCAGGTGCCGGGAGCGGTCCACCTCAGGGGTGGGCAGGTGGAGCTGGTGGACGGCGAGGGGCGGACTGCGCAGGCGCCGGAGACGCTGATTCTGCCCCCGGAGCATGGGCCCTACACCCTCCTGCTCTATGGCACCGGCAGCGGCAGCTACAGTTTGGAGGCTCGCGTCTTTCGAGGCCCTCGTGTTCTCCTCTCGGAGGACTTCACGAGGGGCATCCCTTCCACCTGGCAGGTAGTAGACGGCGGCTCTGGCGGAGGGGCGGCAGCCACGTGGACCACCGCCAACCCTGGTGACCGCTCCATCGGGGCACCCTTCAGCTCGCCCTTTGCCATCGTCGACTCAGATGCGGCAGGCGAAGACGCCACCCAGGACGAGCAGCTCATCACGCCCGATGTGGATCTTCGCCTCTGCTCCGGGCGGCCAGTCCGGCTGTCCTTCAGCAACCTGTTCAGGTACTACTCGGGAGGCAGGAACGAGATCGCCGACGTGGATATCTCGGTGGACGGTGGCGCCACCTGGACCAATGTCCTGCGGATGCAGGGCCGGGATGTGGGGCCGGAGACCACGGTGCTGGACCTCACGGGGCGCCTGGCCGGGGCTACAACGCTCCGTGTCCGGTTCCATTACTATAACGCCTCATACGATTGGTACTGGGCCATCGATAACGTGACCGTCACCTGCGGGGATGAAGGCGGAGGAGGGGCATGGCTGGATGCTGGACAGGTCACAGGAACCATCGGCGCCGGCGATATCCATGTGCTGACCCTGGGGCCAGGCGACGGCGGCCAGGTCGAGCTGGGCACGGTGCAGCAGGGGCTGGACGGGTTCGACAACCTTGTCCTGGCGACGCCTGAGCCCGCTCCTATATCTATCCCTGTGGGCCGGTCCTTTGGAGTGGTGGCCCTTCTCGCTGATGACCAGGGGCGCCGGGTGCCGGCGCCGGCGAGCTGCCTCCAGTGGCAGTCAAGCGACCCGACGGTGGCGAGGATCCAGCCCGTGGAGGGCACCGGCATCGCCACCGTCGTCGCCCTCGAGCGTGGCAGCGCCCACATTACCGCCACCTGCGACGGCCGACGGGCTTCCCTTACGGTGACGGTGGAGCCAGGCCCGCCTGCCGCGGTACGCCTGGAGCTGGACGGCGGGTCGCGCGTGACGGCGGGACAATCGGTGCGGATTCGGGCGCGTGTGCTCGATGCCGGGGGCGGGCCCATTTCTGGCATGAGTGTCCGCTTCACCGTCGCTGGAGAAGACGCCGGAGCCAGGGAGACGGGAGGCGACGGCTATACGCCATGGGTCGACATCATGGCCCCGAACGCCATCGGCCCGGCAGTGGTGACCGCTGCCGCCTCCTGGGGTGACCCACCCAAGGTGCTCATGGGGTTCGCGGTGCTGTACGTAGCTCCTGGCGAGCCCGCCGTCCCGGAGTACATCGTCATCTTCCAGGGAGACCGGGTGGTGGGCCGCCTGGAGGTGCCCGCAGGGGCTTTCGCAGACGGAATGGCGCCCATCGTGAGTGCTGCTGCCCTCGGCGCTGAAGTGGAGCTGCCGCCGCCGCCCACAGGATGGACCAGCACCCTCACGGTAGCCGTCAGCCTCCTCGATGCCGCTACGGCCACTCCCATCCAGGCGCGGTCGTCCCTTAGGCTGACCCTGTTGCGGGAGGGCGACAGCTCATCTCGGGCGGGCCTCTTCCGGCTCCGGGGGAACAGCTGGGAGCCTGTCGACACCGAGATAACTACTGATGGCCTCTCTACCACGCTCATTGAGTCGGGTGTGTTTGCGCTGCTCACGGCTACTGGCTCGCCGCCACCTTCTTCACCTCCCTCTTCTCCACCTCCGCCACCATCACCTCCGCCACCATCACCGGAGAAGATGGTGATCAGCCCCACGGGCAGTGGGCAGCTCACCTTCAGGGTCATGGACGGCCTCACGCTGGCCATCCTGGATGTGGAGCCCTTCACCGGCGAGCCGCCTGTGCCGCCGCCCTTCTCCTACCATCTGCCCCACGGCCTCTACAGCCTGAGGGTCTGGGGCATTGCGCCCGGCGCCAGCATCACCGTCCAGGTGACGCTGCCCTCGCCGGCCCCCGTGGGCGCAGTGTGGCTGAAGCTCATAGGCAACAACTGGCTGGCCCTGCCCGTGGGCGACGACGACGGCGACAACGTCATCACCATCGCCCTCACCGACGGCGGGGAGGGCGATGCCGACGGGGCACAGAACGGCGTCATCGCCGACCCCGGCGGGCCGGCGCTGCCCTTGCCCCAGCAGCAGCCGCCGCAGCAGCCTGGGCAGGCGCCCTCTGCCCCGGGCCTGGTTTCCCTCTGGCCCTGCGGTGAGGGGGTGGCCTGCATCTCCTTCCAGGCGCCGCACGGGGCGGCCTTCTACCGCCTGGAGAGCGCCCTCAACCCCGACTTCAGCTTTGGGCTGAACACGGTGCAGGTGGAGTCCTCCTCCCTCCTCTGGGGCAACACCATCGTGGTGGGGATGCCCACGGGCGACATGTGGAGCTTCTACTACCGCCTTATGGCCTGCAACGGCGCCGGCTGCTCGGAGGCCGTCTTCGTGGGGGGCATGGCCGCAAGGCGCTTCCCTGTCGGGAGCACCGAGCACTGGGCCTTCGTGGTGGGCGGCCATCGCTTCCTGCGGACGGCCTTCGGCTGGGTCGTGAGCCAGGTGTCGGTGCCGGGGAAGGCCTCGGAGCTGCACCTGTATGAGGGGGTGCAGGGCTACGGCGGCAGGAGGGTCCACTCCTGCCAGGGGGTGGAGCCAGGCGGGGCCTGCACCTTCAGCTGGGCGGGGGCGGACGTCTGGCTGAGCGGGTCCCAGGGGTTCCCGCCCTACGGGGAGGTGGGGGTGGCCATAAGGCTGCGCTAGCGGGCCGAGGCGAGGTCAGGGGGCAGGTGCGTCAGGTGGCGCCCTGCCCCCTTGTTGGTCCCCTCGCGGCACCCTCGGGGCGGTGGCCCTCGCCGCCCTCGGGCTCCAGCATGCGGGTCACGGCCGCTGCCCGGCCCGATACCCCCGGTTTGCGGCAGATGCGCTCCGGGTGCTTGCGCACGGTGGCAGACGACAGTCCCAGCTGTCGGGCCACCTCCTTGTTAGAGAGGCCCTGGGCCACCAGGCGCAGTATCTCCCTCTCTCGCTCGCTGAGGGCCGCCAGTCCCGCCCGAGCGCCGGCGAGCCCTGAGTGAAGCAGAGATGAAGGAGCGGCATGCGCGCTTCGTGGCCTTTCGCATGCCTTTCGAGGAGGTTCTGCACCCGGTGGTGTTCTGGGAAATCGAGGACGACGGCCGTTACAAGCCTCTCGCCGATTTGCGCGTCCTTCAGCGGCCGGAGTTCCGGGCCGTGCTCTGGGACCAGTGGTCGCTCTATCTGGCGGGACTGGCAGAGAGCGATGGCGAGGGGCTGATGGAGGCCCGCAAGCACGAGGGCGGCAAGTGGGGCGGCCAATATCTGGGCTCCCGACATCTTCTTCAGCATCGTGGAAAAGGGGAAGGGCAAGCTGGTGCGCCTGGGCGACATTGGCGAGGTGCGCTTGGGGATCAAGACCGGCGCCAACGAGTTCTTCTATCTGGAGCCGGTGGGGAGGACGGTGAAGGAGGCGGCGGCGCTGCGGGAGAAACACCCCATGGCCCCGGTTCGGGTGCGCAACGGCGCCGGCTGGGAGGGCGAGATGGAGGCCGCCTGGCTGCGGCCGGTGGTCAAGTCGCCGCGGGAGATCCGGACCCTCTGCGGATGCGTCTGGAGGACCTGCGCTACCCGGTCTTCATGCCCTCGGAGGACATCCGGAAAGCCATCGACCAGGGCCGCCAGCCTTCCCTCTCCCGCTATCTGAAAGCCGCCGCCTACATCGGTAGTGTCCTGTCAAGTGGTGTAAATGGCCGGCCTCCCTGGTGTGAGCTCACGCTGTGGCGACCTCCAGCAGGGGCTCGAGGGACTGAGGGAACATG
>CACRXD010000037.1_pt1 | contig 7646 bp, 11 predicted proteins | sample 5377101 | NCBI WGS metagenome assembly CACRXD01 (sample SAMEA6061844, study PRJEB28556) | metagenome
GTTTCCTTGGGGGAGTGATGTTCCTCTTCGATACCGACGTCCTGAGCCATGTACTCAAGAGGGCTCCCGCTCCTTCGCTTCTGGGCCGCCTTGCCACCGTGCCGCCTGAGCAGCAGTTCACCACGGCCATCACGGTAGGCGAGATGGTGTATGGCGCCTATCGCAGTCCCCGCCGGGAGCAGCTCCTGCGTCAGTTGGAGGAGAGGGTGTGGCCTAACGTGCGCATCCTGCCCTTTAACCGTGCCGCGGCCGAGACCTACGGCCGGCTCCGCGCTGAGCTGGAAAGGGGCGGGACACCGCTGTCGGAGCCCGACCTGCGCATCGCCGCTATCGCTCTAACCCACGACCTTACGGTGGTGACTGGCAACGTGCGCCACTTCTCGCGGGTGCCCGGACTCCGGGTGGAAAACTGGCTGGTAGAGAGACCATGATGAAGTCTTTGAGAAAGTCTTAATAGACTAGAGGGCTGTATGGAGCAATGGAAAGTCATGCCTGAAACCTTGAGGGAGAAGGCATGCCTGCTCGAAGAGATGCTGGGCAGAAGCAGGGCACCCCATGGTATTGACACGCCAGAGAAGGTGCAGGTCTGGCAGGATTTGGTGTTAAGGGCGCTTGATGAGGCTGCGGCTGACTATGCTCGAGTATTCGGAGGGCAGAATAGCCTGTGCTGGAGTAAAGGTCCTGTGCAGCAGAGTCTGGACCAAACTCCTCCAGGCAGGCTATGGGGGTCAAGTCCCGATTCTCCTGTAGATTCGCTGGCGCAGGTCCTGCCTCGGGGACTTCCCTTTAGACTGCGACCAGCTCCCGTCGTTCAGCTTGGGGAGGCTCCCCTCGCAGCCGCTCCAACTGCCGCATGATCTCCGGGGTCATCTTCACCCCATGCCAGCCCTCCGCCGCCTTGACCAGGATGGCGAACACCAGCCGCAGGCAGGTGGCCTCCCCAGGGGAGCGCGGGATCAGCTTGGCCCGCCGCTTTCCCTCTCCAAAGAGGCGCTCCAGGAGGTTGATGGTCCTATGCGCTGCCTGCGGACCGCAGGGAAGCGCAGCTGCTCCAGGCAGGCCTCCAGGTCCTCGGCCAGGCAGCCCGTGGCCCGGAGATACCGATCCCTGAGCCGGGCGATGAGCGCTTGGGCCCGCCGCTTTCCCTCCTCGTGGGTGGAGGCCTGGTACACCTGCTGCACCAGCCGCTTCATCTCCGCCTGCCTGGCCCCAGGCGCCCCAGTCAGGATGCTCCCCATCTTGTGCACCAGGCGCCGCTGCCGCCGCATCTGCGGGAAGACCTCACCCAGGGCCTTCAGCAGCCCCGGCTGGCCGTCGGAGATGACCAGCAGGGGCTCCCTCAGGCCCCGGGCCACCATCTCGTGCAGGAACCCTAGCCAGGCGGCGTGGGACTCCCGGCCCCCCAGCCCCAGGTGGAGGAGCACCCTCCTCCCCTCCCCCGGGATGCCGTGGGCGCACAGCACGCCCTCCTTTTCCGTTACCCCCTGGCGCACCGGCAGGCAGCAGGCGTCCAGAAAGAGGTAGACCACCCTCAGGCCCGAGAGGACCCGCCTCCGCCACCCGTGGAACTCGACCTGCAACTCCCGTCCCAGGCGGCTCACTCCGCTTCTGGAGAGCACCTCCTCCCGGAAGGCCTCCAGGAACGCCACCTCCACGTCCCGGGTGGACAGCCCTCGCACGTACAGCTCTGCCCGCCCGAGCAGAGCGTCGAATCCCCCGGCCATGTCCCCCGAGGTCATGCCCCTAGGCCGTCAGAGCCTCTCCACCGCCTCCTCCATCTCCTCCCGCCGGGGCCTGGTGTAGCGGGCGGTGGTGGCGAGGGAGCGGTGGCCCAGCAGCTCGGCCACCATCACCAGGTCCGCACCCGCCTCCCGCAGGAGCCGGTTGGCGTAGGTGTGGCGCAGCATGTGGGGGTAGAGGCCGGGGATCCCTGCCCGCCTGCCCAGCTCCCTGACGATGCGCCAGGCCCCCACCGGGGTGAGGGGGCCCCTTCTCCCCACCAGCAGCTGCCGGAAGGGCTGCTCCCCACGCCACCTGAGGTAGTCGCCAAGGACCCTCCTCGCCTCGGCCGGCAGGGGGACCGTCCTCTCCCTGCCTCCCTTGCCCCGCACCAGCAGCTCCCCCTTGCGTGCCGACAGCCTCACGTCCCCCACCTCCAGGGAGCAGAGTTCCTGGGCCCTGAGGCCGGTATAGGCAAGGAGCACCGCCATCGCCCGCCACAGGGGGTTGCCGCAGCTGTGGGCTACCCGCAGGAAGCGCCTGAGGGCCGCCCCCTCCAGGGCGCGGGGCGACCCCCGCTCCGGCGCTGGCGCCCGCAGGCGCTCGAGGGGCGACCTGAGGGAGGGGTCACGGGCACAGAGGAAGCGGTAGAGGGACCTGAGGGCGGCAAGGCGCCTGCCCACGGTGGCCGGCCTCTCCCGCCGCACCGCCAGGAGGTGCTGCCGGTAGAGGGCCACGTCGTCGGGGAGGACGGCCCGGGGATCCAGCTCCTGCCCCGTGCTCTCCCGGTAGTAGCGAGCGAAAGCTCCTACATCGGCCAGGTACCCGTTGATGGTTCTGGGGGAGAGGCCGCGGGCGAGCATGTCCCGCCGCCACTCCTCCAGGAGGCCGTGGAGGCCGCCCTCCCCTGTGAAATCCTGCCCGACCGCCATCTTCCCGTTACAGCCCCCCACGAGCCGCCCCTTCGGGTCCACTAGGAACATTATATTGCCTAATTTCCCGCCCTTAACGGGGCTGCTGGAGGCTGCAGCCCTATCTGGGGCGGCGGGCCCGGACGGCGGGTTTCGCAATCCAAGGCATTTGGATTGCGAAATTATCTTGCAGAACCCAGGGGAAGCTCAGCGCCGGCCAGGGCATGGGCGAGCAGCCGCCTGCCCAGCCAGAGATGCTCATCAGCGGCCGGCTTCCCTAGAAGTCATTGCAAAACCTTGTCCAGGGTGATGAGCAGGCAGGCCACGGTGAGGAAGGCCTGGTAGAGGGAGGGGAGCCGTTCCCATCGCACCACCAGGCGGCGGAAGTTGCCCAGCCAGGCGATGGTGCGCTCTACCTTCCAGCGGCGGCGGTAGCCAGAGAGGTCCACCTTGCGTCCCGGCCGGGGCCTCCTGCCTCGCCGCTCAGGTATGCAAGGCCTTATGCCACGCCGCCGCAGCCCCTGTCGCAAGGCCTGGCCGTCGTAGCCCTTGTCGGCCATCAGGCAGCGAGGCCGGCCCTTAGGCCTGCCCCGGCGCCTCGGCACCCGCTCCAGGGTGGACGCCGCCAGCCGGACCTCGGCCACCTGGGCGCTTTCCACCAGGGTGGCCAGGGGGATGCCAGGGCCATCGGCTACCACCATCACCTGGCTCCCTTTGCCACGGCGGGTGAGGCCTACCGCCTCTCCCCCCTTTTGGCCGGGATGAAGGTGCCATCCAGGAGCGCCTTGTCCCAGTCCAGCCGCCCCTGTTCGTCCAGGGTGCTGAGGAGGGCCTGCCAGGTCCTCACCCATACCCCTTCCTCCTGCCAGCGGCGCAGCCTCCGCCAGCAGGTAGTGGGGTGGGGGAATCCCTGGGGCAGGTCCCGCCAGCGGCAGCCAGAGCGGAGGACGAAGGGGATGCCCTCCAGCACCTTCCGGTCGTCGGCACGGGGGCGCCCGGTGCGGGCTGGAGGAGGGAGCAGGGCACGGATGAGCTCCCATTGCTGCTCCGTCAGAAGGGGCTTCACAGGGACCGCCTCCCATTGAGGCGGTTCTCAGTTTAGCCCCAACATGGAGTTTCGCAACCACTTTTAGCTTGAGAGGGCCCTTCCCGAGGGGAAGGGGGAGATGTCCCCTGTCTCGGCAAGGACCAGGAGGGCAGTGGGGTGGCCCATGCCCGGCATGGTGGCCAGCAGCAGGGCCCAGGGGTCGCCCTTGGCCCGCTCCTGCACCCTCCTTGCCACTGCCACCAGCTAGGCCGAAAGGACACCAAGCAGCCGCAGGAGGCCCCCAGCTCCTCGCCGTAGGGCCGGGAGAGCGGCAGGGACTGGAGCCACTTGAGGCCCCTCCTGGAGAAGAGGGTGGCCACCGGGGGGCGCAGGCAGGACCGGTCCAGGAGGGCATGGTTACGGTTCTTGACCGCCCGCCTGATGTCCACCAGGAAGGCCCGGTAGCGCAGCAGCTGGCGCAGGGCCCTGGTCTCGGGGTCGGGCACATAGGCCCTGGCCACCAGGTCTGCCCGCATTCGTCTGGGCCAGGACGTGGGCGTCGGGCCGGTCGCTTCCCCCGCCTGGCCGAGGCGATGGCCCTGGACACGAGGGGACGGGCCAGGGTCACCTCCAGCCCCTGGTCGGCCAGGACGTCCTAGGCCCACTGCCAGGCCCTGGTGGCAGGTGTGGCCACCCTCAGCTGTGGCCCCAGGTCCGAGAGGGAGGCCTCAGCCCCTCGGGGGTGCTCTCGGCCCGCCCCCTTCGCACCACCTTGCCCATCTCGTCCACCACCGTCAGGTAGCTGAAGCTCTTGCCAAGGTCCGCTCCGGCGTAGAACATCTCTGCGGGGCCTCCTTGCCCTCGGGTTGGTGTTTCACCCTCACTCTAGGGGAGGAGGCCCTGGCCCTCATAACATCAGACAATTCGGGACTTGACCTCACGGCTTCGGGCGGTCTGCCTCGTATTACGCCTGAACCGGTCTCAAATACCTTGTTGGCGGTAGACTGCCCCTAGGAGGGGGGATAGGGATGAAGTTCAGGGAACTGAGCGATGAGCAATGGCAGTTCATCCAGCCCACGCTGCCTCCCAAGGTACGCACCGGCCATAACAGGGCCGGCGACAGGAGGATCGCCAATGGCGTCCTCCACGTGCGGGTCACGGGCTGCCGCTGGATGGACATGCCTAAGGATTATGGGTCCCACAAGACAGCCTGGCAGCGGCCCAAGGGGCGGCAGGGACTAAGGGGTATAGCACAGACTTTTCTAGCCTAGGACGTGGCTCTCGACAGACAGGCCGCAATGGGCGGCGATGGCGCCGAAATGGCGGTCTCGGTGCGCGAGGGTCGCGCCCGCCTCTATGGCGACGGTGGCGCGAGGAGGCCGGTGAACGGGACGACTGCCCCCTGTCGCCGCAGCTGGAACGCTAGCCGCGCAGCCTCGGTCCAGCTCCCTCTCAAAGAGCCGGCGGGCCTCCTTACCGGCAACCTCACGCTCAATGGGGACGCTGCGTCCTGGGGAGTCCACCCCCCATCCGTATTGCCAATGTCCGGTCGCAGACTCATTCCAGAACGCCTGGCATTGTTCGTAGAGGTTCGCCCAATATGGATCCCACGAGCAGTTATCCCAAGCACCCGGACACCGAGCCAGTTGGCAAGACTCAGATCCTCTATATCACAGCTTGATCAGGAGGCTGGTGAGAAGCAGCCCCAGGTATATGATGACTGGCATAGCGATAACCAGCGGCCACAGCCCAGGACGCCTACGGAGGGTGGTCACGGCCGCAACGATCCACAGGACAAACGCGCCAGGTAAAAGCAGCGCGCCACCGCCGGCCAGCCACACAAAGGCGAGGGTCATGCTGGCCAGCGCTAAAAGCCACGCGCTGCACAGGATGACGGCTTGCGGCAGACTGAATCGCCCCATGTTCCCTCAGCAGAAGCCATCATGAGATGCGCTCACCTAGTAGACAGGCCCTCCTCTTCTACCAGCGGGGCCATCTGCGTAACATATGTAGCGTGTTGGCCATGGTCCTGTGAAGTCTTCCCAGCAGATGACAGAGTAGTAGCCATCATACCATCCGGTCGGTCGTGTCGTAAGCGTTCCCCCATACCCAAGGTCCGGGCAGATGGGGTTGTCGATGTCGAATGAAGCCATGGCATATCTCATTACAGCCCACGGCATATAGTACGTGTCCCACCAGGCGGCTAGCCACTGCCAGCCCCAACACCATCCATCCCATATGCTCTCCCACGGCCCCCAATAGCCCGTTACTGTGCTCCCGTCGTAAGACCACTCGTAGCCAGTTTTCACTTCGGCCATCCCGATACCGAAATGTTCGGCCCGTATGACACCTACCACCCAGGAGCTACCGGCCGCCGTCGGGTTTGCCACTTCAGATCCCTCGACTGTGGTATCGCTTGCCGAATCCGGTCGCTGCAAAGCGTCGCTGGGCAAGGATCCACCGGCTCTCAGTGCGTCGAACTCTGCTCTGCTCAGCTCGACAACCTTCTTGGTCACCTTACAACCATCGCCTACACTGATCACCCCAACCCGAAACGGGTGCTTGGGGGAATATCGAACCTCTATCGACTCCGCAACTCGACATACCCTACTCTCGCTTGCCACCTCCTTACGAGGCCCCGGTGGCGCTTCAACCACAGACAGGGGCACCAGGGTGGCTTTGGCTGGTGGGACTGGTGTGGGCGGGTCCGCGGATGCTGTCCCGCTGCTCAGCGAGAGGAAGCCCAGGGCGAGAACTAGCCCCAACAAAAACACCAGCTTTCTCATCGTCGCAGCTCCTTCAAGGCGCTAAGGCGCGCCCACTGGACACGCAGAGTTTACCCCCCCAAGACACACCGGTCAAGAATGCTGCTGTGGCAGAAATCGTCATTTCGCACGGTCTGGCCGGGTAATGACTCCATTGGGTAGTGATTTAAGGCATGATTGGGGGCAGGAGGTGGGAAGATGGCCCGAAAGCCCTCCCCCAACAGCCCCCCGGTGTCCCTGTTGCGGTGCCGGCCACGTGGTCAGGAACGGCAGCAAGGGGGGCGACCCCGCTGGCCCTGCCGAGGGTGCGGGCGCCCCTTTGGCCCCACCCTGGGAACCGCCATATACCGGCTGCGCCATCCCCCCGCCGAGGTAGCCGCACCCTCCTGGTGGTCATGCGCTGGGGTAGCTTGAGCGCGGCCGAGGAGATCACCGGCCACAGATATGAGACCATCGGTCGTTGGCTTAGAGGGGCCGCCCAGGACGCCCAGAGCCTCAGCGAGGCGCTGGTGGGGGACCTCCAGCTCAGCGCGGTGGAGGTGGACGCCTTCTGGTCCTTCGTCAAAAAAAGCGCCCAGCGGTTGGAGAGGGGGAAGGGGCGTCGGGGGGGTGGGCCCGCGCTGGGGGGTCTTGAGCCTGGACCGGCCGACGCAGTTGGTGGTGGCCTGGGCCTCTGCCCCTTCCGAGGATGGGGCGGCGCCTGGGGTGGTGGCCTAGACCCGCCGACGAACGCGGGGTGGGCAGGGCCTGCCCTGGACCAGCGACGGCCGGAGGGTCTACCGCCAGGCAGTAGGCGGGTCTATCGGGATCCCCACCGCTCCGGGAGGCGGGGGAGGCCGCCTCTTGGGGGCCACCCCAGGCGTGGGGCTGACCCAGGTGGTCAAGCATCGCCGGCATGGGAGGGCGGTCAGGGTAGAGGCCCGCCGGGTGCTGGGGGAGCTGCCGCCTTGTCCGTATCCGGCCCATGTGGAGCGGCTGAACGGTGGGCTGCGGGACAGGCTGGGCCGTCTGACCGGCAAGACCCACGCCTTCGCCAGGCAGGCTTCCACCTGGGATGCGGCGGTGACCCCCTGCCTGTTCGAGCACAGCTGGCTGCGACCTCATTGGGCCCTGCGGGGGGCCGGCGTCTCCGCACCAGGGGAGACTTCGCTCAAATCCTGTGTAACGTGAACACCTCCTCTTCGGCAAGCTCGTAGCGGATGGCGAAGAGCTGGCGCAACTTGT
>CACRXD010000038.1_pt1 | contig 7184 bp, 5 predicted proteins | sample 5377101 | NCBI WGS metagenome assembly CACRXD01 (sample SAMEA6061844, study PRJEB28556) | metagenome
ATTGGTCGCCGGCCTCTGGCTCCTTACGCCTCCTTGCCATGGGCTCCACCTCCTCTTCTCGCTGCCCGGAGTATACACAATTTCCGAGACACTCCCCACATCGGCGGTGCACTGCTCGTAGGGGCGTCGCTGGGAGCGCTGCTGACGCTGGCAGCTCTGCGCTGGGTGCCATTGGGAGGAAACCAGTCTGGCCATCCTACGGTTGCCTCTCCTCAGGTCGGGGAGCCTTCTTCTGGCCAAGGCCTGGCCGGCATTGCGGCCAGCGAAGGGTGTCTGTCCGCCGCCGACATCTATCAGCGAGTTCGACCGGCGGTGGTGGAAATAAGGGGCAGCGGCGGCTCGGGCGGCTTCCCGGCCCAGGCCGAGAGCGAGGGCAGCGGTGTCGCCATTGACCGAAATGGCCTCATCTTGACGAACTATCACGTCGTGTCGGGCGCTGCCAGGCTGGAAGTCCGACTGGCCGACGACACCTCCCTTGCCGCCCAAGTAGTGGGGACAGACCCAGGGGATGACCTGGCGCTGGTCCGCGTTGACCCTGCAGGTCACGACCTCGTGACAGCCACCCTAGGCGATTCGGACTCGGTGAGGGTTGGCGACCCCGTGTTAGCCATCGGCAACCCCTTCGGTCTCGTAGCTACGCTGACCCAGGGCATCGTCAGCGGAACTGACCGTACGTTCAGCTCCGGGCAGGGGACCCGACCTATCCGGGGCATGATCCAAACCGACGCACCAGTGAACCCTGGCAATTCGGGCGGCCCCCTGCTGGACTGCCGGGGCAACGTCATCGGCATCGTCACCGCCCTCGAGAACCCCACGGGCCAGAACGTCAACGTGGGTGTGGCCTTCGCCGTGGCGATAAACACGGCCAAGCGCTATCTGCCCGACATGCAATCGGGCAAGACTGTAAGCCATCCCTGGCTGGGAATCGCGGGCGAGGACGTGACGCCTTCCCTAGCGCAAGAGCTGGGGCTATCGGTGCAGTCGGGCGTGTACGTGGTCACGGTCGCTCAGGGTAGCCCCGCCCAGAGGGCCGGCCTGCGAGGCGCCTTCGCCTCTGAGCGGGAGGCCCAGCGTGCCTCCTCATTGCTGCCGGGCGGTGACGTAATTACGGCCATTGATGGCCACCCGGTGACCACCGTGGAGGAGCTGGCAGGCTATATAGACTCCCACTACCGAGCGGGGGACTCGGTGCGTCTGGACATCGCAAGAGATGGCCAGAAGATCAGCGTCACCGTCGCCCTGGCCGAATGGCCGAGATGACGCCCAATAGCTGCAGCCGAGTCAGCACATCTTTCTAGCTGCCCTAACTGGACGTCAGTGCCGGGATGCTCGGTCTTATCGCTCCGTCTCTGTGAGCATCGCGGGAAGAGCCATCCGGCGAATGGAGACCTCGGCTCCCCAGCCGTGACCGTCCCATCTCAGCAGCCTGGCCTTTGTTAGCCATCGGCCGAGGTGTCGGGGAATGGGTGAGCAGCCCGCTGACCCATCTGCCGGCGTTCACTCCTCACCGAAGGAGATGATGTGGGCGTGCTCTCGTAGAGGCGCCTCTCGCAGCAACAGGCTGGCCGCAAAGGCAGTAAGGGCGATGGGGGCAGCCATGAGGAACACCCAATGCAGGGAGCGAGCGAAAGCCTCCACCACACCATGGAAGACCGGCGGCGGCAGCGTCCGCAGCACCTGAGGGCTACTGGTGAGGAGGCCAGGGTCGAGGCCAGCCATGGCCTCACGGGGTACGAGGCGAGGCAGGTGATGGTCGAGGCGGTTATTGAGAATAGAGCCGAAGACGGCCACGCCGAAGGCACCGCCCATGGAGCGGAAGAAGGTCACTCCCGAAGTGGCAGTTCCCAGGTCGCGGAAGGGTACCTCGTTTTGCGTGGCCAGCACGATCACCTGAAGGATCATGCCCAGGCCCAGCCCTAGCACCACCATGTACGCGGAGACCTCCCAGAGGGGCGTGTCCACGTCGAGTCGGGACAAAAGCAGTAGCGCCCCTGTCAGCACCGCCGTGCCCACTATGGGGAAGAGGCGGTAGCGGCCCGTTAGGCTGATGAAGCGACCCACCAGGATGGAGCTGGTCACCACTGATAGCATCAGAGGCGTCAGGCGCAGACCTGAGCTGGTGGCGGAGGCCCCCTTCACCACCTGCAGGTAAAGGGGCACGAAGGCCAGGGCGCCGAACATGGCCATCCCCATAGAAGCCATGATGAAGCTGCCGATGCCGAAGGAGCGGACGCGGAAGAGGCGTAGCGGGAGTAGGGGCTCCGCTGCCCGTCTCTCCTGCCACACGAAGAGGGTCAATAGCGCCACCCCGGCCGCGCCCAGAGCGATGATCACCGGTGACGACCACGGGTACTCGGTGCCACCCCAGGAGGCCACCAGCAACAGGCAGCCCACCCCGGCTACCATCAGGACAGACCCCCAGTAATCTATCGGCCGGCGCAGGGGCCGGTAGGGCAGGCGGAGGGCCCGCCAGGTATTGAGAAGGGCTAGCGTGCCCAGGGGCAAGTTGATGTAGAACACCCATCGCCAGGTCAGGTGATCGGTGAAGATGCCACCCAGGAGGGGCCCGGCCACGCTGGCCAGTGCGAACACCGAGCCTATATAGCCCTGGTACCGTCCCCTCTCTCGCGGCGGCAGGATGTCGCCGATGATGGCCTGGGCCATGGACAAGAGGCCGCCCGCCCCCAGGCCCTGCAGCGCCCGGAAGGCGATGAGCTGCGCCATGTTCTGGGAGATCCCTGCCAGCATGGAGCCCGCCACGAAAAGCACAATGGCGCCCTGGAACATGGCTCGTCGGCCATAGAGGTCGCTGAGCTTGCCGTAAATGGGCGTGGAGGTGGTGGAGGTGAGGAGATAGGCAGTGATGACCCATGACAGGTGCTCCAGGCCGCCGAGGTCGCCTACGATGGTGGGGAGGGCTGTTGCGACGATAGTCTGGTCTAGGGCAGCCAAGAGCATGCCCAGCATCAGGCCGCTGAAAACGATGAGCACCTGGCGCCGCGGCAGCTGGGCCGGCGCCTGCGCGTCGCTGCTACGGGCTACCGTATCCGCCATCTCTGCTCCTCGCGCTCTGCCAGGGGAGCGGGGGGATGAAGCCCCCGCCTTTCGGCCCTGGCCAGCAGCAGGCGCGCCAGTGGCTGAAGGGACTGCGAGGCAGCATCTGCCTCCTCTGCCCCCAGGCCCGCCAGCGCCTGGGCCAGCCGTTCCACAGCCCGCTCCTGGACCTCCTCGAGAAGCCTCTGTCCCGTGAGAGTTAGCCGGAGCACCACGCAGCGGCGGTCAACGGCGGAGGTCTCACGGGTGAGAAGACCGGCCTGGTGAAGGGAGTCCACCAGGCGGGAGGCGGTGGACAGGCCGAGGCCCAGGTGCTCGGCCACCTCAGTGAGAGAGGCCCCAGGCTGCCAGTAGATGTAGGCCAGGGCGCGGAACTGGGACAGGTCCAGGCCCTGCGGCCTATGCCGACGCACCTCTGCCCGGACCAGGCCGATGGCGCCAGCCGCTACCTCCAGGACCATCTCGGCCAGGCGGCGGCGCTGGTAGTCCCATGTATTATTGCGCTCGAGGTTTGGTTGTAAATTCGAATAGTTGCTCTCTGGCATCTTTTGCTCTGTAGTGTAGCCCCTTGCTGGGTGTGGAGCAACAAGGCCGAGGATGCGTGCCCAAAAGACGTAGGTCGCCCTCTGAGCAGTCGCACAGGAGACGCGGACCGCCCGACTCAGTGGGGCCGCGGGACCAGTGGATCAACCCGAGATGTCGTTCCATCACCAGGTTCAGGTCCGTATCCGCGGGAAGAGGCGCTACGGACGGCTGCTGCGCATGTCGCCACCGTGGACGGGATGCGGCCCCCGGCGCGCATCGCTCTGCACCTGTCGCGGTGGGAGGCTGGCCTTTCTGGCGTCCTCCGGCGGTGTTAGCATGGCATTGGCATGAGGGAGATGCCGTCCCCTGCTGGGGCCGCCGCCAGGAAGAGTGAGGCTGCCTGGGCGGTGGAAGCGGAGGAGTTGGTTCTCGCCTACGGTGACCGTCGTGCCCTGGACGGCCTCACCCTCACTGTCCCCAGCGGGCAGGTGTTCGGCCTGCTGGGCCCCAATGGCTCCGGTAAGAGCACCCTGGTGCTGGCGCTGGCGGGGCTGTTACAGCCCAAAACCGGCTCCCTACGAGTGCTAGGACGAGCCCCGTCCCCAGCCGTGCGCGCCCATATGGGCTTCCTCTTCCAGGGCAACAGCCTGGACCCCCTGATGACCGTGGAGGAGACCTTATGGCTTGCAGGCCGCCTCTACGGCCTAGGAGGCCGGACGCTCCGGCGACGGTTAGAGGAGCTGCTGGAGGATTTCGGCCTGGCAGAGCGGTCCCGCCACGCCGTCCGCACACTCTCTGGCGGTTTGCGCAGGCGCCTGGAGCTCGCCCGCGCCCTCCTCCACTGGCCACGCCTGCTGGTCCTGGACGAGCCCACCACTGGCCTGGACCCGGAAGCCAGGGGCTTACTCTGGCAGTATTTGCTGGCTGCCAACGCCGCCGGGGTCACCGTCCTGCTGGTGACCCACGAGGTGCTGGACGCCGAGCGATACTGCCAGCGAGTGGCCTTCCTGGCACAAGGGAGGGTAGTGGCCGAGGGCAGCCCGCAGGAGCTGAAGGCTGGCCTGCGCCGGGACGGTGTGGTGGTGGAGTGGTCCACCTGCACCCCTGCGGCCCTGGCCGAGATCTCTAGCTGGCCCGAGGTAGGAGAGGCCACCTGGTCGCCGCCCCTGCTGCATCTCAGTGTGGATCGGGCCGCCGACGTGGTGCCGCGCCTCTTCCAGATAGCTGGCGACGGCATCTCGAGCGTGCATGTCCATCCTGCCACGCTGGAGGACGCCTACTTCGCCATCGTGGGCAGGCCCTTCAGTGGGGAGGCAAGAGGTCCATGACCGGCGCCCTGGCGGTCTGGCAGGCCCTTCTCTGGCGAGACGTGCGCAGCCTGCTCCGCTCACGCTCTCAGCTCTACTCGTCCGTCCTCTTTCCCCTCATGGTTCTGGCTTTCCTGGGGGCCGGCGTCTCCGGTGGCCTGGAGCCTTCGTCGGAGGCGATCCGCAACGGCGACTACGCCAGCTTCCTGGTGCCCGGCGCCATCGTCATGACGGTCCTCTTCTCGTCCACCTTCTCCAGCGCTTCCTACTACTACGACCGGGACTGGGGCGTGCTGAAGGTCCTGCTCGCCTCTCCCCATCGGCCGATGGTGATATTCGTGGGGAAGGCACTGGCGGCGATGGTCATCGGGGCGCTGCAGGCGCTCCTGGTGCTGGTCATCGCCTCGCTGGTGCCGTCCCTAGACCTGGCCTGGCAATACGGCGTCGCCGTCGGCGCCCTTCTGACGCTGTTGGCGGTGCTCCTGCTCTCCTCTTTCCTAGCAGGACTGGCCCAGGTCCTGGCGAGCCGGATCAGCACCATGCAGGGCTTCCACCTGCTCATGAATCTCATCCTCTTCCCCCTGCTCTTCTTCTCCGGCGCTTTCTTCCCGCTGGCGGATCTGCCCCGCTGGCTGCAGGTGCTGGCCATCCTTAACCCGCTCTCCTACGCGGTAGATCTGGTCCGGCTGGCCATCTACGCGCAGGACGGCACTTTCCTGGGGCTAGCAGCCGACTTGCCTGTCCTCTTCGCCCTCGGCCTTCTGGTGCCGCTGCTGGGCGCCAGTATGCGGGCCCGATACTCTTTAAGCTGAGAGCTGGGCGCTCCGTTTCAGCAGAGGCGAAGTGGGCAGGGCGGACGGAGCGTATCTGCCTGGCTAGAGCGAAGTGGACCAAACGGAATACAATGACCACTTTCCGAGTCCTTGTCCAGGTTGAGGTCGAGCCTGATGGGAGGCCACAGTTCCGCCCAGCTGCTGTCCTAGGCCCCGGCGAGCAGGTGCTCGGGACCGGTGCTGCCTGGGGCAAGAGGATGGAGCTTTCCGACGCTCGTGAGCGCGTAGCCTGTGCCGGCTCTGCCCATCCCGTCCGTCGAACCCGGAAGCGTCACATGTGGCGGCTTGGCCGTGGGGGCAGCGCTGGCGCCAGCTGTAGGCCGTAGAGAAAATGGGCGGTGCAAGGAGGCGATAACGCAGGCACGGCCGAGGAGGTGGCAAGACATGGCACGTTACCCCGTATACGGTAGGTCACTCTTCGCCCGCCTGGCCCGCTGGACGGCCAAAGCGGCTGGCCACCCCCTGGGGTTCATGCTGGCGGTTCTGGTCATTCTGGCCTGGGCAGCGACGGGCCCCTTGTTCGGCTTCAGCGACACCTGGCAACTGGTCATCAACACAGGCACCACCATCGTCACCTTCCTGATGGTCTTCCTGATCCAGAACACCCAGAATCACGACAGCGCCGTGGTGCAGCTGAAGCTGGACGAACTGATCCGCGCCGAACGAAACGCCCACAACGCCCTACTCGACCTGGACGAGCTGACCGACCAGGAGCTGGAGCGACTGCGAGCACACTACACTGAGCTGGCCCGACTGGCCCGTGAGCAACTGCGTCGGCGCGGGCGGGACACGGGGACGCCCGAGGTGAGCCTGGACTGGTGGGTCGTGGCCGAGGGTGACGCCCCTCACACTTAGATTTGACCGGCCATTTGCTTGGCTTAACGGGCTCGCGAGTGGGCACCGATAGCCGATCTGTGGCCGTCGTCCTGGCCATGCTAGCTAGCACTGGCGACCTCGTGGCAAGTCTATGGCCTTAGCCGATGGACGCCCTTTGCGGTCCTTAAAACACACGGATAATGGCACCCACAACCTGCCCCCTATCAGCCCTGGCCACGCCGATATGGGCCCGGGACAGAAGAGGCTTTGGCCGGCACCGTTCAAAAACCCGGCTCCCGAGGAACCATCCCCCGGGCGACCTGTCTGTGCATCTAATCCCTCACGTGCTGTGTGGCAGGTCGCTTCCCGTGAGTTCGTTCAGACCATTGTGCCGAGAGGGCATCGTTCTGCGAATTTCGTCGCCCTCAGACTCAACACCTGAGTTGGAATACAGCGCTCCAACAGACCGTAACGCAGGCGGTTGGTGTGGGGGTTAGAGGGGGGCGGGCCCCCTTATAATCGGTCTAGCAAGGCAAACAAGGGACCGAAAGGGGTGCCCGCCCATGAAGAGTCTCCTCATCCGGCTGCCCCAGGTCAAGGCCCAGCCCGAGGGGAGGCCCCGCGCCTGCCCCCGCTGCTCCTCTCCCGT
>CACRXD010000039.1_pt1 | contig 6011 bp, 9 predicted proteins | sample 5377101 | NCBI WGS metagenome assembly CACRXD01 (sample SAMEA6061844, study PRJEB28556) | metagenome
TACAAGTTGCGCCAGCTCTTCGCCATCCGCTACGAGCTTGCCGAAGAGGAGGTGTTCACGTTACACAGGATTTGAGCGAAGTCTCTCTCCCGCAGCCGAGACAGGGCCCTCCCCGCCCAGCGAAGCAGGTGAAAGGCGCACACCTGGTGCCTAAGGCCCAGCTCCTCCGCCACCGTCCGGTAGGAGCCCAAGTCATCGGAGACCAGCACCTCCACCCCCAGGGCCGCCACCAGGGGGCGCAGGGCCGAGGCCACCGCCCAGGGGTTCTTCTCGTCCACCGCCAGCACCAGTAAGGGGAGGCCCAAGCCCATCTCCACCGCCACCAGCACCCCCTGCCCTTTCCCCTTCACCCGCACGTGGGAGCCGTCCACCCCCAGCACCCGAGCCTGCAGGGGGAGCCTCCGCTGGACCTCCTCCTTAAGGGCCCGCACATCCCGCTGCACGCTCATCCGGGAGAGGGGAGGGCCCCGGTGGGGAAAGAGGGCGGCCACCGCCCGCAGGGACAGGCCCAGGGCCTAGAGGACGGCCGCCCGCCCCACCGTCCGCGGGCGCTGGGCCCACCGGGTGATCCCTTGGGGGGAGTGGCGGAAGGTCCGGAAGCATGGGGGGCAACGGTAACAATGGACCTCCCCCTGGGGAAGGGGAGGGTCCTGGAGGGGCTGGCAGGCCCTGCCCCACCGCTGGAGGGAGGCCTGGGGGCGGCCCTCCGAGGAGGGCTGGACTGGAGGGAGGCGCACGAGCCCTTTAGCCATGGGGCAGGCCTCCTGATACCACAGGCAGGCCTGCCCCCCCTCGTCGAGCCCCCACCCACCGTGGATGGGACAGTCACGGCATGAGCACCGCGCCCGGGGTCTCCCCTTGGGCCGCGACATCGCTCAGAAAGAGAGCCTGGGGACGTGGGCCAGTGCGCCCTCCTCAATAGCGATCCTAGGCCCTCCCCGCCCCTGGCGATCCCCTCCCCATTTCACGATCGCAGCATGCGCAGGCCACTGCCGACAACCACCAACTCGCTGATCTCATGTCCCAGCACAGTGATGGGCAAGGTGAACATCCCGGATACCGCGCCCACTACCAAGGCCGCGATGACCGCGGCCGAGAGCGCGAGGTTCTGGTTGACGACGTGCTGGTAGCGCCGAGCCAGTCGGAGCGCGTAGACGAGCTTCTCCAGGTCATCGGACATGAGCGCCACGTCCGCAGTCTCCAGGGCGACGTCTGTGCCAGCCGCTCCCATGGCCACGCCAACCGTGGCCTCGGCCAGCGCGGGGGCATCGTTCACCCCATCCCCGACCATGGCGACAGCACCGTATTGCTGCTTCGACTCGCGCACCTTGCTCACTTTGTCCTGGGGTTTAAGGTCTGCGTAGACCTCGTCAATGCCAACCTCCCGGGCGATGGCCTGGGCTGTCCGCGCGTTGTCCCCGGTGAGCATCACAACTTTGATACCCAAGTCGTGCAGCCCTGCGATAGCCTGACGGGCGTTGGGGCGGATGGTGTCCCGAATGGCCATGAGCCCCCAAGGGCCTTGGTGGTCACCGATCAGCAGCACGGTCTTGCCCTCGCGCTGCAACTGCGTGATAAGGTCCTGCGCTGTGATTAGGGAAATGCCAAGGCGATGTTGGAAAAGATCAGGGCTCCCAACGTAGACCGCGGTCCCATTCCAGCGGCCCACAGCTCCTGCGCCGGGCAGGGCCTGAAAATTGTCGACCTCGAAGGGAACGATGCCCGCCTCTGTGGCCCGACGCACGATGGCCCGCGCCAGGGGATGCTCGCTATACCGCTCAACGCCTGCAGCAACGGCCAGCAGCTCCTCCGCCGACATGATGCGGCCGGTAGCGTTGTGGATCGGCAGCACATCCGTCACTGTCGGCTCGCCTTGGGTGATGGTCCCGGTCTTGTCCATGGCGACGGCTTTGACCTGGACCAAGGCTTCGAGGTATATGCCGCCCTTGATCAGGACGCCGTTCCGGGCCGCGGTGCCCAACGTGGCTACTATGGTGACCGGGATCGAAACCGCGAGGGCGCATGGGGCTGCGGCAACGATGAAAACGGCCCCGCGGATGATCCAGGTCTCCCAGGCCGCGGCGGTAGTAAGGGGTGGCACGATGGCCATCAGGATGCCGAGGAGCAGGACAGCCGGGCTGTAGCGGGCTCCGAAGCGCTCGATGAACCGTTGGGTTTTCCCCTTGCGCTCTTGGGCCTCTTCAACGAGTTGGATAATGCGGGCAATGGTGTTCTCAGCGGATGTCTTCGTCGCTCGCACCTCTAGGGCGCCGGCGCCCACATTAATGGTGCCCGCGAACACGGTATCCCCGGGTTTTTTCTCCACGGGAATGCTCTCGCCGGTCACGGGCGCCTGGTTGACGCTGGTCTCGCCGGCGATGACGATCCCGTCGGTGGGAATGGCATGACCGGGCGGGACAATAAAGGTATCACCGACCACGAGCTCCTCGACCGGAATCTCCACCTCGCGGCCATCACGCCGTACTAGGGCCACCTTGGGAGCCAGGTTCATCAACGCCCGGATGGCCGCGCGGGCCCAGTCTTCGGTGTAGCTCTCGGCTGCCTCAGTGATGGAATACAGGAATGCCAACGTCGCGCCTTCGGCGGCCTGGCCCAGGGCAGCGGCCACCACAGCGGCTGTGCTCATCAGCAGCTCGATCCCAATCTCGCGCTTGAAGAGCAGTTTCTCAACCGCCTCGCGGCCAAAGAAGTAGCCCCCAGTGACCATGGCAATCAGGTAGAGGCCCGTAGGAACCAGTTCCGCCGCGCCAGCCAGCCCCAAAAGCCAGCCGCCGAACAGCAGCAGGCCCGAAGCCGCCGAGGTCAGGACCTTGGGGTTGCGCCAGGGCTTCGGCGGACCGGCCAGGGTGTGGCCTGGCTGTGGCGGGAAGCCCAACGCCTTGAGTTTGTCCTTAAGCGCTTCCTCAGACGTGCGGCCCGCGTCGTACGTGAGGACGACCTTGGCCGCCCTGGGGTAGATCTTTACCTCAACCAGTCCTGGTACGTCGCGAAGGCCACGCTCAATAGCGGCCGCATCGTGATCACAATCGAGGTTCGCGACGTAAAGCTCGAGTCGCTGGCGATGTTGGGTGAGTCTTTGCATGCCTATCCTCCCCGCTACACGGCTGAGCGCTGTGACAACCCGAGTCGCCAGTTGAGAATGAACTCATCTCAAAACTCTCCAGGTGATGATGAAGCAGGCCAGGTAGACGAAGGCAGTGAAGGTGGCCAAGAGGCGCTCATGGCGCAGGGCCAGTCGGCGAAAGCCTCCCTTGAGCCAGGCGAAGAAGCGCTCCACCGCACCCCTGGCAGCCTGGTAGGTCGCCTGGCAGAAGCGATAGGGCCTCCCCACCTTGGGCCTCTTCCTACCCCTGGGGTCCTGGGGGATGCTAGCCTTGATGCCCCGCCGACGCAGGTAGAGCCGCACCTCCCTCGAGTCGTAGGCGCCATCAGCCCACACCTCCCCAGGCCTCGTCCTGGGCCTCCCCCTCTTGCCCTTAAGCCGTACCCCTTCCATCAGCCCCTGGAAGAGGGCGAGGTCGTGCTGGTTGGCAGGCCCCACCAGCACCCGCAGGGGCAAGCCCCTGGCCGTCACCAGGGCGTGCACCTTGCTCCCCTTGCGCCGGCGGAAGCCGTCCACGCCTACCCCCTCCCCCCTTTCTTCGCCTCTACCGTGGTGGCGTCCACCGCCACGGCTTCCAACCCTACCTTCCCCTGCTGGTAGCCTGCCTCCAGGAGCCTCTGCCACAGCCCCTCCCACACCCCTTGCTCCTGCCATCCCTTGAGGCGCCGCCAGGCCGTTCCCTTAGGACCCATACTCCCGCGGCATGTCCATCCAGCGACAGCCAGTGGTGAGGACATAGAGGATGCCGTTCAAGGTCTTCCTGTCCTCGGCCCTGGGCCTGCCGGTGCGAGCCTTGGGCGGCAGGAGGGGCTGCACGAACTCCCACTGCTCATCGCTCAGCTCCCGAAACTCCATCCCCACAACCTCCATACGAGTCCAGCTCGTCCACCAGTCTACATCCCGAGAGTTTCGAGACGAGCTCAGAGATACACTTCTACGACCTGGTGCGCGACGACCGGGTGCACAGCCGCCTCTACACCGACCCCCCCATCTTCGAGGACGAGATGGAGAAGATCTTCTACAGCGGCTGGGTCTACATCGGTCACGAGAGCGAGGTATCGGAGCCCGGCGACTACTGCCTGAAGTGGATCGGCAGGCAGTCGGTCATCATGTGTCGCGACGAGGACGGACGCGTCCACGCCTTCATGAACCGCTGCCGTCACCGTGGCAACTCCGTCTGCCAGTGGGAGAGGGGCAACGCCAATTTCTTCCGCTGCGCTTATCACGGCTGGATCTATCGCAACACGGGCAAGCTGGTAGGGGTCCCCTACCGCGACCGCTACCCCCACCTGGAACAGAAGGACCTGGGGCTAACGCCGGTGCCTTTCACCGGCAGCTACCGCGGCTTCTTGTTCAGCAGCCTGCGCGACCCGGGCATGGGCCTGCACGAATAGCTGGGGCCGGCCGTGCTGCGGGAGATAGACCACTTCTGTGATCTGTCTCTCCTGGGAGAGATCGAGGTGCGGACCAGCGTCCAGAAGAGCACCGACCGGGGCAACTGGAAACTGCAGGCCGAGAACGTCGTGGACGGCTACCACGTAGCCTTCGTCAATCAGTCCTTCTTCGACCTGCACAAGGTCAGGCACCCGGGCGAGTCCAATCCAGTCAACAGCCTGGTCAACGCCACCAGCTACGACCTGGGCAATGGCCATACCAAACTGTTGCCGGTGAGCATCCTTTCCGGCCTGAGGGATGCCCCTGGTTCGCCGACCACGTGCGTGCTCTGGAGACAGCCCACGGCAAGGAGCAGGCCCAGGATCTGGTGGCCGCAGGTGAGACGCACATGCTGATGTTCCCCAACATGGCCATCCTCCAGTCCCAGCTCAGGGTCATCTACCCCCGGGCGGTGGATCAGACCGACGTCCACTATTACGTGGTGCGCTGGAAGGGCATCCCCGACGCGATGACCGAGCGGCTCTTGCGCCAACACGAGGAGTTGTTCGGCCCCGCCGACTTCGGCTCCCCCGATGACGTGGAGATGTTCGAACGCAGTCAGGTAGGCCTCAATGCCAGGGTTGACCCCTGGCTGCTGCTCATCCGTGGCCAGGGCAGCGAGAAGCGGGACGACCTGGGCGTGCTGGTGGGCCGCTACGACGACGAGGTCACCCAGAGGGCCTTCTGGCGCCGCTACCGTCAGGTGATGACCGCTTGCGGCCGGACGCAACCGGGGGTGCTAGGGATGACCGTGAATAGGAGGGCACTGGAAGAGTTCCTCTACCGCGAAGCGCGCCTGATGGACGAGCACTGCTACGACGAGTGGCTGTCTCTCTGGGCGCCGGGCAGCCTCTACTTGGCGCCCTGCAGCCAGGAGGACTTAGACCCCCACACGGTGAACATCATCATCAATGGCCCGGAGCGACGCCAGGATCGGGTGACCAGGCTCAGGAGCGGCAACGCCTACGCCCAGAAGCCCCCATCGCGACTGGTGCGCCTCATCTCCAACGTGGACGTGCTGGAGGAGAAGGCGGACGGTGAGGTGGTGGTGCGCTCCAACTTCCTGCTGGTGGAGCTGCCACGCGGCTGCCAGCGCCTCCTAGCCGGACGGCAGCGGCACCGTTTGCGACCGCGGGACTCCTCCTTCGAGATCGTCTGGCGCAAGGTGGTGCTGCTGAACAACGACGAGCCGGTGAGCAACCTGACATTTCTCATCTAGCACTGGCCCCAGCGGTAGTCACTCCGTAGAGTAGTGACAATACCGGTACGTCAGGAATTCTTCCCAGCTCCAGATACGGTCAGTCAAGGCTATGGCCATGGCCGGACTGCGCTGCCGGTAGCGCCCGCCGCCCTGGTGGGGAGTGTCTCGGAAATTGTGTATACTCCGGGCAGCGAGAAGAGGAGGTGGAGCCCATGGCAAGGAGGCGTAAGGAGCCAGAGGCCGGCGACCAAT
>CACRXD010000040.1_pt1 | contig 5936 bp, 9 predicted proteins | sample 5377101 | NCBI WGS metagenome assembly CACRXD01 (sample SAMEA6061844, study PRJEB28556) | metagenome
CAGGGTATCCTGATCCAAGGGGCACCTCCTCCGTCTAAGGTGTGCCCCCCTATTAAACACAGACCCTTACACATAATCCCTTACACTATCCGCAGCTGAGGGGGTTTCCCGAGTAAGTATGGCCGTGGAACAACTGGCGGAACTCCGCATACTCCCCGAGGAAGGCGTCGAAGACCTCGCGGGTTGTCATCGTCACCGCCAGCGGCAAGTAACCGCCCGTGAGGCCCTTGCCTGCCACCAATATATCGGGGGCCACGCCCTCCTGCTCACAGGCGAAGAACGTGCCCGTCCTCCCAGCGCCGGTGGCCACCTCGTCGCAGAGAAGCAGCACCCTGTAGCGGCTACAGAGTTCCCGCAAGCGCCGCAGCCAGCCAGGAGGCTGAACGATCATCCCACCAGCGGCCTGGACGAGGGGCTCCACCACCGCGCAGATCTCCTCGTGATGCGTCTCGAGGAGTTCCTGCACGGGCCCTAGACAGGCGAGGCCGCAGGCAGGGTAAGCGAGCCCCAGCGGGCAGCGGTAGCAGTAGGGTGAGGGGGCCCGGAAGACACCGAACAGGAGGGGTCTATACTCGGCGCAGAAAAGGTCGATGCCGCCAACGGCCATGGCGCCCAGCGTGTCGCCATGGTGGCGTGCTCGAAGGCAAGAAACGTCCGCTTGCGTCTGCGTCCCCGGCGCTGCCAGTAGCTGAAGGCCATCTTCAGGCCAACCTCGACGGCGCAGGCACCAGCTTCGGAATAGAAGACCTTCTCGATGCCGCCGGGGGCCAGCGCCACGAGCTCCCGCGCGAGCTCGATGGCGGAGACGTGAGTGAGGCCGAGGAGGGTACTGTGGGCCACCCGCTCGAGCTGCTCCCGGACGGCGTCGTCGATCTCGGGAACCCGGTGGCCATGCACTGTCACCCACAGGGAGGAGACGCCGCCCAGGTAGCGGCGCCCGTCCACGTCCACCAACTCGAAGCCTTCGGCCCTCTCTACCACGATGGGGTCCGAGGCGACCCACTCCTCCATCTGCGTGAATGGGTGCCACACGTGAGCCCTGTCAAACAGCACCAGCTCCTCGCGCTTCGTCTGGCCGTCACGCGGCGCTCGCTGCCTGTGCCGGCTCACCTATTGCCACCCCCTACTGTATGCGTATGCACCCGCCGCCCGTCATCGCGCTCCGCCAGGCCTCGCGGGCATCTCTAAGTCAGCGAGCATCTTCAAGTCCTCCTCGGGCTCCCTTCCCAAGGTCGTGAGGTAGTTGCCCAGGATAAGGCCGTTGGCCCCGGCCAGCAGCCCTAAGGCCTGGAGATCGCGCAACACCTTCTCGCGACCGCCCGCTAGCCTCAATACCTTGTCAGGAAAGATTAAACGGAAGAGGGCGCAGGCCTTCACTGCCTCCAGGGGTTGCAGCAAGGGCCGATCCCCCAGAGGGGTACCCGGGCGGGGATCGAGGAAGTTGATGGGGATCTCCGCCGGGTCCAGCTCCCGCAGCTGAAAGGCGAACTCCACCCTCTGCTCCCAGGTCTCCCCCATGCCCAGGATGCCGCCGGAACACAGCTCCATGCCCACCTCCTTGACCAGGAGGCAGGTTCGATAGCGCTCCTCCCAGGTGTGGGTGGTAACTATCTTGGGGAAGAAGCTTCGTGCTGTTTCCAGGTTATGGTTGTACCGCTTTACCCCAGCCTCGGCCAGAGCCATAGCTTGGGGCCTATCGAGGACGCCCAGGGAACAGTGGACCTCCAGCCCCGTCTCCTCCCTAACCGCCCGCACGGCCTCTATGACCCGCTCCATCATCCTCGCGTCGGGGCCGCGCACCGCCACCACGATACAGAACTGACGCGCGCCACGAGCGGCAGCATCGCGGGCGGCCGACAGCAATTGGGGCAAGGGCAAGAAGGGGTGGGGGCGGATGGGGGTGCGGTAGCGGGCCGACTGTGCGCAGAAGGCGCAATCCTCCGGGCAGCCGCCGGTCTTGGCGCTGATAAGGGACTCCAGCTCCACCTCTGGGCCACACCGCTCGAGGCGGACGAGGTGGGCCAAGGCCACCAACTGGGGCACTAGCCGGCTGGGCAACCGCGCCAGCTCCAGGGCCTGCGCCTCGTCGAGAGGCCTGCCTTCCTCTATCAATTGTCTCTCCAGCGCTCGCCAGTCCACCACGAGTGACCTCCTACGGCGTGGCATCGGCTGAAAGCGATGCGCGACCCTGCGAGAGGCTGACGACCCGGCCGTCTTCCAGGCGGAGCAATAGGCGACAGTCGGCAGCGATGTCGACAGCTTCCCCCGCCATCTGCACGCCATCTTCTTCGACCGTCACCCTATGGCCCAATATGTTCGGCTCTCGCCTCCAGGCCTCCGCAACGGCAGCCGGCCCCTGCTGTAGGTACAGATCATAGAGAGAATCCAGCTCCTCCAGGAGCCGACGCACAAAGGGAACCATAGTCACGGGTTCGCCCACCTCGAGGAGCAGCGACGTGGCTGACCCTCGCACCTGCGGCGGGAAGGAGTCGGTAGGCAGGTTGACATTTACGCCGACCCCCAGGATCGCGTAACGCACCAGGTCATGTTCGGCGCTTATCTCCACCAGCACCGCCGCTACCCTCTTGCCCCCCATAAGCACCTCCTTAGGCCAGGAGGCGACCCCCCCAAGTCCGACAGCCGCGCTGATGGCCCTGTGCAGGGCCACCGTCCCCAGAACGGAGAGGGCGAGGGCATCGGAAGGGGGCCTTGGTGGCCTGAGCACGAGAGAGAACCACACTCCACCTCGCGGCGACACGTAGGGACGGCCACGCGTTCCCCTGCCGAAGCGCTGCTCCTCGGCCACCACCAGCGCTCCCTCCGGCGCACCTGCCTCTGCCCAGCGACGGGCTAGGTCCTGGGTAGAGCCGGCCACTTCCCAGAAGCGCGCAGGCCGGCCAAGTCGGCGCGTGGTCAGGCCATCGAGCACCTCCCAGGGTAGTGGGCGGTCAGGCGCGGAGAGGAGGCGATGCCCGAGCCGACGGCTAGATTGGACCTGATATCCGAGGCGACGGAGGATCTCCACCTGCTTCCAGACAGCGTTGCGGGAGAGGGCCAGCTCGCGGGCCAGCTGCTCTCCGGATAGGTGCTCATGCTGCCGGGCCTTGAGCCGGGAGTATACCCGCGCGAGGAGGCTATCGCTGCTGATGACCCCCTTGACCACAGGCTTACTGTAGCGGGTCGCTGGTCCAATGTCAACGTTTTCGGTTAAGGAGGTGACAAAGAGCCCCGGCCATTTACGGGACGATGGTGCTGACGCTAAACTCCGATGACCCCCCGACTGGGCTTTCCGTCCATGGAGGATGCGTCGGTGACGGAAGCAAGAGGCGGAGAGCCCTAAAAGGCCATCTGCTTTCAGAGTGCCACTGGCAGCGATCAACAGGGCAAAGAGGGGCTTCTTTTTCCTTAGACACCTGTTGCGTCGTTTGGTAGTCACTCCGTCGAGTCGTGATAATAGATCGAACTCATCTGGCTCTGTTGACATTCTCCTCAGGGTTGTGCCAGGGCCAGGAAGAGAGCAGCCGGATGAAAAGGGAGTGGCAACTTGAGGCGGTAGACGTTATAGGCCAGCCCCAGAAGGAGAGCTTGAAGGCGTTGTGTCCCCAGAAAGCGCCCGGGAGCCCTCGAGGAGAGCTTCCGCTTGATGGCCGAGAAGACGCCCTCTACCAGGGCCCCCGGCGGTAGAGGTGAGTGGGGAAAGCCTCCCTCATCTGGGCACGAAGCCCCCGGACGCGCCACCCGGCCCCACCTCGCTTGGCCGGCATGACGCCCTGGGCTCCCAGCTGCTCCCGGATATGCCTGTGGCCCCTCCCGCTGTCAAACTCGGCATCGGCCGCCACCAGCCCCATGGGGGTGAGCCGGGCAGAGGAGGCCACCAGGGGCCTCAAGGCGGCGCTACCGCTGCTCGGACCCTAGTGGGAGCTCTGGGCCAGCACCACCTGCCAGGACACATCCACCACCACCCACTTGGTCCAGCGGCGCCACACCCCTCCCCTGCCCCTAAGCCTCTTGACGAAGAAGGCGCTCACCGCCCCCGGGGTGGGCCCTGTGGCATCCACGGCCACCTGAGCAGGGCCGGGGGCATCCCATACGCCGCACCGTTCCCTCCAGGGCTCTGGCCAGGACCTCCCCAGGCAGGCGGTGAAGGGACCGGTTGAGGGTGGTGAATCAGGGACAGGGCCCAAGCCCAGGGCCCGTCGCAACCCCTCCTGCTCGCCGAGCCTTACCTCCGCCTCCCTAGAGGTCCAGCCCTCGTGGCGCATAAGGCGGAGGATAGAAGGAGCTGGGGCTGGGTGAACGCCCGTTTGGAGAGCTTGCTCCGATAAGGGGGAAGGGCCGCCCGGGCCACCTCCAGGGCTACCTGAGCGAAGCACACCGGACCGGCCTCCGCCATACCTCGCCCCCTGGCACCATCCGGCAGCAGCTTGAGACAACAGCTAAAGGATGTCAACAGGGCCAGATGACTTCTAGAATGGCTGCCGGCACGGCGCCCCTCTCCACGGGAATTGCCCGCCCCAGGCCTGCCAGCGGGTGCGGCGAGCGCACGAGTGCAGAGCACAGGTCCGGTCTTCGGGAGTGGGGAGCGGGCCAGTGGGCGGCGAGCCCGCTGCGCGGCCATACGCAATCGCCTGTCCCTGCAGCCGATGAGGGCCCGCCGCACGAGCGGGAGGCCATCACTGGCGCCGAGCCCGAGACGCCGCCACAGCCGGGGCGTAGGCTCAAGCTGGCTTTCTCCTTGGCGCAAGCTCATCTCCGCATAGGGGGCCAGGGTGAGGCCGCCAGCGGTGAGTGCGGCAGTTACGGGGGCCGCGACCCCGTTGCCCCGAATCAGCTTGTGTCTTACTGCACGAGTAAGGCGACGAATGCACGCAGGTGCGGCCATGGAGATAGTGCGGGTGTCGTCGAAGGGGCAGATCGTCATACCGAAGCGCATACGGCAGCAGCTGGGCATCGGCCAGGGGGATGCTTGCGAGGTGGAGGTGCGTGAGGGAGAAGTGGTGCTGCGACCGGTCCGGCACTCGGGGGAGTGGCGCCGCTGGCAGGGCCTTCTGAGGGGCAGCAGGGCCCTTGAGGAGCACCTGGATGGGCACCGCCGAGAAGTGGAGGGCGAGAGGGGCGGTGCTTGACGCCTTCGCCGTCCTGCTGTGGCTGCGGGGGAAGGTGGGTGCCGACGAGGTGCGCCAGTAGCTGGAGGGGGCCAGCGCCGGAGCGCTGCGCCTGTTCATCTCGGTCATCGACCTGGGGGACGTCTACTACCGGCTGGTACGAGTGGGCAAGAAAGCCGATGCGGACGCCTTCTGGCGTGACCTGATGCGGAGGGAGGTGCCCGTCGCCGTGGTGCGGGCCACGGCCCGGCGGGTGCGGGAAGCGGCCGAGAGCAAGGGACGATACCCGATAGCGTATGCCGGCGCCTTCGCTGCGCAGCTAGCCCTGGAACGGGGCCTGCCTCTGCTTAGGGGCGACCCTGGGTTCAGGGAGGTGGAAAGGGGCCTGGCCCTGGACGTACGGTGGCTCCCGATGCCGTAGATGTGGGCGCCACGGAGCGACGTGGTCTCGCCTGGCCCGGGCGCCCAGGTTAGGATCGGCTGAGCCCGGTGGTGCGATGGCCCGGGTCCTCCTCTGGACAGCCGGGGAGCGAGTGGGTGGAATCTGGGGAGATGACAAGGGCCGGTGTCGTAGAGGGGCCTAGCGCCACTCCCTGGCCCTGGGCCGCTGGAGGAGAGGCGGCAGGGGGCGGGCTCCCATGAGGCGCAGGTTCAGGGCGCCGTCGGTGCGCTCGATGACCCCCTCAGCCAGCAGCAGGGGCTGCACCAGCACGGCCCGCAGCCTCTCCCAGGCCCCGGGCGTCACCAGGCAGGAGATGTCCCCCGTCTCGTCCTCCAGCGACAGGAAGACGGCCCGCGCCGCTGCCGGCCGCTGGCGCCGGATGACCCTGC
>CACRXD010000041.1_pt1 | contig 5639 bp, 6 predicted proteins | sample 5377101 | NCBI WGS metagenome assembly CACRXD01 (sample SAMEA6061844, study PRJEB28556) | metagenome
CATCAGCAGGCCCTTGGGGGCGACAGGTTCCTGCTCCAAGCGGTCCAGGTCCTCAGCAGACACCAGGGCCGCCATGGGCCTGCCTCGGCGCCGAATGAGGAACCGCTCACCTCTGTAGGCCACCCGGCTCATCAGCTCCGAGAGCCTCCTCTTCGCTTCGGCGACGCTCAGGACATTGGCCATAAGAACCTCCGCATCGGGTCAGAATGACATCTTGTCTCTAGTATATCCTGTCCGAAGGGACAGTGGAAGGTTATCGGGGAGAGTCCTCCAGTAACGAAGGCCCCTACGGCATGGATCGCCTGTGAAAGGCAGCAATAGGCTCAACGGCAGGAGTTACGCAATTTTTGGCCCTGGCGACTGGGAGGGCGACGTGTGAAGGCCCAGTGATGGAGAGGAGATGGAAGCACTCATTGACCTGGCCCGCCGTTTCTGACCAGTCTCGCTCGAGGAGCTGGAGTGCTACGAGGCTGAGGAGGACCAGGGCTACATGACGCTGGTCTGCCGAGGTCTCGTCAATAGGTGTGTAAACACGCATCAGGCGGCGGCCTCCTGTCCGACCACCTCAACCCCGTCCTCGTACCGCACCCCGGCATAGACCTTGGCCAGTAGCTCAGGCGCGTTCAGCCGGCGAAACCGCTTCTCGGCCACCATGAGCATCTTCCAGATCACCGCCGTGGCGCGCTCAACCTTCTTGAACCGCTTGGCGGCGTCCGTCCGCAACCGCAGCGCAGCGAAGGGCGACTCCACCACGTTGGTGGTCCTGATGTGGACCCAGTGCTCCTTCGGGTAGCGGTAGAAGGTCAGCATCCGCTCCCAGTCGTGCCCCAGGGTCTCAGCGGCCTTCGTATACCCACGCTCACGGCACCATTCCTCGAACTCCCTCCGCCTGCGCTCCGCCTCCGCCCGGCTCTTGGCGTAGACCACCTTGCCCAGCATCTCCTTGGCGACGGGCTGCTGGGCGCGCGGCAGCTTGTCCAGGACGTTCATCACCTTGTGGTTCCAGCAGCGCTGCTCATCCGCCTCCGGCCAGACTTGCCTGAGCGCCCCCCAGAGGCCCAGGTTGCCATCCCCGATGACCAGGCGAGGGGCCCGCAGTCCCCGGCGGCGCAGGTCCCGCAGGAGCGCAGCCCAGCTTTCCCTCGACTCCCGATAGCCCGGCCCCACCGCCGCCACCACCTTGCGGCCATCCGACAAGGCGGCGATGGCCACCAAGAGCGCCGCCCGCTCCTTCTCCAGCCCCGCCTTGACGTAAATGCCGTCCACCCAGAGATAGACGACTGCCAGCCCGTCCAGGGGCTGCTGGCGCCACGCCTCCCACTCCGCTTGCCACTTCGCCTTCAGGCGCGCCACGGTGGAGGCCGAAAGAGGCGCCTCCTCCCCCAAAAGACCCCGCAGGGCCAGGTCAAGGTCCCTTCCGCCAGCCCATGCAGGTATAGCTCCGGCAAAAGCGCTGACACCTCCTGAGTGCGCCGCACAAAAAGGGGGAGGATCCGGCTCTCGAACCGCCCCTCCCCCCGCACCCGGGGCCGCCGCACCTCGATGGTGCCCATGGGGGTGGTCAGCATCCGCGGCTTGCCGTATCCGTTGCGGTAACCGCGCGCATCGACGGCCGCCCGCCTCTCATACCTGACACGGCCCAGAAATTCCGTCACTTCCTCCTCCAGGAGCTCCTACAACAACTCCCGGATCTTCCCCCTCAGCCAATCCCCCAACGTCTCCCAGGTGGGAGATGACGAACGGGCCTCCACTTTGGTACGCTTCCCCATGGCGGTGTGCCTCCTCCCTCGGGCTTTAAGCCCTGTGTTTTATGCCAGGAACAAGGATACACCGCCCTCAGCGTATTTCCACGCCCTCTGATAGTACCTCCGCACCCTCCCCTTCTCCAACCGCTGTGCGCTTTTTGACGAAGAACCAGAAGGCATCCACCTCCACCGCGCTGAGCTGGAGGCCCCCCACCAGCGCCTCGCTGAGGCTCTGGGCGTGCTGGGCAGCCCCTCTCAGCCAACGACCGATGGTCTCAATATTTGTGGCCGGTGACCCCCCAGCCGCGCTCAAGCTGCCCCGAAGCATGACCACCAGGAGGGTGCGGGCGACCTCGGCGGGGGGATGGCGCAGCCGGCATAGGGCGGTTCCCAGGGTGGGGCCAAAGGAGCGCCCGCACCCTCGGCAGACCCAGCTCGGTCGCCCCCCTTTGCTGCCCTTCCTCACTACATGGCCGGCACCGCGGCGGGGACACCGAGGGCTGTTTCGGGGAGGGCTTTCGGGCCATCTTCCCACCTTCTGTTCCCAATCACGCCTTGAATCGCTCCCCAATGGAGTGATCACCAGGTGAACGGCCCCACCTCCGTATCCATCCGATGTTTTTAGTAGACGATCTGATCAATTATCTAGGTGCTCCAGAGGACTCACGTAGCACCTGCGGCGGCGAAGCCGGCCGGACCGTGTCTCTTCAGGGTCAGCGGGTAACCCTGGCGGGAGTCGATGTTCAGCTGACGGGGCCGATGCCTGCGTGGGCCCAGCCCAGGAAGGGACGCCTAGCCGAGCGGAATGCCCACGTCGATGCCCGGCCACACGCCACCGACCGAACTACACGCCGCCGAGCCCGCGCGCTGCCAGGGAGCTACCGAAAGCGCGCGGCGGACCATCTGACTCTGGCGGGGGTGCCGCGCTGCCTCCGGCATTCGCTGCCGGTGCTGCCTTGGCAGCGGCAGCGGTGACAGTGGGGCTCGCCCTGCGGCGGAGGCTCAGGTAGAGGTGCGGTCATAGGCTGGCAGCTGACAAGGCGGCGTCCTCAAGGTATAGGTTCCGGGTCGCCCTGCTTTGCCCCCGGCCTTCCTCCTGGCCTGCGAGTCCAGTCGGCTAACGGGGTGGGGGTGCCGGTCTGCGCCCCCGGGCTGTAGCTCGGCTTGTGGCAGCCTATAGGCAGAACGGCGATGCGCGCGCCGTAGTCCGTAGCGCATCCAGCGCCTGCAGCGCGGGGCGCGCTCCCTCGCCGCACCCCTTAGGGCGCGGCTGTTTACGCCTCCGTCCCACCGATCGTTTCAGGAGGGAGGCGCCGATGGCCATGCGGGCCGAGAACACAGGGACCGCTCCCGCGTCACAGCTCATGCGGCCCTGAGGGGCGGTTTTCGTCCCCGGCCCCCGATCGAAGGGCCCACAGGAGCGCTGGGAGCCCGTTCCCCTGCCCTGCGGCGCCCGGGCCGTGTCAGGGCGAGCTGGCAACGCCCAGATACTTTTCCAGGCCGTGAAGGAAAGCTGTCCGGTCAAATGTTCCCCCAAGCGCCGGCGCCAGCCAGCGCTTGGCGTCAAGCCTGCGCTGAAGCCCTGCCTCCATGTCCAGGCCCTCGAGGGCGGGCACCACTCCTATGAGGTGGACCCCTGTTAGCCGCTCCAGCTCAGCGGGGTTAGTGAGCTCAGCGAGGCCCGGTCGCGCCGGAAAGCCGCAGAGGATGACCCCGAGGACGTCCAGGCCTCGTCGCAGGGCCGCCTCCACGGTGAGGGCGGTCTGGTTCAGCGTTCCGAGCCTCGGTGGCGCCACGATCAAGATTGGCAGCCTGAGGGCGCCAGCCAACTCCGCCATGGTCACGGCCTCCGTCACCGGGACGAGGAGCCCCCCGGCCCCTTCCACCACCACCACATCGGCCACCTTCCGGAGCTCGGCGAAAGCCTGCAGCGGTGCCTCGACGTTTGCCTTCCGTCCGTCCAGGCGTGCCGCTACGTAAGGGGCGAGGGGCACCGAGAACCTGTCGCCTGTCTGCGTCGGAACCTTGGCCGCCTTTCCCACGAAGCGCGCGTCGTCCGCCCCTTCGGCAACACCGGTCTGCACGGCCTTCAGAAACGCTACCTGCAGGCCGACCTCCGAAAGCGCCCGTGTCACCGCGGCGGCGACCACCGTCTTCCCGACCCCGGTGTCGGTGCCCGTGACGAACACACCCCCCGCCCTGATGATGCGTGGGTCGACCCCTGAAGCGGCGTGCTGGCTGCTCGCGCCTTCCTTCCTACCCGATCGCCTCCTCGCCTGCCCCCTTACCGCTGCGAAGGCATCGAGGGCTCTCTCGACCTGCTCGTCGGTGAGCGTCGCCATGGCCGTGAGGCGCAGGCGTGCGGTGCCGGGCGGGACTGACGGGGGCCGGATCGCGGGGACGAGTACCCCGCGCTCTAAGAGCCGCGCTGAGAGCTCCACCGCTACCGAAGCCTCGCCGACCATCACGGGAACGATGGCTGCCGCAGGCTCGAGCACGTCGTAGCCGAGCTTGCGAAGCTCCCGGCAGAATACCCGGGCCAGGGCGAGGGCCCGCTCGCGCCGCCACGGTTCCTGACGGGCGATCTCCAGGGCGCGACGGGCGGCCGCGACGGAAGGAGGAGATGGGGCCGTGTCGAAGACGTAGGTGCGCGCCCTATGGCGAAGGAGTTCCACGATGGGCTCTGCGGCAGCCACGTATCCGCCCGCCGCTCCTAAGGCTTTGGAGAGCGTCCCGATGACCAAGTCCACCTGCCCCTGGAGGCCCTCTTCCTCTACTGCCCCCGCTCCCGTAGCGCCCAAAAGCCCAGTAGCATGGGCCTCGTCCACCATGAGGAGCGCCCCGTGACGCCGGCAGACCTCCAGGAGGTCGCGCAGGGGGGCCTTGTCCCCATCCATGGAGAACACCGTGTCCGTCACCACCAGGCGACGGCGGCCCGGCGTGGTCGCGAGCAGCTCCTCCAGGTGGGAAGGGTCGGCGTGGCGGTAGACCACGACCCGGGCCCGGCAGAGCCGACAGCCGTCGATGATGCTGGCGTGGTTCAGCTCGTCGGAGAAGACCACGTCCCCCTCGCCCAGAAGCGCCTGCAGGACGCCGACATTGGCGAGGTACCCGGAGGAAAAGAGTACGCAGGCCTCGGCGCCTTTGTGGGCGGCGAGCTCCCTCTCGAGGGCGACGTGGAGCTCGGTGGTACCCGAGACCAGCCGGGAGGCGCCGGCACCTGCCCCCCATCTTCAGGCAGCCTCGGCGGCGGCCGCCAGTACCCTGCGATCGGCGGCCAGCCCCAGATAGTTATTTGAGCAGAGGAGGAGAACCGGTCGACCCCCTACCACCACCTCGGGCCCAGGAGGGCCCCCTACGACGACGGGGCGACGGCGCAGACCTGCCGCTTCGAGCCTCTCGAGCTCCAACGCCGCCTGGTCCCTCATGGCATGGTCACCTCGTCGATGGCCCTGGACACGACTTCGGCCAGTCGCCGCAGGGGCTCCGGAGGGATGGCGAGCGCGGGCATGAGCACCACGACGTCGCCCAAAGGGCGAATGAAAATGCCCTCGTGGCGCGCCCTCTCCGACACCCGCCACGCCACCCGCTCCCGGGCCTCGTAGGGACGGCGGCTGGCCCGGTCGGCCACCAGCTCTATGCCGACCATAAGCCCCCGCTGCCGCACCTCTCCCACGTGGGGGTGGTCCTGTAGGGGGGCAAGGAGTTCAGCGAGAAGGGAGGCTCGCTCTCGGACACCCCGGAGCGTATCGCGCTCGCGCATGAGCCTGAGATTCGCCAGCGCCGCCGCGCAGCTGGGTCGTGTCAAGATTTATGTGTAAGCGTCTGTGTACGGGGGGCATACCTTTCCCGAAGCATCCCTTCCAACACCTCCTGCACCTCGGCAAAACCCTT
>CACRXD010000044.1_pt1 | contig 3242 bp, 2 predicted proteins | sample 5377101 | NCBI WGS metagenome assembly CACRXD01 (sample SAMEA6061844, study PRJEB28556) | metagenome
CTGCGGCCCCCGGCCCTGGTAGTGGGCCTGGGCCAGCTCGAGACAGACCAGGAACGCCTGCCGCAGCCTGCCGCTACCTTTCGCCATGGCACACCAAGCCTATCCCCAGCCCTTTTGCAAGACAAGCCCCTGAGTTCGTTGACAGCGTTCCCACCTCTCACTATCATTGAGCCGCCTATGAGACCGGTGCAGGCTCTATAGAGGGTCGGGGCATGGTAAGCAACCGGGCCGTGAAGTCGGCAGAGCGCAGAGCGAGCGTGTGGAACGGCCGGCTGGAGCTGGTAGTCGATGTCTGGGGCGAGGGCAGGCCGGTAGTGTTCCTCCATGGGGCTGGAGGGCCGCCTGCACAGCCGGACGACTTCCTGGCTACCCTGGCCGCTTCCTTCGCCGTCCATGTACCCCACCACCCGGGAACCGGCAAGAGCGATCCGGCCGATATCTACAAGCTGGACGACTTGTTCGACCTGGTCATGGCCTACGATGAGCTCTTGGACGTTCTGGGCCTTGGGGAGGCAGCGCTCATCGGCCACTCCTATGGGGGGATGCTGGCCTGCGAGCTGGCCTGCCTGCGTCGGGACAGAGTCCCCAAGCTCGTGCTGATAGCGCCGATCGGGCTGTGGCGGGAGGACGCCCCGCTATCAGCGGTGCACTGGACGAGCGTGCCGGCCAGTGACTTGCCCGGGCTACTGGCCCATGACCCGGGTTCACCCGCCGTCCAGCGCCTTTTCCGGTCGATGGGCCTCGCTGCGGGTTCCACCCCCGAGGCGCAGGCTGAGGCCCGTACCCGGCTCATGTGGGCCCGGGCATGCGTGAACAAGTTCATATGGCCCCTGCCGGATCGGGGCCTGCGTAAACGCATCCATCGGGTGAGTGCGCCCACTCTCATTATTTGGGGGGCCCAAGATGCCTGGGTGCCTGCGATTTACGCGGACGAGTTCGCCAGGCACCTGCCCGCGGCGAGGGTGGAGTTGGTGGATGGCGCCGGACACTTGGTGCACCTCGAGCGGGCCGAGTTGGTGGGCCCCCTGGTGGTCTCCTTCCTGCAGGGGTGAGGCAGGAACCGCGGGCTTGCCGATAGCTAACTGTCTTCACCGGATATCGGCCCGTCAGCGACCTGCAAGAGCAGCCGTCTGGGCCACCAGCGGTGTTCCCAGCCCTGAGCGTCCCAGATACCGCGCAGATGAGGAGCCACCTCGCGCGAGAACAAGTCGATATTCTTGATGGTCAGCTCGTGGGTCATAGATCCCACGTGGAGGGCGACCAACAGGTTGCCTACCCGAAGCTCGGTGACCAGCTCCCGTAGCTGATCCCTCACAGTGCTCGGGCTGCCCGCCACGATGTACTGGCCCTCGACGAAGTCCTTGAACTTCATCTCTTTCATCTGGGGAAAGCCCTCATAGCCGCCCATGGCCCCCCTTGCCGCCTGCTGTAGGGCGGGGTAATCCAGGTAGCCGGGCAGCCCTAGCCAATCGGGCGGGATGTTGGCCTGGCACTTGGAGAAGAAGTACTCCACATGGGGCCCGTACTCTTTTTCCGCCCGGGCATCGGTTTCTGCCACCACCACCCTCACCACATAGGCGAAGCGGTAGGGATTGAGGTCCTTGCCCAGCTCCTGCGCTATCGTCCAGTAACGGTCGATGGCGGCCTTAGCGGCCTTAGGCCAATAAGAGCTCAGGTAACAGTAACAGTACTCCTGCTGTAGCACCCAGCGCATGGTGCCCGGCGTGCCCACGCCGGGGATCCACACGGGAGGGTGGGGGCGCTGAATCGGCCTTGGCCACAGGTTTACGGCCGGGAACTGCCAGAACCTGCCGTTCCAGGGAAAGACCTCTGTGGCCGTCCACGCCCGCAGCACAAGCTGGAAGGCCTCTTGATAGCGAGCACGGGTCTCGATGGGGTTAGTGCCGTAGTTAATGTTCGCGTCGTAGCACAGGCCCACAGGCAGGCCCGCCACGAGCCTTCCCCCGCTTATGCAGTCCACCATGGCGTACTCTTCGGCAACCCGCAGGGGCTGGTGGGTCTTGCCCAGGCTGGTGCCCAGCAGCACCAGAGCCGGCCTCTCCCGCTGGGTGAGCACTGCCAGAGCAGCCATAATCAGGGTAGGATTGGGCACCATGTCGTACACATTCTGGCTGTGCTCGGTGAGCACCAGGCCGTCCAGTCCGCAGCGGGCGGCATAGGACAGGCACTCGATTGTGGATCGATAGTATTCGCCCACCCTGTCGGGGTCGGCCAGCTCCCACCACGGGGCCATCACGACCGAGGGGTACCGCTCCTCAAAATCGGGCGGCAGTTCGCGATACGGCGTCTGGATGTAGGCGAGGATCTTCATCCTCCTACCTCCCCAAAGTAGATGCGACATGCAGGCGAGAACCCGAATCGGCCCGAATCGACGGCCTCACCCCGCAGCCAAGCTGGCCTGCCGCGCGGGCGGCTCGCTGGCGGTGGTCCTAGGCCGGGGCGGGCACCAGCCTGATGTCGAAGTCTACGGTGTAGAAGGGCCGCTCGACCCCGAGGGCCTCCATCTCCCGCCGGTCGTCGTGCCGTACGGGGTCCACCACCAGTTCGGGCTTGACCGCGTTGGCGACGTCGCTCTCCAGATAGGGGTCGTCGTGGCCGATGTAGAGCTGGGTCACCAGCGGCAGGTAGCCCTGGTGGGTGACCTTGAAGTGGATGTGCTTGGGGCGCCAGTAGTGCCGCCCCAGCACGGTCAGGAAGCGGCCGGTGGGCCCGTCGTGAGGGATGGTGTAGTTGTTGGGTATGACGGTGCGGAACTCGTAGCGCCCCTCCTCGTCGGTGCGGAACTTGCCACGCATGTTGAAGGGGGGCTGGTCTGGGTCCTGGTGGTCGTAGAGGCCGTTGGCCGCCGCCTGCCATACGTCCAGCAGGGCGCCGGCCAGGGGGGCGCCGCTGGCGCCGTCGCTGACGCGGCCGCGGACGAAGAGCACCTCGCCCGGCTCGTCCTGGCGGCCCAGGCGGTAGGGGCGGGGCCGCTCCGGGGCCCCCTCCAGGTAGTAGGGGCCCAGGATGGCGGACGAGGTGCCGCCCAGGCGGTTGTACTCCTCGTGAGTGATGTCGTCGACGAGGCGGCCGAAGAAGATGTCGAACCAGAGGGGTATCTCGTAGGGGCTCTTGGCCATCTCGGCCATGAACTCGAGGGCGGCCCGGTACTCGCTCTCGGTGATGCGGTGCCGCCGGATGAAGTCGGCGATGGTCTGCAGCAGGTCCTGGTAGATGGCCCT
>CACRXD010000046.1_pt1 | contig 2651 bp, 2 predicted proteins | sample 5377101 | NCBI WGS metagenome assembly CACRXD01 (sample SAMEA6061844, study PRJEB28556) | metagenome
TGGCGCACGTTGCCAGTCACCACCGTAAGGTCGTGGGTCAGAGCGATAGCGGCGATGCGCAGGTCGGGCTCCGACAGGGGTGTCCCGGCCCTTTCCAGCTCAGCGCGGAGCCGGCCGTAGGTCTCGGCCGCGGCACGGTTAAAGGGCAGGATGCGCACGTTAGGCCACACCCTCTCCTCCAACTGACGCAGGAGCTGCTCCCGGCGGGGACTGCGATAGGCGCCGTACACCATCTCGCCTACCGTGATGGCCGTGGTGAACTGCTGCTCAGGCGGCACGGTGGCAAGGCGGCCCAGAAGCGAAGGAGAGGGAGCCCTCTTGAGTACATGGCTCAGGACGTCGGTATCGAAGAGGAACATCACTCCCCCAAGGAAACAGCCCGGTCCAGGGCATGCTGCCGCTGGCGATAGATCTCCTCCACCAGCTCGTCAAGCTCCTCGAAGTCCCCCCATACCCCTACCGCCATCAGCAGGCCCTTGGGGGCGACAGGTTCCTGCTCCAAGCGGTCCAGGTCCTCAGCAGACACCAGGGCTGCCATGGGCCTGCCTCGGCGCCGAATGAGGAACCGCTCACCTCTGTAGGCCACCCGGCTCATCAGCTCCGAGAGCCTCCGCTTCGCTTCGGCGACGCTCAGGACATTGGCCATAAGAACCTCCGCATCGGGTCAGGATGACATCTTGTCTCCAGTATATCCTGTCCGAAGGGACAGTGGAAGGTTATCGGGGAGAGGTGACTGTCGCATGCACGGTTGGTGATTTTTGGGAGGAAGGGGCTGGGCGTGTTGCCCTGGTGCAGGGGGTGGGCGCCTCAGGCCACCTGCAGATGGGGAAGGATCAAGGCCGCCTCCAGGCCGGCCCAGCTTCCCCATCCCCCGCATGGCCTTGGCCCGGATACGGAAGCGGCCTATGGCCTGCTCGCTGGGACGAGGGTGGTGGGCACCCTGGGGTCACGCCGGTGCAGGCAATAGCCCTCGAAAGCCCTCGGCCAGACGCAGCGCTAGGGCCCTTAGCTTCCCCAGGGGGCTGTGAGGCTCCGGGCGGGCCCTCCCCAGCTCCTGCCACAGCCGCAAGAGCCTCACCCCGCCAGCGGGGGGCCTCTCCTTGAGGAGGCCCCTCACCTGGGCGATGACCTCCTGCCACTCCTCCCCTAGCTCCCTCTCGAGGCGCCCCAGCTCCCTGCCCGCCCAGCGCAGCAGGTGGAAGCCCGAGACCTGATGCCGGAGCCCCAGCTCCCTGGCCAGAGGGCAGCCCCTCCTCCATCTCCACCGCCACCACTAGCCCCCTTCCCTTGCGCCTCGCCCAGAAGCCGTTTCACTTCAGGCAGGGCGCCCGCCTCTTCTCAACCCTCCCCTTGGCCTCCCGGAGCAGCAGGAGGACGTCGCGCCAGACGGTGGTGGCCGAGAGGGCCGCCTCCAGCCCCTCCAGGAGGACGGCTGTGGCGCGGGCGGAGAGGCCCAGGGCCCAGAGGAGGGCAGCCAGGGCCACCGTGCGCTGGCTCTAGTCTCGCCCCTCCACCCCCTCCGGGTAGTGGCGGAAGCAGCGGCGGCAGGCCGAGCAGCGGTAGCGATGGGCCACGACCTCCCTGGTGCGCAGGTCGCGCCCTCACCCTGCCCCAGGCCTGGAGGGCGGGAGAGGAGCAGCGGGGGCAGACCCGCGGCCTCCCCTCGGGCTGGGCCCCCGCCTGGGGCAGCCGGATGAGGAGACTCTTCATGGGCGGGCACCCCCTTCGATCCCTTGCTTGCCTTACTAGACCGATTATAAGGGGGCCCGCCCCCTCTCACCCCCACACCAACCGCCTACGTTACGGTCTGCCCAAGGTGGTGGTGTAAGGAATTATGTGTAAGGGTCTGTGTTTAATAGGGGGCACACCTTAGAACGAGGAGGTGCCCCGTGGATCGGGATACCTTGCGGAGTTTGCTGAGGGAGGCGGTGCGGGAGACGGTGGGCGAGGTCTTGCAGATCCTAGTGGAGGCCGACCGGGAGGCCTTCTTGCGGGAGCACGGCGGGCAAAAGAACGGCCACTACCCTAGGAAGCTGGAGACCGCTTTCGGCCAAGTCCATCTGAAGGTCCCCAGGGACCGAGAAGGCCGCTACTACCCTGCCTTCCTCCACCCCTACGCCCGCCGCCTGGTGGCCGTGGGGGAAGGGGCCGTGGCCCTGTACGCTGCCGGGGTCAGCCAGCGCAGGGCGGCCGAGGTGATGGGCCTCCTTTTGGGCCACCGGCGCTCCCACAAGGCCTTGAGCGCTTTGACGGACGAGCTCTTGGGGGCGGCGGAAGCCTTCCGCAGGCGGCTTTTGCCTGAGGAGATGGCCTCCCTCTACCTGGATGGGCTTTCCCTAAAGGTCTTTAGGGAAGGGGAAGGGATCGTACGGGAGACGGTGTACGTGGCTTTGGGCATCGCCCCTGATGGGGAGAGGCGGGTCTTGGGATTCTGGCCCTTGCCCACGGAGAGCGCCCTGGGGTGGGAGGGGGTCTTGGGGGAGCTTTGGCAAAGGGGCTTGCGGCGGGTGCTGCCCTTCGTCACCGACGGGCTGCCCGGGCTGCCTGAAGCCATCCGGAGGGTCTACCCTCAGGCGGAGTGGCAGCGCTGCGTGGTGCATGGGGTGCGGTGGAGCCTGTCCCAGGTGCGGGCGCGGGACCGGGCTTTGCTG
>CACRXD010000048.1_pt1 | contig 2366 bp, 3 predicted proteins | sample 5377101 | NCBI WGS metagenome assembly CACRXD01 (sample SAMEA6061844, study PRJEB28556) | metagenome
TCAGGGCTGCCTCCTACAAGTTGCGCCAGCTCTTCGCCATCCGCTACGAGCTTGCCGAAGAGGAGGTGTTCACGTTACACAGGATTTGAGCGAAGTCTCTCTACCCGCCCAACACGCCCACCTATATCCACGCCTTCCCGGGGCCCACGACCTACACGGTGGGGCTGTCGGTCCCTCTCTCCATCAGCTACTGGCATTCGGCGTGGTCGCCCAACACGGTGGGGGCAGGCACCCAGACGATATCCACCTCCATCTCCTATCCGGTGGACCCGCCGGCCTTTCCGTCCCTGGCCGTCAGCCCGCGGTCGTATCCCTCGCGGGGCATCCACCGGGTGCCGGCTCAGTTCTGGGCGGTGGACGGCTCCGGTAACCCATACGGGGGCGGTAGCACACCCATCGTCCTCTCCTGGAGCCAGAACGGCTTCACCCTGGAGGGGACGTTCACTCCCCAGTCGTTCACCTTCTCCTGGGGTGACTCCTCCAGCAATACCTACTCCTGTCCCGGCACGTGCGCGGGAGCGCCCCAGGGGAGTCCGCCTACCGTTACCCACGCCTACACCCTGCCGGGGACGAGCAGCGTGAGCTACTCGGTGACTGCCACCGGCAGCTTCGGCCGCGCCTACCGGGCGACGGCGCCCTCGTGGGCATCGGGCAGCCCCCTCTCCTACTCGGGGGCATCCTTCTCTGGCAGCCTGTCCTTCCCGGTGGATCCGCCGCAGCCGCCGTCTCCCGGGCTGGGGATAGGGGTGGCTCCCGACCCGGGCATAGCGCGGCTGGTGGCCTCCCAGTTCTGGGCCACGACTGGGAGCGGCACTCCCTACCACGGCAACCTGCCCTACCAGGTCAGCTGGACGCAGAACGGGTACACGCTGCAGGCGCGCTATACGCCGTCCTCCCCCTGGCGATGGACATGGGGAGACGGCAGTCCCCTGGAGGACTTCGCAGTGCCGGGGACGCCCTTCCCCGACCCGCCCACGGTGACTCACACCTACGGCGCAGCGGGCACCTATACGGTGGGGCTCACGGTGACCATGACATGGGACTATCAGGCGACGGCTCCCTCGGGCCTGACCACCTCCTGGCTGCCGGGGCTGTGGCCCCTGCCCCTGTCGGCATCGAGGCCTTACGACGTCATCGAGCTGACCGTTCCCGCCAGCCTGTATCCCTCCATCGATCTGGGGGTGAACCCCCGGCGGGGCCTCACGGGGCTCGCCAGCTGGTTCTGGGCAGAGGGGGATGCCCGGAACGGCCGCATGGGCAGCTTCCAGCAGAGCGGCATCACCTGGGAGGTGTGGTTCCGGCCGGTGAGATACACCTGGACCTTCGGCGACGGGTCGTCTCCCCTGGTGACGTCTTCGCCAGGGCAGCCATATCCCGTCCCCTCGGATGTTGCTCACACCTACCAGCGGTCGAGCCTCTCCCAGCCGGGGCAGGCATACAACGTGACCCTGACGGTGATGTTCGAGATCTACGTGCGCCGTCAGGGGCAGTCAAACTGGTTCCTCTACGGGACATACGAGGGGTCAGACTCGGCAGCGCACCCGGTGCAGCAGCTGCAGTCGAGCATCGGAGGGTGATGGGATCGTGAGGACAGGGAGCAGCCGACACGAGGGCGGGCAGTTCCTCGCCATAACAGCCATCATGCTGATCGGTGTGGTGGCAGCGGTGGGACTCGCCACCGATGCCGGCCTCGCCTTCTCCGCCCGCCGCTCCCTACAGGGCATCGCCGATGCAGCGGCAACGGCGGGAGCGCAGCAGATCAACGTGGAGCTCTACCGGCAGAGCAACGGGGAGATGGTGGAGCTGGACCCCCAGGCGGCCTACGACGCCGCTGTAGCCCGGATACAGGCTGCCTCCGGGGGAGGGCGCTTCAGCATCGACGGATACTCTGTCACGGTGAGCACCACCCGAGTGGACGTGGCAATCCAGGGGGGGGCACGGATCGCCTTTCTGCCGGCGGTGTTGCCCATCGCCCGCACAGTGCCGGTGAAGGCCACCGCGTGGGCGCTGCCGAGATACGGAATCGCGAGCGCACAGTAGCCATGGCCGGGAGCGAGAGGGAATGGAAGAGAGGGCTGTTCGAGAACGGCGGAGGGCGGCGGCTGGTGGCCGCTCTCCTCGGGGAGGGATGGCCCCACACGCTCCCCCTCTGCCTGGCGCTGGGAACGGCGCAGCTGGCAGGGTGGCGGCGGGCGGTGGTGCCCTTCCTGGGGCTTACGGAGCAGCAGAGGCTGTGGACGTTCATCGGGGGGGCAGCCCTGGTGGCAGCCCAGCTCGGGAGGGTGGAGACTTCGCTCAAATCCTGTGTAACGTGAACACCTCCTCTTCGGCAAGCTCGTAGCGGATGGCGAAGAGCTGGCGCAACT
>CACRXD010000049.1_pt1 | contig 2365 bp, 1 predicted proteins | sample 5377101 | NCBI WGS metagenome assembly CACRXD01 (sample SAMEA6061844, study PRJEB28556) | metagenome
GGCCATGAACTCGAGGGCGGCCCGGTACTCGCTCTCGGTGATGCGGTGCCGCCGGATGAAGTCGGCGATGGTCTGCAGCAGGTCCTGGTAGATGGCCCTTAGCCTCTCGCCGGTTGCCACCTGCTCTAGCTGCATGCCGCGCACCTCCCACTCATCTCGTCCGTCTCGGCCCTGACTGTGCCGCTAGATAATGCGCTCCGATCCCTGTCTCATCACCCCCGTTTGCACAGTGGTTGAGTCCCGGCTCAAGCATTCCCTACCCCTCTCGCTTGTAGCATCCCAGAAGGTACTCGGGGCCAGGCGCATAGGTGAAGATCCAATGTAGGTTGAGGACATCCGCCTGGTGGACGTGGTAATGGATGGGTGTGACGATAGGCACGTTATACATGCGTTCGGCCATGAGGTTGACCACCTCTCGCACCGCCTGGCGCCGCCGCTCCGGATCCAGCTCACGTCGCTGGCGCTCGATGGCCGCCATGAGCTCACTGTCCTGGCGAAGCAAGGGGCCGAGGCCTGGTGCCAGCAGCCGGGGCGAATCGGGATTCCAGAAGAGGGTGAAGTACTCGTTGGGATCGATGCCGACGAAGTTGGCCGCGAAGGCGATCCCCTTCCCCCAGTTGCCGCGGATGACCACGCTGGCGTAGTACTCGGTGACGGGAAGCTGCTTGATGTTGGTCTCGATGCCTATCGTTCGCAGCTGCTGCTGGATGGCCTGGGTCTGGTCGACCTGGAAAACCGTCTGGACAGTGGAAGTCACGAACTCGTAGGGGCCCAGCCTCTCTACGCCCGCCGCCCGCAACAGGGCCCTAGCTTCCGCCAGGTTGTACTGGTAGTAGCGCGCGTTGGGGAACTCGTTCCGGCGTGGGTCGAAGTGCCAGCGAGGCAGATATCCGTAGGGCAGCACCCATTCGCCCTGCCCGCTGACCCGGTTCAGGGCATCCCTGTCGATGGCCATGGAGATCGCCTGCCGCACCCGCTTGTCTTGGAAGACTGGGTCCGTTAGGTCAAAGCCCACGTTGGTGTTGGCGTGGACGGCGTAGGGCACGAAGACAGCGTCCGGCAAGTCTCGCCGCAGGCTGTCCACATCGCGCTCGGTGACGATGCCGCTCCAGGTGAGCGTATCCAGCTGTCGTGCCCGCAGCTGGGACACCACAGTGGGTGGGTCTGCCAGGATCCTGTACACAACCCGGCCTAGGAGTGGCCGGTCAGGCAGGAAGTAGTCAGGGTTGAATTCGAACCGGACCTCGGACCCGACGTCGTAGCCGCGAAACAGGTACGGCCCCGCGCTCCACATGTCCTTCTCCAGCCGGCCGGTACCGAAGAGCTCGTAGGGCATGATGTAGAACATGCCCTGGTGACCCATGTGATTGATGAACGGCCCCAGGGGGCGAGAGAGGACGAAGCGTACCGTGTCGGGGGCGGTGGCCTCCACCCGGTCCACGTCAACGAGCAAGGAGCGGTTGGGGTGCTCGGCCTTGAAGCGCTCCCAGTTCTTGACCACGTCCTCCGCGGTCAGCGCCCGGCCGTTCAGGGGCGGCTTGTTCTCCCACCTGGCGGGGCGGAGCTTGAAGATGTAGGTGGTGGCGTCGGGCTGCTCGGGCATGGCCACAGCCAGGTCGGGCACGATCTCATAGTCCAGGGGGCCGACGTCGGGGCCGACCTTGAACTTCAGCAGGCGGGGGTAGACCATGCTCGTGTAAAGGATGGTGCGGTATCCCCAGGTGACATAGTAGTCAAAGCTCGCCGGATCCCCTGACTCCTGCATGCGAAGGGTGCCTCCGGCGCCCCGGGGAGGCAACGGCGGCGTCGCCGCAGGGGCAGGAGCAGCTGCCTCGCGGCCGGTCCGGCAGGCTAGGAGGATGCCTCCCGTGGAGGCGAGGCCAGCCGCGTAGGTGATGAACTGCCGTCTGCTCAGTCGCCGCGTCCAAGGATTGCTCCAAGCCGCGATCCCCATGGCTATCCACCTCCTGGCCCGGACGCATGGCGCATTGCTGTGGCCGGATCACTGCCCAGCACCGGCGGGCTGGCAAGCGAACAACAGAGCATTCCCCGCCTCATGATTAACATACTGTCCGTCTAGTTCCCTATATCTTCAGATGGACCTGCGGATTGCCGGGTAAATCGTCGCAATCTGTCAGGCAAATGTATAGCTATCTCGCCGTTGCCTGTCAATCCCTGCCGGGCTTGTCTTGCAAATCACGGCCTGCAGCGGGCGGGGGCAGTGCTGATGGGCCAGGGCCGTAGCAAGTGCAATAAGAGGCGCAGTAGCAGGCGCAAGGACGACGGCCACCGCCTCCAGGTAGGCCCGCTTCTGGGCCATCTGGGGCAGCACCTCCGGCAGGTAGCCGCCCCACAGCCTCGTCTT
>CACRXD010000051.1_pt1 | contig 2064 bp, 3 predicted proteins | sample 5377101 | NCBI WGS metagenome assembly CACRXD01 (sample SAMEA6061844, study PRJEB28556) | metagenome
CATCCCAGCCGGGTGCGGGGCCCAGACGGCTGGCAAGGGCCAGGAGACCTGGTGGCCGGCTTCGGCTGGGACGCCGCCCATAGCGAGTGGTTCTACGGCTTCCGCCTGGCCCTGCGCACCGAGCTGGGGAGCAGGCTGGTGAGAGGCTGGGCCGTCGGGGGCCGCCGTGGACGAAAGGCAGGTGGCCGATGTGCTCCTGGAAGGGACAGGGGCCCAGGCCCTCCTGCTGGACAGGGGCTTCCAGGGCAAGGCCTGGCAGGAGGCCCAGCAGAAGGCAGGGAGGAGGGTGGCGCTTATGCCGGGGGACGAGGAGCGGCGCCGCCTGCCCAGGCGCCTGCTGCGGCCCATAGCCAAGCTGCGCAACCGCATCGAGACGACGGTGGCGCAGCTCACGGAGCAGCTGGGCCTCGCTCGCCATAAGGCCAGGAGCTTCTGGGGGCTCCTGGCCCGCACCGCTGCTACCATCCTCGCCCACACCATCATCACCCTCCGCCTGGTCTAATTCGCATAACGCGCCTAAGGAGATGCGGGCCACATTTCTACAAAGCCAGACGAGTTCATGGCTTGCCGGAGCGCCTGCGAGCGGCGCCGGCGCCGTCGAGGCGGCACGGGAGCCTGTCTCTGCCTAGTCCAGGAGGCTGAAGCCCTCGCGGGGAAAGTCGTCGTCAAAAGCGAAGGCGACAGCGATGCCATACCTCCGCATCAGCACGAAGCTCATACAGTCCGCCAGGCTCAGCTCCCGCTTACCTCTCGCGGCCAGCAAGGCGACCGCCTCCCTGTGGTCTCGCGCCGTGACCCAATGGATGCGCATGGATCCCGCGTCTCCCAGGAAACGCAGGGCTGCCTCCAGGCCCAGACGACGCTGCAGCAGCGCCGCGGCCTCCGCCACAAGGTAGCTGTGCAGGAAGAACCGGTAGTTTTGTCTCTGCAATCTCTCGAGCCGCTCAACTGCTACTTCGTGGTTGGGATCTTTTCGGTCGGCGAGGGCGTAGATGGCGGAAGTGTCGAACAACAGCCAGGTCATGGGGCGTCCCACAGCGCCTCATCGTGCCGCTCGGAGACGGGCGCCAGGTCACCCTGGTCGCTCTCCCCCATGCCCACGAAGCTCAGCGATTGGGCCTGGGCAACCCTGTCGCCAGCCTCCATGTGTCGCCGTATGATTCGGCGCACCAGCTCGGAGATGGAGATGCCCTCGTTGAAGGCCTCCTGTCGCAGCAAATCGTAGATGTCGTCGTCCAGCTGCAGCTGCGTACGGCGCACGAGCATCACCTCCTTGCTACACTATACCATCATGGTGTCACTACACCACCGACGCACCGGGCACCCTACGAGTCACACCGGGGCGGCGCGCGGGAGCGGCACAACTAGAGCCGGGGAGCAGGACATTGGGCCCTATGTAGACAGCTTGCCTCTCGGCCCAGCCGCGAAGGAGGGCCACCACCCAGGCGGGGTACGGACCGCCTCAGGCTGACCTGGCCTAGCGGCCCGCTTCCGCTTGGGGGACGGCAGCTGAGAGGTGGGGAGGGGACAGCATCGGCGCATGACCCGAAGAGGCGGCGTTGTCCAGGCCGTTCGGGCCGTTGTCCGGGGGCCCGAGGGTCTCCCGGGCTGCCTCTGGGAAGCCGAGCGCTGCGCCTCGCGCCGCAGGCGGTGAGCGGCGCGAGAAGTAGACCTGTCCTTCTCTTCTTGCGGGAATGCCACCAGCGCCTCCAGGCGGAGGAGCTTAGGCGCACCTTCTCCCGCTGCCACGACCAGGGCCTCATCGAGCACTGGCGCAGGCGGTTCACGTCATGTTGCTAAAGCTGTGATGCTAGAAGGGCGCGGGTCTCCTGCCCTACAGTTGGGGTGCGAGAGAAAGCTCGGGGGAGAGCGAGGGTGGCGCCCGGCGCTGCTTGCTGCAGGACATCTTTTGGCCTCGAGGGCGAAAGACAGAAGCCCATGGCCGGCTGAGAAAGCCTTGAGGCGGCCCCCGCTCTCAGGGACGGATGGTCGTGATGTTATAAGGGCGGGGGCCTCCTGCCCTACAGTTGGGGTGAGAGAAACCCTGAGGGGAAGGAGGCCCCG
>CACRXD010000053.1_pt1 | contig 1644 bp, 1 predicted proteins | sample 5377101 | NCBI WGS metagenome assembly CACRXD01 (sample SAMEA6061844, study PRJEB28556) | metagenome
CCCAGGAGGTCCTGTGGCGGGTATGGCAGCGGCGCGACGCGGTGCGCGACCTGTGGCCGTACATCCTGACGGTGATGCGCAAGCGGCTGGCACGGCTGGCGGCACAGCGCAAGGCGCTGTCGCTGGAGCTGCTCATGGAGAGAGGAGAGGAGCCCTGGGCAGATGAGCTCCCGGAGGACGACGGCCGTGCGCGTGAGCTGGCAGACTACCTCAGCTGTGCAGCCCCGCAGGACCAGCTCCTGGGCTGGCTCTACTGGGTGGTCACGCCGGAGGGGAAGGGGACAGGGGTGACCTCGGAGGCCATAGGCGCCCTGCTGGGCATGACGGGGGGCCAGGTGCGGGTGAGGGCGCTGCGGCTGAAGCAGCGGCTCCTGTCGGTAGGCGGGTACAGATATGCGGTCGTATAGATGGGGGCAGGCAGTGTCACCTCCGCTGCTGTTGCGAGCGCTGCAGCAGTCCTGTGCTGCCTGCCCCCGCCAGCCAGGAGAGTGAGGGCGGTGGCCTGGACATCGTGGTGGCGGCGCAGGCAGAGGGGCGGGAGTCTGACGGTGGTGGCTCCGCAGGGGATGACGGCTGCCGCCGAGGAGGCGAAGGCCCTCGTGGGAGGCTATGCGGCGGCTCTCGGGGTGCAGCTGCCGCCTCTTCTCATCGAGCTGGAGGCCGGCCGGAGCAGGGGCAAGGTCGAGCGGCTGGAAGTGGAGGGGGGGCAGCCGCGCTATCGCCTGCGCGTTCCCCTGGAGAGCAGTGGCCGGGTCAATGCCGCCGCGCTGCGGAATGCCCTGCTGGACGCCCTGCAGGATGCCGGTCTCCTCCGGCGGGAGCTGGTGGGGAAGATGGAGAGGCCGGCGAGCGGCGAGGGCGAGCGGGAGAGCGGTGAAGAGGAGAGGCCTCCACGGGGGGTGGTGTGGGGCAAGCGCGGCAAGCGTGTGAGCGTCGTGATGCCACCGGCGGTGGCAGGGGAAGAGCTTGCGGCCCTGCAGGAGGCGCTCTCCCTGCGGGGTCTAAAGCTCGTGAAGGCAAAGCCCTACCCCGCCGGGGACGAGAGGGCGCGCAAGCTGGACTCCCTGGGGGAGATAGCTCTGCAGCAGCCGGCGGCGGTGGCAGCAGCAGTCTGGAGGCTGGCAGCCGGCAGCGTCGACGGCCGCAGCTATGTGTCGGTGCCCACTCCGCCGGCGGTAGGCGACAGCGATATGTGGCGGGTCGCTCACGCCCTGGCGGGGGCAGAGATAGTGGCGGGGGCGCGCGTTGGCCACCGGCGGGTGTTCCTGCGGCTGCCCCAGGGCTGCGAGCTGCTGGTGCCCTATCTCGAGGGGGAGTGGCTGGAGAGGACTGTGGCCCGGGCGCTGCTGCGGGTGCTGGGGCGCATGGGAAAGCCGGCGGTGGCAGCTACACAGGTGGCGGTGAGGATGCCAGGCGGGGAAGAGGCCGAGATGGACGTGCTGGTCCTGTCGGTGCGCGAGCTGGTGTGGGCCGAATGCGCTCTCCGTCCCCAGCGGCTCCTGGGGAATGCGGGGCGGCGGCGGTTCGCACTGGGGGAGCACCTCCTGCCGGACGACCGCCGCCTGGGAGACTTCGCTCAAATCCTGTGTAACGTGAACACCTCCTCTTCGGCAAGCTCGTAGCGGATGGCGAAGAGCTGGCGCA